>ERZ808240.308-NODE-308-length-66693-cov-8.650665_pt1 | contig 66693 bp, 78 predicted proteins | sample MGYA00521084_ERZ808240 | MGnify/ENA primary metagenome ERZ808240 (study PRJEB31516, sample SAMN03275571) | gut metagenome | biome: mammalia-associated habitat; material: feces | host: Papio cynocephalus | place: Kenya | collected 2012-08-06 ...
TTCTAAGCAAGTCTATTTTTAGTAATTAACAAGTCGTTGAACTGATGCAAATCCTATATTTACACTCATATTGAAATTATTAAAAAATATTTTACAGAGTACTTAGTCTATAATTTATATTGCATAGCTTTTATATCTCTTTACTTTTCTTCTACAATATTAACACCTGCTTTGTTAAACTCCATTACTAGCTGACCATCACATCTGTAATTGTCGAATATATCTAACCCATGTTTTTCTACATTTTTCTTTGGTTCCCAACATTCACAAGTGTTATTTTTTGATATTCCATTGTTAAAAAATGGTGAAAATCTATTATTGCAAGTCACACTGTCATAATCAGGCTCCTTATATATTCCATATCCCTGTACTCCATTATACACACCTAGTATAACTTCATCACTATCATGTTTTTGTTCCATCATAGTTTGATAGTCCCCAGATATTCCTGACCAAACTTTGTATTTGCACATGCTTCTACATGTTTTACACGTCTTATTCATGTTTTCACTTCCTATATAATTTATTTATAAATAATATATTAATGTAAAAAATAAAAGACAACTAATTCATAGTTGTCTTTTATCATATCCTTACTGTATTATTTTAACTCACTATTCAGTACTACCTGATTTCTACCATGTTCTTTTGCATAATACAAAGCTTCGTCTGCTTTTTTAATTGTGTCATGGTAATCACCACCTATGTAAACTGCAATTCCAATAGATATTGTAGCATTACACATATTTTCTCCAGCTTGCATTACCTGCTCTCTGAGTGTTTCTGCTATTTGTTTTGCTTTCACCTCACCACAATCAGGAAGTATTATGATAAACTCTTCTCCGCCCCACCTGATTATATAATCTGTTCTTCTTACAAACTCTCTAATGATTTCTACCAAATTCTGTAGTACTACATCACCTGTTTCATGTCCGTATGTATCATTGATTTTCTTAAAGAAGTCAATGTCTATCAATAAAATACTTGCTCGCTTTATTTCAAGTTCATTTGTTGAACCTATACATAAGTCTTGTATTTTATATCTATTGAAGGCTGATGTTAACTGGTCTTTCACTGCTTTTGACTCTATTACTTCACTTGATGAATAACTATCTAAGAAGTTATCTTCCACTATTGTAAGAATATATTCTATACATGTGTATGTCATTAGCTGAATTACAAGTACTAACAATAAATTCATATTAGGTATTATTGCGGCTGCTAATGCTAACTCAACTAATATTCCTATATGACCTAACTGTGACCAACTTTTTGGTACTGCCAAACCAAATGCTAAAAATGAAACCTGCATAAGTAAAAATGTGTCACTTATATAAGATGCATTATTCACATTTGATATTGCCCATATGTTGCAAGCTCCAATACCATAAATTATTAAATATGATATAGTTATATTAGTCTTGTAATTATGTCTTTTAGTTAAATAAATATAAGGTGCTATAAATACTAACATCAAGCATCTTGGTATTATATTTTCTGCTACAAATCTACCCTCTATGATACAATCAAATACAAAAAATAGTAATGAGTTTACTATCATGTTTATTATGATATTTATTGATAGTTGTTTATAATTATTATACTTTGCTGAATAAAACTTATCGAGGTCATCTCTACTTAATTTACTGATGTTACTTGTTCTACTTTCCATGTTATTTTTCACCTCTTATGCGTAAATCTTTATTTTTCTGATACACCTAAATAAACCAGGAGCTGATGTGTCAAGTAATTCAATCTTTTCACAACCATTACTTCCATATATTGAGTAAAATACTCTAAAACCCTGTGATATACCATACTTTATCTTAATGTGAATAAATTCATCTATATTGTTATCAAATATATTTCTTAAAAATTCATCACTATTAAGTATGTATACTGTACAATTATCTTTAGCATGTACTATATCTTCTATGATGTTTACTAATTCATATACTGTATCACACTTGTCTGAATTAATTCTTATAGGTTTTAGACTAACTTCAGGATTGAACTCATAAATTCTAAATGATAATAAGTTTTTATCCTCTATGCTGTCTATTACTATATAATAATCTATCATTGTGCCTCCCTAATTTTTGATATTAAATTTCTTATTGAAGAATTGTTACTCTCCAAAAAATAACTGTATGCTGCATAATCTATTTTGCTTATATATTCATCTATATAGTTATTTGCATAACTTAATATTGAATTATCCCCAAATGACATGTACATTGAGTAAATTAGTCTTATGTAAGCTACTATATCAAAGCATCTTCTTTCATACTTGCTTGATGGCTTCTGTCTCTTAAGTATTTGATATACTTTTGTATAAACCTCCTTACAATCCAGCCTGCTACAATCAACTAAATATAATGTCATATCTGAATTTCCATATGTTCTAGAGTCTGACTTTAATATTTTAAATATAATGTCTATTACCTTTAAGTCTATGTTATCAAAATCAAAAGTTACTGTATTATTAACAACAAATTCCCTGTTTATTAGTGATGACACCACTGTAGGATTTTTGATTATAACTGATTCATATATTTCCCCAAATGCAAATTCAACTGAATTGCTTCCATAAAATATCACAGTGCTTTTAGTAAGTTGCTTGTTGCTTGATACATACTTAACATTAGGTGTTATTGCTATCTGATTGCTATTCGGAAAATTTACTGTTCTACCATTATCATCAACTAATGGAGCTACTCCAATCATCCTTGCTTTTAAATATGTCTTATCATCTTTTTCAGTTACAACACCTATGTTTAATTTCTTCATTAGCTGTGCCTGTTCCTCTGTTGCTCTGTCAAGCATCTTTCCATCTTTAGCTAACTTAAGATTGATAACTCCTAGCTGTCCGCTTGCTACTGCATTTTTCAACGCTTCTTTAGATACTATTCTATGCTCACCATTTAAGTCTGCAATTTCATAATCAGTAATTATTCCATTGTTATCTCTTATTTTTTGTATGCATTTACACCAAATCATCTGTATTCCTCCGACAAACTACTTGATATTCAATACTTTTCTTAATGTTTCCTTATATTTATCACCTATAAACTCGTTCTCATAATAAACATAACTTAGTATCTCACGTTCCTCATCTGAAAATCTAACAGCAGGTACCTTACTATTAAATGCTTTTGCCATTCTAGCGCATAGATTATATTGTACAGTTCCTATGTCATAATCTTCCATCATGACTCTTATATTATCAATATCCTCAAATGTATATTTAAAATTTGCTTTTCTTATTACCCTAACTTGTCTACCATTACCTAATCTGTATATTCTACCATTTATTAAAGGCTTATTAGTTTCTAAATAATCTGCTTTTCCAGTGTCCATATATTGTATATGATAAAATTTACCCTGTTCTATCTTACCCATTCTCTTCTATTTCCTTCCGCTTCGAATTGCTTTTGCTTCATCTTCAGTAATAGTAACTTTACAAAACATGTAATGTAATCCAGTAAAATTGTTCCTTAATACCTTAATATCGTTATCTATTTTTATCTCATTATCATATACTCTGGCTTCTTTTTTGTTTCCTAATGAAAACATCTTATTTATTGCAACATCTCCGTATTTATCTAAGTACTTTACCTCACCCCTAGCTGCTTTCTCTATAAAATTATATTTTATAGAACTTATGAATCCAAGCTTTATGGGTTCCCCCTGCTGATAATCTATTTTAACTTCTATTATATATTTCATTATTATTGTCTCCTTTCTTATTTATAAAGCTTCCTTATTATATTAGCTACTGAATCACTAATAGATTTATTATTTACTAATTTATTTATCATGTTATTTCTTATGCTATCATCTCTTATATCAAGCAGTAAATTCATTGCAGATAAGAATTGTGATACTTTATTATCCGCTACATTCCATTTTATATTGCTTGTATTCATTATTCCTAATAACTCATAAACAATCTCCATGTCATTAACTGATATTTGTTTTGATATTACCATTGATTCTACTTGTTTCTTGTATAAATCAACTGTTCTATTTACCTTTCCACATGAATCAACTATATCTTTAAATGAATTTATTAAAAATAATACAGTCGTTATATTATAAGTTGCCATGACTTGCTCCTCCAATTATGATGATATATCTATTAAGTAGAATCATAGTTTATTATCAAGCTCTTTAGTTAGAAAACACTTGATATAGTGCGTGATACACATTGTTTTATAACTTGTTCCTTGAGTATTGACATATAAATTATACTAACTAGTTTTTAAAATTTTTAATTTATTATATATTGAATATAATGACATAAAAATAGGAGTTAATAATTGATATTAACTCCCAAATTTTACCAACTAGTTTTATTCATCAGTTTCTAATGTTATTAAACTAATTCATTAACTAATCTGAATTTTTCCTTATGCACATCTACAATGTTAAGTAGTTCTGCACTTTTACCATTATCTCTTGGTATAATCTCATAAACAGAATCTATCGCTCTGTTACCATTTATATCGAGTACAAGCTCTATTAGTAAGGTTGCTACTGCATCATCCCCGTATGCATTAGTTATCATTCTGTATGCACTGTCAATATCTGTAGAATGCATAGTACAATATTTAACCTTACCATCTCTAATTAGCTTAATTCCTGAATCCGAGTTTATCTCGTCTACCGCAAAGTTTTCAGGATTATCAGGTATTGTACTGAGTATAACTTTCAGTGCTGTGCTTTTACCTGTTGCAAATCTACCTGTACATACTATAGGTATATTCTTTGATACTGCACTGTCTATTACATCTCTTAGTACTGATACTCCCTTATACTTTGCTACAGTATCAAGTCCTATACCTAACCTCCTTACCTCGTTTATTTCGTCACGTGTAATTGCTTTTTCCATACTGTATCCTCCACAATATTTATTATCTTTACTTTGCACCAAATGTATTTTTGAATGCTTCAACATTCTTTCCTTTGTTTTCATTCATTGCAAAGATGATTTCTGAAAAATACTTTTCATATCCTTCTGTTTTTAATAGTCTAAACATTTCTGATGCAACATATTCAGGTTCATTTTTAAAGACACCACATCCAAAAGCTCCAAGTACAAGTTTTCTATTTCCATTTGCTATTGCAACTTTTAATATCTGCTCAAGTCTTCTGCTCATTGTTTTATTATTTTCGCTGAGTGTTACTCCAAGCCTTCTAGATGCTCCCCAGTTAGGTGCTGCACAGGTAATCACATCTGCTAACTTTGGGTTTGTGTTATTGAATTTATTTCTAAAGAATACAACATTCTTAGTATAGATTATACCATCTGAATACTGTGATTTTCTTAAGTTTTCTCTGTTATATTCATAGAAATCAATGTGTTTCTTCAAACACTGATTGAGATTAGATGCATGACACAGTGCCTCTTCCTGTGCCATTGCTCCACTCTCAAATCCACCGCCAGGATTCTTAGATGATGCAAAGTTTAATATACACACTTTGTCATCTCTATTATAGAAAGGTGCTGCATCTGCTCCATAAACTGCAACCTTATATGTGCATGCTGTGCCAGCCTCACTATATGTTGATACATCAATATCTCTCATTTGCTCTTTTCTATATTCAGTTGATTCAGACATTTTTAATTTGTCTGATATATCTAATGTTTTTGAGCCAATCTGTAATTTACCTGAGTTATAGATTCTCATTACTTCTGTAGCTCTCTTAATATTAACTGCATTAAATCCCATTTTTCTTTCCTTTCATTGACTATACTCTGTATTTATCCATGTATATAGTCTGTAACATTGTGTTTATTGCATCGTAGTTAGGTTCATTAGGTAGAATAGTATGCTTAACAGAATAATCATACTCGTCCTGAACTTCCTTTAATAGCTCATAAAATTCAGGTCTAACTCTCATTCCATCACCTGTCATATATTCACCCAGTCTGACTTTCATAAGCATGTCGTGGTCTTTTCCATCCCAATAGGTATGAATCTTCATATCAGTATTTAGTTTTGTACCCATCTTATAAAGTCTCAAAAGGTGCATCATATGCTTAGCCATATGAATTTCATCTTTCTTAGTATTTCTTTTATTGATATTACCATACTCTGACTTGATTTGATGAAGTTCTCTAAGTAGTGCTTGAGCATCCCCAACAGGGTAATCATCAAAATCCCCTGATATAACAATCATTTCTCCAACATCATTACCTATATTGTCTAGCTTATCAAGGTACTTCTCTTCTGCTCTGTCTAAACTGTTTCTGTATAGGTCTGTTATTGATTGTATCTTACTAGACTTGTCTTGTGCACTCATGTTGTTATTTCTGACAACTTGTTCTATTGCATCTGCAAGTTTTAATCCTAATGACTCTCTTTCCTGCTCATACTTTTCTTTTGCAACTTCTTTGTATTCCTCATTGCTTAGTATTCTAAGTTCTAGATTACTTTTTGACTGCTGATGCTTTATGTTAAATGCATCAAGTGCACATTGCATACTATGCAACATCATGTCTAACTTCTTTTCATCATTGTTTCCATTACCTAGCAATGCATGCTCAAGTCTATTATACTGTGCTCTAGCATATCCACCAAAAGTATCTATTGCCTTAATGCTTAGAAAGTTTTTTGCATTATCAAGTATCATCTGACCATAAGGTGTGACATACAAGTAATCTTCAGGTCTGCAGCCTAATATTTCCACTGTATTAGGATTACAATTTGTTAACAGCCTAACCATTTTATTTAAACTGTATATTGTTGTGTCAGTATTTGTCTCAACTACCTGTTCAAAGTCACCCTCTAAACCAAATATCTGTTTAGATGGATTTATTGCTATGCCCCTCACATCTATATCACTCGTAGGTAAATTTGTTCCATATGCTCTACTACCACCAAGTGCTAGTAATATAATATTATCCCCAAGATGTCTGTTTTCTCTTAGAAAGTTATAGTCATCTGATGTTAATAACTTATCTATTTCTTGTTTTGTCATAATTCTATACCTCTTGTTTCTAGTTATAACCTCCAGTGAAGTTTATACTTAATTCTGGTGTTTCAATAAGCCGTGCTAGTTTTCCATTATAGAAGAATATGTTATCATCTTCTTTTATAGGTTGATTGTTAATCAATCTATAGATGAAAGGAGCTTCATCTGGGTTTGCACACTTAATTATATAAGTATAATCATTAGTGTTATTGATGTTGTTAAATACTTTCTTAATGAAAGCATCTGAACCTTCAATTTTACCAAGCTCAAACAGTTCAAGTTTTAAAGGAACAACTGATGACATCTCTGTTACTACACTTTGTATCTTTTCAATACCAGTGTTATCTATATCATCTGCCTTTAGTATTATTTCATCTGAACACAAGCTTTTCACTAAATCTGATGTTATAGCTTCAGTACTTAACAGCTTATCCAATAGCAACCCCATGATATATTTCTCATATGTGACCTGTCGTCTAGGATTACAATTACCGAATATTACCTGTCTTATATATTTTGAGTTAATGATATGCTCAACATCTGTGAACTGTTCCATAAACTGCTTATAGTCAAAGTTGCTGAAGAACTCTGCTCCAACACTTCTTCCATATGCTACAAGCGAACTAAAGTTCGCTTTGCTCATATCAATACTAATGAATCTCTTACCAATGTTACTTGCCTTATATACATCTGACTGTGGATAATTATACTTGCATGCATACTTATTCATGTCATCAGTGTTTAGTGCCTGAAAAGTCTTTGAGTTTTTAATATAGTCAATTGCTTTATCTTTTACCTGATTGTAATATTCAAAGTAGTCCTGAGTATTAGCAAATCTTCTCTGTACTTCATGACAATATGCAATGTAATTATCATATTCTCCAAAGAGTTTTAGTCTATCTATAAAGATTTCCCCACTATAAATTTTAAGTGGAATCTTTCTATCATCACAGAATCTTCTGTTAAGTTCCTTTGTCATTGAATTGATTAACTGTTCCTGATGTGCCAAAGGCATCTCATTTATATTCATGCTTATACCTCCTTACTGTTCAAGATGTTCATAATTACATCATAGATGAGAATGTATTTTACCTGTATTCTATGGTATCTATCAGTGTCTTTATCTCTATCTGTAACATTAAGTCCATAGTTTTTAATCTTTTCAACATTTTCTTTTAATAAGCTCATATCTTTACCGTTGGCATATTCACTCTTTATTCCATTGTAAACTGCTTCATTGAAAATGTTATTCAGATTGTATTTGCTTGTTAGTATGATATTATTGCATGCTTCACATACAGTATATAACATGAACAGTCTGTTTTTACAGGACTCGTTATTCTTAATCTTACCTGCCTTGATATCATTATATAGGCTAGTTGCAATACTAACTAAAGTCTTGTATCTTAATTCACATAAGTATGTATTATCTTCTACATTCTCCTTATACTTCTCAATGATTGAATGAAATTCATCAGACTGCCAAACTACTGCTTTGTCTTCAATCAACTGTAAAAAGGTAAAATTAAACTCAAGCAGCTTCTCAATAAAGTAACTCAGTGATACTAACTTGACACTTCCATCTTCGCTCTTGAATGCATCAAAATCTTTATTGCATATAATACCATATTTACTAGGTAAGAACACAATGTAACAGGATTTATCCTCATTCTCACATTCATTAGCTGGTCTGCCTAAATTAGTGTCTGTCCTGTACAATACTGCACAAGGCTCACCAAGCAACAATCTGTTTGACTGCTTGAGTTTTTTAAGTTCCTCCTCGATTACTATTGTGTACTCTCCTCCAAGTACTCTTTCTAATGCGTTATGCATAATAGTTACCTCCGATTCTTTTATTATTTAATTTTTATATCTATAATATATAACTGTCTATATAGATGTATTACTACTTATTTTCAGTCTTATATAAATCCACTCCAGAGTGTCTAATCTTATTAAGCTCTGATTTCTCTTGTATTAGTTTGTCATCTATATTTTCAGCTAGGTTTTTTCTCTTTCTACTTTTGCCTCTCTTTTGCTTTTTAACTAAATATCTGTAATACAAATCCTCTAACTGAATTTCATACATTATATTTATGTAAGGGTACGCTTCTCTAGGCTCTAATAACTTATTACTCTTGTCTAAGTTACAATGCTCACACAGTGGAATTAAGTTTACTATTTCATTACTTCCACCTCTACTCTTAGGTATGTAATGGTCTATTGTAAATTCTTTTAAGTTTAACTTAATTCCACAATGTGCACATATTCCACCTGATTTGTTAAGGATTTGCTGTTTTTGAAACATATCAAATGTTGGCACTGTATCTCCTTATTCAATATCTGTAGATTTTGCTAAGGATGAGTTTTTGTATCTATCATCCTCTGTTACTTCCTTAATGAGTTTAATCTCCTTAGGAAGTTCAACTGACTTACTTTCCTCAGTCAACTCTACTTCAAGAATTGCTTTATCATTCCAAAATGGATATACATCTAACTCAAAGTATGTACCATTACAAACAAAGCATGTTCTGTTTTTTCTTACTTGATGTAATGTTGTATCAGCTTCAGTCATTAAACTTAAGTATTCCTGCTCTGAAATCTTTCTTTCTACTTCAGTACGTGATACAGAGTCAATTTTCTGTTTTTCTGTATAATAGAATGAATAGCTTCCATTCACACCACGTTGTCTTATTCTTCTCTCTACACCTGTTTCATTCTGCACCAGGTATGTTTGAATAATATCAACAGTTGTACAATCATATTTAGCTGTCAGTTCATCCATATTAGGTATTTCTATTAAGTATTTTCTTTCAATTTCTACAGGTACTGGAACTCCTAACAATGAATATACCTCCTCAAGTAGATTGTCTATCTTTTTCTCAAAGCTGCAATTATTTGTTATTACTCTAAGATGAGGATGTCCTGTCCATGCCTTCATGCATCCTCTATCTCTTTCTCTTGCCTGTTCAGGTGTTTCTGTTCTAGCTGCATTGTTCTCACAAGTATAAAACTCCTCAGCTCCGTCTGCTGCTGTTACAAGATGAAATACCCCATCATAGAAGTCAAGTACTTTAATACTATCAATGTTGAGCTCTTTTAATAAGTTGTTATAATCTTCATCTGACATAAATCCCTTTGCATCTGGTATGCCTCTGTCAAATATAATTACTACGTTCTTGTTATTTTCTTTTGAGTAGTTCTCTGCCATTTCAACGTATGCTTCATTTCTACTTAGCTGTGTTCTTGCTAATATTTTTTGAAAAGCATTATTTCCTATTGCTACAGGACTTGCACCACTGTTGATAACATTTGTAGCCATTTCTTCGACAACAAACACTTTGTATCCCTTATTTGTGAGCTGTTGCTCAAGTATGGAAATTGATGTTGTCTTTCCACCACAAGGTCCACCAGTAAGTGCTATTTTTGTAACTTTACACATTTTACACCTCTCCTTTTATATTATTCTTTTTTTGAAAAATTATAACATAAATTGATAAATATTTCAAGAATTATATCTATAAAATAATTATATTTTAAATATATACATGCTATATTTTTATTTCACTATTTAATACTAGATGTTTCTATGTTCTTTTTATTAAGTATGTATTTAATTACCTTGTTTCCTATATCAAATATTACTGCTAATAATGGAACTCCTATTAACATACCTACAATTCCCCAAAGTCCACCAAAGAATATAATTGCAAACAACACCCAAAATGTCGATAAACCTGTTGCACTCCCAATGCACTTTGGTCCTATAATATGTCCATCAATCTGCTGTAGTATAATTATAAATACTATGAAGTACAATGCTTTTAAGGGGTCTGCACTAAATACAATTATTGCCCCTGGTATTGCTCCAATGAATGGTCCAACAATTGGTATTACATTAGTTATTGCTACTATGACTGAAACTAATATTGCATATGGCATTCTCATTATTTCAAGACTTATGAAACAAATTATACCTACTATTAAGCTGTCAATTATCTTACCCATAAAGAATCCACTAAACATTTTATCTGCTATTTTTACTTCTTCTATGACCATATTATATGTTTTCTTATTTAAAAGTGCTCTTAATATTATTTTTGAATGTCTTGCAAAAGATTTCCTATTTGCCAATACAAATATACTTACAATTACACCTATTATCATATTAAGTATTGTTTTTCCAATACTTGCTACACTAACTGCCACACTAGCTACTATGTTATTTATATTAGGTGTTATGGTGTTATCAATAAAGTCTGTAACAAATTTATTGATTTCCTTTATATCACCACCTATTAACTCACTTATAAAACTATGTTTTCCAGATACACCCTGTACTGTCTCTTGAAATGTTTCCCATGTATTAGGTAGTGTTTTTATTATATCACTTATACTCTTTATGCTTTGTGGAATTATTGTAATGCATATAATAATAACCAGTGCTATAAACATTATTTCTGTTATTGCTATAGCAAATTTATCACTATGCTTAACCTTTTTATTTTTAAGCTTATCCTCTATTTTATTACAAAGAGGCGTTAATAAATATGCTGTACACCCACCATATATAAATGGCACAGCAATTGATACTACTCTTTCTATAAATTCTACTATGCTACTATAATTTATAATTGCTAATATCATCATACTTATAAGCAGTGCTGATATTATTATAATAATTATCTTTTCTTTTAATGACTTATCTTTCATTCTATTAGCATCTCCCTATTATAAAAATAACTACCTATCTTGAATGATAGGTAGTTATTAGAGTTGCTAACTAGTTCTGCACATATTTATTTAATGTATTATAGCTTATTCATTTTATAACTGTTCAATAAATGCTTTGCTAAGCATAAAACTATATCTTCCAAAGTCATTTCCAAAATTCACTACAAACTCTGGTTCTTCCTTTATGCAGTCATAATAAATTAGCTTTCCTATATTCTTTATTGCTATCACTTTATCATCATGACTCATACCATCAACACAAGGAATTATGCCCTCATCTACAAGTGTATATAACTGTTTTCTAATACGAGCAGGTGTTACAATAGTTGCTGCAAGCTCTCTTTTACTTCGCTCGGCATCTAACTTAGCTTGTACTCTAGCAGGGTCATATTTCATGATTTCTCTGAAATCAGATGCTACAATTTTTACCATCTTGATTCCATTCCTTTTATCAAATGACTTAACAATAACCCCTTCGCCTTGTTCTGCTCCAAACTTTGATGTACCAACAAGTTTTTCTGCAACTGACCAGTTTATAAATGCTCCATGATATAAACATGCAGGTGTTTCTACACCTATTTTATCTGCTATATCATATACCTCATTAGGCAATAAGTACTTTTCAGTAATCTTATCTTTTACGCCTATTAAGTATATACCATTTTCTTTATCTGCTGAATATCTAACATGATGCAAAGTTAAATATTCAAAGTATAGAATATATGTTCTTGGTAGATTCTTTCTTATATTAGGTTCTATTTCAAGTAACTTTTGGTATGCTCCACGATTTGTATACCAATCGCCAAGTTCATAATTTTTACCATAGCATCTAAATGCACTGTCATCATCTATTTCACAGCTGATGTTTGTTCCATCTATCTTTTCTTCTATCCAAACCTCAACATCAGGTGAAAATGCATCTAGTAATTTATCTTTTAAATAAGGTATGTGATAAAACCTATTAGGTGTTTTCTTATTAAAATCAGGATTTTCTGATATTCCATCTCGATGCACAATTGGATTTCCATCTTTATCATATTCAATTCTCATGTTAATTACTCCTTAACTTCTTAAATATACCTATATTCTCTAATGTTGTACTTGTATAATCAACGTTACTTCCGTAGTGCATTATGTAATTCACTACTACTTTATGCTCATTTTCAACTTCTCTATGCTCATTTTCAACTTCTCTATGCTCTGTTAGCAGTTCCTCTTTTCTACTTAACAATTTCATCAAGAAGTCCTCATATAATATAATGTCATATAAACTTATACAGTTTATTTGTTCAATGTCTTTTGCATACTCTATTACAAGTCCTGTTCCTAAAGGAATCCAACGCTCTCCAGGCTTACCCTTTTTAACTCCACTGGAGTAAATATGCAACTCACTAAAGTAATAATTCATGTTAGCTAGCCAAATCAGTAAATATATTTGCTTACTTGTTAGCTGAACGCCTTTAAAATCTCCTGTATATGCTACTATGTCAACTATATCAGTGTAACAATTGTCTTTTCTTATATAACCTCTGATAATAGTGTTAAAATCTACATCTTTAAATGTTTTACTAATCCATTCTTTATGTCCAAGCTCACTATGTGTCCAGTATAACTCTCCATTTACAAATGTCCACATTATTCTGCTTCTATGAAATTCTTTTTCTTTCTCTGTTATTTCCATATTTCCCATGTTTGCCCCTTTACATTCACCTTGTTAAACTTTGTATTGCCTAAGTATTTATTCCAAAAATTTATTGCTTTATCACTATTAGTTGCAATGCAAAATCTTATTTTCTTTGTGCTAGTATTAACTAAGTTGTCTATTACTCTACGTCCTATACCTAATCTTTGAACTGACTCATATATTCGTATTTGCCTAATAAATATATAATCTTTGTTTTCATCTTCTATAGTTTGTATTACACCTATTTCATCATTGCCTAAGTATATTTTATAATCTATATACCCATCATCCTTAATTTTAGTTTTCACTGTGTTTATCTCAATATTTAACTGTTGAGTTAAATTATACACATTTATTACTTGGTTTATAATAATGTATTCATTATAAGTAAGCAATGCTATGTCTGTATTATAGTTGCTAATTATATCATATGTCTCATGTAATGCTTGAACACTATTATGTTCAAATAATTCTATAATAGCATTACTAAAACAAGTTTTTTGTCTTTCTGATAGTGTTAAATCTGCATACTGCCCAGGTTTATAAGGTATATTAGTATTTTCCTCTATGTAATTTTTAATTAAGAGGAAGTAATTTCTTACTTCCTCTTCGGTTAATTCAAATTTGTTGCAGTCATGTATCTTATTTAAGAAGTCTTTTCTATTTATCATTTAGTCCTCCCTTAAATCTGTTAAGACTGCAAATCTTGCTCTATCTTCCTGAACAATAAACTCCTCATACTTATTACAGTACCACTCATTTCTTGTTACTGTCTTACCTTTGATTTCTTTCTGTGTTTCTACTTTGTAACAGAAAGCACCATATTTCTGATAGCAGTTGAAATCAGTCTCCCAATCAATACCCTTCTGGTCTTTAAGCATTTCTTTAATGCCTTCACAGGAAACTTTATGAAGCTCTTTTGCCGAGAAGTTAGCATGACCTACCATCTCTACACTGTTTCTAATTGCATCCTGCTGTCTCCAAATTACGTTATTGATGCAATCCCATTCTGGTAAATTGAATACCCTAGCATCAAACTCTGCTGTACCTGCTTTCTTTCTAAGCACTGCATCATATTTCTTGTAATCTTCTCTAGTAATATCTGTTGCTTCCCTATGCATGATTTTTCTTGTATATTCAAGTTCATATTCCACCATATTTTCAGTAAATAACTTATTGAACCACTTTGTTGCCTTACTAGCTGCAATTGTTTCAATCTTTCTAACTCTTCCATTAAACCATGCCTGACTTACAATTCTGTCTGTATATTTGCAAACGATTGTAATTTCATCACTCTGTGTATACCCTAAAACTGCCCCAGGTATTTCTTCACAAAGCTTTGTTGTTACTTCTCTCATTGTGTCACCAAGAATTTCATCAAATGGCTTTTTAAGTCCACGTGTATATGTATGAAATGCTTTGCCATCTACTCTAATAATAAATGGCATCTTTGGCACAAGAATCCTGTCATTTACTGCCTCATACTGTTTCATTCTGTCTCCAAGACTGTCTTTTTTAATTTTTCCCATGTTTGTTCTCTCCTTGACTTTTATTTTTCTATATTATTTATTGTTCCGCCCATAATTATTTCTAGGCATTTTCTTTTCATTTCTTGTGTTAGACCAAATCCTGCTGCTCCAGGGTGCCCACCTCCACCATATCTTTGTCTTGCAAATTTACCAACATGTAATTCTGGATTTTCTGTTCTTAATGACATTCCACCACCAAAGTCTATGATATATAAATCTTTGTTTGGAAATAGTTCTTTCATTAAAATAAATGTTTCTTGCAAGAATGATGAAGTGAAACACCATACAATACTGTACTTTGTATCTTCTATTGTAAGTGTAGATTCTACAAAGCTCTCTTTAATTGATTCAAGGTATTCATCTACTTTTTCCTGATAATCCCTCAGCTTATTAATGTCTTTGGTATTGAATAACCCAGCTGCTGTATAACTTTCCAGTGACCTATTATACATTTCCTCTACAAAGCCATCTAAACCATAGATGTCACATAGCTTATCCATACTTGAGTATCTTTCATTTTCCCCAAGTATATCATGCCAATCCCAAGTGTCATATGCTGCTATGATATGTATTAGCTCTTTTAGAAATCCTGTACCGTCTAGCAGTCCATTGTATTCTAAGTAATCATACATAAGTGATGCTCCTGATGAGTGTGCTTTATCAGGATTTTTATATCTGTCTACCATGAAAGAGTCTTCTAATAGCTCACTAACAACTAATGCCCAATCATATCTGTTAAGCTCCTCAGCTGTATTATGATGGTCAAGTAATACAATTTTCATATTGTTCTTTACTTCATTAATCTTGTCTGCTACTTCTATACTGCATGATATATCATCTATAATTACTATGTCATACATATTACTTTCTATGTTTGACATAACACTATTGAGTATACCTTCACTCATTTTATTGTTATTTAAGTGTTTCACTGTTAAATCAGTAAACACATTCTTACACAAAATTTCTGTACCAGCTGCATCCATGTCTATGTGTGTTAGCAGTAATACCTTATCATCTCTATGAGGTTTTGCTAATTTTTTAAATGCTTCATTTCTATTCATTATTTGTCTCCTGTAACAAGATTCTGTTTAAGTGTCTTTTCAACCTCAGCTCTTGCAATTTGGTCAAAGTATGCAATTCCAAACAATTTGTGTTCATCGTTTCTATGCATGTCAACCACTTTATTATATACCTCAATCATGTCAAATCTATTGCAGATGTCCTCTACAAGATATTGCACCTTGCATAAGTCAGGGTCTATCATTGCTCTGCCCTTGTGTTTTTCTAACCAACCAGTGTTATCCTTATCACCATTCAGGAATTTGTTAGCTTCATCCCAAAGGTCATCTTTGAGTTCACTCTCTGTCCACTCACCATCCAGAGTTGTTCTTTCAATATCACCCTGATAGTATGCTATTTCTTCACACTTGATTCTAAATTCATTTTCAGCTGCTTTGTCATAGTCTTCTTGACTTTCATATATTTTACCCATTGTCTTTATCTCCTAATCCCAACTGTTCTGAAAGTTTTTTACTACGTTTCAATAAATTTTCAATGTATGTATCTGTTTCTTCATCCTTTCTATCATTATCTATAAGCATATATTCTGCTATATCATGTATTTCATCATCTGTAAATGTGTTCCCCTCATTAACAAACTCAAGAGCCTCTTTAATTGTAGCTGCATACTTATCTTTTATTGCTTTTAAGTGAATAAACTCTAATGTTCCATCCACATTATCTAGCTTGTATGGCATCATAATTACATCGTCTTTATCCCTATATAGGTTTGTCAACACATTAAAATACATTGGAATAGCATCATTTCTTAACATTGTTTGATACATTTCTTCCATAATGTTTGGTACAATATCAGATGCTATATCACTAAAGCAAGCTAGTGTCATTATATACTTCTTATGAAGTCTTGTGTTGTCCCTAATGATATCTAGCTGTACTAAGTTTACATCCTCAGGTTTAATCTTTTTAAATACAAAGGCTCCGCAAATATTTTTGTTCAGTCTTAATATATAAGCCTCCCCGTATCTGATATCATTTCTTAATGTATAAACATTGCTATACATTGATGTATCAAACATATTTCCTTTTTTAGCATTGAGTTTGTTGATTAAGCCCAATATTTCTTCTGCATCACCCTCATATGCTCTGTCCATAACAACTTTCATGGTTAGCTTATCAACAGTCTGTTCAAGTTGCTTCTTTTTTACCCCACGCTTTCTCATATTAAATATCATAAGCTTATATTTGTCAGGTATAATAGAATATGTAATAGCATCAAAGTTAACAAGTCTGTCTTTTTTATACTCTCTAGCTGCCTTATCATTATATTCTATGTATTGTTCCATATACTCTGGAAGTATGTGCTTATAATACTCGTTTACTTTATACACCCAGCTTCCCTTATTATAATTACATGCTTTGCACAGTGCAACAAGATTAAACTCATCATCTGTACCGCCTTTAGAAACTGGAAATATATGTTCAACTGTCATTGTTGATGTTTCAAGTCCTGCTCCGCAATGACCACATTTGCAGTTAGTTTTTTCAAGTATTTTCTGACGTTCACTCTTAGAATAGTAGTGTCTAACAAGTTTGTCCATTTTTCACAATCTGTCTCCTTTCATCTTTTACTCTTATTTCAATTATAACAGAAAATTTTCAAAAAATCAATATTATTTGAAAATTATAAATATTTTACACTGTTATCATTTTTTAAGTAGTTGATACCATCTACATATGCATAGAGTAGTTCACTGCCCCATAATGCATGATATAAACCCACTGATGTGAAATTATGAATTTCTAATATGGCGGTTCCAAATTTTCCTACTGCTATATCAATAGTATATGACTGTAACCACTTTTCATTAAATTGTATCAATGATACAGCTTTTTGTAGCAATTTAGTATCTGGAATATTTACTGGGCTTCCCTCATAATTAGTAATTGCTACTATTTCATTACTAATGACATATACTCTGTATTCGGTTTGTATAGACAAGATTGAACTCACTTGATACATATGTTCCTTACTTAGAACAAGAGTTGCATCAAAATTGTTCTTAGGTACATAATTAAACAAGTCATCCACATCTATATATGTTGTATCAGTAATGTTACCATATTTCTTTAGTTCACTTACGTCCTTTAAGAAAAATTTACCATGGCGTGGTATATCATCCCATTTGCATATCTTATAATCTCTCTTGAGAAATTCCTCTGTTTGTAAGTATTTAGGTATTTCCACTGGTACTTCATGACTGCAGTATCCAAACTTGTTCAAGTATCGTGTAACAAATTCTATTGTACCAACTGGTATCATCTTATCATTTGTTGTTTTGCTGAGTTCTCTAAGTGTACCTGTAGTGTACTCATGTGTATATTTATTTCTTTTTAAAAGTTCTTCAATAATTGCTTCTTCAATTTCTAATGTATCAGCTTCCTTTTGTAAAAGAAACATTGCCATACTTATCACCTCCATAAAGATAATTTTATTATAAATAATATAAAAGAGCATACAATCAATGTATACTCTTTTACTAGTTTGTTTTATTCCTATTTTTCTCTCTTTCTATGAAAAACTTATATGCATCTGTTATTTTATTCTCTATAAACCTCCACTGGTCATGAATATCAACTGTTGTCTCACCAACCATATAATCTTGTATATTATTAACAGTTATAGGCTGTAAGTTTAGTTTACCCTCGACAGTATTTACATATACTATTGTACCTGCCACTTTTATTTTATTGTTCTTTTTATATTCTCTAAGATATCCAACAAATTCCTCTAGTCTAAGTCTGGGTAATTTTGGCTCTTTTATCATTATCTCATCTTGTAATCTTATCATAAATACAAGTGCTTGTGTATCAGTTTTAATTGCTATCATTCTTTGTTGCTTGAATATTGTCTTTTCAAACTGAGGTTCATTCTCCATTGTAAAGGGCATTTCAAACACTTCTACTTTGTCAACTTCTCCATATTTAGTGTTAAGGTATTTTGTTAGTTGACGTTTAAATAGTACATACAGTCTATCATCATCTGAATAATTTCCATTTTTTATAATATTATGCTCATCTAGATATGTCTTACAAATTTCTAGTAAATGTTTATATCTAATAGTACTATTGTTATACTTAATATCCTTCCATTTTATATACTTAATATCAATGTATCCTACACCATTGAACAACTGCATTGACTTTTGTATTTCTAATTTTACTAATTTATCTATTGAATTATCATATAGAAAATATTGTAGTGTTCCTTTTAATACATGGTTTAAATAAATATCTTCGGATAGTTCATCATAGCTACATACTATGACTCCTCTTTTCATGCTTTGTCTTGCAATTGTTTCTTGTATGTTTATCTGACCTCTAGGAGATGTAAGTTCTTCATCTTCAATTGTTATATACTCTTTATATAAACCCTCTTTTGCTAATGCTGTGCACCAAGTGGCTATTACAAGTGCATATAAATCATCTAATGTTTTACATTTACTTATATCCATTGCTTTGAACTTTTTTGTTCTAAGTTCATGATATAAATATTTAAGCATCTCCCATGCATTCTCTACATTTCTATTATTTCTAGGTCCTCTCATTATTTACCACCCATGCTCTACACATTTGAATTAAGTATTTTTTCAAATCTTTCATGCCATTTTTGAACTTTATCTGGATTATCATACCAATATTCCTCAAGCAGTGGCATTATTTCAAATGTTATTATATTTTTTAATATATTGTCTGTCACTCTATCTCTAACACAAAAATAACTGTGCCCAATTTGAAATCCAGGTCCTAACATTTCATCTTTACAGATTTCATCATTTAAGTTAATGATTTCCCTAGCTATTCTATTAAACTTCTGATTATTTGAATATGCTAATAACTGTCTAAACCCGTCTGATTTGAATTTAGGCTCCACTGTAATGAATGCAAATCTTCTTCTCAAGGCATAATCTAACATTACTAAGCCTCTATCAGCTGTATTCATAGTGCCTATAATATACAAATTATCTGGTACACTGAATTTCTCGCCATTGTATTTTAACATTATTTCTTCGTTTCTATGGTCTTTTTCAATCAATGAGAACATTTCTCCAAGTATTTTAGACATGTTTCCTCTGTTTATCTCATCAATTATAAAGAAGTAAGGTCTATGACTTATGTCAGCTGCTGCTCTTTTGCACATATCATAAAATGGTCCATGCTCAAATCTAAAACCACCTGATTCTGTAGGCCTTAACCCCATGATGAAATCATCATATGTATAGCTTTGATGAAACTGAACCTGCATTATTCTATTTTCATCTTTTTCTCCCATTATAGCCCATGCTAATCTTTTACCAGTATATGTTTTACCTACACCAGGTGAACCTTGCAGTATGATGTTCTTCTTATATTCTAATATCTCTATTAAATCTATAACATCTGTTCCAAACACTTCTCTTTCAAAGTCAAATTTAGTATAAGTCTGATTTCTCTTAACAGTATTAATGTTTGTACCAGGAACTACTGGTTGCCCGTCTATACCAACAAAGCCTGTAAGGTCTAATTCTTCATCATCTAGTGACATATCATCTAATCCTATGTTTTGCTCGTTCATTTCTATCCTTTCTTATCAGGTATATTTACTTTAATTTTTATTGCAATTTATTCTATAAATTAAATTAACACATGCATTTCTACATGTGTTAACAGTTACAACCCTAGGAGGACTCGAACCTCTCACCGTAGCAGTCAAAGTGCTATGTGCTGCCAATTACACCATAGGGCTTTATTTAATTTATTAAAGTGCATCTAACAGGACTTGAACCTGCAACAGACCAACGTTCGTAGCGTTGCGCTCTATCCATTGAGCTATAGATGCATAAGGCTCAATGCAGATTTGAACTGCCTCATTTATATCATTCATGCTTATAAGCTAGATTACTTACACTTCAAATATAAACTATCTCGTTCCATTTTTACTAAACTATCTATTCTAGCTTCAATAGCTTTTCATTGAGAAATTGAGCCATATTTTATTAATTGCACTGATGGGATTTGAACCCATGATGACCGGGTATGAACCGATTGCCTTTGCCACTTGACTACAGTGCAGTATTCCCAATGGGAATTGAACCCATATCTATTACTTAGGAGGTAATTGCACTATCCATTATGCTATGAGAATAAGTATATAGTGTACCTAACAGGATTCGAACCTGCAACCCCAGACTTAGAAGGACTGTGCTCTATTCCGATTGAGCTATAGGTACATATCAACCGCTATTGGACTTGAACCAATGGTCTCCTGAGTCAGAATCAGGTGCTTTACCATCTAAGCTAAGCGGCTATATTTATAAGACGATGATCGGACTTGAACCGACAATCGTGGAGTTGCAGTCCACTGCCTTACCATTTGGCTACATCGTCATAATCAGAGGTGATGATGGGATTCGAACCCATAATGTATTCTCATACACTCAAGCAGTTTTGCAGACTGTGGTCTTAAGCCTTTTGACTACATCACCTTATCTCTTACTTTCTACATCTATTATACACCTCAATTTATTTTTTGTCAACTAATTTTTAGAAAAAGTTTTAATTTTTTGTTCAATGCATATTTAATAGTAAGTAGAGTTTGAGTAGGACTTGTGTCAGCATCCTTATATATCTTGTTATGTTAACAAAAAAGACCCTGACAGTTAATACCTGTCAGGGTCTGCTTTTATTATGCTTGTATCATCATATATCATTCAATGATACATTGCTGTTCTGACAAAATTAACTTATCAACATTTATGCAATTAAAATAAAGCATCTGTCTACATCTCTGCTGACACATGCATCGTCTACATTGCATTTGCTGTTGTAAAGTTAAATTAATGTCTACCATTTTCTTTTTCCTCTTACAATTATTTTAAAATACATAACCATTTTATGTTACTGTCTATTTAATCGTATAAATAAAATTCTTTTAAGTCATCTAATCTTAAAGCTGCTAAGTTAGCTTTATCAAAATGCTTTTTATACACTAAGCCACAATCCACATTAAGCCTATTTGTTGTATGAACTATTTTTCCAACTAGTTCAGATATATCTTCACCAAGATATAAAGGAAATGCTTCTGGCATAATTGTTGGTGTATGCCCATGAACTAATATTGTGTTATCAAGAGCTGTGAATCCCATTATGTCTCTATCCCATACTATAAAATCCTTTTGCTCTGTTGTTAATTCTTTCTTTATTGTATTTGTGTTATAATTTATTGCACTATCAGGTATATTAGCATGTGCTATTATAAATCTCTGATTATTCACAATTATATCCTTATAGTATGCCAAATTTTTACACCAGCCTATAAATTTTACTATAAAGTTGCATGTTTCCATATCAGACTTACAGTACTTATCTATCTGTGCATATAAATTATATCTATCTGTATAATCATGTACAAGTGCTGTATTTGTTACTTCAATTCCTTTGTAATTTAATTCATTCTTATTGTAATCTAACCAGTCTATTTTTTCTTTTTCATGGTTGCCTATGACCATTTGATATTTTCCATTGCTTGTTATATTTTTCATTGCCCATTTACATAACAAGTATGTTTCTGTTCCTCTATCTACTATGTCTCCAATAAGTATAAACTTTGCATCTGAATCCTCTTTTTCTATTTTATCCATTAGTTGCATTAGTTCAGTGTAACATCCATGTGTATCACCTATTACATATGTTCCCATTGTGTATCCTCCATTATTAGCACGTAAATCCCAATTTCAATGGTAACATACCATTGTTATCCTCTAGGTATCTATTGAATAGTGACTCAAACATTTTGACTAGCTCTGTTGATTCAGACTGAATACAGTCGCTACTGAATTTGTCTACCTTCAATTCACTAGTGCATTTTATTGTATTCTTTACCTTACCTTTATTTGTTGTAAATGTACAACTACTTATATTGTATGATATTGTAAATATTCCATCTTCATTTGAATAATTACTTAATGCCAGTACTCCTGATTTAATACAGTTAAAACTGTAAATAGCTATTTGTTCGTTGTAATCATATTCTTGCAAATGTGCTATTCCGTAATACCCTATACTCATTATACAACACCTACAATCCTAACTCTTCTATTACTGGTAATACTTTATCTTTTAAATGTGGATAAAACTTATCCAATGTTTCTCTTGCATTTAATGGTTTATCTGGTTTTGTGAAACGTGCACACTCCCAATCTATTACCATTTGAATGTAATCGTTATGTGTATGTGCTTTTAATTCATGATGCCTTGTATGTTTTCTATGAAAATTGTGTACTTTCTTGTAATCAAAGAAATTATAAAGTATTACTTTATCTAAGTCATGAAATAAACTTCTTATTGTATTATGTCCTAGTAGTCTTCTTTCTGTTTCTCTAAATGTTTTTCTATGTCTAAGTGTATATTCGATTTTGTCTTTGTTTTTCATAATTTCCTCCTATATAATCTTATCAAAATTGAAAACATTTGTCAATATATTATTGCATAAAAATAGACACTAACTAATAATAGCTAATGTCTACTTAGTAGTGCACAAGGGAATCGAACCCTTATTTATAGGCTGAGAACCTACCGTCGTAGCCACTAGACCAGTGCACCATATTATCTTTTAATGTTAATATTAATTACAGCTGTATCCACTGTCTATGCTCTGTGGATTCTATGAATCCACACTTCTTAAATACTGCATATCCAGCCTTAGTTGTATCACAAACTATTGCATCTATTGAACTTTCATTTTTTCTTATGTCACCTAGTATTGTATTAACAAGTTTACAGCCTAGATTATTACCCCTAGCTTCAGTCATAACATATAAACTACCTATTTCTGCTATGATTCCATTAGGATAGTCATTATGTGGTAACCTACTATAAATGTATATACCTACTATACCTACTATACCTACTAAGTTGCCAGAACTATCTAATGCCCCATACAAAATCCAATTATTGTTATCTAAATCTTGTATGCTTATCTCCTTGAAGCCGCGTAATTTCTGAATTTTGTTGATTTTGTCAACATCCTCCCAGGTTAATCTTCTTATAATAAATGATTTCTTGTCTTTCATTTCAATACCTCAAAAATAAAAATTTAATTACTTACTTATGAATCAAATTTCATTTTTAAAGTACTAAGTGCAAGCTACTGGACTTGAACCAATGACCCCTCGCGTATCAGACGAGCGTTCTGCCAACTGAACTAAGCTTGCATATTAAATGGGAGGTGTTGGAGTCGAACCAACTACACCTAGGGCTTCAACCTAGTGCTCTACCAGTTGAGCTAACCACCCAAAGTCGACGATACGGGTGCTGACCCCGTCTGACAAGCTTGAAAGGCTTGCTTCTGAATCCGCTCGAATAATCGCCGATATGAACGACTATGAAGGGATTCGAACCCTTGATAAATGCATAGACAGTGCACCGCGTTAACCTCTTCGCCACATAGCCATATTTATTTTAAGGGGGACCGGGCAGAATTGAACTGCCATCTCCAGAGCCACAATCTGGCGTGCTAACCATTACACCACGATTCCCATAATAATTATTGTTATTCAGTGATCAGTATGCTAATTTACTAACCAGTAACGACTCGTACGGGATTTGAACCCGTCTTATTCCTGCGTGACAGGCAGGTACCATAACCAACTAGGCGAACGAGCCATATCTAATTGTTATTACTCTTATATTTTACTTTATTACATTTATTTTGTCAAGTACTTTTTCAATAAAAATTATGATTTTTAATTATCTTATCTGTATATCATTTTTATTTCATTTCCTTAACTCTAAATACATTATACATCCTATAAACTATTTTGTCAACTAATTTTTAGAAAAAGTTTTAAAAATTTTTCGAATGTTTATCTAGTTTTAAGCAAAGTTTGAGTGTGGACTTGTATGTACCATTTTAAAAATTTCAAATGTTATCATCTCTATTTGCTGCTCTTTAATTGTCAGCTCATGTTCATGATGTTCACTAAAATCATCACTACTAATGTCGCCGCTAAAATCATCATGTTCCATATTTTAATCACCTGCCTATTTTCTTAATAATATATACAAAAAACACCTTAAGTCTAATTAAACAAACTTAAGGTGCTTTATAATATACACTATATGTTTATAATTAGTAACTTATGTCTGACTGCATATTTTATTGCATTTAATATAACCATTAATCTGTTCATCACAAATAAAATGGGTATCAAATCTTTCAATATGTTCATCAAATAAGTTTACTAATAATTTCATTGATCTATCTCCTTACCATTTGCTCTCTTCACACGTACATCTATACCCATGTATTTCTCTTCCACAGCATGTACATCTTTTTACTCCTACTGCTCCTTTATCATAGCTATTGCATCTCTCATAATTTCCATTACCTTTTCTTCTGTACCAGTTTGTTTCCCACTCTCCTAGTATACTGTACTCTCTTTCATATCCATTGTTATAGTCTCTCATAATTAATGTCCTCCTACAATAATGTTTATGTTTTACATCTCACTTACACTATTATTATATATCCAATATTTTATTTTGTCAACTAAATTTTAGAAAAAGTTTAAATAATTTTATGAATGTATACTTAAAAAAGTTTAAAGTATGCTTAGGAACTGATTATGTCTCTTTAGATAATGTTCTCTTATGTTTTATTGCACATAAAAACACCTAAAGCTTACTTTCATAAGCCTTAGGTGCTTTATAATATGCACTAATAAAGTTATCTAAGATTATTTAAGTATCAGCTTTTTACATGAATTATTCTATTCAACGACAAAGAATCCATAATGTGCTCATCATGAATATCAAAGTGTTCAATATCAAATTCAAATGTAAAAGTTAAATTTCTCATTACATTATTAACCTTTCTTAAATAATTATATAACCTATATATTATAATGCTATATTATATGTTTTTATTCTCATTTTTTCTTTGCTTCTTTGTATAGCTGTGCTCCTACCCTACCAAACTCATTTGCTACTAACTGCTCATCTGCAGACATATTTATATGCATGTTAAAGTTCTCTTTTACTACTGAATATAATATATACGCTGCTGCAAATGGTACACCTACTGCAAGTCCACCACCGAGTGATTTTAGTAGCCCCTTTGCTTCAGTCTTTGAGTTTAACTTAGCAAAGTATTTAATCATATTCTTAGCAGACTCAGCACTTTTCCAGTTTTTAACTTCACTGTTTATTAGTGCTGATGCTAATTTTCTTTTTTCCCCTTCACTTATTCTGTATCCAAAGTTAAGTGCTTTTGGCATTTTATCCTCACCTATTGTTATGAAGAATTTTTTCTCAACATCTAAATCTCTATCAGTTGCATCACAAACAATACCTGATGCTATAATATCAATTGCATCTTGGCTTGCTAACTCTGCTACCATTACTAACCTATAACTTCCATTGGAGTGTAGTACAATTGCTGCTATGTTCATGTCATTTCTTCCAACAAGACCTAACTTGTTATCTTCATTATTAACAGTTATGTTTTTTAATTCAGATGAATTGTAACTATTTTTTGTATATAATCTACCAACTAACTTACTAATGTCTAATCTACCATTAACTATTATATCATTTGCATTGCCTATCCTAAATGCTCTTAATATATTTTTCTCTGTTATTTCAAAATTTTTATCTATACTTAAGTAAGTAAAACCGACAAGTTCCACACCTATATAGTCTAATACAGACTGATATAAGCTTAATTGTTTGTCTGCTTCAACTCGCTGCCTTATTTTCTTAAATACATCATCTGATTCTGTGCTTATTAATCTATCATCTGATGTTAATGTTAAATTATCAACATGTATTCTATTTAATTTAATGCTGTTTTTTAATTCTTTAGAAGAAATATCTAAGCATTTTCCATTTTTATCCTGTAATCTATATCCTATTATTATGTTGTTTTTATCCCTAAATTTTTCTATACATGTGGATTGTACTGTCATAAGCTCATCCTCCTAATAAAATTATCTATAAAAAAATTACCTAATATTCTGTGTTAAGTAATTTTTTATAGATAATTTTATTCATTTTAATGATATAATATTTTAGCACGCCGAGTAGGATTCGAACCCACGAACGCTTATGCGAATAGTTTTGGAGACTACCTGCTTTAGCCACTTGCATATCGACGCATATTTTATTATAACCTACACAGCACTCTTTGGCGGTTTATTATACAGTGACCGCCCTGTGCCCCTTTAATACTTGTCCTGCCCACACTACCACTCGGTTATAAATGGGTACTGATGGAGTTGAACCACCCGAGACCTAAGTCACCTGATTTACAGTCAGGCCCGCTACCCCTACGGTATAAGTACCCTTATTATATTATTTTTCTAAGTTGGCAGAGTGAGATTCGAACTCACGAACGTCTACACGAACTGGGTTACGGCCAGCCTGCTTTAACCACTTGCATATCTACCATTATTTCTTAGTTGGCAGGGTGGGATTTGAACCCACAATGTATCTTACGTCACGATTTTACAGACCGCTTGCTTCAGCCATTTGCATACCTACCAATATTTTTTGTTTCTTACTTACTTCCTTTATCTATTATTATATTACCTCTAATTCTTTATTTTGTCAACTATTTTTTAGAAAAAGTTTTAAAATTTTTTCTAATGTTTTTGTCTAATTTTTAGTGCACTTTAATAAGCTATCAAATGCATACATTGCAAGTAATAACTTTATAATTTTGATGTATTTAATTACACTTAGTAGCTTATGCCACCAATAATCATAGTCACTTTCCATGTTATCACTGTCCATTCTTAATAATATTGTTTTTAATACACATAAAAAGCACCTGAAGTCAATCAAATGACCTCAGGTGCTTTATAATATGCACTAAATAGGTTTTATATGATTCACTTAATTAAAACTTTGTTCAATTGCATACTAATAAACTGGTATGAATAATACCAGTACTGATATGCATATGAATAAATGTTGTTAACTAAGTTTTTCAATGTTATTCTCCTATTCCTCTTCCCACTCCATATTGTATGCTTTTCTGTTATAATATGAAGTGGATACGTGTTTCCTTACGTGCTTCTGCCACTGTTTTCTACACTTATAAGATGTTTTCCATGACTTATCATTATGTCTAGGTCTATCATCCCATGTTGGCATGTTTTCTTTTCTTTCATCGCCTTTGATAAACTCTTTGTACTCAATCTCTGAGGATTGTCTTAGAAGTCTACCAATCTGTGGTCTTCTGTAATAGCTACCACGATGACAATGATACTTGTGTACATTTGGTACAGGGTCTACTCTGAATCTGTATGTCTCACATCTACTGAATGCTTTGTATCTGTTTCTTCTTGCTTCTCTGTCTTGAACAAGTTCATCAGCTTTTTCGTTTACTAAGGGAACTAAAGGTTCAATATTTACCTTGTAAAGTTCTCCCTCAACAATCTTTGCGATGAAATATAATGGTCTGTAACGAAAAGTTTTTAAATCCAGTAGCTTATCTCTGATTTCCTCTTTGTTTACAGATGTCTCAGCCATATTAGTTGATAAGTTATCTAAGATGTACTCATCTTTACTATACACTTTGTTAAGTGCCAGTTTTGCTATTAGCTGCTCTCTAGTATAATAACTAGGTATCCACTGAAAATCTGTGTAGTCTCCTTTACTAATATCAAAGCTTCTTCTGAATACCAGTAACACATAGTTCTTGTTCTTTTTCTTGGACATATTAAGTCTCCTCCTTTATTTAGGGTACTTAATATTCATCCAAGCGTCTGTCTTTTCTTTTCATAGCTCATTGGCTCCTTTCTACATTACTTTAATCTGACTAAAAACTTCATTCATGTCTGTGCCAAATATTAAATCTGCATGTGTATTTTTGTCAGTGCTTCCTTTATTTATTAGCACTATTTTACCATTACTTCTATCAAAATAATCAATTAAACTAGCTGCTGGGTATACATTTAATGATGTACCTGCTATAATTAACAAATCTGCTCTTTCTATTGCATAACATGCACTCTCAAATACACCTTCAGGTAACATTTCCTCATAAAGTGTAACACAAGGCTTTACTATAGCCTCTTTACACTTACACTCGTCACAAGTTGGAATACCTTCATAGTTCTTTACATATTCTGCACTGAACTCTTTTCCACATATAATACACTTATTTTTATGAATTGTTCCATGTAGTTCTATTACATTGCTACTACCAGCTTTTTGATGCAACCCATCAATATTCTGTGTTATAACTGCTTTTACTTTGCCTGCCTTTTCAAGTTCAGCAATCTTTTTATGTGTTTCACAAGGTTCATACCCAAGTGCGCACATTTCAGTTTTATAAAACTCAAAAAATTCTTTTGTATGATTTTGATAAAATGTATGACTTAACATCTCTTCAGGTGGATACTTATGCTTACTGTTCTGACTATATAAGCCATTTGGACTACGAAAATCAGGTATACCACTAGCTGTACTAACACCTGCCCCACCAAAAAATACTATGTTCTTGCTATTATTTATCATTTCTTGAAACTGTTCAATATTTGTCATACATTGTTCTCCTTACACAATTATTATATCAGATTATAACTTCTTTGTCAATTAAAATAATAAAAATAACCCCAACTAACACACTGTTAATTGAGGCTACCTCTATATGTAAATTATGAATACATAACTTACTATCTTTATTAACTATGTGCTTAACTGCTAATAATATATTTTTATGCTTTTTCAATAAATATTAGTGTTCAAACATACACTGCTAAGCAACATATAATTTTCATTTTCTTTTTCCTCTCTTTATTAAATCATATTATTAATATAATAATGTTTAAAAATGAGATTCTATTTGTTTTTTAGCTGTATCAGTTGAATAAACCCAGTCTTTAATATGTGATTCCTTAATGTAATATTTGAATCTCATAGGTCTATCCCCGGTATTATCTATTTTTTCAATGATAGATAATTTAATTTTCATGTTCTTACTTTGTATATTTTGTATACGAACAGATACTGTGTTTCCAGGTTTTAATTCAAAGTCTACTACATCAGCTAATCCTGATAAATTCTGACTTAATCTAACGAATATACCATATTGTTCTATTGATAATACTGTACCATACGTTACATCATCTTCTTTAAATGAATATACTTCTTCTTCCCATGTTCCGAGTAACTCCTTATGAGATAGCTCTACTCTGTAATTTTCATCTACATGTTTTACTACAACTTTTAATGTTGATATTCCTTTTAATTCTATGACTGGATTAATAATATGTGTTACACTAATATTATTAGTAGGTAGGAGTGCTACTATTCCACAGCCTATATCACAAAATATTCCATAGTTCATTATTTTTAATACATAAGCATCTATTACATCTCCAGGCAATAGTTTTGAAATATAATTGTCATAACATATTTTTTGTACCTGTTTTCTTGAACATTTTACAATGAATTTATCATCTTCTTTTCTAATGCTATATGGTATAAACTTTATGTGTTTGTTTATTTTTGATGTTGCTGATGCTCTTTTAATAGGCGTTTCATCAGGATGATACTCCAACTCATCAAATGCAATTATGCCTATTATATTTTTACCTATCTCTAATTCGAGGCTATTATCAGAGTTACACTTTGTAACTCTTGCCTCCAATATTGCTTGTTCTCTGATAGCTTGCTTTACAGCGTTTAAGCTCATGTCTTCTCTATTTCTATGAGTCATATACTCTGGACTATACTTACCCATTATAATGTATTACCTTTCAATTCAAGATTATTTATTATTTTATAAAATATATTATTTTTATAACTAGTGTTCTGTAATATGCTTTACTATATTTTATCTCAACTTCCTAGTCCATATTTATGTGAATACTCTGTAAATCCACCATCGTTATCATATATAGTTCCAACGTCATCTATAAACATATCAAGAAATTTCTCAATCGGACTGCTCTGTTTTATTGTTCCATCAGACAGTGTTATAACCTGTATCTCAGGTACATTAGCTATTCTTTCACTGTTGTAATTACCACAACCACCTGATACAAATAATTGAGTTCCTAAATAGCTATAAGGTCCTTTTGAACATGATGCCACATCACTTGACTTACCAAATGTACCGCCCACAAGCAACATGTCTATATTTGTTGAACAAAGTGCATCTAAATTTGCAAGGTTACCATTAACCATAATTGTAAATGAATTACTATCTCCACCTGTTAATTCATACGATTTTCTTTGTATATCTTCATATGACCAATTGTCCATATTATTTATTCCACAAAGCTCTATCGTGGAATATTGATTATTAGCTAATTCATCAGAGATATACTGTATATATTGTATTGCATCTTCATCTCCCTTATTAGCTTTGTTAATTATCTTTTTTCCATAAGCTTTTTCTATAAGTGTTGTTGCATCTGATATACTTGAGTTTAAATCAATCTCTAAATCAGTTATATTAGTTGCTGATGTTACTGCTAAACAATCACTTGTGTCATTTGTATTGTATATGTAGTACACAGGTGCTATTGAACATAACTTATTGATTGTATCTACTGTTCTAGTGTAATTGCCTTTATTATCTTGATATCCACCTGATAATATTATTATGTCTGGCTTTGCTTTTTTTGCTGCTGATATTATATTATTAGATGTATTGCATATATCTGATATATGTAACACTCTATATCCTACAAAAGATTTTGGCAAATCACTATCTGCATAAACATAATCCCTAGTTACTACTAAATGATTTTGTGACCATACTAACAGTATTAATGCTACTACAACAATTATCCTAAGAATAATCGTTGTGATGTGACTACGGGCATTATTTAGTGTTCTATTTTGTGTTTTTAATCTACTCATGGTAGCTTTTCTCCTCTTGGGTCTATATCAATTGTTTTCCTGCATTCTACAAAATCTTCGCATGCATAAAATCTATGTCCTGTTCTACTTTCTTTAGGATACATTTGTTTACCACAATATGGGCATTTAGGTGCTAACTTTCTGTTAATATAATCATCTATAAGTGCTAAGTCTTGTTTTTCTATTGCCCTTATTTTTGTTTTTATTCTAACTGTTTTAACACCTACTGCATCTAACACTTGCATTATAAACATATCTCTTTGCTTTGCTTCTTCAGATTCATGTGTATAATCATCAAGTTCCACTGCACAAATTATATCTAAAGTATTCTTATCACATATTAAGAAATCTACATGCTTATTTGTAATTTTCCATAGGAAATCCTTATTAAGTGTTATTCTTGTATCTACTTCAGCTATGTCGGCTAGCCTTACTTTAGCAAGTATTACAAGCCTATCTATTTGACACAAGTTATTTTGCATAAAATGAAATAGTTGCATTTCTGCATCTGTAAGTAATTTAGCTCTTTTATAGGGAAAATCAATATTTACATTACTTAACTCTTTTTCTTCTTGCTGTTGTTTTTCTTTCACTGCTCTTTGAGTTGATTTTATGAACTCATTCGATGTGTTTACTAATGATGTGTGTAATACCCCTATCCCACTTAGTTTAGCTGTATTTTTCTTGTCTGTTTTATCACTTTTATTAAAAGCTAATGTATCAACTATTGACAGTGTTGATTCTGTGTTATCAAGTGTTTCAATATCATCACACTGTTTTTCATTACATATATCTATATGCTTTAGTTCAGAAAATAATGTATCCAATATATCATCCCCTTAGTATGTATAATATTTTTCAAGTGATTCTAATATAGTCTCTAGACTTGTATACAACAAAGTGCCTAAAAACTTTTGTTTATATTCATCTTTAGCTAAGTAATATGCATAGTTTAATGCTACTACTGCTGCATCAAAATCTCTACCAACAACTTTAAAATTTCTGAAGCCCATATCATACATTTCACTAAGTCTTTTCTCTGTTATGAGTCCAGTTTTATCATCTTCAACGAATTTATCAAATTCATCTAATGATATTTTTCCGCTATAATGTATTTTGTATGGACATGTAATTCCCTGAAATCCAATCTCTCTTGCTTTATCTACATCCATATCTGTCAATATAATCTTTTGGATGTCTTGATGATGCTCTAATCTTTGTGTACAGTAAAAGTTACATACATCATTTATCATTATCTCTGCTTTACTTTTATCTATTATTTTACTTAAGAAATTGTCATTTCTATTATCTCTGTAGTCTATTACTACTAATTTATATTTCTTACAAGCCTCATTTATATTGTCAATGTTTCTTTCACATTTAGTAACTGATTGTATAAATTCAAACTTATCATTGTATTTACTTCTAATGTATTTCTCTATTAGATTATTATTGACAAGTATTTCATTTATACCTGACTCACTTGCTATATCAAGTATCTTATTTGCAAGCTCGTCATTCAACTCTTTATCTGATACAAAAGAATTTGTAAATGTTAATCTAAATCTTATACCTAGTGAGTTATACATTAGTATTGTATCATTTATTAATTCAGGAGTCATATGGTCATCATATAATGTTCTACCACCATTCCATATGCAGTGTGCAAATGATCCGTATGTACTTTCTATTTTTGTGTCATACTTAAACCAATCTTGATGTTCTTTTGTTAATAAGAATAGTCCTAAGTTTACTGCTAAGAATCTGGGTGTGTAAGGTATATATAATTTTATCATTGTAATTACCTCTATTACCTAAGCACAAAATGTGTTTGCCCAATCATTCTTTCCATGTAATGAATCTTGATACACATGAAAAGCTACAAACATGGATGTTGTATCATATCTAGCATCATGGAATCCTGTGTTTGTGCTGTCATCATTTCCAAACAGAATGCTACTGTATTTTTGAACCTTTTCCTTATCTATACTAAAATGGTCTACGAGTTCTTCAAGTTTAGGGTTTTTATACTTATGTTTGCCTCTTCCACCAGGCAACATACATATATCTCTGAAGTAATCCATCGTATCGAATCTGCCTGATGGCTTGAATAAAATGCCTGTTCTCCAAAATTCTGTTGATATAAAATTCTCATCGAACTTTATATTATGAGCTACTAATGTAGCATCTTTTAATATATTGTATATCTCATCTTTATAATCTGCAAATTTCTTACCACCAGATGCTTCTTCATAGAAGTCTATTCCTCTTCCACATACTTCCTCTGCTCCTGATGTAATGTAATCTATTTTAAAGAAGTAGTTTTTTGCAGTAACTTCTCCGTTATCTTCTTCTATAATCAATGATAGCTGACCTATCTGTCCAGGTGCAAATCCTGTTGTTTCTGTGTCTAAAAATACTTTTTTCATTTAATTAACCATCCTTTATATGTCCTATATAAATTGCAGTTGTCAGCAATACTAGATATACTGACAACTGCAATCTTCTTTTTAGAGTGAATTTGCTATTGTAGAAAACACTCCTGTAACTATATTAAGTATAATACTTACTACTATTAATACCCAACCAATTATGTTTGCTATCTTAGCAGATTTAATTCTGGCTTGGTACATAGGATAATTTCCATACTTAAAATAGTTATTTGCCTGTACTGCCATTATTACAGTAATAATACCGCATACACATGAGAATATATTACAACAGCAGATTAAACAAATCTGTACTATTCCCAATATCAGCCATAACATGTAGTCAGGTGCACTGCCCTGTCCAACTGGCTGATTGAAAGTGTTATTCATTCCATTATAGTTGTTTTGATTGTAACTATTCTGGTTGTTAAAGTTATCCATTTTTGTTCCTTTCTTAGTTAGATAAAAGTGCTATACTAAATGTTGCTGCATACATTATAATTACTATTATGTAAATTACAGCTGCTACAATCCATCCAACAGTTAATGTTGTCTTTGCACTTTTAATCTTTGATTGATAATCCATTAAGTTGCCAACTTTAAATGATGAGTTTGCAAGTATTGTAAATACTAATGCTATTATACCAGTTATCTGGCAACAGCATAATAACTGAATGATACTAAGTACCAAATACTTTGTAAACTCTGTCGCACTTTGAGGCATCTGATTCATGCCCTGGTTGTAATACCCGTTGTCCATTTTTTCTCCCTCCGTGTTTATTATTTATACTACAGTTGGTGATAACCAACTTAATATACCTATATTTCTTACTATGCCAAATACAATCAGTGCGACTGCATATATTATCAAGAACACATCTAAATATTTCAGTAGCCTATTTTCTCTAACATATACTATGAATTGCCATATGTATACAACAGCTATTATTGGTGCTGTCACAAATATAAATGGATTATATCTAAATGCTTGATAAAAGTCTAATTCAAGTAGTGCTACAGCCATTCTTGTACCACCACACCCAGGACAATTCCAGTTAAGCAACTCATGAAATGGACAAGCTATACCAACATTAAAGTATAACTTTGATAAAACTATCAGTAATATCAATACTACTATGAATATACTTACTAAGAATACTGTTATAAATCTTCTGACTTTATCTCGCATACACACTCCCTAGCTATATCGATCTAGTCAATGCTTCTTTAGCGCCCCATTGGCATCCCTCACTGCATTTGAAATCCTTAAACATACATCTTGCACAAGGCTTGTTATCTAATGTCATTGACTCTAATAACTCTTTGTTTGAATAGCTTAAATTTTCTTTATTATCAATAAATAATTTTACTGAATCTGTTGTAGACTTCATTACTTCTAACTGTGCCCTACCACACATTCTTTCTTTACACTTCAGTGCAAAATCCTCAAATATACCTTGTTCTGTAATTCTTACAAGTGTTCCCTGTGGTACACAGTATGCTACGCTTTCAATATCCTGTAACCATTCATCTTCTAATCCTGCATCTTTTACAATTTCTGGTACATAGAACCCTAACTCACCAGGCTCCTGTAAACACATTGTATATCTTATCGTTCTATGTCTTTGTGCCTGTGCTAGCATTGCTAAGCTTCCGTTATATACAAGTGTATAGCTGTCTCCAACTGTTTCTTTCTTAGCCTCAAGCCTTTTCTTCATATCAGTGTATGGTACAAATGACATTCCAGGTTTTCCTTTGGCTACTAATTCTCCTATATGCTGAGCCTCTAAGAATCTAATGTACTGATTCTTGTTGTCATGTAATCTGTATTCACCAATTGCATCTTCAAAAGACTTCCACAACTCATTTACATATGGGAATAGTTTCTTACTAAATGCATCTTCGGCATTATCTAAGTTTGCTGCTAATTTATACAAGTAATCTATAATTAAAAATACTTGTCTGAATGATGTTGTGTACTCAATAGTTGTAGGTGTAAACACACTAATCATATATCTTGCATTCTCTTGAGCTAACTTATAGGAAGGAAGTGTCTCGCTTTTCTTAAGCTCATTCAGTTCTGTCTCAAGATATTCATCTTCCTTAATATGAGAACAGCTACCATTTATGACTGCCTTACTCTCTTCTATTCCCATTTTCTTACATAATCTCTTACTTAGTATATCATCATCTGTAGATGGATATTTTGACAGAATTAAAGTCTGTATTTTATTTCTCCACTTCTCATACATTTGTAACTCTAATTCTGTTTCAGGCTGCATTTTAGTATATCTTGCACTCTTTTCTGATGTTGCATAAACTCCTAAACTATTAAGTAGCATACACATCATCTTATTTGTCTTAATAACAAAAGTTATATGACCATGGTCATATACACTATGATGTCCACTTTTGCTATTGCCTGCTGCTCTTTTCATTGCCTTTTCTACATTTTGCACGCCATCTTCGAAATAATCATCTGGCATATAGCATACACCAGCTGCCTTACCTGATAATAATGTTAAGTCATTATTAAGTTTTTCTGTTGTCTCTCCCTCAGTTACTTCGTATGTACGTGCTACTACTTTTACTTCCTGTTGCATAAGTTCTTTCTCCTGTCCTCTTATTTTTATTTTTTTATACTTTAATAAATATAAAAATCTTTCAAAAATATATCCATGTTTTGTACTAAGCACATTTAATTACTATAAATTGTTGTTTATTTATAATATGATGATAGAAAAGCATAGAATTTAGCATCTTGTCCTAAACTCTATGCTTTTCTAATATTCAATATATGCTTCTTCTTATAAGAGTACTTACACATTATAATCTTGTCTATGAATTTATACCCAACATCCTTATAATGTTTTATTAACATATCTCTATAGTCTCTTTTTGACATCCCAAATACTTGCTCTGCTTCATTACTGAAATCTCCAGGTATTAACAATACTGCTGATGCATCTACCATTCCATATGTTTTTATGATATCTAATATATTGTTATGTACCCATTTTGATATGCCGCATTGTCTAAAATTCTTATTTACATACAATCTATCAACTATTGCTATATTACAATCACATGTGTTATTATTTTGTGCCCAGATGTTTCTTTGTATTTCCAATGCTTTTGATAGGAGCATATACTCGTCTTCACTCTTAGCTAATCTTGCTAAGTCATCTAAAGATTTACCTCTATTTCTTACCATTTCAGGAAATGAAAAATCACTCTTGAGTATCAATAAATCCACATATGCTATTGCATATCTATCGTTATTATCTACTTTTGTTCTAGATAGCCTTAACTCTTGTTCCCTATGCCATCTCATTCCAAGTAGCTTGTCATCTTCCAAATTAAATACTGACTCTCCATAAACTGTTACTCTAATCTTTCCAACACCCTGTGCATAAGACTGAATGTTTGTATTTATTGAGTCAACCAATGTTTCATCATTTTTTATTTCTATACCCCTTGTATTGAACATTGACATTGCATATCCATCTACAAGAACTCTGTCAAAGTACCCAAGTGAACATATCTTGCTAGTGTTCATCCTATCCTCCAAGAATAGCAAGCAGCTATTTAACTGCTTGCTATATTTTATAATTCTTATTGTTTAACACATGATTTTATGTAATTACAAAAACTTGTAACAGCTAAACTTAGTGATGGTTCCGCTACATCAAACTCTGTTAAGTAGAAATTCAGTGCCTGTGTATTAATACTTAACTTGACTGCTATTGATGTATTTGCCAGTAGAGCTGTATGTGTTTTTATAATTGATAGAGGCATTTGCCAGTTATCAACAATTGATACATATAATTCCTTACCATTTATATCAATTCTTGCACAGTTACTACTTACTTCAGTAGGATTATCAGATACAAGTTTGTACTGTTCTCCTATTACATTACCAATGCTATTGATGTTACCATACTGACCATTCATTATTGCTTCAGTTATAATAGCCTTTATAATATCAACAAAATCATTCTCGTTGTTTAATACCTTTGCCAAGTAGTTTGTTTTCACTGCTAGTGTGTTTTTGATGATAGCCTTGTGTGCCTGTAATGAATTTTTCGTAACTATAATGTTATTAAATATACCGCCCTTTAGCACTGCTATTCCATCTGCTACATCATCTACTTGCATATCTGTATATTCTCTTAACTGGATTGCCTCTTCTGCATATCCCCAATCGTTCATCAACTGTTCAGAATTTGTTACAGCATCAAAATATAAGAATATATCACTTCCATCTATGCCAAGTGCATTACATATATCTGCAAGCAATGATGCTACTTGTTTAACAGATTCAATTCCTGCTACAACATATCTTGTACCATTGATTCTAGGATAATTTGAATACTCCTCTGTAAACAACTTAATGAAGTTATTTATCTGGCTAATGTCAGTTTGTCTAAGTTTACTAAGTATTCCTGTATTACCCACTGACATTGCTAATGCTAATATAGCATCTAATCCCTTACAAAATAGTTGCTCATTACTAATTTCATCACAATTCATATTTATATTAAAGTTCATAGAACTACTTCCTATGTACTTAATTGTATTTAACTCAACTTGAGCATCTCCCCATAGCAGGTCATCAATCTGTAATAACTGACTACAAACCAGTCCTGTGTACATATTATTTGTCTGTGTTGTGTCTTCAAATGAATCAAAATTACCAAATGCATCATCTGAGGTACCAAATGCATCATCTGTGGTGTCAAAAGCACCAAAGTCAATATTTTCAGGTGCTGTACTTTCTTTATCTAATGATACACCACCCAATGTACTGTTACCACTGAAACTATCTTCTGTATTTGCAGTACCAAATGCATCTTCTTCATCAAGTGTGTCTGCACTATCAAATGACTTTTGGTCAGTTCCGAATATGTCATTATCAAATGAATCAAAGCTACTCTCTAATCCATCATTGGTATCTTCGCTGTTCTGACTAACATCACTATTGTTATCCCCAAATTCTACTGATGCTTCATCAGATTCTCCAAATTCTACTGGTATCCCACCTTCAGTGCCATTATTACTAAATTCTACTGGTGCTTCAGCATCACTAATGCTATTAAACTCAGCATCATTTTGTTCTTTGTTATTATCAAGCGTTCCTATCTTTTTACACTCAAATATAATATCTGAGAAATGGCTGTATACTATTCTTAACTTATTGAGTACCTCATCTTCGTGTATGTTTCCTATCATTACATCATATGCTTTATTATTCATGATAAGGTCATTTCTCTGTGCTGGCTGCACCAGTTTAAATATGTCTCCGTTAAATATAAACTGAGATGCTTCATAACTCTTTATCTCATATAACTTCTGTAGTGCTCTACCTACAAATGTTGGTAAGTCATCATACTGCATTAACTCTGTATTTACTACAGCTACATAGCTTCTACTGAGTTCTTCGCTATCTTCAATTACATTCAACAGCTCAAGTGCTTTTTTCTTATCAGAACCTGACATGTTTGCCAATTCATCTTGTGCTTTTTTAAGTTCTGAGTTAAGTGTTTCAATCGTTTCATCTGACTCTGCTACTTTGTTTGTTAGTTCCTGTATCTTTTCTCTATAAGCGTCTATCTCACTCTGTATGTCTGAGTCAATATTATTCTCAGATTTTGATGAATTTCTTAATGATTCTATCTCACTGTCTTTTTCTGTGATTTTCTCATTAAGCTCATCTATTACTTTTTGTAGATTATCAATCTCATTAGACTGCATTTCATTATTCTGCAATTCGTCTATTTTTGCTTCATATTCTGATAAAATATTCTGTAACTCTGCTATCTTATTAGTATATTCTGTTACATCAACTTCTTCTACTTCACTAGAAGATTTAGATTCTTGTAAATACCTAATTTCTTCGTGTAATTCATTTATTGTATTAATGTACTCTGATACATCTACTGTACTATTACTAGCATCATTTTCACTGAAAAATAAACTATCAAGGACTACCTTACACTGTTCTATCTTGGAATTACTAGAGTCTCCTAACCATGTTGCTACATAACTAGCAAGCATTCCTAAGTTATTTTTAACTACCTCTTTAACTTTTTCAGGTGATACTTCTCTTTCAGACACTATGTTATCAATCATCTCTAAATTGAATCCATCATTAGAAATTGCTTCTAACACTGTTTTCTTGAAGTCGCTTAGCTCCTCCATAAGTGATATATCACATACCTCTGTATATTCTCTTTTAACTTTGTTGTATCTGCAAATTGTCATTGCTTCGCCATTAGTAACTACAAATATACTAAATGGTTTATCCTTGCAATAATTCATTGACTCTTGTAACTCATCATCATTTATAGGGTCTCCCAATGCAAATACTTTGACAGCAAGCCTTGGACTTCCTGTTGATAGTACTTCCCAGTCTATAGGTTTATCAAGAAGTCTCTTTACATCTTTATTTCTTCTCTTGTTGTAACCTAGTTCTCGCATAATGTCATCAATCATATACTCATTAGTTAATGAATGATTATGTAATATTTCACTTCTATTTAATTCCAATGTCTCTTTCAGTTCATCAATGTTGAATGCCATTTTACTATTCCCACCTTTTTAAAATATTGTTTTTCTCTTAATTATTTCCAAGACTATAAAAATAGAATTAAAAAAGGTGGAGATGCTCTCTCCACCTTTTACTATTTTGCTATTACATTTATTATATATGTAATACCCTCAAAACTATTTATCTCTAAACTATTTTCAGATGTTTTTACACTCTCTGCTAATAAGTCTCTCTTTGTGTACATATTTGCTTCAATCATCCACACTACAGGTTTTATTCTTTGTTCTTCAGATACAGTAGCTGTTAACAAAAATTTAGAGGGCTCTACTCTATTGAATAGTAATCCCTCTAAATAATTATTCTCTACAGCACTTAACATATATTGTATTATGCTATATTTATTCATGTTAACTTAATCAAAGTAATCGTCATCATCTTCTTCGAAATAGTCATCATCTTCCTCTTCGAAGTCCTCATTATCTAATTCATACTTGTATTCAACTAAGCTCTTAGCCACAATTGCAACTATAGCTGCCCCTGTACAAACAGCTGCTGTGATGCCTGCAATTTTAAGTGCCTTCTTCATATCTACTGTTCCTCCTCTGTTTTACTCTCTGTCTCTTCTGCTTCAGGTGTCTCTTTCTTTGTATCATCAGTGTCATTTACAGCTTTTTCCACTGACTCTTTAATCTTTTCAGTTGCCTCTTTGATAGCTTCTTTTCGTTCAGCTACCTTAGCATCAATTTCAGGCTCTTTCTCCTTAATCTTCTCGGATACTTCTTCCTTAAGTGACTTTGCTTCATAAGCTACATTGTCAGCTGTATTTTTTGCAACTGCTCCAACTGATTTTCCAAGCTCCTTAAGACTATCAGCTGCCTTTTTTCCGTCTTCCTTTACCTTAGCATTTAATTCTGGGTCTACAACCAATTTCTTAACTGCTAATGCACCTGCTCCTATTGCTACTATTGAACCTACTATGATATTTCTTGCTTTCATATAAATGTCTCCTTTATAAAAAATTTAAACACTAGCTACTAACCATTCTGCTACTTTGTTAAGAGTTCTACATTTTGCAGAAGGAATAGCACTACCGTTTACATAAACCACAAATGCTGCGCCTGTATTCTCCATGCCATGCAGAATTGTGTATTTATTACCTTTTATGTATAACACAATTCTATCAAATGTTTTTCCATAAGTTGCTGCCCTCTTGTTCTGAAACTCTACGTTAATGTAGTTCCAAAATTCAGGCTCCCAGTTTACTCCCATTGCACTCTTCTTAAGTGTAGCCATCATTGAGTTTGTCTTTGCAATGATTTCAAATGCGTTCAAATAAAACTCTGTCCATCCAAATCTATAACAAAGTTGCTGTGCCTGCTCAAGAGTAATTCTTGTTGCACCACCAAGTACTGCTGTACTTTCTCCTTCTTCATGTTTGATTTTAAGTGCTCCATTTACGTGTAACTCCAGTAACTGTCCAAGTGTCATTATGTATACCTACCTTTCAAAGTGTTTAATATCTTTTGTTTACCTTTATACCTATTATATCACATAAAATTGAAAAATACAACCTATTTTTAAATTTTTATTGATATTTTAGTTAGCACTGTAAATTTCTTTAATATCTTCCCTTAAGCATACTAGTGACTTTATGTCATTGCTAGCTGTATATCCTTTACTATTGATAAAGTCAATATAATCTTTTATTTCGTCCTGCGTCCATGTTGCATAACTACTATTTGCATCTATTATTATGTTATCAAGACTCATGCTATTGTATTCTATACGTTTTCTTGTATATGATGATATTGCTTTTCTAATATCTTCAAGACTATCTATATCATCATTTGAAGCCATTTCTATGTTTGTAACTGTTATTAATGGTAAACCATCTGTATTTGTCTCAATCATAGGTGATGCATCTACATTATAAGTGTTGCCTAATTCTATACTCATATTTGTCTTATTAAGTGCTGTTTCGCTTAATTTAAACTCGATGATTCCTGAATAACCATTATCTGTTGATGTATTTCCTCTATATGTATTATCATCACTATTTACATATGTTATATCTATTATATAGTGTAACTTTTCTAACGTTCCAAATGTCTCTTCATCCGTTTCAGATGTATTAGTATCAACATCACTCATTGTATACACATTTTTCTCAGTTGATACAGTATCATTATTCTCAATGATACTTTCAGTACTTCTATATGCATCATCACTATTATTATACAATGTTCCCTTTATACATAATAGTATAAAGTATAAAATTAATAGGATTGCAAGTATTTTTATTAGTATATCTACTATAACTTCTTGTTTCTTCACAATACTCTCCTATGCTGCCTTACTATCTGTCACTGTTCCTACCTTATTACTTATATTGACTACATACTCTATATCATTGCTAAACATAAATTTTATCTTGTATTGATTTAGTATGTATGCCCTATACAATTCTGCAAAGTATTCTTCTTCTGAATATCCAGCTTGTACATAGTTTTCATCATAGTCAAATAATTTACTACCATTTTCATTATACATTTCTCTAAATGTATCTTGTCTTGATACAAAGTTGCTTCTGTAGTCTATATAATGTCCTATCTCATGTACCAGTGCTCTTCTTATGCTACTTTGATTACCACAAATCTTTATGACCTTATCTTTTGTCAGTGTAACACCTGCTACTGGGTAATTGACTTCTAGTTCTTTTGAAAGTGATTTATCTGTTAATAATATTGACCATCCTTGGTTTTTAAAATCTGTTCTTATATTCTCTGGTATTAAATACCAATAATTATATGCATAATTCAGTACACTATTACTGACCTCACCATCTATGCTAATTGTATTATCAGGCTCTACAGATGATATTACAACTCCTAAACTATCAACAAATACTTCCTTATTGCTCTTTATATTTTCGCATTTGATAAAAGCGTAATTACTATATGTTTTTATCTTATACCAGTTGTTTGATAGTTTACTTACAACTTTTACTTTATCTCCTTTATTGTAAGTATCTATTTTATCACTGCTATCGCTTGGCTTTTCCCTTGCTACACTATATGCTACTACAATCATTTCTTCATTGATAGTTACTTCACTATACTCTGTGTCTTTTATATCAACTTGTTTATTTAGTTCTTCATTGTTGTCATATAACATATCAAGTATCATAATACTTATAAATGTAAACACAAGAATTGATATTATTGTCACTGTTTTATTCCTCTTGTCTTTAATATGTCCAAACATTGTATCCGTAAATTTTTCCATCTTCATTTATATGAAATTCAAACAAACAAATCTCATTATATATGTTACTATTATTAGCTAGTCGTATATTACACATTAATACTGTGTCCATTGTCTCACTGTTTTGTGGTGTTACAATATCAATCACAGCTCCTGATATAATTCCATCAATGATGTTCTGATTTACAACACCTCTTCTAAATCTCTCTAATGAATCATCTGTAAATAAGTCCTTGTATTCAAGTATTTTACTGTCATTATTATTTACAGCTGCATCTATTATATTTATAATGTTTGATTTCAATTCACTCTTTGTCATTTTTTCAATATTATTGTTCTTGCTATCTGCATTTGCTATATTAGTTGATAACATAATTCCAACTATAAGTGTACACACAATAACTAGAACTGCATAAGTTATATAATTCATTTTTTTATTCTTCATATTATTATGCCTCCACCTTATATTTTATATATGATACTACTTTACCATCATTGTTTAATTGAAACCTATACATATAGTTTCCATATTGCAAATAATATGCACTACGTGATGCGTAAGTATTCGCATTTTCTGCTAAGTTACATATATCTTCCCACTGTATCTTTAAATTATCATCGTAGCTGTCTAGTTCTGATGTGTCAGTCCCCTTTAGGAAGTCTATAGTATCTTGCTTTAATTGCTCTTTGTCTACATCAATGCTAATACTCAATATAGTATCATTGTTAGTACCACACCCTACTAAACCTAACATTAAAATCATTGTTATTGCTAAACTAGTTATTTTGTTCTTCATCAATAACCTCCGTCTGTGTATCCTCTACTTCTGTTGTCTCTACAGCTTCCTCTGTGTTGTTCTCTACTGTGTTGTTTTCATTTATATTTATTCCAGAGTCTTGCTCACTCATATCAAGTGTTACATCACCATCAACCCCTGATAATAGCATATATGAGTAACTGCCGAATATTACCTTAAAAGACCTATCATCTGAATTTATGAATGTTAAGCTCCAAGTTGCTGGTTCTCCATATTTATTCTTTAGTTCATCGTATTTAGCTCTACCACTTAGTTCCTCGTCTATACTGAAGTTATCCTCTGATTCAACACCATCATCAACTGATAAGTCACAATAAACTTCGCTTGATGACATTTTAATGTCTTTTATAATGAAATTTATGACTGTATTCTTATCATACTTTGTATTTAAAGAATTTACACAGGTATATAAGTTTACATAGGTTGTTCCTTTATATAATATATCTGTATCATTTACAACTTCATATGCAATAGAGTTATCTGTGTTTTCGATAATTAATTCACCCATTGTATCCTCTACATTTTGCTCTGTACTACTGTTAGTGTCTTTGTTTTTATCATCATTCTTATTGCTATTACTCTGATTATCTTTTGTTTCATCAATTTTTGTGTTTGAGTGTATTGTATAATCATTGATTTCAAATATATTTAGTATATCATTATCCGATTTATTACTTGCACATCCACTTAACATAACTGTTATACCTAACAAGCTTAAAAGTATTGGCTTAATCCCAATCTTCATACTCTATGTCCTCCTCTTTTTCTCCAAACATTGTTGCTAGTGTTCCAGTGCCATCATGATATCCAGATGCTGAATTATCATTCTTATCGTAGAATATAATCCAATAATCATAATCTAATCTAACAACATATATGTCTTGAGTATCAGTTTCTTCTGTATGAACTAATTCATAAGTTGTATAGTCAGAATTTAATGCAGCTTGGTTTATTACATTAAGAACAAGTTCGTTGCTTATAGTGTCACCAGTATCTAATACCTCTGCTACACTATTATCTTCATCGTATGATATTACTGTATCAATAGCGTTTAATACTACATCTGCATACTGTTTAGCAAAATCTACATCAGGCTGTACAAATTCTATACTTTCTTCTGAAGAATTAGAAGTTGATGTGGTATCACTTGTGTTATTGCTTTCTGTATCTGTGCTATTGCTTTCTGTATTATCTTCTACAGTATGATTGTTATTATCTGTCGTATTATTCTCAACCTCTATAGGATTGAATAAATCGTGATGTTTATTATTGCTATTACTCTGTGTACAACCAGTCAATGCTAATGTTGTTACCGATATTACCATAAGTGTTAATACTAATTTTTTATGCATTACTCTATTATCCTCCTAACCGTTATAACAGTTTTATAATTCCAATTATCAGATATTTTTACGCCACTCTTTGCAGTACTTGCATGTACTATCTGTCCATTACCTATATAAATTGCTACGTGACCACTGTAACATATTATATCTCCAGGTAACATGTTAGACACAGAAGGATTTTTTACCTCTCTACCTGCACTTCTTAGTGCTGCTGAGTTTCTTGCTACGGAGTATCCAAAATGTGCATAAACTTTATTTACAAATCCGCTACAGTCTATACCAACATTGTCACTCCAATCTCTACATCCGAGGACGTCTCCCCCATAAACATAATGTGAACCTACAAAAGACTGTGCATATTTAATAAGGTTATTCCTTGTCACACTGTTTGCATCTGATGCATTATTACTTGATTCTCCGCTACTTGAGTTATTACCTGATGCTACACCTGATGTCGCTCCTGAGGAGCTACTGCTTTGCTCTGTACCACCAACCATTATTTTTACTATATCTGATTTCCATTCAGGATGACAACTTACTGTTCCAGGGTTGGCATGTGAACCATGTCCGCCTGAATACCATTTAGTAGTTGTACTATTATTTCTATTTACTATAAACTCTATTGTTGATACTTGACTTCCTGACATATGACCCCATTTAGTCCATGTTGAGTCTCCACTAGATTTTATGTCACCAACTATGCATTTTATAATCACTCCATTTTCTAAATATACGTCTATCTTGTCTCCTATATTTGCTATACCGCCATTATTCTTCCATGTTGTTGCTACTACATATCTTCCATCTATTTTACCAAAGCCCTCTGAATCAAATGCACTGTCATCACCAGGATTATCTTTGTTACTGCCACCGGTATTACCCCAGTTACTAAAATGTGAAGTTATTAAACTTGCTTGATTGCTAGAACCAGGAACTGTTATCATTTGCCATCCCATGTATGTGTTACAGTTTGAATAAGGACACTCAAAATTTCCACCTGCTGTAAAATCAAATACAGTACCTCCAGTAAGTGTTCCCTCTCCACCGCCACTACTGCCTGTGTTGTAATAGCTCTTATCTCTTGTAATTACAAGACATGTTGAATGTCTTGCATGTGCTGCTACTGTACTCCAAGATACACTGTCATTCATTCCTTTAGCTATTTTATCATCAGTACTACCATACTTTGTTGATGCTGATGTAAAGCATTTATATTGATCATCCCCAGTTTTTCTTAGCACCATAAAGTGCCCTGCTCCACCATACCATGTAAATGATGAGTCACTATAACCTGAGTTTTCATAGGAATTAATTACATATGCATACATAGAATCATCATCAAAGTATGTATTAAGTGAATCCTCTGTAAACTCAACTTCTTTTGCAACTACCCCTTTTCCTCCATAGGCTGCATTTATTAAGTTTGCCATTGATGAGAAGCTGTATGATGGAGAATCACATGTATAAGCTATACCATTTGTTGAGTAGCTTTCAAAATATAATGAGCCACCTGAACCACCTTGAATGGTACAACCCATTACATTTGTTATTACATCCCAAGGTGTTATCTCTTCTCCAAGTATATTGCTTAGTGCAATTGCTGTTGAGTATATACCACAACCCCTCTTGCTCATAGTACCATAACTTGTGCCACCTGCATATAATAAACCTATATATCCATAGCTATCATCATGTGCGTTATATGCACATGTCTCTCTGGATTGGTGATACCAGTAAAAACTTCCATCGTCTAATTGAATTGCATATTGCCCAGTAGCTGTTCCAGGTACGTTTGATGTGCCATTATCATTGTTATTATTACCACCTATACTATCCCATATAGCATCCCAAGACCAACCTTCTTTATAGTGTGCCATTCCAAGGCATTTACGTTTTAATTGAATCTTAGCACATGTTGCACAATCACAATTTGGATTTCTACCATTAACTTTATAATCTGATAAAAGATTATAAAGGTCAGCTTTTAATTCATCAAATGACATTTGTGACCTATCAAGTCCATCACCACTTCTAAACTTGGAGTTGTTTCCTACTATGCTTTTGTAGTCATTTACCATCTCCTCGTTTATATTCTCTTTTAATATGTCACTCTTTGCTTTACCATCAGTACCTCCATCTATTTCATCAAACTGCTCTCTTAATTCATATGACATATCTAGTTTCATATGATTAACTAATTTATCATACTCTGTAGGTCCAAAGAGTAATTCATAGACAGATTGTTCATCATCCTCTTTATCACCTGTACATAAAGCATAGCACTTACAGTCATCATCTTTCATAAATAGCATCTGCAATACAGTTGATATAGTAGTTATTTGTTGATCCATGTTATACACTACTACACCTACTGAAAGACAAAAGAAAGATGTATAAATAAAATTTACTATGATTGAAATAGTTATTAAGGTTGCTATTATTACTTTTCTATTTACAATCCTCTTAAGTTCATTAGATGTTGCATCTTTTACTTTTCGTGATTTCTTAATAATCCATACTATTATATTAAGTCTGTTCTTATTATCTAATGCATCTTTACCATTTCTTTTTACTTTTTTATTAAAGATTCCTGCACCTATTACACAGTATACTCCATATACTGCTGCTAATGCTGCTAATATCCCAAGTGTTATTAATAATATTGCAACGAATATAATCATTTTTGCACCGTCCTAGCTAAATAATAAAACTTTAATATTTGTTTAGCTTAAGACTAAAATTATGCTATATTCAATGCAACATGTAATTATGAAAATAGCCACTAACTTTCTGTTAGTGGCTATCTCATGAGGTGTCATAATTCAGTAAAATGCAAATCCTTCAATAAGAAGGTAAGTGGACCTGAAGGGAGTCGAACCCTTGTCTGAAACAAATCCATTAAACTTTCTACATGCTTAGTTCGTTTTACTATTTCTGAATGCTTTCACATTCAATGCTCTTGCTTGGTGGTCCAACTCCTCCATACAAGTCACATAGCTTCTTTATTAATCCCTGAATATGCCTTCGCCACTGCCCATCAGTAGATAACTTAGATTATTTTGCACCAATAGACGTTAGCCTAAGTCGAACACTATCTACCAGTTTAAACCGATTAAATCGGGTGTAGTTCACTGCAATTAAGCAGCGAGAGCTACAGGTCTGCTATTGTTAGCATTTATTGTTTTGTGTCTTTTTAAAGCGGTGTCCACGCTCCGCTGCATGCTTATTTAACTTCAACTGCCCCATCGAAACCAGGCAGGCCCGTATAAATTATTTGGGTTTTCATTCCGGCAGGAACTTATGTCCACTGCCGGAATTTTTAAGCTTCCCTACAACCCTACTCGGGAGCCTTCCTCCACAGCCGCGCCGTATCCTCTACGCTGGGCTTCACCCTTGCCCTGCATCCACTCCGGCGCGACACACCTTATTTTTTGGTAGATTGCTTATTTCTACCCCGATTTTACATGAAACTGTATTGACTAGTATGCAGATATCATGCTGGCTTACCTTAACGTAGTAGCCTTGCCTCTTTACGAACAGCTAGCTTTTCAAGTATTTTATGCTGTTGTTCAATACTCTATTGCCTGACCTCGTATTGCCTATGGGTTATGTCGCAGGCACTTCACACTTCCCACTAAGGCTCCTGCGGACTGCCATCCTGCTCCCATATTATCAATGGTGCCTACATTCCGCAAATCCTGTCAAGCTTGAAGTACTCAACCCGAGGCTCTGCGCCGGACGCTTACCTGTCCATCTGACCTGCGCCCGCTCATGCTTTGCCAACTATTTAATCTATGGTAACCCATCACTTAATGATGAGGCATACCCACTCTTTGCTTCAGGAAACTTTCATTTCCTTACTACTCTTATATATTACCATTCTTTTTTCTTTTTGTCAACAGATTTTTTAAAACTTTTTTGAAAACTTTTTAATTTTATTATCTCTCAACAACAATTAAATTATACTCCTACAATTTTTATTTGTCAACACTTTTTTAAAACTTTTTTGAAAATTTCAATCTTCAAATTTCAATATTTTATGCTGACCACATTTTGGTATAATTGTATTATTAAATACTTTCTGTGCTGATTTCAGATAGTTTTGTGGATAAATCATTGATGGTGAAAAGTGTGTAAGCCATAATTCTACTGCATGTGCTTCTCTTGCTATGCTAGCTGCTTCTTCAACCATCATATGCTTCTTACTAACTGCATCCTTTAGTTTATCAGTGTCTCCGTACATAGCTTCACATATCAGCAAATCAGAACTTACTGAATTATCTAATAATGACTTGCATGGTCTTGTATCAGTACAATATGTTACTTTCAATCCTTTTCTTGATTCACCCAAAACCATGTCAGGAGTGTATGCCTTATTATTCACTGATACTGTTTCACCATGCTGTAGTTTTCCCCAATATTTCTTATCTATTCCAAGTTTTTCTGCTCTTAACACATCAAACTTTGGAAGTCTATTTAATTCAAATGTATATCCATAACACATCACATTATGGTTAACTTTAAATGCATGTAATGTTAACTCATTAAATGAGTGTGATGTTACTTCACTGAGATTATATGTTGCTTCTTTATCTATCAGTTCTATGTATTTAATATCATATGGAAGTACTGGTGCTATTACTCTCATTGAGTTTACTACATTTTCAATGCCTTTTGGTCCAACTATTGTTAATGGAGATGTTTTACCTTGATTACCCATCATTAATAGCATACCAACTAAACCACTTATATGGTCTGCATGAAAATGTGTAATGCATATTACATCTATATCCTTGCTGCTCTCATTAGCATTTCTTAATGCTAATTGTGTTCCCTCTCCGCAATCTATGAGTATGCTAACTCCACTGTATTTAACAAGCAAAGATGTTAAATATCTATTTAATAAAGGCATCATACCACTTGTTCCAAGTAATTTTACATCAAGCATATTGCTTACCTCCAATAAAAAAAATGGTTGCTTAGGGAATCGAACCCTATCATGCCAGTTACATATCTTCTATGCTGAAGCTGTTCACTGCAAGACCTACTTAGCAACCACTGTTCTACCGTCTGCTCCACCAGCCTACGATAATTTAGCATTTTTTCGACTTTTATTTTGGGTACCTGTTACTTATCTTCGCAGATACCCTTCTTAATGTATGCTCCCTACCCAAAGAGCTCCTCTGATTGTCCGTAAATCCCAGTTGTGCACAACTGTTCAGAGCCACTAGTGCTGTTTATACACCTTAATTTTATTGTCGGTTTACCTATTTAGTATGCTACTTGATTCACATACATAGGAAGCTAACTCTTCCATACACCGCAAGTCATTTTTTAATTCTTTTTAATAGGCACTGCCTGATTAGCTTAATTCCGCAGATTAAACTATCTAGCAAGCATATTTCTGTTCTGCATCACTGCTCTAGAAACAGCTCAGCTATGAACACCTAAGATGGTGCTTAGGAGGTTTCCTTTGTACACGTACACAAGGATGACCTTAGATGATTCTTCCATATTTTATGACTGACTGCTGCCATTCAACCATCCAAACTGCAACTTATTGTCAGAGCCAAGCACATACATCATATCGCCGTGAATTTTTGAAATATCTGTTGTGATACCAGAAATCCTAAAATGTAGTGGCAAACTACAACTCGCATGTACCTTAATGTCATCACAATCTTTAACTTTGTTTGTACAGGGTACTGTTTGGATTCCACCCACTTCCACTGCATCCAAAAAGGCTATGGGCTTACTCACCCCTATACTTGCCAGCCACATAAATGACTAGCTAACCCATAAGGTAGGAATCGAACCTACTTTACACGAGAGTCGCGACACTCCTCGTTTCCTCCATTAGGCTGTATGGATATTAACACTCACCACCTAGTGTTATAATGTGTTTTCCCACAAGCCCTACCTATTTAGAGCCTGTACACAATCCTATGGTTATCTATCTCCACAATAGCTGACCACCAGTTACTATTGCCTCGCAGATGCCAAAAATGTTATTGCAAATAATACAGCTTGGTTTCCCTCACTTCCTAAGCATATTCATGCTTCTCCACCAAACAAGGCGCAAGGTACATATGTATTATCTGATGTGTTTCCACATATATTATACGTTGTATGCCTACATTCAACAAATGTTGTTTACGTATAATACCTAGCAGGGCTAGTCGGATTCGAACCAACGAATGCAGCAGTCAAAGTGCTGTGCCTTACCGCTTGGCGATAGCCCTAAATTATAAGTCGGCTAGGAGAGACTCGGACTCCCCAACATAAAACCTTATCTAAACTCCAATGTACAGCGCTTATTACACCTTTGTCTAGAGTCTGTTCCAGTTTATTCCCCCGTGGAACTCAGCCGATATTATATCATTTAACCAATGTAGTTAAATTTAATGGACCGTGTAGGACTCGAACCTACGACCATCCGGTTATGAGCCGGACGCTCTAACCAACTGAGCTAACGGTCCAAAATAGTTAATGTTTTTAATGGTTTAACCTATGTATATTCTACATACAGAGTATGAATTTAACTAGACCTCAACCGCCATAAGTGAACTTAACTCTGTTTCCACCACCAAGTTTTAATGTTGTTATCTCTCTCAACCTTACTTCTATATTATATCAGTTAATTATTACTTTGTCAACACTTTTTTAAAACTTTTTTGAAAAATCTTAACAACAATTAATAATTATATATAATATATTACAATGTCTCTGTGTCTATACTACTCAAATCTATCAATGTATATGAATTTAATATACTTGATATAATCTCTTTAAACTGTGATTCATCATATGTATATGATGACATTGATATTACAAATGATTTATCTAAGATATCCTCTTGTATAACTACATCACATCTTATGTAATTATCTTCTGTATTAACATATACTATATTAACTGATGTAGTATCTATTTTATACTCTTGTGTATTTATGTACTCCTTTGTTACAAGACTATCACACTCATTGTATATAGTGCTAAAATTTATACCATCTTTATAAACCTTTATGCTAAGATCATCATCTGCTACTGAGTATTCGTTTTCATTGTACGATAGTGTTCTTACATTGTTAAGCTTATCAGTTACTATATAACCAAGTGTATGTGTTCCAAATATGCTATATTCAGATGATTTAGATTTACTGTTTATTTCTTCTAAGTCTTCTTTATAATTATCACTGTACTCTGATTCATCATTATTTATATCAGAAGCTTCTGTTATATTATATTGCCCATTATTTATATCAGAAGCTTCTGTTATATTATATTGCCCATTATTAATTTCAATGACTGAGCTTGATGTTACAAGTTTTGTTTCGTAGTCTGCATTGTATAATACAAAACTAACTTCAAGCTTATCTATTGTGTCTATAGTATTATTAGTAGTAATTATTGCTGTTCTAGTAATCTCATTGTTTTCTCCATCAGATATTACAGCGCTACCTAATCTATCCCCAAAGTATATTTCATTTGTATTGTCCTCATCATTATTTATAACAACTGAATATACACCAATATCAAATGACATAAATCCATTATTTATAGCAGCAACTTTAAACTTAAATTGTTTAGTATCTTTATCATACTCTATGCTGTTTGTATCAACATCTATAGTAATGTCATCATTTTTAAATACTGTCTTAAAATTCTCAGATTTTGTCTCACTGCTATCTTCTATGCTATCAACTACGTTATTTTCAATATTCTTATTGCATGCACTCATGCTTAATACTGTTAATATTGTTAATGCCACTGCTAATACTCTTTTTCTCATGTTAGACTACCTCCACTATTTTTGTATATCTAATATATTAATTGTATAAGAATACTCCATTATAATGTCTGGCTTTGCATATGGATTATCTATACTATTTATTCTTTCTGTGTATATTTTTTCAATTTGCTCTTTATAATCTTTATCATTGCTTAATAGATTAATTGGAATGACAACTATAGATGCATCATTATATGTTAAATTACCTTTAAATTTGTTAGATGTCATCGGATTACTAACTACAATGAGCTTACCACCTATGTCATTTGCTGTAACTACATCACCTATATGTAAATCATTAGGTACCTCTATAAAATGATTATATAATTCACTGTCTATTGAATCCTCTAATGAGTATTCAATTATTCTGTTAGTGTTATCTATAACAATGCATCCTATCTCCTCTACAGTATCTACATTGTATATTCCTAGTTCTATAGAGTCATCTTCTGTATGTTTTCTTACCTTTTCTATTAATGTGTCTAATTTTTTTGAACAGTATACTTCATGCTTATGATAAGCCCATATTATCTCATTACAGCCTCCATCTGCATATTTTATGATTCTGTCTATTTCATCTATGATATGCTTTATATCATCTATGTCACATTTCTTGAGCTCATTGCTAATATCTAAATATTTGCTAAGCATTTCCTTTTTTACAGAAAGCTCAACTGTGGAATTTAATATGATTGCTAACTGCTCCTCGTATGTAAATTGATGATTAGTCTTTCTTATACAATTTTTTATATAGTCTGATTTTATTAAATCAATGACTAATTCGTTTAAATCCATATGCTCTCCTCCGAGTCAAAAATATTTTTCTATAAATACTATTTAAGCCTAAAATAAAAGATACTACATATCATATGCAGTATCTTTTATTATCTTACACATCCTTTTCCTGCCTCTTTAGCCTTGTATAATTGACTATCTGCTTTTTCATACAGTTCTTTGTATGTATCTACATGGTCTGTAATCATCTCACTAACACCTATACTTATTCTTATACCTACCATTTCATCTTCATAAGGTAGCTTACTATCTTCAATCATAAGACACAGCTTGTTCATAGTAGCTTTAAACCTGTTTTTGTCTATACCTACACCTATTATTAAGAACTCATCTCCACCTATTCTTATAGGGTATGCTTCATCTAAAGAATTGATTGACCTTTTCATTGTATCTGCAACCTTTTGCAATACTCTGTCTCCAAAGTCATGCCCATATGTATCATTAAATCTCTTAAAGTTATCAATATCAATACAAGCAAGATTTAAGTATATATTTTTAGATGAAGCCTCATCCATCATATGCCCTATATTATCCATCAGGTACTTTCTATTAAATATCTGTGTTAATGGGTCTATTACTAAGTTACTACTTACTCTTGTTACGCTTTCTATTACTTCAGTTCCTGTTGTTGCTCCAAATGAAAATTGTGGATTTAGTCGCATAATCATAACCATAATATAGTTTCTATATCTTAAGTTAATAGGCTTGCTAATAACTAAGAAAGCATCAGTATTAGTATATGTAAATCTACATCTATCTTCTTGTGTAGATACTGTATCTTTACATATGCATCCGCATTTATCCTCTGCTAGTGGACAACTATCACAGCATGACTTTGTTGTTTCTGTTACTCCATACTCTGTAATGGTTACAACCTGCTTTTCAATAGGATTAACCACTAATATATCTGTAAATAGAGGTTTTAATATGCTTATCTGTTGATATATGTTTGCTATATTGTTGTTATTTCCATGATTACTACTTCCTACTCTCATTTTCCTTTAGTTTCCTCATGTAATATTGCTCTGAGTACTCATCTTCTCTATGTGAAACATTCATAAGTGAAAAGATAAATACTATGAAACATGCTATTGCTAGTACTATTGCTAGTATCTTCATAATTCTACCCCACTGTAAATGTATATACTGGTTTATTATAAATGTTAAGTAATTGAATTATATGTAATGCTGTTTTACTCTCACCATTCCATAATCCTATTGCTATGTCACAATCTGAAATAAGCTGTCTATCTTTATATTCATACCACTGTCTGTTTAAAGGAATATCCTGTGCCTTCTCAACATCATCTATGATGAATGGTTCTACACTATTGTCTGTTGCTGAAATAGCTACTTGTTTTGCTTCTTCATCAAAGGATGTTATGAAACTTTTCACAGGAAAGTCATACACATTATTACGAGCAGAATCCATTGCATATATTGTAACTTTATCTGCACCTACAGAGCTGAGTGCTTTATGAAAAGCTGAATCAGCTCCCTTACCATCTCCTACTATAAACTCATGTCCCTGTCTGACATATTCTTGAAGCCAATCTAGTACATTGCTAGGTACTCCATATACATCATAAGAGCCAAATAAAAATATTTTACCCATGTCTTTTACTCCTTATTTATTTTTTATTTATAACTACTTTGTTCTTTTCCCATGTTACTATTGCTTTATCCCCATCAGTAAGCCCATCACTGAGTATTTTATCAGCAAGTAAATCTTCCACAGTATTTTGTATTTCCCTTCTAAGATTTCTAGCTCCATACTCACTGCTAAATCCACTTTCTGCTATGTGATTTACTAAGGATCTTCTAAAGACTACTTCAACACCACTGTTTTTCAGTACTCTCTTAGATAAATGTGACAGCATCAATGTTACAATCTCTTTAGATTGTTCTTCTGTCAGTTTATCAAAGATTACTATATTATCTAATCTATTTAAGAACTCAGGTTTAAATGTTTCTTTTAAAGCCTCCATTGCTATCTTTTCTTGGTCTGTCTTATCACTATCAGATACTGCAAATCCAAGTGTACTTTTGCCTAGTTTTTCTGCTCCGTATCCTGCATTAGATGTCATTACAATAATACAGTTTGTAAAGTCTACTGTATTTCCCTCACCATCTGTCATCTTACCCTCATCTAATAACTGTAGGAATATGTTGTATACTTCAGGGTCTGCTTTTTCTATTTCATCAAAAAGTATTAAACTATAAGGATTATGTTTTACCTTTTCAGTCAACTGACCACCCTCTCCATAGCCTACATATCCAGGAGCTGTTCCAATCATCTTACTGGTGCTATGTTTTTCTGAAAACTCTGACATATCCACTTTAATAAAAGATGCATCACCAATTGCAACTTCCTTACTTAATACTCTGCAAAGCTCTGTTTTTCCTACACCTGTTGGTCCTACAAACATAAATGATGCTAATGGCTTGCTCTCTTCACGAACACCTGCTTTAGCGCGTCTAATTGCTTTGCATACTGTAGAAACAGCAGTATCTTGTCCAATCAACTGTTTTGATATTGTTTCTTCAAGGGATAATAATTGTTTAGCCTCTGACTTAGTCAGTCTATTTACATTTATTCCTGTCACTTTAGACACTGTATCTAATATATCATCAGTTGTAACTTCTTCTCTATTAGATAGTTTTACAACAGTTCCAGCTTGGTCTAATATCTTATAAGCTTTGGCAGGAAGTGCTTTATCCTTAATGTATCTATCAGATAATTCAACTGCTAGTTTAATACACTCCTCAGGTATTCTCACATTATGAAATTGCTCATAATTTGATATTGTGCTTGATACCATTTCAATGGCTGTATCAACTGATGGCTCTTTAATATCAACTACCTGGAGTCTTCTACTAAAAGCTGCATCTGTCTCTATAAACTTGTGATACTCTTTATTTGTAGTTGCTCCTATAACTTTAATATCTCCATCTGATAATGCTTTTTTAATCATATTACCTGCTGTATCAGATGAATCTCCATTTGAGTTCAAATTAATGAAAGTGTGTATTTCATCTAAAAATAATATTATATTAGATTTAGATGCCCAATCAATAAGACACTTCATTCTTTCTTCAAAGTCTCCTCTGTAACGTGTACCAGATGTAAGCAATGAGCTGTTAATATAAATTACATGTGTATCCTTGAATTGTTTTGGTACATTCCCATTTATGATTCGCTGTACAAATGCTCTTGCAATAGTTGTCTTACCAACTCCGGCTTCTCCCACTAAACATGGATTAGCCTCTAATTTTCTAGAAAGTACTTCAATCATTGTATCAACATAGTTATCCACGTTACTGATTTTTTCACTGTTTTTGTCTTTTTCAGAGTTCATGTCTACTACAAAATTCTGAAGTGGCTCAGGAATACTAAATTTTGTACTCTTTGCTGTTTTTATTTCTTCTACAGATACTCCTACATAGTCTAAGAAATCATTGAGTACTTCACTGTTACTATCTAACAGTTCATTTAATAGTACTTCAGATGTTACACATTTTCTTCGCATTGCTGTCTTTGTAGCTACAGTTGCCAATACCATATAGAGTTCCTGTGTCATTGCATCCAAACTATATGTATCTGCGTCATGTGCATCAGCGTTGCTACTAATTTTTCCGTATACACCTGAGTCTGCTGTAATCTGATATGATTCATAAAGCATATCAAATGAAATTCCAAATGATTCTAATATATTATCACCAAGTTCAGTCTTCTCTGCTAAAGCCAAAAATAAATGTACTGTATTTATCTCACCGCAGTTTTCAGATACAGAAAGTTGAATTGCTCTATTTACTACTACATTAGCCTCATTATCAAAGTTCATTAATCTGATATACTGCATATTCTTTTTGTTCATTAAATGCACCTCACAAAAATTTATTTTATAAATAATATATAAAAATGCTGGCTATTAAGTATTAACAGCCAGCATAATGTATTACTCCAATAATTATATGTTTATTTAATCAAATATATGAAATTCATACTTGCCTATAGATTGTCCATTCTGTAATCGTTTTGCACATTTATATGCATCCAATGCTGATATAACGATTAAGAGTGGTGATAGTATTGCTCCAAAACCACATGTAACAAGAGTTATTAAGAATATTGCTATCATACCACCAAATAGTATGATTAGCCCTTTTTCTATCTGTCCATTTATCATTTGTCCTAGTCCTGCAAGTAAACAACTTACTAAACATGCTGTTGTAGGTTCTAAGACTAATTTATCAGGTGTTACAACCTCTCTATTCATCTGCCAATTCTGTTGTTGATACTGATTGTATTGATAATTATACTGCTGATACTGTGTGTTATTATTGTTATTGTACTGTTTTTCTTGTTGATAAAATTGCTGTTGGCTTTGGTCAGTTTGCTCATTGCTATTAACAGCTTTTGATAAGTCAACTTTATTGTTTGTATCCTGTTCCTGTGTTTGATTAGTCTCTGTACTTGTTTCTGTGTTATTATTTGATGTTTCTGTATTGATTTCAACTGTATCATTAGTAAAATCATATACTCTTGATTCTCCCATTATGTTTAATCCTCCTTATTATCAATGACAACTAATTTATTATATGGTATCTCTATGTTTTCTTCTTCAAACCTATCTAGTATTTCCATACGACAATCACTGCATGCTTTGTTATTATCAATGACATTTTCTGTCCACATAAGTATTCTTAAGTCTACACCACTCTCTCCTAATGATACACATGTAGCTTCTACTGGTTTTTTACCATCTTTTTTCTGCTCATCTGTTCTATTATCATAAAATAATGGATGTTGTGTTACTATTTCTTCCATTATCTCAAGTGCCCTATGTCTTTTATCTTTATCTTCATAAGCTATTGATACATTTATTGGATAACATGCTCCTTTTGAGTATGTACTATTTTCTATTTTAGCTGCTCCCATAGTAGAATTTGGTATTATAATTCTAACGTTCATGTATGTTCTAATAACAGTATGTCTTAATGTAATGTCCTCTACAAACCCTGCTGTATCATCTCCAACAATCTTTATTCTATCCCCAATATCAAAAGGTTTAAATAGTGATATCATAATACCACTTATTATATTAGCAAATGATTCTTGTGCTGCTAAACCTAATATAGCTGCAATAATTCCTGAACCTGCAAGTACTGTTTTAGCTAAGGAAGAAAATACAGTAAATTGAGATGCTATTGAAGTTATAGCTATAATCCATACTACTGCAATAATGATATTCTTTAAGAACTTTATATGTATTCTACTAGCCATTGGCTGTTTTCCAAATACTTTGCTTATGACTTTTATAATTATATATGTTATAGCTAATGTTGCTAATGTTTTAACTAATATTGAAACCCAAGTAATATCTAATAATTCACCCATGTATTACCCCTAAAAGTGTCTATTTTACATCACAAAAATTTATAAAAAATTAAACCATATGTCTACACTGTAATGCATCACTATACGTAATGACTATACTGTTACAAGTTTATATGATAGTAACTCAATCTACTTAAATATATTTCATAGCTTACAACATAAATTAGCATATATTTACAATTTACTATTATATACTTTTAATAGTATTAAATGTAGATTCAAATTAAATGCTATATCAGTTCATCATCTGCCTGACAAACTGTGCCATAACTTATAGGCTCATCTTCCTCAAATGACACTGCTGATACAGCTAATTCACTTGAGTAATCATCTTCTAATATCTCCAACTCAGCTGTAACATAGTCGTCCTCTTTCATGGCTTCAAGCTTATCATAAAGGTCATCTATGTCAACTCTAATCTTTGCCATTGCCTCATATACCTCCATAAAAATAAAATAAATTTTTTAGAAACTAAAACTAATGCATTTTGACATGATTTATAAATTGCACAACTAGATTGACTAATTATATGATTGCAATAAAAAAGCGAGGTAAATTTACCATTTACCTCGCTTAATGCTTACAGCTTATATACTTTTGGTTTCTGCAACCTTTTTAATGGTCTTACAATAATCATATTAAGGTTGTCTAAGGTAGTTTTGCTGAAGTTGTTAAAATCAAGCTCTGTTGTATCATAAACAAACAATCTGCTTAATCTACCAATCCAATGACAATCTTTGAACTTTATTTCTTTTACACTGCTCGGTACTACAATTGACTGTAGTTTTCGTGTACTAAGCACATCCATCAGGCTACTCATGCAATATTTACTTGTACTTGGTAATACAAACTGGTGACAGTCACACAGTATTTCTTTAATTACAATGCCCTGTTTTCTATCTCCTTCCTTAACAGACCATGTATCTTCGCCAATACCAAATAATACCTTGCCATCATATATTCTGTTTAACTGTTCTACCTGTTTCTCTAATGATAACCCAAGCATATCTGCTTTTACACCAAAGTTGTCACCACTTGGCTCATGTAATATTCCGTTCTGCATTGTAACCTCCATAAGTTATCTATTCTTAAGTGCTCTGTCAATATCCATTTTTGCCTGCTTATCCTTAGCTGCCTGACGCTTATCATAGTCATGCTTACCTTTAGCTAAACCAACCAATACCTTGCATCTTCCATTGTTATCTATGTATACCTTTAATGGAATTAACGTATATCCATCTCTTTGTACCTGTTTATCCAGTGTATTAATCTCTGCTCGATGAGCTAACAGCCTTCTGTTTCTTGTTTCGTCTACATCAAATGTATTGGCTGTTCTCCAAGGTGTAATATGCATCTTCTTAATGTACATCTGACCATTTTCAATGCTAATCCAGGACTCTTTAATACTTGCAGAACCTTCTCTGATTGACTTTATTTCATTACCACGAAGTTCAATACCACATTCCAATGAATCCTCAATGAAATAGTCATGTCTTGCCTTTCTGTTTTCAATGTTTACATTGCTACCCCTGTTTTTCTTTTCCATTTCTTTTCCTCCGAATGTCTTAAGGTTTTTATATTTTGTTACTATGCCTCTAAATAGTACATATCTCTTAGCATTTTTCTTCTTCTGTCAAAAAATTCTTTTTGACATTTGTCACAATCTAAATCACATGCTTCACTTCTTTGCTTACTAGGGTCTATGCAATACATTCTCATTGCATCATACTCTTTATCTATTAGTGCATCAATAAGTTTTTCTATGTTTGAATTAGCTTGTTCTATTAACTCCTGCTTTTCCATGACTGTTCTCTCCATATTTTGAAAGTAATATCCTATTTCAGAAACAATCGCCTGCAATCAAGTTAAGCTAAGCAATCATCCCCTACTCTAGGATACCTCTCTTGTACTCTGTCTCATATTTTTAGTTCCTTTCTTTAGTACATATTTATAATACACCCATTTTGTGTTTTTGTCAATATATTTTTCATATTTTATTGAAAATAATTATTTTATAATATAAAAATACACCACTTTGAAAAGTGGTGTATTAATCTTCATAATAATTCTATACGTTCATCTTCACTAATGTCTAAAACATTTTGTGAATAGTATACATGTTTATCTCTATTGTACTTAATTACTATAAGACTCTCAGTATTTAACTTTAAGTCATTATATTTCACTCTAGAGTTTATTATTACTCTATTTTGCCCTGACATTATAAACCTTGTTAGTTCTTCTGAGTAAATCTTGTCATATTTATCTATGAATATTGTTTTGCCTCTAGTACCCGCTTGTTTAAGTAGTAATAAATCAATGTCATTTTTGTTTTTACAAATCACTATATCATCAATGTCAATGTTTGTTTGAATTATATTTGTTTTACATATCTTACCCAAATTGTCCATCACATTTATTAGCTGTATCTGTTCATTATCTCTTAATGCTATGTTAACATTTATAAGTGACTTTAATTTAAAATCAATACTGAATGACCTTGTCTTAATACTTATTAAATCATTGTACATTATATCCAGCTTCCGTCCATTTCTACATCTTCATCATGAAATACGTTGTTTTCAAGACGTATTCTTCTTTCTTGCATCTGTCTAACAGATAAGTCAGGGTCTTGCATCTTAGATACATCAATTCCCTCACTTACTGCTATAGAGAGTTCTGCTATCTGAGCTATTGAGTACCTTGAATTTAGATATTGTCTAATATCCATACCTGTCTTTAACTCAAGTATGTAATACCTCATTGATTCAATGGTGTAGTCAGGAAATGCAAATGGTCTTACATTTACTTTTTGTTCTAAACCCTCTCTTAACACTTTCATTTTTACAGCCTCTAAACTCGGATTTGCGTATATTCTTATATCAACTCCATGTTCTTTACCAAGTTTTAACTGTTTAATTTGCTCTGGTGTGTATATTTCCTCGAGTTTACTAAGAGTTTTTCCATTATTAGATGCATTTACTCTTCTTTTATCTGCGTACTGGTTTTTTCTTGTAACAATTCTTTCTTCTATAAAAGGACTGTTAGGATATGATTTAAAGTGTGCTGTTTTATTTTCCTCATTTGCTGTTACAAATATAGCATTTTGTATTGGAATATATCCTTGTTTAGTAGCTCTATTTCCATATGCTATCATCTCTTTTATAGGAATACTCTTTACACCACCATCATAGTTTGCTATCTTGTATCCTATGATTTTATCATCAGAATTGACAAGCTGAGATATTATTACAAAAGGTCTGTGCTGACTATTATTAAATCTTTTGAGGTCACCAGTAGATCCCTTAACTACTCCGTTATCAAGTTTAATGTTTAGCCAATTTACATTCTTTTGCAGTAACTGAATTACCTGTGTCTCTGACATAAGTTTACACTCAAACTTCCAATTGTACTGTTTTTCTTCTCCTTGCTTAGGAGCTATTGTAGCTATTAAAACTCTGTATGCTTTTTGATTACCATGAGAATCAATACCTACAACTATACCTAATTGTTTAGTCATGACTTACACCTCCAACTAGCCCTGAATTATAATACTATTAGTTGTGCAGAACTGTACAAACCTAGGACAAATCTTATCAAATGAATCATCTAATATTATAGATGCTATATCTTTTACACCTGAGCATAAGTCTCTTGAACCCATTACACCGTAATCAAGTTTAACACTTGATGCATCTATCAACCAATTAGTTGCATTAGCTATTCTCTTAACAACATCAGTAGGGAAGTTACCTCCGACTTTAGTTGCTGACCTAAGTTCTTCATTGATTTGCTTTATCAAAGATTCAATAGCTATATAAATTACCTGAGGCTCACTTGCACTCACACTATTGCCTTTTGCTTTTCCACTGAGTATATCATCTACACTTACTACATGTCCTTTCTGATTATACTCATAGAACCCAGAAAAGAATCCAGCCTCTCTTACACCTATAGATGCTGATGCTAGAAATTCTGCTACTGTCATACTAACTGGTCCACCATTGTATTTCTCTTTAGCATTAAGCAACTTACTCAATTTTTCCCATGTACGAGGACAAGGACATAAACCATCTAATTCGTCTGGGTCATATACATGTAATTTAGAAGGGTCATAGCTTAAATATGCTACAACAGAAGGATTCATTCCACTTTCTATAGCATACTCTTTAAATGACTCAAGATTAGGTGCTACTCTGAAACCGTAGCATCTAGTAAATAAGGCTGCCTCAGCTCCATTAAATACACCACCATCATCAGGTCCGTTACCTAAACCTACGCATATCCATTTATCAGGAAGTTTGTAATTACCAAGTGCCCTCTGTCCATCAAGTAACTGGTATGCAGCTGCTCTCATAGTAGCTGAACATGATGTTATTTCATCAAGTGCTAATATTCCTCTCTCGCCATCTCTTTCGACCATAGGTAATAAGTCATTGCTTGCATATGTTGTTGTTCCTTGTGCACTGACAGTAGGTATTCCTAGCATGTCTGTCTCAGTCATGTTAACAAGTCTTAATTCACAGTATCCAATACCTAATTCTTTTGCAAGTCCTTTAAGTGAAGCAGTTTTACCCATACCCATTTTACCAAGTACTATAACTGGGTCATATATCTCCATTGTGAATAAATCTTTTATGAAGTCTGTTATTTCTCCAATTGATGCTTCTCTCATATTTAATGTTTCAGCCATTTCTTATTTTCCTTCCTTTCTAATTAGTATGTAAATACATATCCACTTTCAAAAAATTGTTTAGTTAAAAAGTCTATATCAGACTGAACTTCGTCTTCGCTTTTATACTTAAAAGCTTCACTTCTTTCATTTGTAAGCGTTGCTTCTCCGTTTTCGTATTTTATACTCCTTACATATCCGTAATTCTTCCCATTTTTTATTGCCTTTATTCTAAAGCAAGGTCTAGTTGCCATTTCTTCTATCTCCTTTTTAAATTATACAACTATTATGGTGTAAATGCTCAAATTTTAGCACTTACACCATAATTTTAATCAATGCTATTCTTTAATGCTGCCTTAACACCAAAAGGTGCTTTAAAAGATGTATTGTCATGTATAATCCACACAGTATTCTTGTATTTCCTTCTATACTTAATGTTTACATCTCCAAAGTATCCATCTGTAAATACTATAATAAGAGATGGTGTTTGTTTCTTATGTAACTTATAATCCTTATTTGTATCAAAGAAATCAAATATACAGTTTGCATCTGTTCCACCACCACCCATAGGCTCTTTTGACAATATCTCTTTATATTGTTTAAATGGATAAACTGCTCTTACTCTAGTGTCCCAGTATATAAGCTCCGCATCTGCTTTATACTGCTTAAACATATCCTCTATTTGAGATAATGCTTGTCCTATATCTTTAGGTGTTATTGAACCTGATGTGTCTATGCAAATTTTAATATTTTCAAGTTCACCACCATCTGCCATATGAGGTCCTGCAAATACCTGCCTGCTTCCATCTCTATTTACTCTGTTTAAGAATCTTTTATCAGGGTGTGCAAATGTGTATTCTTTCTGACTAGCTTTAGTTAAAAATCGTTTTAGGACACTTCTCCAGTTTACTTTAGGGGCTAATGCTTGTTCTACATACCTTTCCAGGAAATCTGCTGTGTCACCACCAAAGCTATGTCTTTGCTTATGTATTGTAACTGCCTGACTTAGTAATGATGATGTAGACTGATTTAACTGCTCAGCTGTCTTACCTACTGTGCTGTTGTCATCAACCATATCCGGCTTAACATCGGGTATTTCTTGTCCCCTAAACTCTTTACCTGCAAATCTGCCCTCTTTTCTTTGTTGTGATGCATCATAATTACTGTTATTAGCTGATGTATTATCTGTTCCATCATTATTATCAGTAGTATTATCTGATATTGATTGTGTTCCACCAGATTTATTATGCGCCTTATTGTTTGCTACATTGTTACCATTATTGCTTTCATTGTATTTAGGCTCATTTTTCTCATCACAAGCTTGATTTGCATTATGCTTTAAATCATTTAAAGCATTTTCCATATCTTTTAAAGATTGTTCAAGCTGTTTATTAGATTGCTGATTATTATTTTTACCAAGTTCATTGTCATTATTTATCTTGTCTATTCCGGACTCTATCTTTTCTAATCCTTGTTGCATCTGTTCAGCACCCTGGTTTACTTGTTCATTGTCACCATTTTGTATGCCAGAATTCATTTGCTGTGCACCTTGCTGCATTTGTTTCATGCCATTATTTATTTGCTGCTTAGCACTCTGATTATTACTATTGCTTGTACCTTGCTGAATCTGTTGCATACTTTGTGCTATTTGTTGTGCATTTTGATTTACTTGCTGCTCTGCATTTCCCTGTTGTCCTTGAGACTGTTGTCCTTGAGACTGTTGTCCTTGAGACTGTTGTCCTTGAGACTGTTGTCCT
>ERZ808240.309-NODE-309-length-66661-cov-8.217893_pt1 | contig 66661 bp, 49 predicted proteins | sample MGYA00521084_ERZ808240 | MGnify/ENA primary metagenome ERZ808240 (study PRJEB31516, sample SAMN03275571) | gut metagenome | biome: mammalia-associated habitat; material: feces | host: Papio cynocephalus | place: Kenya | collected 2012-08-06 ...
TGCAATCGGAGGCTAAAAGCTATGCAAACGGAGGCCGATTGCATAGCTTTTGGAAAGCAGATGCTATAATCCATATAAATAAGGATTGCAGAGATACTTACAAATAGGTACCTTTGCACCGAATTTGAAAATATAAATAGATAGTTTAGGTATATAGCACTAATGAAACGAAACATTATTTATCTCGCATTTTTAGGAACTGCATCGTGTATTCAGGCTGCACCAATATTTAAACCAGCAGCAATAAGCAACAAGCCTATTGCAGAGAATGCAATAGAAAAAACGACTTTTGATGTACAGGACACATCACGCATTTATGATTTAGATGAAGTAGTGGTGGTATCCCAACCCAAAGAGACGGCATTGCTCAGAAAACAATCTATCAGCTCATCCATATTGACTAACAAAGAGATCAATGCATTAGGCATTAGAGATTTAAGCGATTTGTCTCTCTATGTGCCCTCTTTCTCTATGCCCGCTTACGGTTCTCGGCTCACTTCCTCTATGTATATAAGAGGTATAGGCGCCCGTATCAACAATCCTGCTATCGGCATATACATAGATGATATGCCTTTGGTCAACAAGACATCTTACAATACTCATTTTTATCAATTGGACAGAGTGGATGTACTGCGCGGCCCCCAAGGAACCTTATATGGAATGAATGCAGAAGGCGGCATTGTGCGCATGTATTCCAAAGACCCTATGAAGTATCAAGGTACAGATATAGAATTAGGCATCGGTACACATTTATATAGGAACATAGAATTTGCCAACTACTCGAAGTTAAGCAACCAATTGGCACTTTCCATTGCAGGATTCTATAATGGACAAAACGGCTTTTTCAAGAATGTTGCTACCGGTGAGCATGCAGACCTATACAATGAAGCTGGCGGAAAAGCCAAAATAGTGTATCAGCCAACCAGCGATTTTCAGATGAATCTGATAGCAGACTATCAATATACCAGGCAAAATGCTTTTCCATACGGTGTCTATCATATCGAAGACGAAAGCGTAGCTGCCCCCAATACGAATGGACAGAACAATTACAGAAGGAACACCTTAAACTCTGCACTACAACTAAAATATAACCTTTCGGACGTAGAACTGCACTCAACAACCAGCTATCAATACCTGAAAGATTATATGCTGATGGACCAAGACTATCTGCCCCAAGACTATATGCATTTGTGCCAGCGCCAATTTATGAATGCCTTGACCCAAGAGTTTTCTGCAAGAAGCAGCAAGAAAAGTGCTTGGCAATGGACAGCAGGCGCTTTTGGCTCGTACCAATGGCTAAAGACAGACGCCCCTGTGTATTTCAACGAAGCCTTCACTAACCGCATTGCTTCCGGCATACAGAAAAGTATGTATAATGCCATTTATAACTCCATGGTGCAAAAAATGGTGCAGGGCGGAATGCCTCAGGCTGCTGCCGAAAAGTTAGCCAGTGCAAATATAGAGAAAGCCGGCGGCATCAATATGGATGTAAACTTAGATGTACCAGGATTATTCCATACCCCACAATTCAATATCGGCTTGTTTCATGAGTCCAACATCATCATCAACGACAGATGGAAAGTTACAATAGGCTTGCGCTACGACTATAACAGCATCAGATTAAGGTACAAGACAAATGCTACCATGGCCTTGACTGCCAACGTAATGGGGCAAACGGCTACCAACCATCTGATATCTCAACTGGAAAATAACACTCAAGAGCATTTTTCGCAGCTACTGCCTAAAATAGGACTGATGTACAAACTATCAGACAATGGCAGCAATGCCTACATATCATGGAGCAAAGGCTATCGGGCAGGAGGCTATAACATACAGATGTTTTCAGATATCTTGCAAACGGAACTGAACAATAACAGCACCAAAGCGCAACGCGGCGATTATGAAATACCGCACACAGCAGAAGACTATGAGAAGATAGCAAAGACAATATCTTATAAACCCGAAGAGAGCTGGAACTATGAATTTGGTGCGCACTTAAACCTTTTTGGCAACAAATTGCATGCTGACTTCTCTGGATATTATATGCAAATTCGCAACCAGCAGCTGTCTGTTATGGCTGGCCAATATGGCTTTGGACGCATGATGGTCAATGCAGGAAAGAGTACGAGCTGCGGTATTGAGGTAGCTCTCAGAGGCGCATTGCTCGATGACAGGCTGACTTATGCTGTCAGCTACGGCTTGACCCATTCTGTATTCAAGAGCTATGAGGATGAGATAAATGGCGAAACCATCAGTTATAAAGACAGGTATGTGCCCTTTATTCCTAAAAACACTATCAGTGCAAAGGCTGATTACACCTTGCCAATCAACAAAAAACGCGCCTATAACCTGTGCTTTGGCGCAGATGTTACCGCCCAAGGCAAGACCTACTGGGACGAGATGAACACCTACGCCCAATCGTTATACGCACTGCTAAATGTGCATGCTGACCTTAACTTGGGCAATTACAGCATCAGGCTATGGGGCAGAAACATTACCAACAACAAATACAATACGTTTGCATTTGACAGTTCTGCCTCAGGGCAAAAAGTGTATTTAGCCCAACGTGGCAACCCTATACAAGCGGGAATCGACATTTCTTTACACTTTTAAATACAGCAAAGTGAGTATCCAAGCCAACAACAGATACTCACTTTTTTATTTTTCGCCTCCGCCTTATCACATTATTCCGAAACAAGATATACCGTTCTGACGATGCCTTAACGATACTTTTCATATATAAGGCACGTACATATTGACCACAAAAAACACGCATAGCCTTTGTCGTATATTATCTCTGACCAAAGCTATGCGTATCAGTTAAAGAAGAAGTATAATGCTCCCTACCAGGAGTTATAACCTTTGTTTCCCCATACATCAACAATATTGGAACTGATTGACAAGAGGCAACTTTGCGATACAAGACGAAATTTTAATGTACCACGCCCCATACTTCTGATGGATGTTCTGTGGCAAATGATTAGAATCTCTCAGTTTAACAAGTAATTCCCTTAGAGGCTTACCCGGATTTGGTAAAGAATCTGTCAACAAACCAACACGCGCCAACTCACAGTTGGCTTCAATGTCATTAATTTCTTTCTTGCCTTGCTTTATCATATAAGTGTCAAGGCACTTCAGAATAGCTGATAAAACACTAAAATCTACCATGATATTGATTATTTAAAATGAGACATGGCAAATATAAAACTTAATTGTCAAACGACAAAACTTTCGATTAAAAATATCAAAAGAATTATCATTATTTATATAATGACTTACAAAAGTAAATTATTTGCAATAAATATGAAATAAAAACTACAATCTATCACTTTTCTATAACAGCCTTCATCATGCGTTGCTTGCCAAACATATCTTGCTTTACCACCACTTTCGTAAAGCCCATCTCCTTGAGTAATTCGCCCATTTGCTCTGCATACACAGGATTGATTTCATAATAAAGCGCCCCACCCGACACCAAAGATGCGGATGCATAACGAGCTATTGCACGATAAAACCGCAAGGGGTCATCATCAGGCACAAACAAAGCTATATGCGGCTCATAGCGTAACACATTATCATTCATAGCCACTTTCTCTTTATTACAAATGTAAGGAGGATTGCTTACAACAATCTGCCACTGGTCAGATTGCGGCTTTAGTGCCAACGCATCATCCTGTCTGAAAGCTACATTGGCAAGCAAACGCCTCGCATTAGCTTGTGCAATGTCTAACGCTTGCTGCGATATGTCAATAGCAGATACCTCTGCTTGGGGCAAATCAAGAGCCAACGTAATGGCTATACAGCCACTGCCCGTACCCACATCCAATAGCTTTGGCGAGGAAATTCCGTTCCAGTCTTCCGTAATCCATTGGCAAAGCTGCTCCGTTTCGGGGCGTGGAATGAGTACACCCGGTGCCACATGAAACCAACGTCCGCCAAACTCAGCCCTTCCTAACACATACTGCACAGGTTCTGCACACAGCAATCGGTCCATGATTGTCTGCAAATCAACCTGCTGCTCCTGTGGCAGACTATCCACACCGCCACACAATATATCAGACATAGTCATGCCATAGCGCACATCAAGCACATAACTTACAATAGCCTTTGCCTCAGCATCACCATACAATGGACTCAACCTGGTCCACATCTCTCTATAATTCATCTTCCCGTTTATCTTTACCTTAGCTTTATAAGCATAACAACACTTATCTTGCAGAACACTTTCATTCAAGTAATTTCCACCTTTTTTCTACTTGTTTTCTATCGTATTATCTTGCTTTACTGCATGTTTCTTCTTCAAACGTCCGCTCTTGCGTAGCGCTTCATTGATAATCCATTGAAGCTGTCCATTCGTAGACCTAAACTCATCAGCCGCCCATTTCTCTATTGCAGCCATCGTTTCTGTATCCACTCTCAGCACAAAACTTTTAGTACTCGACTCTCTCTTTGCCATTGTTCCATCTATTATTAATAGCCCTCACAAAATAAACGGGTTACTTCATCTCTACAGCATTCACCTTATTTTGCACATATTGGTAGTAGGTAAGCCATGAACTTACCGCATGATAGACCAATGCCAGCAAGAGAATAGACAAATCGTGTATTTCAAGAAACCACGCATGAAATGAAAATACAAAAGAATTTTCAACAAAGGAAAGCAGCAATGTTACCACTGCATACGACAATATATAGGCAACAATAACGTAACAGAAGAACAAACGCTGATGAGAGAAGAACAAATCGCTCATTCTTGTGCCTATCACCACAGCCCTATCCAAAGGCTTCTCACGCTTGAATATATAATATAATCCTACTAACAGCAGAGCCATCGGAATGGTTCCAAACAGTACATACTCTATCCATGAGCCGCCCTTCAGTGCCACTCTCATCATATAAAGTAAAAATATCAATATAGAAAAGAGCACATATACATATCCTTCCAGTACAGGACTGCACTTATATGAATAAACCTTAATATCTCGTTTCTTTCTTTTAAACAGCATCTTCATTTCCAACTACTTTATACATTCCATTCATCTCTGACATATATTCCATTCACCTATGACGCCATATACAAACCATTATCTTTTTGCTACAAACACATGGATATACACATAGACTGTGCCTGTCTGTTACAAACAGATGAAGAACAGACTATTTCGTTTCCAAGCAAACAATGACAAGGTGATAACCTCACGCACATATCACCCCATCATTGCTGTTCTTTGACAATTAATGATTCAATGTGCCTGTGTTGATAACGGGCTGTGCCGTATCATCTCCGCACAAAACCACAAGCAGATTGCTCACCATTGCAGCCTTCTTCTCTTCATCCAGCTCTACAATATCATCCTGACTGAGCTTATCCAGTGCCATTTTTACCATGGAAACAGCGCCTTCTACAATCTTTTCACGAGCCGAAATGATAGCCGTTGCCTGCTGGCGACGCAACATAACGGCGGCTATCTCCGGTGCATACGCAAGATAATTGATGCGTGCTTCCACCACTTCTATGCCCGCCATGGCCAGTCGTTCATCTATGCGTGCTTCCAATTCCTTGTTTATTTCATCGCTACCATCGCGCAATGTCAACTCCTGCTTTTTAGCATCACTATCGCCATCATAGGCATATTGACCTGCCACCTGTCTGAGAGCGGCATCCGCCTGGATGCGTACAAAGCGTTCAAAAGCATTCATAATCTGTGCTGCCGAAGCCGAAACGCCAACTTGCCCAGCTGCTTGCGCCATGGTTTGCGAGTCAATTTCAAACACAGCCTTATAGGTATCCTTGAGCTTCCACACCAATACCATGCCTATCATCACCGGATTACCCGTCTTGTCGTTTACCTTTATAGGTTCAGCATCAAGGTTACGCGCCCTTAAAGACAGTTTTTTCTGTGTGATGAAAGGATTCACCCAATGAAAGCCAGCTTTGGTAAAGGTGCCCCGATACTTGCCAAAGAACATCAGCACACGTGCCTCTCCCGGCTCTACCATCAAGAAACCACATGCCAATATGATTGACAAGACAAACAATACCACACCTGTGATGCCCAAGAATGTGCTCAATGCAATGCTTTCACTGATGCAAGCCAGAATGATTAAGCCTATACTGCCCAATAGCAGCAATAGATTAAGCAGCAACATGCCGATACCATTCACTACGGTTCCATTAAAATCAAATTCTTTGTTTTCCATAATTCAATGTATTTAGTTCTGTTATTAATTGTCCATGGCTATGAAATGCAAACATCACTTTATAGAAAGTGTATTTATTATGATATTATTTTAATATCACAAATATATGCAATAATTCCTTGATTTCACAACAACAGAATGGTATTTAACATTATATTAACACAATCATGCCGTCTTTCTGTCAAACCGTTGACTGGAAGTAACTTACCTTAAACACCCATAAAAAACTGTGCAAACACTTAGGGATAGAGCAAAAAACATTACCTTTGCACCAAATTTCAGGAATAATAACACATGAAGAAAAGTTTATTGGCATTAGCGTTCGGCACTTTAGCGTTAGGGATAGCCGAATTTGTGATGATGGGTATCTTGCCCGATGTATCTAAAAGTCTTGGTATCAGTATTCCGCAAGCAGGCCATTGTATCTCTGCTTACGCCCTTGGCGTATGCTGCGGAGCCCCTTTATTGGTAGTAGGCCATAAGTATCCACTCAAAAATATCCTGCTGTTGCTTGCCTCATTGATTTTCGTAGGTTCTACCCTATCAGTTTGTTCCCAAAGCTATTGGATGCTGTTGGCAGCCCGTTTCATATCTGGTCTGCCCCATGGAGCCTACTTTGGCGTGGCTTCTATCGTGGCAGTAAAGCTGGCAGACGAAGCCCATAAGACCAGTGCTGTATCTGTAATGATAGCCGGCATGACCGTTGCCAACCTGTTAGGTGTGCCCCTTGGCACAGCATTAAGCTCGTCTATATCCTGGCGTTCGCCTTTCTTACTGGTCATGTTTATCAGTATTTTGGTTATTTATTATATCTGGAAGTGGGTGCCTTCCGTAGGTTCACTGCCCGATGAAGGCTTCAAGCACCAGTTCAAGTTTCTCAAGCATGGCGCCCCTTGGCTTATTCTTACTGCCACTATGTGTGGCAATGGCGGCATCTTTTGCTGGTACAGCTACATCAGTCCGCTGCTAACTACCGAAGGAGGCTTTGGCTCCGAGGCTCTTTCTCCGCTCATGGTGTCAGCAGGTTTCGGCATGGTAGTAGGCAATTTGATTAGCGGTCGTCTCTGCGACAAGTACCGTCCTGGCCATGTAGCCTCCTATACATGGGCATTGGCTGTGGTCTGTCTGTTGCTGATATTCTTCTTTGCACAGTACGGTTGGCTGTCTGCTGCCCTCATGATCATCACCACAGGTTGCCTTTTTGCAGTGAGCAGCCCACAGCAATTCCTCATATTGAAGCACGCTCCCGGCGGCGAGATGTTAGGCGGAGCCAGCATCCAGATAGCCTTCAACCTTGGCAACGCCGTAGGAGCTTTCTGTGGCGGCTTGCCAATAGCCTATGGCTTGTCGCCCCGTTACACAGCTTTAGTGGGCATACCCTTTGTGCTGACAGGTCTTGTTTCGTTTATCTGCTTTTGCAGAAAGTATGAGAAGAAAGGCCTTTGAACCGCTTTTGAACATCCTTTCAATAATGTTCGAACAACCTTCCAACAGCATTTGAACAGCCCTTGAACTGTTTTCAAGCTGCTGTTTTCTACCGTTTTAAAACTTACCCGACATGAACCATGAACTCATTCAGCAGCGGTTGCTGCTCGAAATAGAATACAACTGCGAGAAGGAAGCTTTCCGCCGACAGACTGAAACCATCGGTGTGCAACGCAAGGTAAAGCGTGGCGATGCCTGGTATCCTGTCCACGTGGGCAAAAGCTACTACAACTCGCTCAACCAATTGGCTGTAGAGGTAAACCGAACAACAGACACTGACATTGAACATAACTTCGAATTTGGACGTCCTGTATGCTTTTTTACCGTTACACAAGATACAGATGCCCAGAAGACAGATGCCCAGAAAATAAAGTACATGAACTTTACGGGTACCGTAAGTTATGCCGATGGCGACCGCATGGTGGTAACCGTGCCCGACAATGCGCCTATTATGGAGCTGCAAGCTGCCACCAATGTGGGCATACAACTGTTTTTCGACGAGACCAGTTACCGCTTGATGTTCGAAGCACTCGACCGTGTTATCAATGCCAAAGGCAACCGCTTGGCTTACCTGCGCGATTTGTTTGCCTCTCACCAGCAGGCCGAACAGTTCAGCTTTGCCCCCATCCGCTTTCCGTGGCTCAATCCTGCCCAGGAGCGAGCTGTCAACACTGTGCTCCGTGCCAAGGACGTAGCCATTGTGCATGGCCCTCCAGGCACAGGCAAGACGACTACCCTTGTAGAGGCCATTTATGAGACCTTGCGCCGCGAAAACCAAGTATTGGTGTGCGCACAGAGCAATATGGCGGTAGACTGGATTTGTGAACAGCTGGTAGACCGCGGCGTTAATGTGCTGCGTATCGGCAACCCTACCAAGGTAAACGACAAGATGCTGTCGTTTACTTACGAGCGGCGCTTTGAAGACCATCCTGACTATCCACAGCTATGGAGCATCAGAGAGACAATGAGACGTATGCGCAAGACACGCAGCAAGCGGCATGACGAGGGCTACCACCAGAAGATGGAGTGCCTGAAAAGCCGTGCCACGGAGTTGGAGATACGCATCAATGCACAACTGTTTGGCGAGGCTCGCGTGATAGCCTCAACGCTTACAGGCAGTGCCAACCGTCTGCTGTCGGGCCAGAAGTTCGGTACGCTCTTTATAGACGAGGCTGCCCAGGCTTTGGAAGCTGCCTGCTGGATAGCCATCAGGCGTGCATCAAGAGTCATCTTTGCCGGCGACCACTGCCAACTGCCACCTACTGTAAAGAGCATTGCCGCCCTAAGAGGGGGGTTAGGCACCACTCTGATGGAGCGCATAGCCAAGACCAAGCCTGAAGTGGTTACACTGCTGACGGTGCAATACCGAATGAACGAGCGGATTATGCGCTTTTCAAGCGACTGGTTTTACGGTGGAAAGGTGGTTTCCGCACCACAAATCAAGAATCGGGGCATATTGGATTATGACGAACCTATGCAGTGGATAGACACCAACAGTGTGGACGGCCAGGAGGAGTTTATAGGCGAAAGCTTCGGGCGTATCAACAAAGCAGAGGCTGAGCTGACGCTTTCTACCTTGGAAACGTATTTCAACAAGGTGGGCAAAGCGCGCATTTTGGAAGAGCACATCGATGTGGGCATTATCTCTCCTTACCGTGCCCAAGTGCAGTATCTGCGCCGGTTGATTCGCAAGCGCGAATTTTTCAAGCCTTACAAAAGCTGCATCAGTGTAAACACAGTAGACGGTTTTCAAGGGCAAGAGCGCGACATTATCCTTATATCATTGGTCAGATCCAACGATGAAGGGCAAATAGGCTTTCTCAACGACTTGCGAAGAATGAACGTGGCCATTACCCGTGCCCGCATGAAACTGATTATTTTAGGAGATGTGGCCACTCTTACGCGCCACCCTTTCTACAAGAAGCTGTACGACAGTCTGTCGCCATCAGAATAAGACCTGTTATATTCGCTTTCTTCAGTGGCGGTTGTTGCCACCGAAGAAAGCATTTTATTTATCCTTTAATGTTATCTTGTCATGTTACAACGCGACTATATCAGTCGGCTGATTAGAGAGTTTACCGCAGCCCTGCAACGCTATCTGGAAAAGAAAGAAGGGCGCGACCGTCAGGAAGCACTCTGCAAACTCTACAACCAATACTTTGGAGACTATGCATTTTATCATGTCTATTCTCTCGACGACATCATGAAATCGTTTGAACAGTATGCTCCTGAAGAGCGTCTGCCGCGCATGGAGATGCTGGCAGAACTCTACTATACCGAAGCCGACTTGCTGTCTGAACCCTTGCGCACACAGCAGTTGGAGCTTTCGCTTCAGCTGTTTCAATTCATCGACCGCCACGACAGCACCTACTCAATAGAGCGCATATACAAGATGAACGCCATAGACAAGATGATACATTCTTGACTAAAAGCCAAAGTACCGGAGTGCTGCTGCCACACCGTCGTCTTCATTAGACGCTGTAACATAGTTGGCTTTTGCCTTTACTTCTTCCGCAGCATTGTCCATAGCCACGCCCATTGCCGCCAGTTCTATCATGGAGAGGTCGTTGTAGCCATCGCCAAATGCCATCAGGTCAGCAGGCGTAGCATGGATGTTTTCCAGTAACCGGAGCAGCGACTGCGCCTTGTCTATACCTTTTGGCACCAATTCCAAGAAGAAAGGAGCCGAACGGTAAATCTCCATGTCTGCCGACAACAGCTGCTGCAATTCTTTCTCTGCGGCTTCCATCAAGTGGGGATGCCCTGTCATCAGCAGCTTTGTGGGCTTGTCTTCCAGATGCTCCAGCAGGTGGTCTACCTGTCTTACAGGCATCTTGTTGATACGTGCTTCCTCTCTTACGTATTCGTCTTCGGCCCGCTCAGTAAGTATCTCGTTGCCGGCATAACCCAACAAGGCGTGCCCGTGCCGGCGCGAATATTGATGGATAACGGGCAATACATGAGCTGGAAGATGGGCAGAATAAAGCTCATTGCCTGTTTTGCAGTCTACAACCTTTCCGCCATTATACGACAAGATATATCCGCCACGCGAGTATAGCTCCAGACAGTCTGCCACAGGCTTGATGCCATAGGTCGGTCTGCCCGATGCCAACACTATAATGGCTCCACGGGCTTCTGCCGCCAAAAGAGCCTGTCGGGTCAGTGGCGTAACTTGTTTTTCATGATTGGTAAGGGTGCCATCCAGGTCAAAAGCCAAGACCTTGTATGGCAATGCAGTAGAATGGTTGATACTCATTGGTTAGATTTGTTAGGAGTGTAAGCAGCATGACACTGCACACTGTTGTGATATGATGATGCAAAATTAATAAAATCTTTTTAATTTCCGAAACTTGCCACTCTGTTAGCTGCCTAAAATCAAACTTGTTTACAAAACCTTTACGCTTCAGCAATTCTGCACTTTGCAGCTTGCCGTTTCAAGTCTGCTTTCCATGCCTTTTCAATAGCTATGCAATCGGCTTGCAAGAGCACTGTTATCGGCTTGCAAGAACATAGCAACCGACAGACGAAAACATAGCTATTGCAAGCCGATAACAGTGCTCTTGGATAGCGAGAGGATTACGGCAGCTTCAGCCATCCGCCGTAATTCTGCAAAAAATCCTGAGTTACAAGCTGTTATGCAGGTAATTCAGGATTTTCAAATTCTTCTTATTCGGCACATGAGAGGTGCCGCTGCAAAGGCTGTTACTCCGACTTCATGGTTATCTCCAAGCGGTGATTCTGGCGCAACAGTTCTGTTGCCAAAGTCTTGATGTCGGCTGCTGTAATGCTGTTTACCATCTTGGTATAACCCGTATGGTAGTCTACACCCGCATAAAGTTCGCTGTACAGCACATAACGCCAATAGTCGTTGGTCAGCTCATTCTGTCCAAGCTGTTTCACCAAATACTTCTTTGTCTTGCTGAGCGAGGTAGCATCAGGACCTTTTTGTGCTATTGACTTCAGCTGGTTGTAGACCACAGGCATCAGTTCACCATAGCGATTGGGGTCGCAGCGAAATGAAATCTTCAGCATAGCCGTAGGCGCTGAGTAGCGGTCGAGGTCAAAATTGACGCTCACGCCATAGGTTCCGCCCTTCTCTTCGCGCACAGAGTCTGTGTAAGCTATCTGCAACACGCGCTTGAGCACATCCAGCTTGAGGTCGTTGGCAGCCGTTACAGGCAGGTCTGCAGTATAGAACACATTGACCATAGCCGATGGAGTGGCCTGTTTCTTTACAAAGAGGTGGGTCTCATTGCCACCCCTGATGGCAGGATAAGTGTTGGCTATGTGTGAGGTGCGCTTTCCTGTTGACGGCAGGGAGGCTATATACTGGCAGAGCAGAGGTTTGATGCTGTCTACATTGACATTGCCTATAATCAGCACGTCAAAGTCGGCTGCATTGCTGAACAGCTGCTTGTAGATAACTGGCAGACGGTCAAAGCTGACCTTATCCAAGGTAGCCAACTTCATGGGAGCCGTGCGCGGACTGTTGCCGTAGAGCACGCTCGACACCGAATCGTTATAAGTTACCGTAGGACTGGCCTCTCTGTTCTTGTAGAGAGAGCGGCGACGCTCCATCAAACTCTCAAAAGCAGTCTTGTCAAAGCGTGGCTCTGTAAAGTAAAGGTTCACCATCTGCAACATGGTCTCCATGTCATTAGCGGCACATGAAGCGTTGATGGCTTGTGTTTCGTTGTCAATGGCAGGCGTTACCTTTACCAATTTGTCCGCCAGCAGCTTGCGCAGCGTGAGCACATCATGCTTGCCTACTCCGCTCTCTGTGGCAGTAGCAGTTACAAAAGAGAAGTTGGGCACGTCAGTATCAGGCAAATTGGACGTTCCGCCCTTGGCAAACATCTTGAATATCACCTGATCTGCACTGTAATCAGTAGGCTTTATATATACGTTTACGCCGTTGCTGAGCGTCAGCTGCTTGACCCCATGTCGTGGATAGGCCTTTTCGCTTACCACTTGCCCCGCTTTGGGCATCTGTTCCATTAGTTTCCGGTCGTACACTTCCTCCTCATACGGTTCATACTGCTTGGCCTGGGCAGCCAACACGATGCTTTCAAGCTGCGCTTCGGTAGGAATCTTCACGCCTTCTTTATCGGGAGCATAGATGGTAAGCACCTGGTTTTTGTCGTTGATAATGTCTTTCACAGCCTTGTTTACCTCTTGCAGCGTTACGCTTTGACCAAACTGCTGCGCCAAACGCAAGTCTTCTGCTGCCGTAAGCATAGGCTCTGAAGCCAAGAAGTTGCGCACACACTTGCCCACAAAGTAGCTGTTCTTGCGTGTATTGTATTCTGCAGCTGCACGCTCGGCACTCTTCAGATACTTGGCTTTGGCGCGCTGCAGCTCAGCCTCTGTAAAGCCGTGCTGCCGTGCACGCTCTGTTTCAGCCAATACAGCCGACAGCGAACCATTAATATCGTCTTGCTTGCAGCCCACCTGTATGTCAAAGGCATCTTTTGTGCGTGAAACAAAGAACTGCCCGCTGCCTGCCGATGCACTGATAAAGGGCGGTACAGGCTGATGCTGCAACGCTATGATGCGTTGGTTCAGCATATACTTTACCAGCCACTCCATGTAGCCGTCGCGCTGATAAGCCACTTGGTCTTTCTCGTTGTCGGGTGTAGCATCACGCTTCATGTAGAGTTTGGCCAGCACAATAGGCTGCTCGGCATCTTTCTCGACAGCCACTATTATCCTGTCGTTGTCAGGCACAGGATAGTAAATACGCTTGGCTGGGTTCTTGGCCTTTGGAATGGAGGAAAACAGCCGCTTTATCTTCTGCTCCATCTGGTCCACATCAATGTCGCCCACTACAATAATGGCTTGCAAATCCGGGCGATACCATTTCTTGTAATAGTCGCGCAGAGCCTTGTATTTGAAGTGGTCTACCACATCCATAGAGCCGATAGGCAGGCAATCTTCATACTTGGTGCCTTTATACACGGTAGGCATCACACGCTCCATGAGCCGCTGCACCGCCATGCCGGCACGCCTTGTGCGCCACTCTTCGTGTATCACGCCCCGCTCCTTGTCTATCTCCTTGTCTTTCAGCAACAAGCTGTTGCTCCAGTCGTGCAGTATAAGCAGGCAAGAGTCTACCACCCCTTCACGCACCGTAGGAGCCGACGAGATATTGTAGACCGTCTGGTCTACACTGGTATAAGCATTGAGATTGGCACCAAACTTTATGCCCACGGTCTCACACCACGGCACGATACCCAATCCGTGTTTGTCTCCAGGAAAGTGCTTTGTACCGTTAAAGGCCATGTGTTCCAAGAAATGGGCCAGTCCGCGCTGGTTAGGTTCTTCCAAGATAGAGCCTACCCGCTGTGCAATATAGAAGTCGGCTATCTTGGGATCCTTGGCATTGTGGCGTATATAATAGGTCAAGCCATTGTCCAGTTTACCTACCCTTACCGTAGGGTCTTGCGCTACAGTTTGCGCTGAAGCCAGCGCAGGCACCAACAATAGCGACAGAGAGAAAAATGTTTTTGTTAATCTCATTCGTTCGTTTTAAATTAATTCATATAAAAAAGGCATGAAGACAGCATTGCTTCACAAGCAAACAAGCAGGAACCATGCCGTCTCCATGCCAATAAACAGTAACCCTATAAAAAGGCTTTACTTTGTTGCCACTTTCTTGTTACCTACAATATAGATACCCTTCTGCAAGTTGGCAGTAGCATGCTGCAAGCTTTTAGCCTGCTTTACCTGCACACCTGCTGTGGTGTACACACCGTAGTTGGCAACGGTTGCATTGGCAGTAGCTGTGTTGATAGCGGTAGCTGTCTCGTTGACAGTATAGCTATAATAAGCCACAGCCCATGTAGAAATACCGGTAAAGGTCTTGTCTGTGCCAGTGAAGGTAGCATTACCCTTGCCACGGCTCGCCAATACTACGGTGTTGCCGTCTACTACCGGTGCCACCAAGCTGCTGCCATAAGAAGCCACCTCTGCGTCATCGCCCTCTTTAGCCAATGAATTCTTGTCAAAAGTGCTCATCACTACCTTGCTGCCACTGCCCATATCGTAAGCATAGGCATATACTTTTGAACCTACATACACGCCAAAATAGCCATTGATGCCCTTGGCCTCAGTATCGTGAACACCCATAGCTGCCACATTGCCGGTAGCGGCATCCACCTTTACAACATATCCTTTCAGCATGGTAGAGTTGGTAGCAGTAGCCACATTGTTGGCTGCCTGCAAGCCACCATTGAGCAAACCGGTCATATAGACAGCACCGTCAGCATACTGAAGGTTCTTGTTCTGAAGCACAAACTTGTTACTGCTGTTGGCCACAGAGGTAAGGGCAGTAACATAATCCACGCTCAAGTCAGCAGTGTTGGCTGCACCTACAAACAGTGTTTGGAAAGCGGCAGAAGCCTTCAAGCTCTTTCCACCCAACGAGAGAGCATTGTCATCGGCAGAGTTCAGCACACGTCCGTTGAAATAAATCTTGCCCCCGTTCACACTCAAACGGTCGATATAAGCCAACTGTACGGCACCATCCAACAGCAGACTCTTCTCAAAATAACCGTCTTTGTCCAACTTTACAAGGAACAAGTCGCCCACAGTCTTCTGCGAATCGCCGTTCCATGTCTCTGCATTCTTGGCCACCAAGGTCCCATTTGAACCGTCAGCCTTCTTGAAAGTCAGCTCAGTACGGAAATTGCCTGCCAAATAGAGATTGCCGTCAGCATCCACTGCACAGCCGTTCAGATAGGCATTGTCCTTCGTTTGTTTTGTATCTATGGTCTTGACCAGTCCGCTTACCAGTCTGGTCCATGCCAATTTGCCTTGATTGTCAAGCTTTACAATCAAGAAACGGTACTCACTGGCTTGCGTGTTCATATCTTTAATGGTGGTGGTAGCACCTGTTCCGTCAACCACTTCAAGCAAATTGTCGTATCCTTCTTCCTTTACCCAGGCGCGGGTCTTTACCACTGCTATCACGCCTCCATCAGGAGTGGCAGCCACCGCACTGCTATTCACCGATATATCGCCTTTTTTGGTATAAGCATTCCATACCACATCACCATTGGCATCCACCTTCTGAAGCAGCAAGTTGTTGTTCACGCTGGTGCCGGTGTAAGAACTTCCGGCAATGGGCTGACCGTCTACGCCTGTAAGTGCACTGCCGTCAAAGTTCACATTCAGTGAAGTGCTGGTTGTGCCGAATGTATTGGCTACGTAATAGTCACCGTCTGAGGCCTTTGCCAAGCCCAGCATGTTGTCGCCGGCAGCGGTATTGCCGTCTATTACGTGTGCCCACTTGAAGTTGAGCAGGTCATCTGCACTTGCAGTTGCTGCCATTGTAAGCACCGCAAACAATAATACAGTAAATTTTTTCATTGTCCTTTTAATTTTAATTATTACGTTGTTAGTAAAAGATTTCATATTTAAAGAGTAGCGTTCTTATGCGAAAAGAGTGCTGTTCTTGCGCTGAAAGAATGTTATTCTTATGCCAAAAGAACGCTGTTTCATGCTAAAAGCTCACTCCCAAAGCTATTTCTATGGCTTGAGTATGGTCCACTTGTGCATAGTGTTGATAGTTCCAAGTGAGCTGCACGTAAGGATCAAAACCCCGATGTGTTGCATAATGGGCAGCCAAAACAGTCTTTGTCTGCCACGAACGGTTAGCAAGTACCTGATAAAAGTGCATTACAGGTGCAAACAGCGTGGTCTTGTCGGCAGCTTGCGGCATCTCAATACGGCTGTCATTGCACCATCTCCATAGTGCCGATACAGAGGCTTGCAACAGCCATTGATGCACACTCAAATGAGCGTTGGCATCTCCACCAGCTGTAAAAGCAGCAGCCTTCATCCGGCGTTGCGGCTCTTTGTACCGTTCATCATAGTTTTCATAACCTGCAACAGCCGACAAAGCATAACCCGACAACCCTGCTGTATGCTGGTATACGCCACGCAACGAGGTGTTCAGTTGCGTCAGCCTGTACTGCGGAGCCGATGCTATCTGCGGGTAAATGTTGTCTTGTGCCGTGCCAAAAATATTCTCTATGCCATTCCGGCAACTGTAAGTCTCATGCAGCAAGAAACCAAAACCATTGCCCACACCAGTGGTAGTATAGCCTATATAGGCCGTTTGCGCATGCTGATGAAGCTCTGCCATGGGCAGCTCATTCAGCGAAGAGATAACCTTTTCGATACTTGTATATTCATAATCAGCCCCTCCAAACAAGCCTGTATGCGTGGTATTGGCCCAATCCATGCCTGTACCTATGGCGTAACCTTTGTAATATGTACTGGTGTTTAGGCCACGAAAGCGGTAATAGTCGGTACCCAAGCCCGTAAAATGATACACCAACGGCACTGCCACTTCGTTGTAAAGTTTCAGTTCGTTGGTCTGCTTATACTTGCGTGCTGACAGCTTCCAGCCAATTCGTTGCTGTGCAGTAAGCGCATAGCCAAGGCCAAACTTCACCTTCAAATCGCCCGTAAGGTTCTTCGGGCGCGGGTCTCTGACGCGATATTCCATCAGTGCTGTGTACTCCCCTTCTGCTCCAACGGTCCATCGGCCCAATGCTGTGGCAAAGCCACCCATAAAATGATACCGCTCATTTCGGTTGTTTCCACCCACCGTATCCGCCATGATATAAGGGTAAAGTGTGGCAAAATCAGATGTCTCGCAATAGCTGATGCCCTTTGTGTTGCCGTTTTTGTAAGTGGCATTGCCCCACAGAGTGGTCTTTCCTTTCTGCAAATAAGCGTCTATATTGCCCACACCATGATTGTGGCCACTGCCCATTTCAAGCCTTACAGGGTGCGAAGCCTTGTCATGTTGATAAGCAGCAGAGAGCACATTGAGCGATGTGGCATAATGAAAACGCTGCATGGCAGGGTTAAAAAACACGTTTTGACGCAACGACAGCAGGCAAGAAGCATGCTCATTGACAGCATATTGCAGAGTGTCTGTACCTTGACCGGCTGCCGAAGCGGTCAACATAGGGGCCAAGAGCAGAGCGGTAAATATGTATTTCGTATTCATGGGCATGCTCATTTTTGTGTTGTGATACGCTTGCGTACAAGGTTATGACTGCTAAAAGAAGCCTTGCTGCCATTGGCAACAGGGGTAACGCCATCATAAGTCAGCGTGGTTGCCTTTGTGCCTGCAGCGTTGATAGCCGTATGCTGCTGCTCTATGAGCGACGGTATACACTCTGCATTGAAGTCGTCAGACGAGTTGTTGGTGTCTTTCAGCCGTGCTGTACCATCGCTGTTTACGCTCAACAGCTTGCGGCGGATACTGCGAAAATAACGCGATTCGTCTTTGTCCGTCTTTCCGCAATAGGTCCATCCCGCATCAACAGAAGGCGGAAGAATGTTCCACAAGCGCTCACTTGCCACACTGCAATTGACTCCATCCACTATCCAAGCATTGGGAATTTTATAGGCATCCTGCTCTTTGTAGAAGGTGCCTGCCGGCAAATACATAGTATAATAATAAGTGTATTTGTACTTTTTGAGGTATTCTTCCTTGCCAATCGGTATGCGTGCCAAGGCAAAAGAAGTGAAACCGCGGTTGTGAAGCACGTAAAACGTGTTGGTATAACAGTACCATTTGTCAAGGTTAGGCACCGTTTCGCTGTCAATATCCATGTAGTTGGGGTCTGTTGACTCGTCATACCACTCGAAATCGGCATGACTGAGGTCAAAGGAATTGGGGTTTGCCACGGTATGATCAATGCCTGTATCACACAATATCATGGAATGTCCAGGCATGACAGGGTGGTCATGGCCCGAACCCGGTATGACATAAAGAGACCACACCGTAAAGGTGTCTTTGCGAATATCGGGCGAATAGTCGAAATATTGGGTCGACTTGAAGCGCGACTCGCAGAAAGCCAAGCCGTCGGCATAGAGCACATGGTCGGTATTGTTGTATATCTTGATGTAGGAGTCGCCGTAATACTGCAAGCCAGAAGCACGCAACGTGCCTGAGAAGAATATCTCTTCAAAGATAAAGTCGTTGTTTTCAGCAGACAGATAGGTCTCTATATTGACAGTCTTTTGACTGCCCGTAATCTCTATGTTCTCGGCTTTTCCTGTCAAAGTACCCTCCGCTGTGGCTGCTTCATTATCGCCGTTTACCGCCGTATAGGTTATTTCTGCCGTATAGTTGCAGTCGTAGATGCCTTCCATCAGTGGCAGACGGTCTGTCCGGTCGAGTGTGGTAACTGTGCCGGTAGACAGGTTGGTAAGTTTCAGCGTGGCTTTCTTGACAGCCACCTGCTGCAATCCGTCAGGCTCAACGATATGGAACGACACATCCGTATGGCTGAGTTCATCGCTGTCGCTGCACGACATGAAGAGCATAACCGCAACCATGGCTGCCAGCAAGAGCAGCAAAAACACTATGTTTTCTATTCTATATAAGAAAGGTTTCATTGTCATAATGGTTTATATTCGATAAAAGAGGGCCAGTGCCCTGCTCTATTCTGTAGCCCACACGAGGCTTGTTTAAAACGTAAAGCTGGCCTCCACGCCAAAATAAGGGGAGGCATTGCGCCTGATAACGCGTCCGTTGGCCGTGTAATCAGGCAGATAATCCAGTATTTTGTTGGCAAAGAACGCCAGCCGCATGTAGCGTCCTATCTCTTTGGTTGCCTTGAAGTTGACCACCATTGACATAGGAACAGTAAAAGGCTTGAACTGGTCTTGATTGTACGTCTTTACGAGTTGTTGCAGATAGATATCGTCCAAGCTCTGCTGTGTAAACTCATGCAGCTGTCCATCCTCGGCAGACAGATAAGCCGTAGGCGTGCCGTTGCGCCATAAAGTCTTGGTACGTATCAGCCACATGCACTGTACCGAGGTGGTAAAAACAAGTTTCCACTCCGGTATTTGCGTGTCAAAGGTGAAGTTGGTGTTCAACTGGTCGTTGACGCGTCCATCGCTCCAGTCATACAACCCCACGTATTTCTCTCTTACAGGTTGGTTGTTGATTACTGTGCTTACACTCTCAAACATGGGCTGAGAGTTCGTATATACCGTCCTGAACCATGCCCCGGTGATGTTGATACGGGTGCGGATATAGGGCAACCGGCGCGAATTGAACTGCAATTCCACACCTTTCTTCACCAGCTCACTGCCGTTCGTTGCCTGCTGATAGCCGCTGAGCACCTGACGCAGCGTTGAGGGCAGCGTGGTATAATCGGCACCCGGTGTCATCAATGTGGCGTCATAAGCACGGTAAGTGTAGGTATCGTAGACAGTAGAATAGCGAAAACCGGAGTGCATAGACTCGCGGAAGAAGTCTACAGACAGTGTGTTGTCATTCCAAGCAGCATCCAAGCGCACCTCCCACTTATGGTTTCGGGCGGGCTGTAGCTTATAGTTGGTAGGATCTTGCACATAAGTATGCACCACGAAGAGGCTGTTTTGCGCAGGATTTTGTGTGTCGTAATACGCCAGCGACATGAAGTTGCTGTAATACTTGTCGGGATAGAGATAGTTCATGGTAGGCATTTTGGTGGTGATACCATAGCCCCCGCTTACCGATACTGTGAGCGGACGGTCTGCCATCTGGGCTGTAGGCAGCTGGAAGAGCAGGTTAATGCGCGGGTCTGCATAGTATCGGCCGCTCATGTCGTAGCGTTTAGACAGATGAGGCATGGTGTTGACACGCAGTCCTGCCATGGCTTCCAGACGCATGGCGCCCATCACGGCAGTGAGCCGCTCCTCGCCAAAGAGCGAGAAGTTGTGAAGTGCCGGTATGTCGGCATAGCGACGGGGCCGCGAACTCCAGCCTGACAGGCTCAAAGGGCGGTGCATATCATACACTTGTCCGCGCCCGTAGTTCTTGGCCATGTCCCAATTGAGTCCTAACTTCAGCGTATTGTCGGTACCCAGCACCTTGAAAGGCACTACACCTTTGGCCTTGATATAGGCATTGAAGGGCTTGCCGTCGCACAGGTAGTGCGCCTGATACTCTGAGAAAACGGCCTGTGCTATGTTCTCTCCATCGGTATAAGCCAACGGTACGATGCCATAGCGCTGCGGCGACACTAACTTTTGCTGTGTCAAGCGGTCGAGTTGCAAGCTCACCATGGTATTGATGTCGAACTCTCTGAACCAGGTTTTCTTCCACTTGATGTTCAAATTGTTGGTCATAGCCATGCGGCTGTACGATGACTTGTATTCATCCAGGTTGCCATAGTTGATGTCGGGGTCTTCCTTTGCATTGTCAAAAGAGCCAGAATAGTCAAGGGCAGCGTTCCATTGCCACTGGTGCTGACGGGCTATACTGCGGCGTGTAAAGCGCAAAGAGGCTGTTATACGCTTATAGCTTTCCAGATTGTCGGTAGGGTCTACCTTTGAATCAAGATAGCCCAAGTCGGCATTGAGTATACTGGTAGCCGCCTTGTTGAGTGCTATGCCCTTGCCTATGGAGAACAGCTTGCTGTAGCCGTCGGCCTTGAAGCGTGCCGTCAGGGGCATGGCTTTGCGTATCTTCTTGATGTTGACCAGTCCACTGGTCAGATTGCCATACTCTGCCGAGGGGATGCCCCGCACTACTTCCACACTCTCCACATCGTCGGTAGAGATGGTGCGCATGTCAACACCACGGTTAGTGATATTGCGGCTGTTTTCAGTAGAGCTGCTGCTGGCTGATGCCTGCGTATCACTCAAGGGCGAATATTGCAGATTGGCATCAGTGTTCAGCGGCACTCCGTCTACCACAAACTGCGTGCCGAGCGACGAGATGGCAAAGTTGTTGTTGCGCGTTACGGTGCCATAGGCACCCATGGTGCCCGTTTCCCTGAGTGAAATGGTGTTGGCCTGCCCCATATCAGGGTCCTTGGCATAACCGCCGGGCAGCAGTTCCATCAGGTCGGCAATGCTGTTGGGCTGCAAATGCCGCATGGCATCACGCCCTATTACCGATGCGGTAACAGGACCGCTGCCGGCCTTTGCCGTTACCACCACCTCGCCCATAACGGCAGCATCAAGCTTCATAGCCAGTTTCAGTGTGGCATCGGCTGTACACGCAAGGCGCTTGCGCAAGGGCTGATAGCCTACATAGCTCACCTTAACGGTAGCCGCACGGTCTTTGGGCAGACGCAAGCTAAAGCAGCCGTCGGCATCAGTAACGGTACCGTGACGGGGCTGCCCGTCTACAAGCACAGTGGCTCCAGGCAACGGACTTCCGTCTGCAGCATCTGCCACAGTGCCTTTTATTTCAATAGTTGGGGTATTCTGTGCTTGTGCAACACTCAACAACAAAGCCATGCACACAAGCAAGAAATATCGTACCAAATGCATATTTCTCTTATTTTTTTGCAAAAATACGCCTATTTAATAAAGTTCACAATACCTATTTTTAGGTAATTTACAGCAGACACAAGCTGCAAATAACAGGTATTTACTACCAACTGTTGTCAGAAAGCACCTTTTTTGCTACATTTGCAGATGTCTATGCCGCAGCATAGACCGTAAACACTTAAATAGCAATGACATGACAGAAATAGAAAAGATGAGAGCCGGCAGACTCTACAACTTCGGCAGTCCTGATATAACAGCACGCCTCACGGTTGCCAAACGCCTGTGTACAAAGTTGCAGACACTGACCATCGGCGATAAGGGCTACCGCGAAACGCTGCGCGAACTCATACCCGGCATACCCGACAGCACCCATATAGCTCCGCCCTTCCACTGCGACCACGGCACAGAGATACGCATGGGGCACCACACCTTTGTGAACTACAACTGCACCATGCTGGACGGAGGCGGCATAACCATTGGCAATCATGTGCTGATAGGACCCAACTGCCAGCTCTATACGCCCGAACATCCGATGGATTATATAGCTCGTCGCGACTCGGTAGAAACGGGAAAGCCTATCACCATTGGCGATGACACCTGGCTGTGTGGCGGCGTTATCGTGTGCCCAGGGGTAAAGATTGGCAGCAGATGCATCATTGCTGCGGGCAGCGTGGTAACGCGTGATGTGCCCGATGACTGCATGGCAGCCGGCAATCCTGCCGTTGTAAAGAAGAAACTGAACACGAAACAACCAAAATAAACAACCCCACTACGTATGACAAAGAAACTATTGTTTGTGTGCTTGGGCAACATCTGCCGCTCACCGGCTGCCGAAGCCATTCTCAAGAAGAAGCTGCAAGACAGCCCGCTGTGCCACGAAGACATTACGGTAGACTCGGCCGGGATAGGTGCCTGGCACGTAGGGCAACTGCCTGACCACCGCATGCGCCTGCACGGAGAACAGCATGGCTACGACATCAGCAGCAGGGCGCGACAGATAAAGCCGCAAGACTTTGACCACTTTGACTGGATTTTGGCCATGGACAACCAGAATGTGGTTGACCTGAAGAAGGTGGCACGCAACCTGAAAGACGCCAAGAAGATACGTCTTGCCACCGACTTTATGACGCAGCACCCCGGACAAGCCACGGTGCCCGACCCTTACTATGGAGGCGACTGCGACTTTGAATGGGCCATAGAACTGATAGAAGATGCTTGCGACGGTATCATCAAAGAGCTGGAGAAAGAGCTTTAGAACACATGAAAGCAAGTAAAGGCTACTATGTTAACGAGCCTTAACCAATACCTGTTTCCGTTAACAATTGGTGCACTAAAATGGCGTTATTTTCGAACAACAGATGGTTTGACCGGAAATAACGCCATTTTTACGATTTAAATACAACATACTTATTACCAACGCATTAACTTAGTTATCCACAATTTTCCAGGTTTTCAACAGCCTTTTTTACGGCTTAAAAATTCAAAAAGCACCGCCGCACATTTCCAAAGCAGTGCTTTTGCTCTCCGATAGCTATGCTCTTACCCAGCCAAAGCTATGCTTTCAGCCACAGAGAGCATAGCTTTGGACCCCAAAAGCCATTGGTTTTGCCTGCTAAAGCGGTAAAAGCCACACTTTTGGTGAGCCTTTCAAGGCTGACTACACCCATCTGACTGCCTTGTTCTTCCTATTTTACGGAAAATCACGTGTTAAAATACAGCACACTGATTGTTAACAAAAGCTAACAAAGCAGGCATCTTTTGCCGCCATAACTTCTCGTTTAAAAAAATGATACCGTTAAAACTATTGTCGAACACAATTCGAACACAATTTCAGCATAAGCCATACCAACATGTAGGTAATAGCGGATTTTGCCTATGTAATAATGTAAAAAGTATGGAAAAACGCGCATTTCATATAATCCAAGTATAACTTGAACTTATTAAAATAGGATAAAGAAGAGCTATAAAAAGCAGGTTTGCAGACACTGAAAAAAGATAAAATTACACATTTTTAGGTATTGCCAACTTTTTTAAATCATTTTACCTTTGCAGCCGAAAATAAACAGAAGAGAAAGAAAAATGAAAAAATCAACAATTGTTTCAGTGGTAAGTGCCATGTTGGCCATGGCTAATCCACTTGCGATGAATGCACAAACCAACGCTTCCGACAGTGTGCAGATGCACGCTAAAGGTAACCGCCTTAGCGTAGGTGGATATGGCGAGGTAGCTCTTTCACGCAACTTCTACAGCGACAACGGTTACAGATACAGCAAACCAAGCACCTACAAGAATGATCCAAGCCATGGACGCTTCGACATTCCACATGCTGTTATCTACTTGAACTATGACTTCGGCAAGGGATGGACCATGGGGTCAGAGATTGAGTTTGAACACGGCGGTGCAGGCTCTGCCGTAGAATACGAGTCTGACGAGTCAATAGAATACGAGAATGAAACCGAAAAAGGTGGCGAGGTAGAGTTGGAACAATTCTGGATTCAGAAGAGCTTCGGCCGTGGATTCAACGTGCGTGTAGGCCATATCGTAGTGCCTTTTGGCATGACCAATGCCCACCACGAGCCACTGAACTTCTTTACTGTTTACCGCCCTGAAGGCGAAAACACCATATTGCCTTGTACTTGGCATCAGACAGGTGTGTCTCTGTGGGGTTATGTAGGCGACTTCCGCTATGAAGCACAGATGATTGCAGGCTTGGACGCCTTCAAGTTCAACCGTACCAACTGGATACAAGAGGGTGCACAAAGCCCGTTTGAATTTGAAATTGCCAACAAATACGGCTTCCTTGCACGCTTGGACAACTACACTGTGCCAGGTCTCCGTCTCGGAGTAAGTGCTTATTACGGACAAGCCATGCACAACTCTTATCCACACGACATGGAAAAGGGCAGCAACAAGAATATCAAAGGCAATGTCTACTTAGGCAGCTTTGACTTCTGCTACAACAACCACAACTGGATTATACGCGGAAATGCCGACTATGGTTACGTGAGCGATGCCAAGACTATCAGCAATCTCGTAAAGCCTAACTCACAATACGTAAAGCCATACGACACTACAGCATTCGGTAGCCACGCCATAGCTACCAGCTTGGAAGCCGGTTACGACATTTTCTCACAGATAGGCAAGCTACGCGAAGACAACCAAAAGCTCTACATCTTCGGCCATTACGAGTACTATGACTCCAAGATTCACTCTACCACCAAGAAGTACACACAGAAGCAAATCTTGGCAGGCGGTGTCAATTACTACCCTATTCCACAGGTATGTGTAAAGGCCGAGTACAACCATCGCTTCCTGAAGACTCCTTACAACGATGAACCCGCCATCAACATCGGTGTGGCTTATCAAGGCTTCTTCCTCTAAAAACAGGATATAAAATACGGTGGACATTCATAGAAACCACTGGAAACAATAGGTATTCACAAACATATAAAACAAAAAATAAACAGAATGAAAAAGTTATCAAGACTCGTTATGGTACTCTTGATGGGTGCCGTTTCACTGGGCTTCGCTTCTTGTAGCGACGATGATGACGACAACTCTCAGTTGCCATCAGTAGGTACTGCAACCACAACCATCAATGCTAACGACCTCGAAATGGAGAAAGTAGCAAAAACTTACGTAAAAGACGTGGTTTACAGCACATACTCTGCATTGGCTGTTGAAGCCAAGACACTGAACGAGAAGTGCGAAGCTCTCTATGCAGCAGCTAAAAACGGTACACTGCAACAGAGCGACATCGACGCTGCTTGCGAAGCTTTCAAAAACGCACGCCGCGAGTGGGAGCGCAGCGAAGCATTCCTTTACGGTGCTGCTTCTGACAACAACATCGACCCACACATCGACTCTTGGCCACTCGACCGCCAGCAAATGGTAGACGCTTTGAACAGTGCCAAACTGATTGCAGGTATCAAAGGCGACGACCCTGCTGCTTTCGTCTACAACGAGAATGGTGAGTTCGATACAGTAATGGGCTTCCACGGACTGGAGTTCATCCTCTTCCGCGATGGTGCTAACCGCACATTGGCAGCTATCAACGCCGGTAAAGAAATCGCAGAAGGCATGACTTCTGTCAACACACTGGACGAGCTGGCATTTGCTGCCGCTATTTCAGGCGACCTTCGCAACATGACTTCATTGCTGGCTTATGGCTGGTTGGGCGACGGTGTTTCTTCTGACGTGAAAACAACTCTTGACAAAGCCTTCTATGTAGTACAGAATACTCCCCACATGGGTGTCAGTGGCACTGGCGTTTGCTATGGTGCTTTCTTGCTCAACAAGGGCTACGGCAACTCTTGGGGCAACACTATCAACAACATCTTCGTAGGTGGCTGCTCTAACATTTGCTCAGAGGTAGCTACCCAGAAGTTAGGTCAGGCTTACCGCGTAGCTATCGGTCAAGGTGGCGCAGACGATGCGGCTGACTACATCGAGTCTCCTTACAGCAAGCGTTCCTTCATCGACTACCAAGACAATATCTATTCTATCAAGAATTCTCTCTATGGTACTCGCGACATTACCGCTACTGCTCCTGTAGCCAACTCTATCATGAAGTATCTCCAGAACAACAACGCTGAGTTGGCTACCAAGCTCGACAATGCTCTGAAAGCTGCCCTCAACGCACTGGAAACAGCCAAGAACAGCGGTATTGCTTTCATCGACAATCCTGGCCATCCACAAGTAAAGACAGCTATGGACGCTGTTAACGACCTTGACGATGTGCTCAACGAAGCTGGTACTTGGTTCACAAAGCAAGCTGACAAATAATCAGTTACACTAATAATAGAATAATCCTACAACGTAACTCCACTCCAACCATAGAAGTGGAGTTACGTAAACTTATTTAAAGAGGCTTGTCCTTTTTATATACAAAAAACGAACTGAATTTTCAAAAGCAACAATAAAGACATGAAAAAGATTAACTTTTTTGCAGCTATAGCTGCTGTTGCCATCACCCCTTTCATGCTTGCCGCATGTTCTGACGACAACGGAGGCGACACTCCAGACAAACCATCAAGCTATGAGCCTGATGCCAACTATGTGGGAAAGGCTGTCGGCAACTTTGACGCCAGCGAGTGGTATCCAGGCGGCGAGGCTGGTACTACCAACAATGTGGCTGCCGCTTGCTATGAAGATGAAACCCCAATGATTTCTGCAAGCGCAGAACTGACTGAAGCTTTCCATGAAGGCGAGTTGCTCTTCGAGCGTCAATACACACAGAATACAGCGCCATACAAAGGTCTTGGCCCTGCATCAGTAAGACGTTCATGCCTCGATTGCCACCCAAACTATGGCCATGGCAAGCGCGTTGAGTCGTACAAGACAGCTTATGGCAACGGTAACGGCTATCTGCTCGTGATTTATCATCCCAACAGTGAGGGTTCCAACGACGGTCCTTACATCAGCGAGGTAACCGGTATGCCGCAAACACAGGCAGTATCTCCATTCAAAGCTCCTATAGAAGAAGACGGTGTACACATCAAGTGGGAAAAGATTACTGCCATGGAGAGCGGTCTTCCGCTGCAATTCCCTGACGGTGAGAAGTATGAGTTGTCCTATCCGGAAGTAACAATCGATGCCGACAAGTTCCACACATCACCAATGCCAAGCAACTATGCAGTGCGTCTGGAGTCTACCATCGGTGTAATCGGAACAGGATTGCTCGATGCTGTGCCAGAAGAAGAAATCAAAGCACAATACAAATCTGAAGCAGACTACTTCAAAAGTGCAGGCTTAGACGTTACGGAATATGTAAATCCAAACTTCTGGAACGCTACAACCGATGACTGGGGAACTGGTGCACTCTACACCACATTAGCTGGAAAGATGGCTGACGGCAGCGACGGTACAGGCAAAAAGATTATCAAGCGCTTTACCTATGCGCTGACCCGCGGTACGCTTCAGGATGGTCCCGGTGCCAATGCTATATGGAACATCACCAATGTTTCACGCCCTGACCGTTCAAAGCTCTATACTACCTCTGCCTGGGCGCAGGCTATGTCTGAAGACGCTGACGTGATAAATGCCATCAAGGCTGACCCGACATCACCTTACTATGCACAGACTGATGCTGAAATTGCCGAGAAAGTAAAGAACCTGCTTGATCCAAACACCAACCAGTTTGACAACAAATGGCACAACTTCAAGCCGGAAATGACCTCTGCACAGTTCTATTCATTCATGGTATGGCATCGCGGTTTGGCTATTCCACGTGCGCGTAACCTCAACGATTCACAAGTGCAAAGAGGCAAAGAACTGTTCAACCAAATGGGCTGTACCAACTGCCACCGTGCCAAATGGCAAACAGGCAGCGACAATTATTGGACTCCCGAGGCTATCGCAGACAAGCCATTGCCCCGCTACCAGAACCAAACCATCTATCCTTACACCGACTTTATGCAGCACAAGCTCTACATGAAGAACGATATTCACGGTTCATGGTGCCGCACCACCCCACTATGGGGACGCGGACTGTCTGCTATCAACACTGGTTCTGAAGACCGCATGCACGACTGCCGCGCCCATAATGAGATTGAAGCCATCATGTGGCACGCTTACAGCAAAAAGAGCCATGCATACAGTGCAGCACTGAAGTTCTACAACTTGCCTAAAGCTGACCGTGATGCAGTGGTGAAATTCCTGCAGTCTATCTAAGCTGCCGGTCTGCAATACAACAGGTATTACGCAATAACAAGACAATGGCCTTAACGTGTCGGATTACCTTTAACATCGTGACAAGGGCAAAAACACCAAGCCGTAGCTATAAACAGCCCAGTGATGAGCCACTTGACACATTGCAGAAGGTAACCGGCACATTAGGTTTACACTATCAAGCATATTGAAAAGGTGCAGCATGTACCTGACAACAATAAAGAAATTCACCTCAGATGTCTTGCATATTCAGGAGGACAAGGCGTGTATTATACATGCCTTGTCCCCTTTGTGCGTTAAGCAGCAAGCCGTAAAATAGAACTGAAAACAGCCTGACAATCAGCAGGCTTCGCATGACATCTCCACACATATTGACAAAAAAGATCAATAAAAACTTTTAATAAAAACCCTAAAAACAAAAACATTTATGAGAAAATACTTTTGTCTCGTGTCGCTGTTGCTCTGCACTGCCACTGCGTTTGTGGCTTGTTCAGACGATGACAACAACTCTTCAACCAGCGGAAACACCCAATTGGAACCTGACGGGAACTATGTAGGAAAGGCTGTCGGCAACTTTTCTGCAGAGGAGTGGGCTCCAGGCGGTGAGTTAGGAACCACTAACAACGTATCGTCCAACTGCTATGAGGACAATACTCCCGCTGTGGAACAGCAGGGATTGATAGACAACTTCAATGAAGGAGACCTCATGGCAAGTTCCAAATACACACTGAACAAAGAACCGTACAAGGGCTGGGGGCCAATAGCTTCACGCCATGCTTGCGAAGACTGCCATGCCGGTGGCTACTCTCATGGCCACAGCCGCAGCAATTTTACACCTGAAAAGGGTAACGGCTACATTGTATCTGTCTATACGCCTGATGCTCCCGGCAGCAATGACGGACCCTTGGTAGACCAGCTTACTACCTTTACCATGACCATGGCACAGCGTCCTTTCAAGGCACCACTGGACCCTTCGAAGGTGGAAATAACCTGGCATGAAGAAAAGACCATGGAAAGCGGACTGGCAATGAAGTTTCCAAAAGACGGTGAAACCTTTTCCCTGCGCTACCCTACGGTAAGTATTCCTGAAGATGCCTTTAACACTGACCCTCGCCCTACGGGCTATGACGTACGCTTGATTGTGTCTTGCAACTTTCAGGGTCTGGGCTTGATTGATGCCATTGACAACGAATCGCTGGAGGAGCAATACAAGAAAGAGGCGAGCTATGGCGTTGAGCTGAACCCGGAGTTTTGGGACAACAATGCAAAGAAGCTCAAAGACGATGCTTATGCAGAAGATTATTTCGGCAGGAAATTCGTCAAGAGATTCAATTATGACCTGCTTGAGGGCTGCCTGCAAAATGATGTGGCCCTTTGGGATGAGTTGAATGTGCTGCGATCAGACATCCACCACATCTGCTCTACCACTCCATGGGCCAAGGCTATGGCCAACGATGAGGAGGTAATCAGCTATATTATGGAGAACGGAAAAAGCACAGACTCCCCCGTACACCCTTACTATTATGACGGAACCAAGGAGGGAATAAAAGAGGCTTTGTCTTATCTGCTGTCGCCAGAGGACAACGTTAACCTCTACGACAACAAGTATTACAACTTCAAGCCTGAGATGAGCGACAACCAATACCACTCATTCATGATATGGCATCGCGGCATTGCTGTGCCCAGAGCACGCAATCTGAATGACAAGACAGTACAGCGCGGCAAGGAGTTGTTTACCGAAATGGGCTGCACCAACTGCCACAAGCCATCTTGGACCACCGGTGCCGACAACTATGGACGCTCCAAAATCTTGGAGGGAAAGCAGCTGCCTCAGTATGCCAACCAGAAGATTTACCCTTACTCTGACTTTGTACAGCACAAGTTGTGCATGAAACAAGACATTCACGGCTCATGGTGCAGAACCACACCGCTGTGGGGCCGCGGTCTCTCTCTGATTAACAGCGGACGCGAAGACCGTCTGCATGATGCCCGTGCCCGCAATGAAATAGAAGCTATCATGTGGCACTGCTACAGCAAGAAGAGCCAAGCTTACGACAGTGCGGTGAAGTTCTACAACCTGCCTAAGGCCGACCGCCAAGCCGTGGTCAACTTCCTGCGCTCTATCTAAACATCTGAACTGATTATATTATACCCATATAGAAGTCTGCCTTGATGCAGACTTCTATATGTATAGTTTGCTGACTGTATTGGGATTAAACACCAAGAACAGGATAACAGAGACCTTGCATTTCACATTCAGGTCTGTTTTTACACCTACACATGCAAAGATTATGAAGAAATATATCAAGCTTTCAGTTTTCATTTTCTATCTTATTATACTTATCTGTATGGCTGTTGCCACGGTAATAGAGAAATATCAAGGCACAGACTATACAGGAACACACATCTATGGGGCATGGTGGTTTACGCTGCTTTGGGCCCTACTGGCAGTAGCTGCCATTGTGTATTATGTCCAGATGCGCGTCAGAAGATGTTCTGTCGTGCTGCTCCATACCTCGTTTGTAGTGATATTGGCCGGTGCTTTCATCACACACGTCAGTGCAGAGCGCGGCATGATACACTTGTATATTGGCGAAACAAGCGGCAAATACATGGTAGCCGACAAGCGACAAGGCATGAAAGAAAAGCAACTGCCTTTTCAATTGAAACTCAACAATTTCAACATTGTATATCATAACGGCACCAAAGCCGAACAAGACTATGAGTCTAACCTTACTGTTATAGACAACGGCAAGAGGGAGAACACGGTAGTGTCCATGAACAAGATACTCAACTATCGCTCGTATCGCTTCTATCAGTCGTCTTACGACCCTGACAAGCGCGGCAGTGTGCTCTCTATCAATGCCGACCCTTACGGAATACCTGTAACCTATACTGGCTATGGGCTGCTGTTTGTGGCGCTGCTGTGGATGCTGATAGACCCTAAAGGAGCCTATCGGCGTGTGCTTCGCAGCGACATCATGAAGAAAGGTGTCATCTGTCTGACAGCTTTCTTGGCTTTCGGACAGACCGCTCAAGCGACAACTGCCCTACCCAAGGAAACTGCCAAGCAAATGGGTGAACTATATATACTATACAACAACCGCATCTGTCCGTTGCAAACTTTTGCCATAGACTTTACAAAGAAGCTCTACGGCAAGGCTCATTATGGCGATTATACTGCAGAACAGGTGCTTACCGGCTTTATCTTTTGGCCTGACGAGTGGAGCAACGAGCCTATCATAAAGGTAAAATCGGGCGACATGAAAACCTCCTTGCAGTTGCCAGACTATGCTTCGGTAGGCACGTTTTTTGACAACAGCATGGGAGGTTACCGCATAGGGCCCTATCTGCAAGAGTATTACAACGGCAACCATGATGCTTTTCACACGCAATGTGCCGACATGGACGACCGCTTGCAACTGGTAATGGACCTCAGACAGGGCAACATCCTAAAGGTATTTCCGGTTACAGTAAAAGGCAACACCACTTGGTATGCCCCCTCAGACGACCTGCACGGGCTGCCCGTTGACGCCAATCATGCCGCATTCATGCACAATGTTTTCGGGCTGATTTATGAGCAAGCCACACAGGGCAACTATGCCATGGTGGGGCAGGTGGTCAACAAGATGCAGAAATATCAGCTGCGAAATGGAGGCCACTCGCTGCCCTCCGGCACACAGGTGGCTGCAGAGCGCCTTTACAATGGTTTCCCCTTTGCCACTATCTTGTTTATGGTCAACCTTACCATGGGCTTTCTCACACTGTTGGTAGCCCTTTATAAGCTGACCCACTGCACAGGCAAGCAGACAAGGCAAACTACCACTGTACAGCTGATTGACCGCTGGGCAATGCCTGTATCCGCTACCGTCATGGTGCTGTCGTTAGCTGCACTGACCTTCGGATTGGCGCTGCGCTGGATTATCAGCGGCACAGTGCCTATGGCCAATGGCTACGAGACCATGCTGTTTATGGCATGGCTGATTATGATTGTGTCATTGGTGGCTTGCCGAAGGTTCCACATATTGATTACTTTCGGCTTCTTGATGTCGGGCTTCTTCTTGTTGGTATCTCACATCAACCAGATGAATCCGCAGATAACCCATGTGATGCCGGTGCTCAACTCGCCCCTGCTGAGCATCCATGTGTCCATCATCATGCTGTCGTTTGCCTTGCTGTCGCTCACCTTTATCTGTGGAGTGATGGGCCTGCTCATCCGTGCCATAAGGGGCAAACATGCCGTTCAGTTGCACGACCAGTTGGAGTCGCTGCGTTTGCTCTCTGACCTGTTTCTATATCCTGCCTTGGCAGCCTTGGGCATCGGCATCTTTATAGGAGCCATCTGGGCCAATGTGTCTTGGGGAACTTACTGGGGTTGGGATGCCAAAGAGGTGTGGGGCCTCATCACTTTCATGATTTATGCCATGTCGGTACACCGCACCACCCTGCCTTTCCTGCGCAAGCCATTAGGCTATCATGTGTTCATGACCTTGGCATTTTTAGCCATACTGATGACCTACTTTGGTGTAAACTACTTCTTGGGAGGCATGCACTCCTATGCTTAAACCATAATCATACACATACAAGTCATCTCTTGCATTTAGGTCTATAAGCAACAGCTCCTTATTCAGGCACATTGCTTACAGGCCTAAATTCGTTATACAGCCTTATATCCATCCACACATTTTCATCTTCCATTCCAGGGGCTTCCCGATAGCTATGCAATCGCCTTGCAATAGCTATGCAATCGGCTTGCGATAACAGTGCAATCAGACAGCGATTGCATAGATATCGGAAAAGCACTTTTATTCTACACCTGCCAGACACCTGCCTATCACCCTTTCAAACCATGACAAGCAGGAGTGCAAGAGCCTTCAACTCAGGATCCATTTCATTACAAAATGATAAATAAGAAGATTTTCGAACCATTGGGATATTATCTCGAAAAAAATGTGTAAGTTTGCACTTAATTATACAAAAATCTTGCTACTAAAGATAAGAACAAATAATATAAAGGTATGATTCTTTTTTTCAAGACCCCTACGAAAAGCGTGATAGCAACAGAAGTTGACCATCAGCTTTCAACCGAAGAAATCAAAGAACTGTGTTGGCTCTATGGAGATGCCACACTGGTAGATGCTGACCATCTGTCAGGTTACTATGTAGGCCCACGCCGTGAAATGATAACACCTTGGAGTACGAATGCCGTTGAGATTACCCAGAACATGAGTCTCAATGGCATTTCGCGTATAGAAGAGTACTTCCCCGTAAGCAGCAAGGATGCCGCCCATGACCCTATGCTGCAACGCATGTACGATGGACTGGACCAAGACATCTTCACCGTAAACCACAAACCTGAACCTATCAAGCACGTTGCCAATCTGGAAGAATACAACGAACAAGAAGGTTTGGCACTCTCACCGGAGGAAATAGAATATCTGCACAAGGTAGAGAAGCAGTTGGGCCGCCCGCTTACCGACTCGGAAATATTCGGTTTCGCACAGATTAACTCTGAACACTGCCGCCACAAGATATTCGGCGGTGTATTCATCATTGACGGTAAAGAAATGGAGTCTTCGCTTTTCAGCATGATAAAAAAGACTACCAAAGAGAATCCCCACAAGATACTGAGTGCTTATAAAGACAATGTGGCTTTTGCACAGGGTCCTGTCATAGAACAGTTTGCACCCAAAGACCAGTCTACTGCCGACTACTTCCAGATTAAAGACGTGGAAAGCGTTATCTCGCTCAAGGCAGAGACCCACAACTTCCCTACTACGGTAGAGCCTTTCAATGGCGCAGCTACCGGCACGGGCGGTGAAATCCGCGACCGTATGGGCGGTGGCGTAGGCTCATGGCCTATCGCCGGAACAGCAGTTTACATGACAGCTTATCCACGCCTGGACGATTCTAAAGTAAACATAGGTTCAAAACGCGACTGGGAAGACATCTTGCCCGTGCGCAAATGGCTCTACCAGACACCTGAGCAGATACTTATCAAGGCTTCCAACGGTGCTTCAGACTTCGGCAACAAGTTCGGACAGCCACTGATTACAGGTTCTGTACTTACCTTTGAGCACAAAGAAGGCGATGAGAAATATGCCTACGACAAGGTCATCATGTTGGCAGGTGGCGTAGGCTATGGTACCAAACGCGACTGCTTGAAGAAAGAACCTCAAAAGGGCAACAAGATTGTTGTGGTAGGCGGCGACAACTATCGCATCGGCCTTGGCGGTGGTTCAGTATCGTCAGTAGATACAGGCCGCTACTCCAACGGTATAGAGCTGAACGCTGTGCAGCGTGCTAACCCTGAGATGCAGAAGCGTGCCTACAACCTGGTACGTGCCCTCTGCGAAGAAGATGTCAACCCTGTTGTCAGCATCCACGACCATGGTTCAGCCGGACATGTCAACTGTTTGTCTGAGCTTGTAGAGGAGTGCGGCGGCGAAATAGACATGACCAAGTTGCCTATCGGCGACAAGACCCTTTCAAGTAAAGAGATTATAGCCAATGAAAGCCAAGAGCGCATGGGCTTGCTGATAGACGAGAAGCACATTGAACATGTGCGCAAGATAGCCGAGCGCGAGCGTGCTCCGCTCTATGTAGTAGGCGAAACCACAGGCGATGCCCACTTCTCGTTTGTTCAAGGCGACGGCATCAAGCCGTTCGACTTGGACGTTGCCCAGATGTTTGGGCACTCTCCCAAGACCTATATGGTTGACAAGACCGTAGTACGCCACTATCAAGACGTTACTTACTCTGACAACAAACTCAGCGAATACCTCAACCGTGTGCTTCAGTTGGAGGCTGTAGCCTGCAAGGATTGGTTGACCAATAAGGTTGACCGCTCCGTAACCGGCAAGATTGCGCGCCAGCAATGCCAAGGCGAGATACAGTTGCCACTGTCTGACTGTGGCGTTGTAGCCCTTGACTACCGTGGCAACAAGGGTATCGCTACCGCCTTGGGACACGCTCCACAGGCAGGTTTGGCATCGCCAGAGGCTGGTAGCGTACTGTCAGTAGCCGAGTCGCTCACCAATATTGTATGGGCTCCTTTAGAGGAAGGACTCGACAGTGTAAGCCTCTCTGCCAACTGGATGTGGCCTTGCCGCTCACAAGAGGGTGAAGACGCACGCCTGTACAGTGCCGTAAAAGCACTGTCCGACTTCTGCTGCGCCATCCATGTCAACGTGCCGACAGGTAAAGACTCACTCTCAATGAGCCAGCAATACCCTGACGGCAACAAGATTATCAGCCCCGGAACCGTCATCGTTACCAGCGGTGGAGAAGTATCTGACGTGAAGAAAGTAGTGTCTCCGGTATTGGTTAACGAGCCCGCTTCTACACTCTACCATATCGACTTCTCGTTCGACAAGCAGCACTTGGGTGGCAGTGCCTTTGCACAATCACTCGGAAAAGTAGGTGACGATGTGCCCACTGTAAAGAACCCCGACTACTTTGTAGACGCTTTCAACGCAATACAGCAGCTTATCAACAACGGTCTTGTATTGGCAGGACACGACATCAGCGCCGGCGGTATGGTTACAACACTGCTCGAAATGTGCTTTGCCAACACCAAAGGCGGACTCAACGTTAACCTGAACGGCTTTGAAGGCGACGACATTGTCAAGATATTAATGGCAGAAAACCCTGGCGTTATCGTACAGATTGCCGACAAAGAGGCTGAAGCCTTTGCAAAGGTAATGGACGAAGCAGGTGTCAGCTACGCCGCTGTGGCAAAACCGGCAGACGCCCGTCAGCTCACCATTACAAAGGGCAATGACACCCAGACCTTTGACATTGACCAGCTGCGCGATGTTTGGTACAAGACATCTTATCTGCTCGACCAGCATCAGAGCATGAACGGCTGTGCCGACAAACGCTTCAACAACTACAAGAACCAGCCTTTACAGCTGCACTTCAGCGACCGGTTTACAGGCAAGCTCGCACAATACGGTATCTCTGCTGACCGCCGCACAGCCTCTGGCATCAAGGCTGCCATTATCCGCGAAAAGGGAACCAACGGAGAAAGAGAGATGGCTTACTCACTCTATTTGGCAGGTTTCGATGTAAAAGACGTTATGATGACCGACCTTATTACAGGCCGAGAGACATTGGAAGATGTCAACATGATTGTGTTCTGCGGTGGATTCTCCAACTCAGATGTATTAGGCAGTGCCAAAGGTTGGGCAGGAGCATTCCTCTTCAACCCCAAAGCCAAAGAGGCACTCGACAAATTTTATGCACGCAAAGACACACTGTCATTGGGCATTTGCAACGGTTGCCAGCTCATGGTAGAGCTCAACCTCATCAACCCTGAGCACGACAAGCGCGCCAAGATGCTGCACAACGACTCCAATAAGTTTGAAAGTGCGTTCCTCGGACTTACCATACCACAGAACAACAGCGTCATGTTCGGCTCACTGAGCGGCAGCAAACTCGGCATTTGGGTGGCTCACGGAGAAGGCAAGTTCAGTCTGCCTGAACCTGAGAGCAAGTATAACGTGATAGCGAAATACACTTACAGCGAGTATCCAGGCAATCCTAACGGCTCCGATTACGCTGTAGCCGGTATCTGTTCGGCAGACGGCCGCCACTTGGCCATGATGCCTCACCTTGAAAGAGCTGTCTTCCCATGGCAGAATGCCTACTATCCTGCTGACCGAAAGGGCGATGAAGTTACTCCATGGATTGAGGCTTTCGTCAACGCACGCAAGTGGGTTGAAGCCAACAAACACTGATACGGATAAAACCTTATAATGGGTTAAGGGTGCGAAGCCTATCCTGCGGGGAATTGGTTTCAGCCCTTAACCCTTCTTTTTTGTCTGTTCCGGCATTGCGTGTCATACTTGTTCCGCAGCAAAGGCAGTTGAATCAAAAGGCAATTGGACATGATTAGCGCAACAAAATTGATGAAAGGCAGAAGGCAATACAATACAACGAACCTTCAAGCACAATACAACAAGCCTATAACAAGCTAACAACAACATGAATAAAAGTTTTTACTTAGAAAGCTTCAAGATATTTTTCAAGATAGGACTCTTTACGCTTGGCGGCGGTTATGCCATGATACCCCTTATCCAAGACGAAGTGGTCAACAAGCATAAATGGATCAAGAACGATGAGTTTCTTGACATGATAGCCATTGCCCAAAGCTGTCCCGGTGTCATGGCCATCAACATCAGCGTGTTCATTGGCTACCGGTTGAAGAAGCTGAAGGGTGCTCTATGCACATCGTTAGGTGCCGCCTTGCCCTCATTTCTCATCATATTGGCCATTGCCATGTTCTTTCATACATTTGAAGACAACCGCATTGTGGCTGCCATGTTTAGGGGAATACGCCCTGCTGTGGTAGCACTTATAGCGGTACCTACCTTCCAGTTAGGCAAGCAAGCCAAGGTAACGGTCAACAACTGCTGGATACCCATAGGCTGTGCACTGGCCATCTGGATGATGGGCATATCGCCCATACTCATTATTATCATAGCAGGCATAAGCGGATATGTATACGGCAAATACGTCAAACCTACCGAACAATAATACTCATAGCATAAAACAGTCTGTTTACAATGATTTACCTCTATCTGTTCATCACCTTTTTTGAGATAGGCATCTTTGGCTTCGGAGGTGGCTACGGCATGCTTTCGCTTATCCAGAGCGAAGTGGTAACGCACCATCACTGGCTAACCACCAGCGAGTTTACCGACATTGTGGCCATCAGCCAGATGACCCCTGGTCCCATCGGCATCAATTCTGCCACCTATTGTGGCTACACTGCTGTTCACAATGCTGGCTACGGACCGCTCATGTCCATGCTTGGCAGCACCACAGCCACCCTTGCTTTGGTATTGCCTTCATTCCTGTTGATGATTTTTATTGTGCGTATCTTCCTGCGATACATGGACACGCCACTGGTAAAAAGCGTGTTTTCAGGGCTTCGCCCTACTGTTGTAGGTCTGTTGGGAGCTGCCACTCTGATGCTGATGTCGCCCGAAAACTTCAGTCTTCCGTCTGTCAATCCATGGCAGTTCTATATCAGTTGTTTCCTCTTTGTTGCCACTTTTGTGGGCACTTTCTGGATGAGAATCAATCCGATACGCATGATTTGCTATTGTGCTGTGGCAGGACTGCTACTGCTTTACTGACGTGGTAAAGCCTTGTAAGCATCTACGGCCCTGTCTCATGTTCCACAAAGAATTGCTTATTTTACACAGAAAAGACGGTGGATAATAACAAAGTGCTATTATCCACCGTCTTTTCTGTGTTGTAAGAAGGCTGCTATCGACGCGCTTCTACTTCCGCTTTAAGACCTTCCCAATGCTATATGAACGCCGTTCAAATCCGCTTTGAAGGCTTACATGCAGTTGTCTGCCTTCAGCGTTACAGGCATTGTTCTATGATGTCCATATCAAATCCCCTGCCCATAGCAAACCTGATGAGTTTGCAGTTGAGTTCATAATCGCTCTTGGCCTTCAGCGTTTTGCGCTTTGCTGCCAACAAAGGGCGCAGCATCTCCACATACATAGCATCGTCAACCTCAGCCAGTTGAGGACCATACACACTGCTGTCAATGCGCTTCATGCGCAGAGCCTGCTCTATCTTGCGCCGTCCCCACTTGTTGTATCGTATCTTGTCGCGTATGAAGAAGCCGCAATAGCGTGCATCATCTATAAACTTTTCACTGACAAGTCGCTGCATAACGCGCGCCTGTTGCTCTTCAGGCACTTGCCAACGCGTCATCTTGTCTGTCATCTCCGATGAGCAATGCTCAGCCTGTGCACACAGTGTGGAGAGCTTCAAGTAAGCTTCTTGCTCGGTAACAGGTTTGGATTGGGATTGTTGGTAGAATGGTTTCATGGGCATGTTTTACTTCCTTTACCGTTTATTTTCTTCCAAAGTCGGCAGGCACTTCGCCCCATTTCTTGGTCTCCCACTTCATGATGGGCACCTTATAGGGATGCGTAGCCAACCAGTGTTCCGCCCGTGCAATGACCTGATACAGCTTTTCGGTCTTAGGGTTGCGCTCCAACTTGGTTTTGCATTTTCCTTTGCTCACCCACAATATGGCGTTATAGCTGTCTGAATAGATTACCTTGTCGGTGATGCCTTTTTGCTCCATAAGAGCCAAAGCGTGTACAATGGCTAAAAATTCGCCTATGTTGTTTGTACCATGTACAGGCCCATAGTGGAACACGCGTGCCCCAGTCTGCAAGTCAATACATTGATACTCCATAGGGCCAGGGTTGCCACTGCATGCCGCATCTACTGCCCATGCGTTGGCTTTTACCTCCAAGGGCAATGGCAGCACTGTGTCATTGCGCCAGTCGGGCGGATTAAGAAAAGTGTTGTTTGTCATGCTTTGTTAGCTGTTTGCTGCCTTTAGACGTGGCTGTATCCCGCTAAAGACAGACAAGTAAGTAGGAAAAAAGACAAAGAGTCGAGAGGCTTCGCCCTTGTGCTGCACCCTACTGTCGAGTGCCTTTGTGGCCAAGCCTCTCAACTCTTTGCGTTATCATTAGTATATTACATGCGCTCCGGCATCTCAATGCCGAGCAGTGCCATACCGTTTTTCAGTATCTTTGCCACGTTGCGGGCTATTACCAGTCGCAAGGCTTTTTCCTTATCGCTGTCTGCGCCCAATATGCTGTAATCATGGTAGAACTGGTTAAACTCTTTGGTCAGCTCATAGCAGTAGTTGGCTATGCCGCTTGGACTGTAGTCTTTGCCAGCCTGCTGCACCGCAGCTCCAAATTCGTTCATCTTCTGTATCAGCTCTATTTCCTTCTGATTTACAGCGTATGTATCGTCCAAAGCCTCTGGAATGCTGATGTTTTGCCCGGCAGCTTTACGCAGAATGCTTCTGATACGAGCGTAAGTGTACTGGATGAAAGGACCTGTATTGCCGTTGAAGTCAATACTTTCGGCAGGATTGAACAGCATGTTCTTGCGCGCATCTACCTTCAGTATAAAGTATTTCAGTGCGCCCATGCCTACAATGCGTGCCACATTGTTACGCTCTTCCTCAGTCATGTCGTTGAACTTGCCCAATTCTTCGCTTGTCTTGCGTGCATCTGCCACCATTTCGGCTATCAGGTCATCGGCATCCACTACAGTGCCTTCACGGCTTTTCATCTTGCCGTTAGGCAGTTCTACCATGCCATAAGAGAAGTGTACCAGCTCTTTTCCCCACTTAAAGCCTAAGCGGTCGAGCAAGATAGAAAGCACTTGGAAGTGATAGTTCTGCTCATTGCCCACTACATAAATCATCTTGTCAATGGGATAATCCTGAAAGCGCATCTCAGCGGTACCGATATCTTGGGTCATATACACTGATGTTCCGTCAGAACGGAGCAGCAGTTTCTGGTCCAGCCCCTCGTTGGTGAGGTCTGCCCACACGCTGTTGTCGTCTTTGCGGAAGAAAAGACCTTTCTCCAAGCCCTCTTCCACCTTAGCCTTGCCTTTCAGATAGGTCTGCGACTCATAGTAAATCTTGTCAAAACCTACACCCAAAGCCTTGTAAGTCTCGTCAAAACCTGCATATACCCAAGAGTTCATCTTCTGCCAAAGGGCGCGCACTTCAGGGTCGTTGTTTTCCCATTTTACCAGCATAGCGTGAGCCTCTTTTATCAGAGGAGCCTCATCTTTGGCTTTTTTCTCAGCAGCTTCTTCGTCCATGCCTTCAGCCATATATTGTGCTTTGAGCTGCTTTACCTCCTCACGGTAATGCTTGTCAAAGGCTACATAATAGTCGCCTATCAGGTGGTCGCCCTTCTTGCCGCTTGACTCCGGTGTCTCGCCGTTGCCCCATTTGAGCCATGCCAACATGGACTTGCAGATATGAATACCACGATCATTCACAATGTTTGTCTTCACCACCTTGTTGCCGTTAGCCTCCATGATTTGTGCCAATGACCAACCTAACAGGTTATTGCGCACGTGTCCCAAATGCAGAGGCTTGTTGGTGTTAGGCGATGAATACTCTATCATAACCAATGGAGAGTCTGCGGTAGCCGCTTTCTCGCCAAACTTCTCGTCTGCATTGATGCCATTCAGCAAGGTTAGCCATGCGTGCTGTGCGATAACAAGATTAAGGAAGCCTTTTACTACATTGAAAGAGGCTATGTTGTTATCGTTAGCCGCCAGCCACTGTCCTATCTCTTGGGCGGTATCTTCAGGTTTTTTCTTGGATATTCTGAGGAAAGGGAACACCACTAAAGTAAGGTTTCCCTCAAACTCTTTCTTGGTTTTCTGCAACTGTACCATCTTCTCCGGCACGTCTTGTCCGTAGAGTTCTTTTACGGCCTTGATGACAGCGTTGCTTATTTCATTTGCAATATTCATCTGTATTCTGCTTTTTGTTTGATTATTTTGATTGCAAAATTACTAAAAATAAGTAAGAAAAGCCCACAGTACAGGCTTTTTTTAGACCATTAGCGGGCTTTTTGCCACAGCCCACCCCTCTGCTTTCAGTAGCCAATACTGCATGAAGCCAACACCCCGTCCGTAGCCACTGAAAACAAGCCATTACTGCCCTTGTCAATCCGTCCTTTTACTATGGACTACCAAAAGCACTGCAACTGACTTATGAAAGCACTGCAACTGACTTATGAAAGCACTGCAATCGACTTGCAATAACAATGCAATCAGATGGCGAAAGCAATGCAATCACAAGCCGATTGCACTGCTTCTGCCATTAGAAAAACATCAGCAAAATTTATTCGACCTATACAGTTAAAATATTTAATGTATCAGCCACCAACCATATACTTCCCAAGTTGTCTGTAAAAACAATACAATTTTTCACGAATAAATCTTTTCTTTTAATAGAGTCCTCATCAATCGATAATATGTTCAACTCCCCACATTGCAAAAATTTGCCTGTCTTGAATATTTTTCCGACCTTTGCATAAAAGTCGGCATATCCATGCCTTTACTAAAGAATACCAACAAGTAAAAACAAAAAGAAAATCATTCACATCTAAAAGGCAAAACAAGAAATGAAACAGAAAATCTTAACTCTGGCAATGCTTGCCTTCTCAGCAAGCCTATCTGCACAAGACAAAGTACGAAGCATATCAGTTGAAGCATTTGGAGCGCAGAATACCATCGGCATCAACTATGACAGCCGTTTCAAGGGCAACGCAGGATTGGGCTATCGCATAGGTATCGGCTATGGCTATGGTGATAATTCAAGCTGGTTTGACCAAAATATCAAGGCGTGGGCATACCATTGGAGTTAAACTATCTATTGGGCAAGAAACACAGCAAATTAGAGTTGGGCTTCGGTACCAGCCTTGGCGTTTACCGTGTAAAGGAAACAACATGGCAGTATGAGGAGCCAACGCCTCCCGATACAGAAGGCGTATTTGAGCCATGCACCTCGCAAAGCACGCATTTCGGCTATTTCCTCTTCGGTGATATTGGCTACCGTTACCAGCGCGACAACGGTTTCTTGTTTCGTATAGGTATATCGCCCTCCTTCAATTTTGGCGACAAAAACGGATTAGAGAAGTCTGCCTTTTATCCATACATAGGCTTAGGCTGGTCATTTTAGACAGCAGTGATTGCATATTAAACTTAAAAATGTAGTTTATTATATATCCAAACAGCCATCAACCTGTATGAGGTCGATGGCTGTTCTTCTTTGTTTTTCTTTTTCGTATCAATGAGCCACAGTCAGTTTTACCACGTCTCCTGCCTTTGTATCAATGTCATACAGTTGCTCTCCGCTTCTAACAGAGGCTGCATGAACAGTGTCTACTGCCACATAATGGCCGTCTTGCAAGCGTGTAACCGGCATGGTATAGAGGTCAAACAGCGGGTTTGGATTGCTACCTTCAGCCGTTTTCAGCACATGCGTAGCAGAAACAAGTGGCGTGGTGGTGCGCAAGCGCAGATTGCCTCCAATGGAAGAACGAATGCTGACAGATACCAAGCGCCCCTTGCGCCATGTCATTTGGTCTATCACAAAGCCTCCTGCCGTGCGCAAGCCACTTACTTCACCCTCTTGCCATTCTTGCGGAATGGCAGGCAACAAGTTGACACAACCGTCATGACTCTGCACCATCATCTCGGCAATGCCTGCCGTACAGCCAAAGTTTCCGTCTATCTGGAAAGGCGGATGCGCATCAAACATATTGGGATAAGTGCCGCCATCCTGCCCTTTCAAACGGTCAACGGGCACCAAGGTCAACTGGTTCTTTATCAGTTGGTAAGCATGATTGCCATCAAAGCAGCGCGCCCATAGGCACACTTTCCAGCCCATGCTCCAGCCCGTAGAGGGGTCGCCACGCTGAATGAGTGATGTCTTTACTGCCTCATAAGCCGCCGGCGTGCGATAAGGTGAGATGAGCGTACCGGGATAGAACGCCCACAAATGCGACACATGGCGGTGATGGTCTTTCGGACTGTCCCAGTCATCAGCCCACTCCTGCAACTGTCCATACTGTCCGATACGCAGCGGCATGAGCTGAGAGCGCAGGGTGAGCAGCGTGTCTGCAAACAAGCTGTCGGTAGCCAACAGCGTAGCGGCAGCAGCAGTATGGCTGAACAGGTCTGCCAACAGCTCGTTGTCCATCGTAACTCCAGCAAAGAGATTGGTGCCCCGCTTAGGTGCGGGCGAATTTTCGGGCGACACAGACGGGCACACTACCTTGTAGCCATTGCGCGGGTCAGTGGTCAAGAAATCTACAAAGAAGGTGGCAGCTCCCTTCAACAGTGGATAAGCACGGCTCAGAAATTGCTTGTCGCCAGTGTAGAGCCATCGGGTCCACAGGTGTTGGCACAGCCATGCGCCCGACATAGGCCACGCCCCACTATACACTTTATCCACTGCCCCCGTCATGCGCCATAGGTCTGTATTGTGATGTGCCACCCATCCACGGCAGCCATACATGCGGCGTGCAGTCTCGGCTCCTGCCTCACTGAGCTCTTCTATCATCTTGAATAAAGGGTCGTGCAGCTCGCTCAGATTGGTTATTTCTGCCGGCCAATAGTTCATCTCCGTATTGATATTGGTAGTATAGCGACATTTCCAGGCAGGATTAAGGTTTTCATTCCATTTACCTTGCAAGTTGGCAGGCTGGCAACCTGGCTGCGATGAGCTAATCAACAGGTAACGTCCAAACTGGAAATAGAGTGCGACCAACTGGTTATCGGTAGCAGTAGAGAAATCGCGTATGCGCTCGTCGGTAGGCTTCTTTGTAAAATGATTGTCGCCAAGGTTCAGCTTCACCCTGCCAAACTGTTGCTGATAAAGAGCTATATGCTCATGCTTGGCTTGTTCATAAGGCTTGCTGCTGGCTTTCATATAGGCTGCCACACGCGCCACAGGGTCGCCACTGATGTCATTATAATTGACAAAATTGGTGGCCATAGCCACATAGAAAGTTACCTCATCAGCCCCTTTCACCGTCAAGGTGGTGTCTGTACAGCTCACACTGCCACCCTTGTTAACCACCTTGGCACTGACAACAAAGCGCACCTTGCCCGGCACACTGTCGGCAGCGGCAGTACTGGTGCCGGTCATGGTCAGCACTTGATTTTTGCAACTGCGTGCCACGGGTTGCCCTTTTGGATAACTCAGAGAACTGGTAAAGCTTATTTTGCCACGGCGAGAAGCCGTATAACGCACTATCAGCAACTGGTCTTTGAAAGAAGTAAACGCCTCTTCGCGATAAGCAGTCTTGCCTACCTTATAGGTAACCACAGAGAGAGCGCTGTCTATACAAAGCTTGCGCACCAAACTGGTGTACTGCCGGTGATGCCGGAAAGCCACCTTTAGGCTACCCGCAGTCTGGTAAGCCGCACCAGAGCCCTTGTGCCACGGAGCCAGCAGTTGTGTCTCTGCCAGCCGCTGAGCCTCAACACTGTTGCCGCTAAACACCAACTGGCGCAAATGGTTCAAGTGCTGCAAGGTTTGCGGATTATAGTTAGTATAAGGCGAACCCTTAGAAATGGTTTCTTCATTGAGCTGAAACTCCTCGGTAACAGGATTGCCATAGACCATCGCTGCAATCCTGCCATTGCCCAAAGGCAACGCAGCATTCCAACTGGCGGCAGGCTTATTGTACCACAAATAAAGGTCATTGGCTGCACCCGCAGACAGCGACAACACAGCCAACAAGGCTAAAAGAAAAAGTCGTTTGTTCATAATCATGTCGTAAAGATTATTGTTTTCATAGTTCAAAAAAGTAGTTTTCTGCTGCAAAAATAGACATATAAAGTGTCTTTTGCGTGGATTATAATCCGCAAAACGTGTATTTTTATCTTTTCACCTCGCAATAATTGCTTTTTCGCACCTCACCGAGTGGTATATAAATCATATTTGTTACATTTGCAACAATTTTTAAAATCATGAGACACTACTTACTTGCTATTCTGCTGACACTGCTCTGTTGCCACAACAGCTGGGCAGCACCACATATCAAAATCACCCACTTTAACGAACTCAACGGCTTTGCACAGAGCACCGTTACCTATGCCATACAAGACCGGACTGGCTATATATGGTTGGCCACTTGGGACGGACTGGACCGCTACGACGGCTACCGCTTTAAACGGTTCAAGGCCCGCCCTGGCGACAACTCGCCCTTAAAGCAGAACCGCATCAATTACATCAGAGAGACAAAAAGCGGCAAACTGTTTTGCAAGGCAGGCAACGGCAATGTGGACAGCTACTATCTATTTGACAAAACCACTGAAAGGTTTACACCAACCCATATCAACAAGAATGAACCTAAGAAAGCCTACCATCCCACCAAGGCAGACAGCAGCATTGTCAACAGCATTGGGAAATACAGAAACATCAAGAAACAGCTGCTGCTGAAAGACCGGCAAGGGGGCATTTGGGTCTACTCGCACCGTGGATTAGACCGTATATCAATAGAGAAAACTCCCATCCAGCCTACACGCTACACACCGTTTGCCGAAGAAATTATATGCGGCATGATGCTTGACCGGCAACAGTGCACATGGATTGCCGACAAGAATGGCGTGGTAAGGATAGCCAATAAAGCAGGAAAGACCATAGGCTATCTGGCACCCAACGGCAATCTGACACCACAGATGAGCGTATTCGGCCATAACATCTATACACTCTATGAAGACAGCCACGGCTATATCTGGTTGGGCAGCAAGCCCGACGGATTGTTTCGCTTGCGCAAACGGATCGGCGGATACGCCATAGAGCACTTTGTGCATCAGCCTGACAATCCCCAATCGCTCAGCAACGACGAGATATATGACATCACCGAAGACGGCAAGGGACGCTTATGGATAGGCACCTTCAAGGGAGGGCTCAATATTGTGGAGCACCCACAAGCGCAACAGTTGCGCTTTGCCAACCTGTCAAAAGGCATCAGGCAATATCCACATCAAGCCACTGAGACACGTACCATGTGCCGTGTGGGACACATTATGCTGATAGGTACCAACACAGGATTGGTAACTTGCAATGCGAACTTGCCGTTGCACGCCATGCGCTTCTATCTGAATCAACGCAACCCTGCCGACAAAGCATCGCTCTGCAACAACCGTATCATGCGCATAGCATGTATCAACGGCACACAGATATACATAGCTACATGTGGCGGTGGACTGTGCAAGGTGGCTTCTTCTAACCTGCTGACCCATCACATACGGTTTGATGCCATGACTACCAACAACGGCATGGCGAGCGATGTATGCTTGACTATGGGCAAAGACCGCCACGACAAGCTATGGATTGCAGCTGAAGCGTGTGTTATGAGTTATGATCCTCAGACACAAAAGTTTACCAACTATATGGGCAGAACCTTTGGCAGCGACTTTGTGTTCACTGAGGCGCAACCGCTCTGTCTGCCTGATGGACATGTGTTGGTAGGCACCACGCAAGGCATTATCAACATGAACCCCATGTTAATGGGCAAGAGCCAGTTTGTGCCACAATTGGTATTCTCCTGTCCCAGCCATGTAAACCTGCCGCCGGAAGAGCACAACCTCAACATAGAAGTGGCTGCACTCGACTATAACAAAAACGTGGAGATACAATATTTCTACAGGTTGGAAGGCATAGACACTGTATGGAACAGTACCTCTGACAACCATATCAACCTCTATCATCTGCCGGCAGGCAACTTCAAATTACACGTAAAATCAACCAATGGCGATGGAGTGCCTGTCAACAACGAACGCATCATCTATATTCATCGCAAGGCTTTCTTCAGCGAAACGCCTACCGCCTGGATGCTCTACGGTGCACTACTGCTCATTGTGGTCTATGGCCTGTTAAAACTATTGGGACATATCAAGAAATTAGAAAAGGAAATCAAATATCTGAAACTCACAGGCAATGAAAAGTTAGAATACCTTAATGCACGTCTGCCTGAAATATGGTCAGACAGCAACAACACGGAAACAATAGTCAGCAACAGTCCTGCTGAACCCACCGACACAGACGAGTTTATCAAGAAAATAGCGCTGTCAGTACAGCAGAATATAGACAATGAACAATTCTCTGTAACTGATTTAGCCACCGAAATGGGTGTCAGTCGTTCTGTGCTTTACATCAAGATAAAACAAGCATTAGGCATTACTCCTAACAATTACATACAAAACTGCCGCATAGAAAAAGCGGCACAAATGCTCAAAAGTGGCAATGACAATGTGTCTAACGTAGCATATAGCTGTGGTTTTGCCGATCCCAAATACTTCAGTAGATGCTTCAAGAAAGCAAAAGGATGCACACCTACGGAATATCAAAAGCAAAACAAGAAGGAAAAAAACATTTGAACAGCCTTCAAATAGCGTTTTAATGCCGTTCAAACAGCATTAAAACGCTTATGATTCAGGTTATTTTCTTCAAAATACACAACCTCCTTTCAAGAGGCATTATCTATCTGCCGATAATAAAAGATACGGAATAACCAACAATACCACTGCTACCGGTGTCTGTTGGCACGCTGCTCACGATACTTGGCCTTCTGCTTGGCAGAACCACTGCCGTGTGCACCTGTAATATATTGCTTCTTCTTGGCCTTGGTTTTCACCTTTCCGCCAGTGCCCTTTGATTGGGAGGACTTCTTGAAGACAATACCTCCACCTGCTATTATATCATCAATATCGCTCATGTTATTATGTAGTTTAAAACATTATTGGGGCTGTCTGCTGCATCATAGCTTGCCTATCGCAATACAAATAACCCATAATGACAAAATTGTAAGAATGAAAAAAAAGGGGATTGGCACACGTATTCGCAACCAATCCCCATCAAATAATTTATGTATAAAGGGTGCATGCAATTATCCATTGCCATTGCCTCAACCTATCAATGATGGAAAAGACGAACGCCAGTAAAGGCCATTGCTATGCCATACTTGTCGCAAGTGTCTATCACATTGTCGTCGCGTACAGAGCCACCGGCCTGAGCTATGTATTGCACACCGCTCTTATGGGCACGCTCTATGTTGTCGCCAAAGGGAAAGAAAGCATCACTACCCAAGGCAACACCTGTATTCTTGGCTATCCACTCCTTCTTTTCTGCCATAGTAAGCACCTCTGGTTTCTCCTTAAAGAACTTCTGCCAAGTGCCGTCAGCCAATACATCATCGTGGTCTTCGCTGATATATACATCAATGGTATTGTCGCGATCGGCACGGCGTATGCCGTCAACGAAAGGCAAATTCATTACCTTTGGATGCTGGCGAAGCCACCAAATGTCAGCCTTGTTGCCTGCCAAACGAGTACAATGGATACGGCTCTGCTGGCCCGCACCAATACCAATAGCTTGACCATCTTTTACATAGCATACCGAGTTACTTTGGGTGTACTTCAGTGTTATCAAGCTAATAATCAAGTCGCGAAGGGCTTCTTTGGTAAAGTTCTTATTCTTGGTAGGTATGTTTTCGAACAAAGCCGGGTCATCTAACTTCACCTCGTTGCGGCCTTGCTCAAAGGTAATGCCAAACACTTGCTTGTGTTCAATAGACGCAGGAACATAGTTGGGGTCTATCTTTATAACGTTGTATGTACCCTTGCGCTTAGCTTTCAGTATCTCAATAGCCTCTGGAGTAAAGTCAGGAGCAATCACTCCATCGCTCACTTCACGCTTCAAAAGAGTAGCTGTGGCTGCATCGCAAGTGTCGCTCAAGGCTACAAAGTCGCCATAGCTGCTCATTCGGTCGGCACCACGGGCGCGAGCGTAAGCACAAGCCAAGGGAGAAAGCTCTATCTTCACATCATCAACAAAGTAAATCTTCTTGAGTGTGTCGCTTAGAGGTAAGCCAACAGCAGCGCCAGCAGGCGAAACATGCTTGAAACTGGCAGCAGCCGGCAGACCGGTAGCTGCTTTCAATTCTTTGACAAGTTGCCAGCTGTTGAGTGCGTCGAGGAAGTTAATATATCCAGGACGGCCATTAATAACTTCGATTGGCAATTCGCCTTCCTCCATATAAATGCGTGAAGGCTTTTGATTCGGATTGCATCCGTACTTTAATGCTAATTCTTTCATGCTCAATAAACGGTTTATTGCTGTGCAAAATTACAGTAAAGTTACTGTAAATCAAAATAATTGACTCTATTTTTTGTGCTTTCAACCCATTTCGCTTGACAGAAGCAGCATTTTACTTCATACTCCAACGCACACCGATATTGAGATTGAAGTTGAAGGGTTTATCTGTATACAGACTTTTCATACTGCTTCCATTGTCAATATAATAGTTGAGACCTGGCTCTGCATACACGCCCCAACTGCGGTTGAAACTATACTGTATGCCTGCTGAAACATTGACAGAAAACTGCGGCTTTGTCTCGGACACATCCTCACTGCTCTCGTTTATCACCTGTCCTGCATTCAAATTTTGTGTGGTGGCGGTGCCTTTGACGCATAACTCTGCCGCTCCGCCAGCTCCAGCATATACGGACAAGTGGCTATATTGCCACAAACGATAATTCAACTTCAACGGAACACCAATATACTGAAGCTTCTGCTCTATATTGGTTCCATACTCTTTATCGCCCGATTCGATGTCTGTTGTCAAGTTAGTATAGAACGCTCCAGACTCCAATGTCCATCTGTCTGCCAATGGAATATGCAGCGACAGACCTAATTTTACAGGTTGATGATGCTTTACCTTTACCCGATTGGAAACGGCATTAAAAGTGTTTTTAGCCGTGAAAAGTTCGTTGTTGGAAGCAACAATGTTATTGTCAAATACAGGATCACTCTGTGGAGCGTTTGCCATGTCACCACTTCCAGAAGCTGAAAAGCTGCCAATGGAAGTAAGGTTGGAACCATAGACACTCACCAATGCAGTGCGCTGACGACTAACAGCATGGTGCAGTCGCGCCTGACGGTCTGTACCCGTGGAAGAAAAAGCACTATAAGCAGATTTCTTGGCAGCAGAGTTGCCTGAAATATGAGGCTGAGTAGGCTGATTGGAAACAGGTTGCTGGGCTTGTACATCTGTGTTTTTGCCATTTTGTGAAATCGCTTTAACAGGATGTTGCCCTACTTCTGCCACTTTATCCTCAGCTTTTAATTGTTCTTTCTCCGCACGTTTTGCAGCAGCATAAAGGTTATCTTGGCACACTGTTGGTGCTGACTGATGCGCTGCTTGCACCGCTGCAGCCGCCAAACTTCCTTGCTCCTGAGCTGCAATGGTACGCTGACGCACCACTGCAGCAGTTAAAGAAGACACCGACTGACGGGTTACAGCAGAAGTAGTATCTGTCAAAGAGGATGAAGAAGATGCAGACTGAGCTACCGGCAAACCACCATTTGCAGAGTTGTCACCATTCTCTGTCTTTTCCATATACACCACTATGCCACCTGCTAAAGCCACACACGCAGCCACAGCAGCCACCCGACGCGTCCATAACGAAACGCTATGGGCAAGCGATTGAGAAGCATCAGCCTTGGAAGCGAGCATATCTTGCTGCCTCATGACTGCCTCTATGTCATCCCAAAGTCCCTTAGGAGCAGGCTGTTTGTCGTCAGACAACAACTTTCTAAGATGTTCTATCCATTGCTTTTCCATAACATTAATCGTTTATATGGGATTTTTTGTATTCATTGATAAACTTGGCTAACAGAGCTTTTGCACGCAAAAACTGCGATGCAGAGGAACTTTCGCCAATGCCAAGCAGTTGAGCTATTTCTTTATGACTTTTGTTTTCAAACACATAAAGGTTCAATACCATACGATAGCCGGGGGGCAACCGCAGTATTAAGTGACGTAACACATCAGGCGAAAGGCCTTCTACCTCCGGCTCTTCAGCTACATCCGGCAGCTTGTCGTCATACTCAACCAACTGCTTTGAGGCTGCTTGTCGCAGATAGTTTAATGCCTCATTGGCGGTAATGCGCAGCATCCAAGCCTTTAATGAGCCTTCGCCACGATAATGAAAGCTACCTATTGACGATATAATCTTGATGAAAGCATCTTGCAATATATCTTTTCGTGTTTCCACATCGGCTATATAACGGGCACATACGGCAGACATATATTCTATATTTCTGTCGTATAATGTTCGCATGGCTTTGCCATCTCCCTGCTTGACTTTAGCCAATATGTTTTCTTCTTTGTAGCTTCCGAAAAGTCTCATTGTTCTGTGCCATCTACAATCAGCAGTGCAAAGATAAACCAAAAGTTGCATATAAGCGCTACAATAACGGCCTATATGCAACTGGACAAGTTCTTTATTTCAATCTTGCAGAATAAGGAGCTGGGCTTGATTCAGCACTTGTCAAATCATATTTACGCCCTTCCAAGCTAAAAGTTACGGTTTTTTCGCCACTGAACGACAGGTAATGCAGTGCCAATTTTGCTTCTTTCTGAGGTGCCATATTCACGTCTTTCAGATTAAAAGCCACTAAAGCATCGCCCCAATGTCCCTTGGTATCGCCCATAGCATCTTGCCTAAGTTCCACTTGAAACACCCCGTCTTTAATGCCTTTATAAAGCAAATTGACCTTATGAGCCACACCATCATTACCCCAAAGGGTGCGCAAGCGGAGAGTCAGATAACCGTCTTCTGCCACTGTTGTCCAATCATCTACTATCTCTACGGCATCGTTTCCATACAGCTCGTCAACATTTTCTGAAGGGAAATTCACTATGTTCTTGGTAAGAATGCTGTCCATCCAGTTGACATATACGCTGTAAGAATTGTCAAATTTGCCTGCACCTGTCTGCCCATTGTCTTTCACACGGTAGCAATTTACCAAGGCTCTTACCTCCTTATTGCCATAAGGCGATTGCGAAACGTTGGCTGGCAGGAGTACGACACTATCGTTGAGCTGCATAAAAAAGCCTCCTTCCGCATTGGGCTTTACAGTTACCAACGCATTGGCAAAACTTGGATTGTAAGGTACATACACATCATCCGTATCGCAAGATCCTACTGTCAATATCGCCATAAAGGCTACTACTATACCCACAAACTTCAATATCGTTTTCATATTTTTCATGTTTTAAAGAATGATTATACACTAATAGAAACACTACCAAATAGAAAATCTTGCATGAAAAGCTCAAAAAATTGCAATAAAAAGCATTTTTGCCAAATAAAAAATACGGCAACACAAGTATCACGAAGCCCCTGTATTGCCGTATTTTAAAGCCATTCAGCGCGCTGATAGCCGCTTCCAAGCCTGTTTATTTCTTGATAATGTCTGCCTTTAGCAGTTCTGCACTGCCTGTAACCGGATTCAATACCAATTGTGTATCAAACTTTCTGCCAAACAATTCATCATTCAATTGCTCTGTTTTGCCAAACTGTGCAGCATACAATTCATAGGTGGCCTGCTGCTTGTTGCCTGCAAAAAGTGTTACAGCTATCTTTCCCGGCAGGTTCACATATATGCCACTGTTGTCTTTAGGCTTCTTTGTGGTTAGCATATAGTCCTGTATGGAAGGAGTAAGATGTTTGTCGGCAACAGATACATAATAAGGACTGCCACCCAAATCATCGGCATCAGTCATGCCCATCCATTTGGAAAAGCGGAACAACAGCTGCTTGTTTACCTCTTTAACTGGCACAAAGCTGATTACCGTTTCAGTGGTATCTTTTGTCGTTACGCCAGAGAACAGCTGCATCAAGGCACGCTCTTGCGTATCAAGATTGCCAAGCATCAGCTTTAATTGCTCCCCGTCTTTCGGCATAAAGTCTGCCTGTCCTTTGCTCAATGCACTCTTGCTGTCGCGTATGTCATAGATTTCCACTGCGCTGAGTTCTGCCATTTTTGCCGAACTTCCTGCCGAAAGGATATCTTCATTCATATAATCGTGAGGATTAAGCGCCTTGGGCTTGGCAGCAGGAACAAAGGGTTTGGGCCGGCTTACCTCCTTAGGAGTAGCATTAATGGCCAGCAACACGCCATTGTCATCTAACTGCAGCTTTTGTATATTGTGCTTACCATCGGTAGGAGCCATGTAATATTTAGCCGTGTCCCGTTCGCCAACGGTGTTCACTTTGATATTTATTATACGATAAGAGACAGCAGGTTGCATTTTCACATTTTGGAGTTTCATGTATTTCTCCGCATAAACAGCAAACTCACCTGGTGTGTATGAAGTTTTCTCCACTTGCACAGTGAATCGCATTTCAGTGCGTGGAAGATAATAACTTGTGCCCTCTTCAGCCTTTTTAAGGTTCTGAGCAGAAGCAACATGTACACCTGCCATCAAGAGAGCAGATGCCAAAAGAAGTTTTTTCATACGTCTATTGTTTATCAATTTTATTTCATTTATCAGTCTGAAAGCTACCTGCCTTTACGCCAACAATTGCTTGAACGCCTGTGGCAAGTATTTGATTATATCACCTGCCACCATACATTCCATGCCCACTTCGCGTGCTGCCAAATCACCGGCAAGGCCATGCAGATACATGCCTAACAAGCAAGCATCGTACTGTTTGTAGCCTCTTGCCAACAGAGCGGTAATGATGCCCGTGAGCACATCGCCGCTTCCTGCTGTTGCCATGCCTGCATTGCCAGTTGGATTGAACACGATACGCCCACTGGGCGTGCACAACGCAGAATAATGCCCTTTCAATATAATATAAGCATTGAGATGTTCTGCCAAATCACGGGCATTGGCCAAGCGCTCATAACTATCCGTAAAATGAGCACCGACAAGGCGTTCAAACTCTTTAGGATGTGGGGTCAATATAAGCCCTTTAGGCAGTTGTTGCAACCAAGCCCTGTGGTTGGCCAGTATATTAAGGCCATCGGCATCAATCACCATCGGCACTTGTGCCCCCCTTATTTGCGTTATCATGGCAATGGCAGAGGTCTCGTTCAGTCCTAATCCAGGCCCTATGCCCAGCGCATTATAAGGAGTCAGCTCCACGGCTTCAGAAAAGTAACATTCTTCTTTGTCTGCCTTGACAATGGCTTCAGGCACTGCCAATTGCATAATGTCATTGTTGCGGCGTGGCGTACACACCGTAACCTTGCCCACACCACTGCGCAAGCAAGCCCTCGTTGCCAATATAGCCGCTCCTGCCATGCCGTAGCTGCCTGCCACCAACAAAGCATTGCCCATGTCGCCTTTATGGGCAAAGGCATGGCGCGGACGCATAACAGATTGCAGATAGGCTTTGTCTGTCAAACTATAATTGGTCTTGATATGTGCTGTACCTTCCTCACTGAGGTGTATGTCGAGTATTTTCAACTCGCCTAAAAACTGCTGGTTCTCCGCAAAGAGGAAAGAGAGCTTGGTATTCTGCAATGTCAGTGTAAGGTCGGCTTCTATAATATTGGTCCTCACATTATAAGTGTTGTCTTCAGTCATCAAGCCAGAAGGCACATCAAGGCTTACTACCGTAGCTGCCGACTGGTTGATATACTTGACCAAAGAGGCAAAACCGCCAGCCAATGGCTTGTTCAATCCTGAGCCGAAAAGCCCGTCTACCACCAGTGTTCCAGCCTCTAACTTAGGTGGCTCAAATTCGTTGGTAATCTCATTAAAGCCCTTCACCAATTTCGCATCAACGAGCCGCTGCCTGTTCACGGAGCAATCATCAGACAACTTGCCTGTAATATTAAACAGATACACGTTTACCGCATACTGGCGTTCTGCCAGCATACGTGCCACTGCCAGTGCATCGCCGCCATTGTTTCCCGGCCCTGCAAACACTATTACGGGCATTGTGTTGCTCCATGTATCAGCTATGGCACGCGTCAGCGCCCGTGCTGCCCGTTCCATAAGGTCTATTGACTTGATTGGTTCGTTGTCAATAGTATATTTGTCAAGCTCATGTATCTGAGCACTTGTAAATATCTTCATCAGTGCAAAAATACAAAATTAATGCTAATCGATTGTTAATGTTTGGTATATTTTTAGTAATTTTGTGCCAAAATTTCAAAAAAGGCATTATGGCTAAGATTAAATTGCTTGATAAGGTGTTTGAGACATCTTATCCGGAAGAAGTTATTCTACAGCATGTCAAGGCTGTAGCAGACCGTATCAACAAGGATTTAGCAGGTAAGAACCCTTTGTTTCTTGCCGTACTTAACGGCTCCTTTGTTTTTGCCGCAGACCTAATGCGCATGATCACTATCCCCAGTGAAATATCATTTGTCAAGCTTTCATCTTATCAAGGCACAGCATCTACCGGCAAGATTACCGAAGTAATCGGCCTTAACCAGGACATTTCAGGCCGGGATATCGTTATTGTGGAAGACATTGTGGAGTCTGGTCTCACCATGAAGCGCATGCTCCAGACGCTTGAGAAGCATCATCCTGCTTCTGTACATATCTGCACACTGTTGCTAAAACCAGAGAAGCTGGAGGTAGACTTAGACATAGAATATGCCGCTATGGAAATTCCTAACGACTTTATCGTGGGTTATGGCCTTGACTATGACCAGCAAGGGCGCAACCTCCGCGACATTTACACCTTGGTAGAAGAGTAAATACAAACTATATTTTAAGTAAAGAGATGAAGAATATTGTTATTTTCGGTGCCCCAGGTTCAGGCAAAGGCACACAGAGTGACTTAATGATCAAGAAGTATGGCTTTGGCCATATCTCTACCGGCGATGTGCTTCGCAACGAAATCAAGAATGAAACAGAATTGGGAAAGACTGCCAAGCAGTATATTGACAACGGCCAGTTGATTCCTGATGACTTGATGGTCAACATCTTGGCCAGCGTTTACGACAGCTTTGGCAAAGACCACAAGGGGGTTATCTTTGACGGTTTTCCACGCACTATTCCCCAAGCCGAGGCACTGAAATCCATGCTCAACGAGCGTGGACACAAGATTGCTGCCATGATAGAGCTTGACGTTCCTGAAGACGAACTGATGAAGCGCCTTATCAACCGTGGTAAGGAGAGTGGCCGTTCTGACGATAATGAAGAAACTATCAAGAAGCGCCTGAATGTTTACCACAACCAAACTGCACCTCTGATTGACTGGTACAGCAAGGAAAACATTCACCATCATATCAACGGTCTGGGTGAACTCGACCGCATTTTTGCCGATATCTGCAACGTTATAGACAACCTGTAATATCACTTTGGTTGGCAAGTCAACAAGTTTGCGGACTGGTTTTTGCGTCATGCACGCCACCGCAAGCCAAGCTTGTTGACTTGTCAACTCTTTGTTTTGGCAGGTGCTGACTGCCGTTTTCCTCTCAACAGCGCCCACTCCACCATTTTTCCGGACCCGTTGGTCCATCGTTGCAGTAGCGACACCCCTACCCTATATCGTCGCTGCCACACCAAATTACAACTGTAAAAACTATAAAATTCTTATAATAATGGCCGAATCCAATTTCGTTGATTACGTAAAAATCTACTGTCGCTCTGGCAAGGGTGGCAGGGGCTCCATGCACCTACGCCATGTAAAATACAACCCTAACGGTGGTCCCGACGGTGGCGATGGCGGCCACGGCGGCAGCATTTATCTGCGTGGCAACCACAACTACTGGACCCTGTTGCACCTGAAATACCAGCGCCACGTGTTCGCTGAGCATGGCGGCAACGGCGGACGCGACAAATGCCACGGCACAGACGGAAAAGACCAATATATCGATGTGCCTTGCGGAACAGTGGTCTACAATGCCGAGACAGGCAAATATGTGTGCGACGTTACCTACGACGGGCAAACCGTTTTGCTGCTGAAAGGCGGGCGCGGTGGCCTTGGCAACTTCCAGTTCCGCAGCGCTACCAACCAGGCTCCACGCTATGCACAGCCTGGAGAGCCAATGGAAGAAATGACTATCATATTGGAACTGAAGCTGTTGGCTGATGTCGGCTTGGTGGGCTTGCCCAATGCAGGCAAGTCTACGCTGCTTTCTGCCGTCTCCAGTGCACGCCCCAAGATTGCCAATTATCCCTTTACTACACTCGAACCTTCATTAGGCATTGTGAGTTACCACGACAAGCAATCGTTTGTGATGGCAGACATACCTGGCATTATCGAGGGTGCCAGCGAAGGAAAAGGCTTGGGTCTGCGCTTCTTGCGGCACATAGAGCGGAACTCTCTGCTGCTGTTTATGGTGCCCGGCGATACTGACGACATCAAAAAAGAGTATGAAGTATTGCTGAATGAGCTGAAAAATTTTAACCCTGAACTGTGCGACAAGCACCGTGTATTGGCTGTAACCAAGTGCGACCTACTCGATGACGAGTTGATAGAAATGCTCAAGGCCACTACACCCGATGACATTCCGGTAGTGTTTATCTCTGCTGTTACGGGCCAAGGCATTGACGAGCTGAAAGATATACTGTGGAAAGAGCTGAACAGCGAGAGCAACAAACTGCAGGAAATCACCTCAGACGATACCTTGGTACACCGCGACAAAGACCTCAGTACACTGCCGCAAGAGCTGCAAGTGGAGGGTGAAGACGAGATAGAATTTATCGATGACGATGAGATAGAAGACGTAGACGACTTTGAATACGTTGATATTGAAGACGAATAAATACTTTTTATCATGCTGAAACCACAACTTACACAATATGACATATTCCCCGATGTATTGGCTTTTAGCACTACCCGCCACGGAGGATGCAGCACCGGAACTTATGGCGAGATGAACATTAACCGCTATTGTGGCGATGATGACATAGCCGTAGCACGCAACACGGAGGCTCTGGCACAGGAAATCGGGGTGGACAAGGCACGCATTATCATGCCACACCAAACTCATGGTATAGAAATCATGCAGATAGCTCCCGACTTTTTAGGTCTTCCGCAGTCAGTGAAAGACATGATTTTAGAGGGTGTCGATGGCGTAATGACAGACATCAAAGACCTTTGTATCGGAGTGTCTACCGCCGACTGTATACCTATTATTATATATGATCCCGACCACCACTGTGCGGCTGCCGTGCATGCAGGCTGGCGCGGCACAGTGAAGAGCATCGCGCTCAAAGCGGTAAGAGCAATGCAGGTGAGCTACAAGAGCAAACCTGAAACACTGACAGCAGTAATAGGACCAGGCATCTCTATGGAAGCCTTTGAGGTAGGCGATGAGGTGTACAATGAGTTTGCTGCTGCCCACTTCGACATGGAAGCTATCAGCTGCCGCAAGGACAAGTGGCACATTGACCTTCCAGCCTGCAACCGAGACCAACTGATAATGGCTGGACTGAAAGAGAACAACATTCAGATGTCGGGCATCTGCACTTACACCCACTCTGACGACTATTTCTCAGCACGCAAACTGGGCAAAGATTCCGGCAGAATATTTACAGGCGTGATGCTGAAATAAGGCATGGCAATGCCATACAGCACACTTATAACAAGGTATAACAAAAGCGGTAGCCTCTGTTGAGACTACCGCTTTTGTTATACTTTCCTTTGACTGCAAAGACCAAGACACATTCTTGTCTATTCTTGTGCAAGCTATTCCCCCCTTATTTGTCTATAAAATAAGCAAAGAAGAGAGCCGCTGCTACTGCCAAAGCCAACAACACTAAAAGGACATAGGTTATTTTAGCTAAACGCTTACGGTTTTTTGCCGCTAAAAAGCTGGCTTTCTTAAATTCTTCAGACTCATCCACATGATGATGATTGTGATCCATAAATATAATATCTTTTATCCGTTTCCATTACGCCCTCAAACTAATAATCACAACTATCTTATAACCAACAAATTAAGTATAAATTACATTCGGGGGGGTAATTTCATGTTTAAATTGCAACTGCAAATATACATAATTTAATTGGCTCTCTTACATTCTGACACCGTTAATATTTACTAAACAAAGTATTTTGTCCTTTGGTTTGACGATTTGATATGTCATTTTTACGGCTTTTGTAGTCAATCATTCCCATAATGCAGTTGTGATGATGAATTATTAACAGGTACTCATAATCATATCAAATAATGAATATTGATATATACGATTAATTTTGAACACCTACTTACTAATATGCCTCAAAATTGCTTTTGTCAAGCTTATGCCTGTGTTTCACTTTCCAAAAGCAGTGCAATGGGGTTCTGATTGCACTGCTTTCATCGCCCGATTGCACCGTTATCGCCTGCTGATTGCACCGTTTTGGGACGGCAAGAGCACTGCAATCGGAAAGCCCTTGCAACATACATGAAATACGGACAGATATCTTGCCTTTATCCAAAGGAACAATAGCCAGGAAGAAGACAGGCAAACCACTACCAGCAGTCAAAAGAAGCAACTTAGCGGCAATGCGACAAAATATCGGCCAATCTTTGCTTTAGCTCTAAAAAAAGTATTATATTTGCAGCGTTATGGCACAGAATCTTGTACAAACACAGGCTCAAAAACAGGTGCAAGCCCTCAAGCTTACACAACAGCAGATGCTGCAAGTGCATCTGCTGGAGATGCCGCTTACTGAGTTAGAACAGAGCGTTACAGCCGAGATAGACGACAATCCTGCCTTGGAGAGCGCAAACCCTGACGATGCACTCAATACTGACCATGGGCAAGATGATACTGACGATGCTGACAGAGACGAGGATTTTGACACTGCTACTGAGCGCGAAGAGCGCGAAGAAGCACTGGACGATGCTCTCTCCAACATCGGCATGGACGATGCCATGCCCGAACCTGCAGGTTATCAAGGCAGCAATAACCAAAATGCCGACTACGAGGAGATAACCTATGGCGACAAGATGTCTTTCTATGACAGGCTGAAAGAACAAATGGTAGACGTAGACCTCACAGAACAGCAGCAAGAGGTGCTGGAATATATCATCGGTTCGCTCGACAGTGACGGACTGTTGCGCAAAGACACCGACAGCATTGCCGATGAGCTGGCTATCTACCAAAATATAATGGTCAGCAAGGAAGATGTAGACAAGATGTTGCAAGTGCTGCAAACCTTTGACCCCGCAGGTGTGGGCGCACGCAGTCTGCAAGAGTGCTTGCTGCTGCAAATCAGGCGCAAGCAACCGTCTAACATACGCACACTGATGGAGCAGGTTATTGCACGGTACTTTGACGACTTCATGAACAAGCGGTGGTCCAAGGTGTGCCAACAGCTCAAGATGGACGACCGTACCGCCGGACAAGTCATGGCAGAATTGCTCAAGCTGAACCCAAAACCTGGCGCATCGTTGGGCGAGACCGAGGGGCAAAACATGCAGCAGATAACACCCGACTTTATAGTAGACACCGCCGATGACGGCACTGTAACCTTCAGTATCAACAATGGCAATGTGCCCGACCTGTATGTGTCGCCTGCCTTTGCCGACATGATGAAAGAATACCAAAGCAACAAGAAAGGCATGAGCCGCCAGGAAAAGGAGGCTCTGGTCTACGCCAAAGGCAAGGTGGAACGCGCCAAAGGTTTTATAGAAGCTGTAAAGCAGCGCCAGCACACCCTGTATGTTACCATGAAAGCCATCATTGACATACAGCGCAAGTTCTTTCAAGACGGCGACGAGAGCGAGCTGAAGCCCATGATACTGAAAGATGTGGCAGACCGTACCCATCTTGACATATCTACCATATCAAGAGTATGCAACATGAAGTATGCCCAGACAAGATGGGGCACATTCAAGTTGCGCCACTTCTTTTCAGACAGTGTGGCAACCGGCAATGGCGAGGAACTGTCAAAGCACAAGATACAAGCAGCCCTGCAAGAGCTGATAGACAAAGAAAACAAGCAGCGCCCGCTGAGCGACGATGCGCTGACAGAGATGATGAAGAAAAAAGGTTACCCCATGGCTCGCCGCACCATAGCCAAATACCGCGAGCAGTTGGGTATACCTGTGGCAAGGTTAAGAAAGCAATGAAAGAGAAAGAAATTATTATTGCCGCCAAGGTAATGAGTGTCGTATTCACTCCTTTCTATTTACCGTTAGTGGCACTGGTAGGCATGCTCACATTCAGTTACCTCAACATGCTGCCTTGGACCTACAAGCTGTTTCTGCTGCTGATGGTCTATCTGTTTACCATTTTCATACCTACGCTGCTTATACGCGTGTACAGACACTATCAAGGATGGTCGCTCATAGAGTTGGGTAACCGCGAGCGCCGCATGATACCTTATATCATCTCCATCGTGTCGTACCTGATGTGCTACTACTTCATGGCACTTACCCACGTGCCCCATTTCATGGGCAGCATACTCATAGCTGCACTGGTCATACAGATAGCCTGCGCACTGGTCAACCTGTTCTTCAAGGTATCTACCCACATGGCAGCCATAGGGGGTGTGGCAGGGGCGTTGGTAGCCTTTGCTTTTATCTTTGGCTTCAACCCCGTGTGGTGGCTCTGTGTGGTCATACTGTTAGGCGGTGTGGTAGGCACCAGCCGAATGATATTGCGTCAGCACTCTCTTCACGAAGTAGTGTTCGGTTTTCTTTTGGGCACGCTCTGTGCTTTCGTGTCTGTACTGCTGTGCTGAAGAGGCGGCAGCAGCACCTTTCTACAAGCTGATTATTTAAACACTATAACATTATGAAACCAATAGTAAGTATCATCATGGGCAGCACAAGCGACCTGCCCGTTATGGAAAAGGCTTTCAAATATCTCGACGAGATGCAAATTCCTTTTGAGGTCAATGCCCTGTCAGCACACCGTACTCCCGATGCTGTGGAGCAATTTGCCAAAGGAGCCAAAGAGCGTGGTATCAAAGTTATTATTGCCGGTGCCGGCATGGCAGCAGCTCTGCCAGGCGTTATTGCCGCATCTACCACCCTGCCTGTAATAGGTGTACCTGTCAAAGGCATGCTCAACGGGCTTGATGCCATGCTTAGCATCATACAGATGCCTCCAGGCATACCGGTAGCCACAGTAGGCGTCAACGGTGCCATGAATGCTGCTATACTGGCAGTAGAGATGATAGCACTTGCCGATGAACAAGTGGCAAAACGCCTTGACGACTATAAAGCCGGACTGGGAAAGAAGATAGAAAAGGCCAATAAAGACCTTGCCGAGATAAAGTATAAATTTAAAACTAACTAAAAAACCGTAACGTGAGGTGGCATCTCTCTTGGCTCTGCTGTGCAAAGTCAACAGGTTGCCACCTTCAAACTTTCTGGCCGGCAAGCATTGAACCCGCAACTGCTTGTCTGGCAGAAGCAATACTTACCAAAACACCTATTTACAGAATATATGGTTGACTTATTTAACTATAAGCGTCGCGACAGTGCCGAGGTGCAAGTGGGTGCTACCCCTTTAGGTGGAAGCAATCCCATCCGAGTGCAAAGCATGACTACCACCTCCACCGACGACACTGAAGGCAGTGTGGCACAAGCCGAACGCATCATCAAAGCCGGTGGAGAGTATGTAAGACTTACCACACAGGGCGTAAGAGAAGCTGAAAACCTCAAGAACATCAATGCACAGCTACGTGCCGATGGCTACAACACACCGTTGGTGGCTGACGTGCATTTTAATCCGCATGTAGCCGAAGTGGCAGCACTCTATGCCGAGAAGGTAAGAATAAACCCAGGCAACTATGTTGACCCTGCCCGCACATTCAAGAAATTGGAATACACAGATGAAGAATATGCAGGTGAGTTGCAAAAGATAGAAGACAAGCTTTTGCCCCTGCTGCAAATATGCCGTGATCACCACACAGCACTGCGCATAGGTGTCAACCACGGTTCGCTGTCAGACCGCATCATGAGCCGCTATGGTGACACACCGGCAGGCATTGTAGAGAGCTGCATGGAGTTTCTGCGCATCTGCAAGCGCGAACAGTTCAACAATGTGGTCATCTCCATCAAAGCCAGCAACACGGCGGTCATGGTACAGTCGGTAAGACTGCTCGTTGACACCATGGAGAAAGAGGGCATGAACTATCCGCTGCACCTCGGTGTAACCGAAGCCGGCGAGGGCGAAGACGGACGCATAAAGAGTGCTGTGGGCATAGGTGCACTGCTGGCAGACGGCATTGGCGACACCATCCGCGTATCACTGAGTGAAGACCCCGAAGCCGAAATACCCGTGGCACGCCACTTGGTAGAATACATTGGCCGCAAAGCGGGCCACATGCTCATACCCGGCAAAGCCTATGAAGGCTTCAACTGGCTAAAACCGGAGCGCCGAAAGACCACTGCCGTGGCCAATATCGGCGGGCAACATGTGCCGGTAGTCATAGCATCTGACCTGAAACACACCGACCAAGAACAACTGTTGGATAACCCGGACATGCGCCCCGACTATATCTATGTAGGCAGCAGCATGCCCGAGCAACGCGACAGCCAGCAGCAATACTTGATAGACTTCAATGCCTATCTGCTGCTGGCAGACAAGCACAACGTGTATCCCGTGTTCCCTTACAATGCCATGCCACTGCTTACAGGCATAGAGGCACCACTCAAATTCCTGGTACTGCAATTGGGCGCCAACAGCGATGAGTACTTGGCATGCCTGCGCCACCATCCTGAAGTAGTGGTAGTAAGCGTAAGCAACCATCAAAACAGACTGGGCGAACAGCGCGCATTGGCACATGAACTGACCGAAGAAGGCATTACCAACCCTATCATATTCTGCCAAACTTACAGCCACTCGCAAGAAGAGAAGGGCGATTTTCAACTGGAAGCGGCAGCAGATATGGGTGCATTGATGTTCGATGGGCTCACCGATGGCATCTGGCTGATGAACAACGGCACCCTTTCGGCTGCCGACATCAACACCACCGCCTTTGGCATTCTGCAAGCAGCACGCTTGCGCACTTCAAAGACTGAGTATATCAGTTGCCCCGGATGCGGCCGCACACTCTATGACCTGCGTGCTACCATAGCACGCATCAAGGAAGCCACCAAAGACATGAAGGGGCTCAAGATAGGCATTATGGGTTGCATTGTCAATGGACCCGGCGAGATGGCAGATGCCGACTATGGCTATGTAGGGGCAGGGCCCAAGAAGATTTCGCTCTATCACAACAAGGTGTGTGTAGAGAAAAACATACCTGAAGAAGAGGCTGTGGAGCATCTGCTCAACCTCATCAAGAACACGAGAGAAGAAAAGTAAGCAACAACACAGTCTATTGTGACTGATTACTTTGACATGTATAATAAAGGTGCCAAACCGCATATTTTACGGTTTGGCACCTTTATTATACATAGTATGATTAAAAATCAAACAGGCATTTCAACTATATGCTTCATTTACAACAACTGATTATTACCATTATTTCAATGCTCTAAATGAGCCTTGGCCCACTCCATGTGGCCATACTCAGTAGCTTCAGAAGTCCAATGCTCATTGATAGGTGTAAGCAGAGCCTCCTTTTCACACTTCAGCGTGTTCCATACTGCATAGCTGGTAGTAGGCGGACAGGTGTCATCATTGTACCCCCAAGTCATGTATGTCTTTGCTTTCACATGACGGGCAAAGTTTACCACATCATAATAAGGCAAGGTCTTCAGCACATCTTCCGTATAAATGCCCGGTATATTGCACAAGTGAGGATAACCTCCTGTAAGGCCTACGGCATACGCTGCCATATCACTCAACGCTGGATGATTGACGATGCACTGTGTAACACGGCTGTCCAAACCTGCCGCTACAATAGAAAGGGCACCGCCCTGACTGCCGCCCTGCACCACTACATTGCGGCCATCCCACTCCGGCAGACAGGTAAGCAAGTCTATGCAACGTATCGGCGAAAGGTAGACACGCTTCATATAGTAGCGGTCGCGACTGTCAATATTGTTCTGAAGATACCCGTTTTCCTTGCCACCAAAGGCACGGCTGATATCGTCAAAAGTAGCTTTCGGCAAGCGTGGGTCCAGTCCGTGAATCTCCATTTCCATTCTGATAAAGCCATTTTCGGCATAATACTTATGGCGCAAAGGATCTTTAATGGTTTTGATACCTGCACCGGGAGGACACAACACCACAGGACACGCCCCTTTGGCTGCCTGCTTGGGATAGAAAAGATAAGCATACACACTCTGGCGTTGGCTGTTCAACTGCACCTTTACGAGGTAACAATCCACCTTGTCTGTACAATATTCTTTAGCCAGCTCTTTTGTATAATACAAAGGGGTCTTGCGCATTTCGGCTATCTCATTGTGCCAAAAGTCCATAAAATCGGCAGGTTCTTTCGTATAAGGCTCTATCTTGTCCACCGAAAAGCCCACCTTTATATGATGACGATACACCTTGCCGTCCACCGTGGCGGTAAGTCTAAGGTCTCTGAAGCCAGGCTTCTTGCGCGTGCCCATGTCCACAATGCCACGCCCATTCTTCAATGTCAGCTTGCCTTTAGCGTCTGCCGACAGCATGTCATCACCTATCTCATACGTTACAGAGCAGTCTATCGGAATGCCATATTTATAAAATTGTACCTCCACATGCGCCCTCTCGCCCACTTGGTAGAGCCATTCTGCATGGTCGGGCACTGTAACCCATAAATAATCAGACCTATACGGATAATTTTCGGCATAGCAACCAATAGCCAACAGCCATGCCCAAACGATACAAAAGATTAGTTTTTTCATATTCAGTAGTTTATTTTCATTGCAAAGATAGTGCAAGGTGAGTAAAATGCAAAATAAAAAGAAGTGAAACAGATTTTTATTTTCATTTTCGAATCGCAGCCTATCTTATCAAAAGATAGTGCAAGG
>ERZ808240.310-NODE-310-length-66602-cov-12.426345_pt1 | contig 66602 bp, 59 predicted proteins | sample MGYA00521084_ERZ808240 | MGnify/ENA primary metagenome ERZ808240 (study PRJEB31516, sample SAMN03275571) | gut metagenome | biome: mammalia-associated habitat; material: feces | host: Papio cynocephalus | place: Kenya | collected 2012-08-06 ...
CCGAGGACATCCAGTTCTCCACGTTCTGCGCGGCCAACGGCATCCGCATCGGCTACGCCCCGGCGGAGTTCTATGACGAGCAGCCCCTCACCTTCAAAGCGTCCTGGACGCAGCGCATGCGCTGGACCAAGGGCTTCTACCAGGTGTTCTTCTCCTACGTGGGAGACCTCATCCATGGCGTGCGCAAGAAGCGCTTCGGCTCCTACGACATGCTCATGACCATCGCCCCCGGCAACATCCTCACGATCGTGTCGGCGCTCGTCAACAGCGCCTACCTCATCATCGGGTCCCTCTCGCACGGCTTCCTTGCCACGCAGAACGAGATCTCCATGGCCGTGGGCTCGCTGTTCATGACGTTCGGCTCCATGTACGTCACGTTCTTCGTCCTTGCCGTCATCACGACCATCTCCGAGCGCAGGCACATTCACTGTCGCAAGGGCAGACGCTGGCGCGTCATCACGAACCTCTTCACGTTCCCGCTGTTCATGATGACCTACATTCCCATCAACGTCGCGGCGCTCTTCATGAAGGTCGAGTGGGTCCCCACGAAGCACACGGTCTCCATGTCGATGGAGGACATGGCTGGGGAGCAGCAGTGACGGGCGCAATGTCCCCACGCGTTTGCACGGCTTGCGACGCCTCTTCATATCAGCCAATTTGTTTGGTTTCCTAAAAGAGTTCAAGGTAGCGTTCGCTCCCATGCGGACGCTACAATTGTCAACATTGCATCGGTACGCGGTCCCGACGCATTCGCGGCGGGCAGGGCAGAAAGGGAGTCACCTACATGGCAACGTTCTTCGAGGGCGAGTCGCACACCTTCTCTGAGTACCTCCTGGTTCCCGGTTACTCCTCTTCGGAGAACATTCCGGCCAACGTGTCGCTCAAGACCCCGCTGTGCCGCTTCAAGAAGGGCGAGCAGCCGCGCATCACGCTCAACATCCCCATGGTCTCCTCGATCATGCAGTCCGTGTCCGGCGAGCGCATGGGCGTCGCCCTTGCCACCGAGGGCGGCATGAGCTTCATCTACGGCTCCCAGACCCCCGAGTCCGAGGCCGCCATGGTCAAGTGGGTCAAGGACTACAAGGCCGGCGTCGTCGAGTCCGACTCCACCCTCACGCCCGACATGACCATGGAGCAGGTCATGGACCTCAAGGAGCGCACCGGCCACTCCACGATGCCCGTCACCGATGACGGCACCCCTCACGGCAAGCTGCTCGGCATCGTCACGAGCCGTGACTACCGCCCCTCCCGCGACGACCACCAGGCCAAGGTCGCCACGTTCATGACCCCGCGCGAGGAGCTCGTCACGGGCACGAAGGACACCACGCTCAAGGTCGCCAACGACATCATCTGGGACAACAAACTCAACGCGCTTCCCATCGTTGACGAGAACGACCATCTCGTGGGCATCGTGTTCCGCAAGGACTACGACTCCCACAAGTCCAACCCCGACGAGCTCCTCGACGCCAACAAGCGCTACATGGTGGGCGCGGGCATCAACACGCGTGACTACGCCAAGCGCGTGCCGCTTTTGCTCGAGGCCGGCGCCGACGCGCTGTGCATCGACTCGTCCGAGGGCTTCTCCGAGTGGCAGAAGCTCACGATCGACTGGATTCGCGAGAACTACGGCCACGATGTGATCGTGGGCGCCGGCAACGTCGTCGACGCCGACGGCTTCCGCTACCTCGCAGACTGCGGTGCCGACTTCGTGAAGGTCGGCATCGGCGGCGGCTCCATCTGCATCACGCGCGAGACGAAGGGCATCGGCCGCGGCCAGGCCACGGCCCTCATCGACGTGTGCCGCGCCCGTGACGAGTACTACAAGGAGACGGGCGTCTACGTCCCCGTCTGCTCCGACGGCGGCATCGTGTATGACTACCACATGACGCTCGCCCTTGCCATGGGCGCCGACTTCATGATGCTCGGCCGCTACTTCGCCCGCTTCGACGAGAGCCCCACGAACCGCGTGAACGTCAACGGCCAGTACATGAAGGAGTACTGGGGCGAGGGCTCCGCGCGTGCCCGCAACTGGCAGCGCTATGACCTCGGCGGCGCCGCGAAGCTGTCGTTCGAGGAGGGCGTGGACTCCTACGTCCCCTACGCGGGCTCGCTCAAGGACGGCGTGGGCATGACGATCTACAAGATCAAGTCCACGATGTGCAACTGTGGCGCCAACTCGATCCCCGAGCTACAGCAGAAGGCCCGACTAACCCTCGTGAGCTCCACCTCTATCGTCGAGGGTGGCGCGCACGACGTCGTGCTAAAGGACCACAACCAGTCCGTGAGCTACCACTAGGATCTGCCTCATAGCGATCGCTCACGGGCCCAGACCCGGGGACGACCGCACCATGGAACGGCCTGCGCCCGAGTCTCCTTGCGAGTCTCGGGCGCTTTGCTGTTAGAATGCTTAACTTGAATGTCTAAACACACGGAAGAGAGGTCGCGCATGAGCGACGTCAACGATACGAACGCCACCCAGGCAAGCCGCTTCCCGGCCTACGACGCGGCTGCCATCGAGAGCAAGTGGCAGCGCGTCTGGGACGAGAAGGGCACCTACAAGACCGACGAGGACCCCAACAAGCCCAAGAAGTACGTCCTCGAGATGTTCCCGTACCCCTCCGGCGACCTGCACATGGGCCACGCCCGCAACTACACCATCGGTGACGCCATGGCCCGCCAGGCTCGCATGCGCGGCTATGACGTGCTGCACCCCATCGGCTTCGACGCCTTTGGCCTGCCGGCCGAGAACGCCGCCATCAAGCACAACACCCAGGCGGCGGCGTGGACCTACCAGAACATGGACAACGCCCTCACCACGATGAGGCGCATGGGCTTCTCGTATGACTACGACCGCCTCGTGCGCACCTGCGACCCCGAGTACTACAAGTGGGGCCAGTGGATGTTCCTCAAGATGTGGGAGAAGGGTCTGGCCTACCGCGCCACCTCTCCCGTCAACTGGTGCCCGTCTTGCAACACGGTGCTCGCCAACGAGCAGGTCGTGGAGGGCAAGTGCTGGCGCTGCGGCTCCATCCCCGAGAAGCGCGAGCTCTCCCAGTGGTACCTCAAGATCACCGACTACGCCCAGGAGCTGCTCGACGACCTCGACAAGCTCACCGGCTGGCCCGAGAACGTCAAGGCCCAGCAGCGAAACTGGATCGGCCGCTCCGAGGGCGCAGAGATCGACTTCACGCTGGCTGCCGAGGATGGCGTGACGCCCACGGACCGCAAGATCACCGTCTTCACGACGCGTGCGGACACGCTCTTCGGCGTGAGCTTCTTCCTGCTGCCGCCCGAGAGCCCGCTTGCCGCCGAGCTCGTTGCCGGCACCGAGTACGAGGCCGCGTTCAAGGAGCTCAAGGAGGCCACCGAGAAGGTCTCGAGCGTCGACCGCCAGGGCTCCGCGCGCGAGAAGCACGGCGTGTTCACGGGCCGCTACGTCATCAACCCCATCAACGGCCGCCCCGCTCCCATCTGGGTCGCCGACTACGTCCTCATGGACTACGGCACCGGCGCCGTCATGGGCGTTCCCTGCGGCGACCAGCGCGACTTCGACTTCGCCAAGAAGTACGGCCTGGAGATCGCCCCGATCATCTGCGAGAAGGACGACCCCCTCTACGAGCAGCTCAAGGACGAGCGCGAGCTCAAGGTCACGAGCGTGAGCTGGGACCACGCCATGGACGCCGAGGGCTACCTCGTGCAGTCCGGCGAGTTCACTGGCCTCAAGGGCGGCAAGCACTCCGAGGCCGTCGACGCCATCATCGGCTGGCTCTCCGAGCGCGGCCTCGGTCGCAAGAAGGTCCAGTTCCGCCTTCGCGACTGGCTCATCAGCCGCCAGCGCTACTGGGGCAACCCCATCCCCATGATCCACTGTGACTGCTGCGGCGACGTCCCCGTGCCGTATGACCAGTTGCCCGTGACGCTGCCCGACAACCTCGACCTCGGTGCCGGCGAGACGCTCGCCGAGTACGCGCCGTTCTACGAGACGACGTGCCCCAAGTGCGGCAAGCCCGCCCGCCGCATCACGGACACGATGGACACGTTCACGTGCTCGAGCTGGTACTACCTGCGCTACTGCGACCCCCACAACGACAAGCTGCCGTTCTCCAAGGAGGCGGTGGACCGCTGGATGCCCGTCGACAACTACATCGGCGGCATCGAGCACGCCATCCTGCACCTGCTCTACAGCCGCTTCTGGACCAAGGTCCTGCGCGACCTCGGCATGATCGACGCCGACGAGCCCTTCACCAACCTGCTGTGCCAGGGCATGGTCAAGGACGAGCACGGCGACACCATGTCCAAGTCCAAGGGCAACGTCGTGCCGCCCTCGAGCGTCATCGAGCCCTACGGCGCGGACACGATGCGCCTCGTCATCCTGTTCATCGCCCCGCCCGAGAAGGACTTCGACTGGGACGAGAAGGCCGTCGCCGGCGCCAACCGCTTCATCAAGCGCGCCTGGTCCATCGTCTGGCAGCTCGCGCTCGGCGCCCATGCGGGCGAGTTTGACGCCAAGGCCCTCGAGGGCCAGGCCGGCGAGCTGTTCCGCACGCTGAACGGCCTGGGCGCCCGCTGCACGTTGGACTACGACCGTGGCCAGTTCAACACCGCCATCTCGGCCGTCATGGAGATCGTGAACGCCGCGAGCAAGTACCTCAACGAGACGCCCGCGAGCGAGCGCGTCCCCGAGCTCGACTTCCGCGTCGCCCACGACATCGTGGCCATTCTCGCGCCCATCTGCCCGCACTGGGCCGAGGAGCTCTACCACGAGGCGCTTCACCTCGAGGGCTCCGTCTACAACGAGCCCTGGCCCGAGTTCGACCCCGAGCTCGCCAAGGCCGACACGGTCGAGATCGCCGTCCAGCTCATGGGCAAGGTCCGCGGCCACGCCACCATCGCGGCCGACGCGAGCCGCGAGGATACCGAGAAGGCTGCGCTCGCGGCCATCTCCGAGCAGCTTGAGGGCAAGACGGTTCGCAAGGTGATTGTCGTTCCCGGCAAGCTCGTGAACGTCGTCGCCAACTAGCTGGCATTTCACTGGTGGCACCCACACCCGGGTGCCACCGTCATGAGAAGGGGAGTTGCGCATGAAGTGTCCGCACTGCGGGGCCGATCTGGGCGAGGGGCTGCTTCCGGCCCGCTGCCCTGCGTGCGGCCAGGGCCTGGGCGCCAGCGTCCCCCGCTCGAACCTCCACGCGGCCCGAGAGTCCGCGGATCGCGCTGCCGCCTCCAGGGCAAGCGTCGAGGGGCTGTCCGGGCGCGGCCGCGGACGCCGTGACCGCTCGCAGACCACCAAGCGCGTGACGAGGATCCTGCTCGCCTTCGTGCTCGTCGCCGTCTTCTGCGTCGCGGTCGCCTTCGTGGCCTATCGCGCGGAGATCATCGGCGGGCGCACGGTGCCCGACGTCGTGGGCTGGAGTGCCCAGAGTGCCGAGAGTCGTCTCACGGAATGCGGGTTCTCCGTCGGCGTGAACGAGGTCGAGTCCTCCGAGCAGGACCCGGGCAAGGTCGTTAGCGAGGCTCCTGGCGCAGGTGCGCGCCTCGACCCCGGCTCCACGGTCACGCTTGACGTCGCGGCGGCCGCGCAGCAGTGAGCCGGGGCTTCATCACGGGAGCATCACAAATGCGACTTGACGTGCTACCAGGTTGTTTAATACACTGCTTTCGATAGTTTGTTTGGAATGAGGGATGTGGGGTGGAGTTTTTCGCCCCGCATCTCTTTGTCTGTAGGTAGGCCGTGCCCCGCACGGCGCGATTGAAGGGAGGCTCGATGGCGCAGGACAAGGCCGCGGCCATTCTCGAGGCCCTAGAGGTGGCGGGCGCCGCCCATGGCGTCGACGTCGTCGACGTCGAGGTCGTCGGTGCCACGAAGGCGCCGACCGTGCGCGTTCGTCTCGACTGGACCGATGAGAGCAAGGGCACCATCTCGCTCGATGACGTTGCGGCGCAGACCGAGTGGGTCTCCGACGTCATCGACGTTGTCGACCCGTTCCCCGGGTCGTTCACGCTCGAGGTGAGCTCGCCGGGCCTCGACCGTCCCCTGCGCCGCGAGCGCGACTTCGAGCGCTTCGCGGGCGAGCAGGTCGCGCTTACCACGACCGCCACGGAGGGTCGCAAGCGCTTCTCGGGCACGCTCGTGGGCATGCGCGAGGGAGACGTCGTGCTCGACACGGACGAGGGCGAGGTTCGCGTGGCGCTTTCCGAGGTGCGTCGCTGCAACATCAAGCCCACGTTCGCCAAGGGCGAGAAGAAGACCTTCTCGAAGACGCCGAAGGGCGCGGGCAAGGCCGAGAAGGCCAACAAGGGCGAGTAGCCCCTCGAGCTTCAGGAATGACCGTTCGGCGCGAAGCGCCACGATTGCTATACAGGCCAGGAAGGAATACGACACATGGCATCTGCGATGATGGAAGCGCTCATGGCGCTGTGCCAGGAGAAGCATATCGACGAGCTCTATCTGCTCGACCGCCTCGAGCAGTCCCTCGCGGCAAGCTACGCGAGCCTCATGCACCTCGACTGGGGCGCCAAGGTCACGATCGACCGCATGACGGGCAAGATCTACGTGTACAAGCTCATCCCCAAGGACGACTCCATGGACGAGGAGGGCAACTACACCGAGTTCGAGGAGATCGACGTCACGCCCAAGGACACGAGCCGCATCGCCGCCCAGCACGCCAAGGCGGAGATCAACGCCATCGTGCGCAACGCCGCCCGCGAGCAGATCTACGAGGAGTTCTCGCAGCGCATCGGCGACATCATCACCGGCACCGTCCTGCAGTCCACGCCCGACTTCACGATCGTCAAGATCCGCGAGGGCGTCGAGGCCGAGCTGCCGCACTTCGACCGCAAGCGTCACCCCGAGGAGCGCAACGAGCGTCCCAACGGCGAGCGCTACACGCACAACATGCGCATCAAGGCCGTCATCATCGACGTCCGCGACCCCAACGCGCAGATCTCCCAGCCCGTTCGCGGCGAGCACTCCCGTCCCTCTATCGTCATCTCCCGCACCCACCCCGAGCTTATCCGTCGCCTCTTCGAGCTCGAGGTGCCCGAGATCTACGACGGCGTCGTGGAGATCCGCTCCATCGCCCGCGAGGCCGGCGCCCGCTCTAAGGTGGCCGTCGCCTCCCTCGACGACCGCCTCGACCCGGTGGGCGCCTGCGTGGGCCCCAAGGGCAGCCGCGTGCGCACCGTCGTCTCCGAGCTGCGCGGCGAGCGCGTCGATGTCGTGCTGTGGAGCGACGACCCCGCCCAGTGCGTCGCCAACGCCCTGTCCCCGGCCAAGGTCAACCGCGTCCTCGTGGACGAGGAGACCAACTACGCCACGGTCATCGTCCCCGACGACCAGCTCTCTCTGGCCATCGGCAAGGAGGGTCAGAACGCCCGCCTCGCCGCGCGCCTGACCGGCATGCACATCGACATCAAGAACGAGTCGCTGGCCGCGGCCGCCCGCTCCCAGATGCCCGCTCCCGTCGAGGAGGCCGAGGACCTCGTGGGCGAGGAGGAGCACCGCTGCGAGTTTGTGAGCCCCTCCGGCGTCCAGTGCCGCAACATGGCCCGTCCGGGCTCGCGCTACTGCGGCGTTCACGAGAAGATGGCCCTCGTCGACTCCGCCGAGGTCTCCGACGACCCCGACTCCCTGATCTAGCTCGGGCCGGGGCTTTGGCCCCACGCCCGTCCACTCGCACTCACCCGCGGGCACGTCCCGCCCAGGCATATGCCCGCATAGGAAGGTAGGCCACATGGCAAAGACTCGCGTACATGACCTTGCCAAGGAATTTGGCATGACGAGCAAGGAGATGCTCGGCCACCTGGCCGACATGATGATTCCTGCGAAGTCCGCCTCGAGCGCCCTCGAGGACGCCTACGTGATGGTCGTCCGCAAGAAGATGGCGCCCATCCTCGAGGCCCGCGCCGCAGAGATCGAGGCGGCCAAGAAGGCCGAGGAGGAGGCCCGCGCCAAGGCGGAGGCCGAGGAGCGCGCCCGCGCCGAGGAGGAGCGCGTCGAGGCCGAGAAGCGTCGCGAGGCGGAGCGCGCCCGCGCCGAGGCCGAGCGCAAGAAGGCCGAGGAGGCCCGCAAGAAGGCCGAGGCCGAGCGTGCCGAGGCCGAGCGCAAGCGCAAGGAAGAGGAGGAGAAGAACCGCGTGCGCGACAACGCGCCCAAGTCCGTCCCCTCCATGACGAGCCTGCTCGACCAGATCGCCCAGCAGGAGAAGATCCTCAAGGCCCAGCGCGAGGAGGCCGCCGCCAAGAAGGCCGAGCAGTCCTCCAACGGTCGTGGCCGCCGCGGCAACGGCGCCTCCCGCTCCCAGCGCGCGAACGCCGCCGCCAACGACTCTGCGCCCGTGAGCCCCGAGAAGGCCGCCAAGGCCTCTCGCGGCAAGCACAAGGGCCACCGCGACAACGACGGCGAGGACCGCTACAGCCGCATGGCCAAGGCCGCCGAGGAGTACAACCGCGAGCGCGTCCTCGAGGAGGCGCGCGCGAGCGTCGAGGAGGCCACCCGCGAGTCCACCGGCCGCCGCAAGAAGCGCAAGGAGCGTCGTCAGAAGCAGGCCGAGCAGGCCGCCAAGGAGCAGGCAATCGAGGAGGCCATCGCCAACGACCAGAACGTGGCCGAGATCGGCATGGTCAAGGTTCCCACCGGCTCCACCGTCGCCGAGCTCGCCGAGCTTCTCGGCGTGCCCGCCTCCGACATCGTCAAGCGCCTGTTCCTGCTGGGCAGCCCGCTGACGCTCACCCAGTCGATGTCCGACGACCTCATCGAGCTCGTGGCAGACGACCTCGGCCGCGAGGTCAAGGTCATGACGAAGGAGGAGGAGAACTCCTTCACCTTCTACGACGACCCGGCCGACCTCCTGCCGCGCGCCCCCGTCGTCACCGTCATGGGCCACGTCGACCACGGCAAGACGTCGCTGCTCGACGCCATCCGCCACACGGGCGTGGCCGAGGGCGAGGCCGGCGGCATCACGCAGGCCATCGGCGCCTCCCAGGTCAAGATTGGCGACCGCACGATCACGTTCATCGACACGCCTGGTCACGAGACGTTCACGGCCATGCGTGCCCGTGGCGCCAAGGTGACCGACATCGTCATCCTCATCGTCGCGGCCGACGACGGCGTCATGCCGCAGACGGTCGAGTCCATCAACCACGCGAAGGCCGCCGGCGTGCCCATCATCGTGGCCGTCAACAAGATCGACAAGCCCGGCGCCAACCCCGACAAGGTGCGCCAGGAGCTCACCGAGTACGGCATCATCCCGGAGGAGTGGGGCGGACAGAACATGTTCGTCAACATCTCCGCCAAGAAGAAGATCGGCATCGACGACCTCCTCGAGACCGTCCTGCTCCAGGCAGACGTCCTCGAGCTCAAGGCCAACCCCAACACGTTCGCCTCCGGCAACGTGCTCGAGGCCAAGCTCGATCGCGGCCGCGGCTCTGTCGCCACGGTGCTCGTCACGCGCGGCACCCTGCGTATCGGTGACGCCATCGTCGCGGGCATGTCCTACGGCCGCATCCGTGCCATGCTCGACCCGAAGGGTCGTCCGGTCAAGGAGGCCAAGCCCTCCGACCCGGTCGAGATCCTGGGCCTGCAGAGCGTGCCTGCCGCCGGCGACGAGTTCCGCGTGTTCACCGAGGAGCGCGAGGCCCGCGCCCTCGCCGAGCAGCGCGCGCTCAAGGCCCGCATCGAGGAGCAGAACCGCGTGAAGCACGTCACGCTCGAGACGCTCTTCTCCACGATGGAGGACGCCGAGGTCAAGGAGCTCAACCTCGTCATCAAGGCCGACGTCCAGGGCTCCATCGAGGCCCTTCAGGATTCGCTGGACAAGATGGACCAGTCCGAGGTGCGCATCAACACAATCCACTCCGCTGTCGGTGCCATCACCGAGACCGATGTCACGCTTGCCGACGCCTCGAACGCCATCATCATCGGCTTTGGCGTGCGTCCCGACGCCAAGGCCCGTGCCGCCGCTGAGCACCAGGGCGTGGAGATCCGCACCTACAGCGTCATCTACAAGGCCATCGAGGAGATCGACGCCGCCCGCATCGGCATGCTCAAGCCCACGGAGGAGGAGCACCAGACCGGTTCCGCCGAGGTCCGCGACACGTTCAAGGTCCCCAAGGTCGGCATCGCCGCAGGCTGCATGATCACCGAGGGCGAGATCAGCCGAGACGACAGCGTCCGCCTCGTCCGCGACGGCATCGTGGTGTTCGACGGCAAGATCGCGTCGCTGCGCCGCTACAAGGACGACGTCAAGAGCGTCAAGGCCGGCTTCGAGTGCGGCATCGGTCTCGAGAACTACCAGGACATCAAGCCTGGCGACGTCATCGAGGGCTACAAGATCGTCGAGGTCGCCCGCACCGAGTAGGCGCGGGCGGGGCGCCGCCTTGGTGGCGCCCGTGTCTCATCGATAGGTAATTCGTGTGGGGCGGCCTTCGTGGTCGCCCCACCTGGGCAGGGATAGACATGAAGCAGAACGCAAATTCGCGCCGCTCCGGCGAGATCGCCCGCGAGAAGCTCGCGAGCATCCTCCTCTTTGAGGTTGCCGACCCCGACCTTGACCTCGTGACGCTCACGGGCTGCGACGTCTCCGTCGACCGCTCGTTCATCCGCGCCTACGTCACGTGCGAGCCGCAGCGCTACGATTCGGTCATGGAGGCGCTCAACCGTGCCAAGGGGCGCATCCGCTCCCTTCTCGGCCGCGCGCTCGGCTGGCGCGTGACGCCTGAGCTCGCCTTCTCCATCGACACCTCGACCGACGAGGCCGAGCGCATCGCACGCGCCCTCGAGCAGCGTCCGCCCACCATCGACGTCGAGAAGGACGAGTTTGGCTACCCGGTCGCGGAGGCGTCCGAGGGGTCTGACGAGGACAACGAGTCTGCAGAGGCGGAATAGGGGCAATGAACGCAGGAGACGAGAAGGTATTCGCCGAGCAGCGCGACAAGTTCGGCAGGATTTCCGCGCTCATAGACGACGCGACGGAGATCGTGGTGTGCGCCCACACCGACCCAGACGGCGACGCGCTGGGCTCGGGGCTGGCTCTTGCCCAGGTCATCTCCCAGCATTGGGAGGGCAAGCACGTCACGAACCTCCTCGCAGACGATGCGCCCGTGCCACGCCTGTACCGGTTCCTTCCCGGTGCGGACTCGTTCGTCCATGCGTCCGACTACACGGGGACGCCCGACCTGTTCATCGTGGTGGACCTGTCCGTGGCGCCACGCCTTAACAAGGCTCAGGCCGTGCTCGAGCGCAGCCGCCACATCGCGATCATGGACCATCACCCGTCCACGACGCCCTTTGGCGACGTGGCGCTCATCCGCCCCGATGCAGCGGCGGCCGGAGTCATCGTTGCGGAGTTCGGGCTGTTCCTCGGTGCGCACTTCACGGCTGACATCGCCAACTGCCTCTTCTGCGCCATCGTGACGGACACGGGACGCTTCCAGTACCAGAACGCCGACTCCGAGGCATTCGAGTGCGCGAGCATGCTCGTGGACGCCGGCGCCTCGCCCTCAATGATCTCTCTCAACGTCTACCAGAGCTTCCGACTGGCCTACCTGCATCTCGAGAGCGTTGTCATGGGACGCATCGTGACGTTCGACCACGGCAGGATTGCCTACAGCTATGCCACGAGGAACGACCTCGAGCGCACGGGCGCGCACCCAGACGAGTGCGACGGGCTCATCGACATCGTTCGAAGCGTCGAGGGCTCAGAGGTCGCGCTGTTCCTCAAGGAGCTTCCTGACGGCAAGGTGCGCGGCAACCTGCGCTCCAAGGGCAACCATGACATCTCCGCCGTGGCACGCTCCATGGGCGGTGGCGGCCACAAGGCTGCCGCCGGCTTTACGTCCGACGGCGGCATCGACGCCACGCTCGCGTGCGTCCTGCCGCAACTTCAGGCCGTGCTTGCGGCCGCCGACGGGGAGGCGCCTGCCCCCCGCAACCCTCAGATGAAACTCGAGCTTGGCAAAGGGGTCTAGCATATGCGGCGTGGGACGAGTGGTATCAACGCCCTAATTGCCGTCGACAAGCCTCTGGGCATGACGTCTCACGACGTCGTGGCGCGCGTGCGCCGTGCGCTTGGCGAGCGCCGCGTGGGTCATGCGGGAACGCTCGACCCGGACGCGTCCGGCGTGCTTGTCGTCGGCGTGGGCCAGGGCACGCGCCTCATGGGGCTTCTCACGGCCGAGCGCAAGAGCTATGTGGGTCTTGTGGTCCTTGGCTCCGAGACCGAGACGGACGACGCCGAGGGCCAGGTCACGAGGGAGGCTGACGTTCCGTCGTGGGCCTGGGACGAAGCCGTTGTGCGCGAGCGCCTCGCTAGGATCGAGGGCCCGAGCATGCAGGTGCCGCCTGCCTACTCGGCCATCTCGGTGAACGGCGTGCGCTCGTATGCGCGCGCGAGGGCCGGCGAGCAGGTCGAGCTCGACGCCCGCCCCGTGACCATCCATTCGGCCTCCCTTGCGGCCATCCAGGACGTTGAGGGCCGGCCCGGCTGGCTGTGCGCGTTCGACGTCTCGAAGGGCTGCTATATCCGTGCCATCGCCCGCGACCTTGGTCGTGAGTTTGGCAGCGCCGCTCACCTGGCGGGGCTCAGGCGCACGGGGTCGGGATCCATTTCCCTCTCCTCGTGCGTCTCGCTCGAGGACCTCGAGCGTGCTGGTGCTGACCTACTCGCGACCGCGGCCCTCGACCCCGCGGCTTCCCTCGGCGTGCCTGTGCGCGTGCTCACGGACGCCGAGCTTGCGGATGCCTCCTGCGGCAAGCATCTTGCCGCAGGGGACGTGGACGTCGAGGAGAGCGGCAGGGTCTGCCTCGTGCACGGCGACAAGCTGTACGGCGTGTGGGAGAGGCGTGCTGACGAGCTCGTGAGCTCCACGAACTTCCCCGCGGGCATCATGGGGGTCCGTCGATGACGGGCGAGGCGGAACCGCTCGGCCCGAAGTGGGAACGGCCCCTGACGTGCGAGGAGCTCCGGGGGCGCCTCGCTGCGGGCGTGGCGGTGGCCCGACCGCTGCCCGTCGGAAAAAGGCTTGTCCATGGCTGCGAGCTCTATACGCGTGCAGACGCTCCAGGGGGTTCGGCTCGCCGGTCCGTCTGCGTGCTTGGCGCGTTCGATGGCGTCCACGTGGGCCATCGCGAGCTTGTCCGCACCGCGGTCGCAGAGGCTCGCGAGCGCGGCCTCGCGAGCGTCGCGGTGACGTTTGCGCCCGACCCCGCTGCCGTCCTGGCGGGTCCCATCGTCAACGACACACTGCTCTCGATCGAGGACCGCGTCCGAATGCTCCTGCGCCTCGGCCTCGATGCCGTGCTCGTCGTGCCGTTCACGCGTGAGCTGGCTGCGACGAGCCATGGAGACTTCCTGCGAGAGTGGCTCGTCCCATGCGTGGGCCCCGCCTCCATCCATGTGGGCTCGGACTTCCGCATGGGTGCGGGCGGCGTGGGCACGGTGGGTGCCCTTCGCGAGGTTGCGGCCCCGCTCGGCATCGACGTCCACGGGCACGAGCTCGTGAGCGAGCAAGGCCATGCGGTGAGCGCGACGCTCATCCGTGGCCTCGTCCGTGACGGCAAGGTGGAGCAGGCGTCTCGTCTGCTCGAACGCGACCACATGGTGCGTGGCCTTGTCGAGCATGGCAGGGGAGAGGGCGCGTCATTCGGCTTTCCCACGGCCAACGTGCGAACGAGCGTGGCCGCGTGCCTTCCCGCCGAGGGGGTCTATGCCGCGCTCGTCTGCGATGGCGAGCGCGCCTGGCCCGCCGCCGTCAACGTGGGTGCGCCGCGCTCGTTCGGCGGCGATCAGGGCGAGCCGTTCCTCGAGGCGTCTCTCGTGGGGTTCTCGGGAGACTTGTATGGCAGGTCGCTCTCGGTGAGCTTCGTCGCGTGGCTCCGTGAGCCGCGCACGTTCTCCTCGCTCGAAGAGCTCGAGGCCACGGTGCTCGGCAACGTCGCGTGGGTCAGGAAGTATCTGGGGGAGGGCGAGGTCCTGTGATAACCGAGGAGGACAAGGAACGCGTCCGCCAGGCAACCGACATCGTGGCGCTCGTCTCCGAGACGGTCGTGCTCAGGCAGCGAGGCGGCGACTTTTGGGGTTGCTGCCCGTTCCACCACGAGAAGAGCCCCTCGTTTCACGTGACGCCGGGCACGGGCCTGTGGCACTGCTTTGGCTGCCACTCCGGCGGCGACGTCTTTGACTACGTGATGAAGCGAGAGGGCCTCGACTTTCTCGACTCCGTGCGCTTCCTGGCCGATCGCGCCCACATCGACATAGACGACGCCCCTGCCGGCGGACGCCGCGGTCCCAAGCGCACGCGCGTCATCGACGCGCTCGAGGCTGCGCAGTCCGCTTACTCCGTGCGCCTCATGCGCGGTCGCAGCGAGGCCGCAGCGGCCGCGAGGAGCTACTTTGCCGGTCGTGGCTTCAACTCGGACATATGCTCGCGCTGGCACCTCGGCTTTGCGGACCCGGGCGTGTCACTCATGCGCGAGCTCACGACCGCGGGCTTCTCGCGTCAGGAACTTGAGGCGGCAGACCTCGTCTCGAGCCGCTCGGGACGGGCCCGCGACCAGTTCTACAATCGCGTGATGTTTCCCATCCACGACGAGCAGGGCCGCTGCATCGGCTTTGGCGGCCGCGTGATGGGAGATGCCAAGCCCAAGTACCTCAACACGCGCGAGACGAGCGTGTTCCACAAGAGCAAGCACATGTTCGCGTTCGACTACGCCAAGGAGAGCATCGCCGCCAAGGGCTATGCCATCGTGACCGAGGGCTACATGGACGTCATCTCCATGCACGAGGCGGGCTTCACCAACACGGTGGCCGCGCTGGGAACGGCGCTGTCGCTCGACCACGTGAAGACCCTCTCGCGCTTCGCGAAGACGATCGTGTGCATGTTTGACGGCGATGCGGCGGGCCAGCATGCCGCCGAGGCCGCCGTTCGCTACCTGGAGAGCACGCCCGCGGCCCTCACGTGCGTCGTGCTCCCGGACAACCAGGACCCCGACGAGTTCCTCAAGGCACATGGCCCCGAGGCCATGGCAGAGCAGCTGCGCGGGGCACGACCGCTCATCGACTTCGTTCTCGAGAAGAAGCTCGAGGGGGCCGACCTATCGAGCCCGGGGCTTCGCCTGCGAGCCCTCGATGACGTTGCCAAGGTGCTGGCGCCCCTCAAGGACTCCTACCTGCTCGACTCGTACCTCCAGCGCGTGGTGGGACGTCTGGGCGTCGACCTCGAGGCCGCCAAGCGCAAGGTGCGCGAGACGCCCGTCGAGCAGCCGGCCGAGCAGGCGGGCGGTCCGTCTCGCTCCCGTGCGCCCGAGCCCGAGGGGCCCTCATATGACGACGGCCCCACCTATGAGGACGTGCCGCCCTATGACGACTATGGCTATGACGAGCCGCCCTCCGTCCCCGAGCCCGTTCCTATGCCTGCAGACCCCTTTGCCGAGCTCTCCGCCGAGGACCGCGCACAGCTCCGTGCCGAGCGCAACCTGCTGGCGCTGCTCGCCGCCGACCCGGACCGGTTCCGTCCCTATGCGGACAGGATCGCGACGTTTAGCTGGGCAGACGCGCGGCATGAGGCAATTGCCTGGGCCATCCTCGCCACGCCGGAGGGAACGCCTGCCTCCGAGGCGGTCTCCGTGGCCGCCCGTGCCTGCCCGGAGGCCCCGCGCATCCTGAGCTCCAGCTCCTTCTCGTCCACAAGCTCGTGGGACGCAGACAAGAACGTCGAGTTCGTCGTGGGGGAGGCCGAGATTCGCTCGCTCGACCGCCGAATCTCCCAGCTCACGGCAAGCCTGGGGACGATGGGCGCCGACGAGTCGAGGGAGGCGCTTCTCGAGCTTTCCCGGCTCAGGTCGAGGCGTGACGAGGTACGTGCCTCCCAACCGCTCGAGTAGGTGGTCGCCGCTTCCGTCTATGATGGCGTGGAGCTGCGCATTTCTTGCATTCTTATGCGTAGAATGACGAGTTCAGGGTAATATAAGCAACATCTGTGCATCGACTGCAGTCGAGAGGAAGTCCGTGGCAACGAGTAAGAAGACCAAGAACGATACGAAGCTCTCCTCAGATCTCGAGGGGGCCCTGGGCCAGCTTGTCGAGACCGCCAAGTCTGCGGGGAGCGTCACGGAGGACGACATCCAGATCGCCCTCCGAGAGGTTGACGTGGACGACGACGAGCTCGAGGACCTCTATGGCGCCCTCAGGACCCGCGGCGTGGAGATCGTCACGGCCGACGAAGAGGGTGCCGGTACGGGCGAGGACGATGACGAGGACGGCGACTCCCACGTGAGCATCGACTCGCTCGATGACGACGATGACGAGCGACCCGTCGAGAAGATCCCCGCCATCCCCGCCGCCCCCAAGCGCTCCAAGAAGGGCTCGAGCCTCAAGGCTCGCCGTCGCCAGGACGCCGCCACCGTCATGCTCACCGGCGATCCGGTGCGCATGTACCTCAAGGAGATCGGCAAGGTCGACCTGCTCACGGCCAGCGAGGAGGTCCACCTCGCCATGAAGATCGAGGCGGGCACCGAGGCTGCCGAGAAGCTCGAGGCCCACGAGCGCGGGGAGCTCGAGCTGTCTCGCGTGGAGCTACGCCGCCTGACGCGCGTGGAGCAGATGGGACTCGAGGCCAAGCAGGCGCTCATCTCCGCCAACCTGCGACTCGTCGTCTCCATTGCCAAGCGCTACGTCGGCCGCGGCATGCTGTTCCTCGACCTCATCCAGGAGGGTAACCTCGGCCTCATCCGTGCCGTCGAGAAGTTCGACTACACGAAGGGCTTCAAGTTCTCCACGTACGCCACGTGGTGGATTCGCCAGGCCATCACGCGTGCTATCGCTGACCAGGCGCGCACGATCCGCATCCCGGTCCACATGGTCGAGACGATCAACAAGCTCGTTCGCGTGCAGCGCCAGCTGCTGCAGGACCTTGGCCGCGACCCAACCCCCGAGGAGATCGGCGAGGAGATGGGCATGACTGCCGACCGCGTGCGCGAGATCCAGAAGATCAGCCAGGAGCCGGTCTCCCTCGAGACGCCGATTGGCGAGGAGGAGGACTCCCAGCTGGGCGACTTCATCGAGGACGCCCAGGCCGTGGCGCCTCCCGAGGCCGCGAGCGACTCGATGCTCCGCGAGCAGCTCGACCAGGTGCTCGACGGGCTTGCCGACCGCGAGCGCAAGGTCATCAAGCTGCGCTTTGGACTCGAGGACGGACACCCGCGCACGCTCGAGGAGGTTGGGCGCGAGTTTGGCGTCACGCGCGAGCGCATCCGCCAGATCGAGTCCAAGACCCTCGCCAAGCTCCGCCACCCGAGCCGCTCGGGCAAGCTCAAGGACTACATGGCCGAATAAGCCCTCGTTAACTTCTCGCAACGTTCGCTTGATAAGATGGCCCTGCAGCCTCGATGCTGCGGGGCCTTTTGCTAGGGAGACATCATGAGGAATCGCCGTTGTATCCTCGCGGGACTGTGTGCGTTGTTCGCCATGGCCGCGCTGTTGCTTGTTGGCTGTGCTGGCTCTGACTTCTCGTCCTCGGACGAGCAGGCCATCAAAGACGACATCTCAACCAGACTCGACGAACTCAAGGCCGGCAGTGGAGACTCGGTTAAGCTCGTGCAGGATACGCTCGAGGGTTACGTGGGCGCCCAGCTCGATGACATGGGACTCACCGCTCAAGACGTCGTGAGCGCCTACCTCCAGGGCTTTGACTACGAGATTGGCGACACCACGGGCTCTGGCGGAAGCGCCACGTGCAAGGTCAAGCTCACGTGCCGATCGGTCACGGGCATCGTTGCCGACTTCCAGGCCAAGTCCAAGGGCCTCAGCGGCTCTGAGGCCGGTGCCGTTCTCATGCAGTGCATATCCGATGCCCCGCTTGCGAGCGAGGAGGCGGACGCCTACTGCCAGAAGTCCTCGGACGGCACCTGGGACTGCCTCGATGGCCTTAAGCAGGCCCTCGTCAAGCTCTGCTTCTAGGTCTGGTCGCCGCATTCAGTTGTCCTTGTCGGCGGTCTTTGCTCCTCGTGCCGACCGTCCCCAAATCGTGCTCCAGGGGTTAGGTTTTGGGGATGATTGGCACGATGAGCTCGTCTGCGAGGACCCCGTGGCATTCGGGCGCTACATCCCCTCGAACCCCGTCTGCCTGAGGGCCTCGTAGAGCACGATGGCCGCGGAGTTCGAGAGGTTGAGCGCGCTGATGCGATAGTCATCCGGATCAACGAAGTTTCCGCAGACGTCTTTCCTCAGCGCGGTGTGGTCCTGCGCGCGCCCGCTTCGGCCGCTCCAACTCTCTGCGTCCCGGATGCTCGCGGCGTCGGGCAGCATCGGTATGCGCTCGCACCTGGTCGCCGCGCGTGCGAGCAGGTCCTCCGGCAGCCCCGTGGACTCCTTGCCGAACACGAGGAAGTCGCCATCCTCGTAGCGTGCCTCGACATAGGTCTTGCGAGCCTTCTTCGTGAGCAGGTGAAGGCGCGCGTCCGCCTCGCTCAGGCCGTTGCGCGCGAGAAACTCCTCCCAGCTGGCATAAGTCGTGACGTCGAGGCTGTACCAGTAGCCGAGGCCCGCTCGCCTCAGCATGTCATCGGCAAGCGAGAAGCCCAGCGGCTCGATGAGGTGGAGCCGGGAGCCCGTCACGACGCACGTGCGGCCGATGTTTCCCGTGTTCGAGGGGATCTCTGGCTCAAAAAGCACTATGTTGAACATGAATCTCCCATAAAACCGCAGCTAGCGATGCTTGCAAATTAGTGTCCGCAATGGTTGGTATATTTCGAGTATACGTCGCGGCAGTGCGGGCGGAGGAATGACGCAGCAAGCGTTGTCCGAGAAGGGAGCCAGATATGGCAGGCGGATTTCTCAAGCGTCTCTATGAGCGGCTGAACGAGGACTCGTCGCGATACCGAGCCAAGGACGCCCGGGGCAACGTCATCCCCTTCGAGCTCTATCAGTCCGACGACGAGCATGCGGTCGCGATTCTCGACCCGAACGGCAAGGCCCCAAAGACGCGCCACTATCGTCGGGTTCATGGCTGGGACTACAAGCTATGGCGTTTCGAGGGCTCGGAGGAGGGCAACATCGTGTTGCCTGGCACGCCCACGTGGTCGAAGTACCACCTCTATGACGCCAGGGACGGCGGCTGGCGCGAGACGCTCGAGAGCAGGGCCAGGGAGGACGTTCTCCAGCCTCGCACCGAGCCCGAGCCCGAGGACAAGCCTCCCAAGGTCCTTCCGCAGTTTATGCCGAGGCCCTATGACGGGATGAGTCCCGATGAGCCCGACCCCGCCGTCCAGCCCGTACGCCGCAAGAAGTGGACCCCCTACGTCGCCGTGAACGTGAGCTGGAAGCTGTAGTAGCCTAGATAGCTGTCGCCCGGGCACAAGCGAAAGGACGCCCATGGACATCGACTACCTTCTTCTCCTCCAGAGCTTTCGCGAGGCAACGGGCAACGTCCTCTCGCCGCTCATGCTCTCCGTGAGCGACATCTCCATCGGCTTCATCCCGCTTGCACTCATATGCCTCGTCTACTGGGCATTCGACCGTAGGGCCGGCCGGCGCATCTTCGCCGGGCTCTCGCTGGGCCTGTTCCTCAACGGGCTGCTCAAGCTCGTCTGCTGCGTCTATCGCCCCTGGATTCGAGATGCCCGTGTCGTGCCCTATGGGGACTCCAAGGTGACGGCCACGGGCTACTCCTTCCCAAGCGGTCACTCGACGCTCGCCACGGCAACGGTTGGTGGCGTGGGCGCCTGGCTGTGGAGGGGCGCCAGACGCATCCTCGCGTGCCTCTGCTTTGCGTTCGTGGCCCTCGTGATGTTCTCGCGCAATTACCTGGGCGTGCATACGCCGCAAGATGTGATTGTTGGCCTTCTTGCCACGGCGCTCATGATGTTCGTCGCGGCCAAGTTGGAGGACTGGACCGACGAGGACCCCCGTCGCGATCGAGTCGTGCTCATCGGTGGCGTCTTGCTGTGCGCTGCGGCGACGGCTCTCTATTTTCTCAAGCCCTACCCGCTTGACTACCAGGCCGACGGCTCGCTGCTCGTTGACCCGGCAAAGATGCGTGCCGACTCCTTCGAGGGCATAGGGCTCGTCTGCGCCTACGTCATTAGTCGCTACTTTGAGCGAAGGGGCTTTGCCTTTGACGAGGAGCTATCGTTCAAGACGCGCCTGGCGTGCGGCTCGGTGGCGCTCGTTCCGCTCGCTGGCTGGCTTGCCCTCGGCTATCCCGCGCTCAAGGCGATAGACCCGCTTCTGGGCAAGTTCGTGGGCTTCTTCGTGTTCGTGGCCTATGTCATGCTCGCTGTGCCTGCGGCGATGGGGCTCGTCGCGCGCCGAGTGCGCGGGTGTCGCTAGGGCCGGGTGGAGCATCGCGGGGGCTGGCCGCTAGTAGCTCACCTGGCAGGGGATGCCCAGGCCGCGCACGCGCTCTGCGATTCCGTCGAGAACGGACGGCGATGCCTTCTTGAGGCCCGCCACCGGCGTCTCGCGCGCCACGGTGTAGATCGTTGCCCCCTGCGGGCGAATGCGGTCCAGGGCGGCAAGCCAGGGCCCCACGTAGCGCTCGCTCGTGTTGTCGAGGTTGTGTCCCCCATGCACACCCGTGAGAAACATCGTCTGCACGATGACATGGCCGCCAAAGCTCGCGAACGTCTCGATCTGATGCTCGACGTCATAGGGGCCTGTGGGCCTGTCGAGCAGCTGGATGTAGGAGGGGTCAACGGTGTCGAGCTTGAGGATGTTGTCATCCACGAGCATGAGCGCGCCGTGGACGGCCGGCACGTCCGCCCTCGTCCCGTTCGAGAGGACGGCGATCTTGCAGCCGGGGGCAATCTCGTCCCTGAGCTGCACGGATCCGGCGATTGCCTCGGGAAACTCCGGGGCTGCCGTGGGCTCGCCGTTGCCCGCGAACGTGATGACGTCGGGCAGCTGCCCTCTCTCGCGCATCGCGAGGAGTGCCTTCTCGAGCGCCGCGAGAACCGTCGTCGCCGTGTTGTGGTGCTGGGCACAGCGTCGTTCGGCATTGAGGCCGTTCTCGCAGTAGAGGCAGTCGAAGGTGCAGATCTTGCCTGTCGCGGGCATCATGTTGACGCCGAGCGACAGGCCGAGCCTGCGACTGTGGACGGGCCCGAAGATGGGGCTGTCATTGAGAAACGTTGCCATACATGACTCCTTTTGCTTGCCGAACGTTGCCATTCTCGCACGGGGAGGCTGTTGGCATCGAGCCGGCATCAGACTTTTACGTATTTGCCTTGAGGGCCGCGTCTTGCGCGGCTGGGACAGAATCGAGCTCGCATGATTTGGTTTACCTCTGACACGCACTTTGGCCACGCGAACGTCCTTGGCTTCACGGACAGGCACCTGCGCTGGCCTACCATCGAGTCGATGAACTCTGGGATTATCGATGCCATCAACGAGCGTGTGTCGATGACGGACACTCTCTACATCCTCGGGGACTTCAGCTTCAAGATGACGGCCGAGGATGCCCTGGCGCTCCGCTGCAAGATCATCTGCAGGGACGTCCACCTCCTGCGAGGAAACCACGACAAGGACTGGGCGCAGAAGGACGTCGCCGGCACCTTCAAGGTGGAGCCTCCCATCCACGTCCTCAAGGTAGACGGCATCAAAATCGTGATGAGCCACTATCCCCTCGCCGACTGGCAGGGCATGTCACATGGCTCGTGGCATCTTCACGGCCACATTCACTCCCGGGGGAATGACTACAACCTGGCGAACCGCAGGCAAGGCCTGCTGCGCTATGACGTCGGCGTCGATGCGAACGGCTACGCGCCAGTGAGCCTCGAAGAGCTCAAGGCGTGGTTCGACGGCGTCGAGGCGCCTCGTACGAGGGTGAAGTGGCCGTTCTGGGTAAACGCCACGGGTGACGAGGAGCTCGACCGAGACCTCGAGCCGTGGCGCGAGCTCTATCGGGAGCAGGATGAGCGCTCTCGAGCGGGACAGCTCATCTAGCGCTCTCGCGTGACAACGCCCGTCTCGTAGTTGACCTCGTATCCCTTTGCCGCGTTGTACACGATGAGCTCCGTGTCGATCGAACCGTCCGAGCTGCGCATGTCCACGATGACGGCGCGGGGAATGCGCTCGCCTCCCACATAGAGTGGCGTCGCGGAGTAGTAGAGCGTGCCGCTCTCGTGGCCGTCGAGCCAGGCCCTGGCGATCTGCTCCCCGTAGGCCATGCCGCCCTCGTTGTCGTTGCCGCCGGCATTCTGCATGCGAGTGCCCGTCACGAGGTTCTCCCGCGTGGGGTCTCCGCCGAGGCTGTCTGCGAGCAGGTGCGAGCGATTCCAGAAGCGTCCGCTGTACGTGTCGCCACCTGGCGTCTCGATGCGTGCCTTGGGGTTCTCGCTGGGCCAGCCTGCCGGGTCAACGTCGATGTCCTGCCTGCCACGCTCCTTGGCTTGCTCGCGCATCTCGTGCGTGAGGTTTGCGGCAACGATTCCCGGTCTGCCGAGCTCGTCGAGAGGGGAGTAGCAGACCTGTCCTGGCTCGACCTCCTTACGTACCTGCGCTGGCCCCACCTCGCGCACGTAGTTGGGGGCCGCGGCCTCGTCCCAGGTCTGCCAGCCGTCGGGGGTCGAGACGGCGGCGGTCGTTGCCGTGGACACTTCGGGGCTGGGGGCGAGGCTTGCGGGGAGCGCCCCTCCCACGGCCTGCCACGCAAGCGCGAGTGCGACGAGAATGGCCGAGCCAATCTGTGCGATCGTGCGTTGCGGCGTACTGCGTCTGGCCATCGTCTCTCCCGTCTCGCTCTCGTCTCCAATGCACCCATTGTGGCAAATATGCGAACGAGAGGGCCGCTTACCAGCAAATTTGCCTCGCCTGTCGGGCATGGGCCTGTCGCGGGCGGGAGAGGCTCAAAAAATTGTCAAAATTTTGGGTTGCGCTGACGCGGTCTTTCCGTATACTAGTTCTCGCACGCAAGGAGCAAGCAACGAGCTCCTGACAACTGAATTCCTCGATAGCTCAATGGTAGAGCCCGCGGCTGTTAACCGCGTTGTTGTAGGTTCGAGTCCTACTCGAGGAGCCAGAATTTGCAGCCCCGTTGGTTTTGCCAGCGGGGTTTTCTTTTAATCGAGATGTACGGGCGGACGCGACTGCGCTCGTCTGTCACGCGGCCCGTGGGACGGGAGGTCCCTTTGCTCGTCTACCTGTTGTCCGCTCTTTTTGCCATCGCGGCCGTGACCGCGGCTGAACTCGTGCCTGCCATCGGCCGCCGCGAGGCCAACGCGCTGTGGGCCGTGGCGTTTATCGCGCTAGTCGTGCCGGCCGCCCTTCGCTACGACATCGGCGTCGACTACTCGGCCACCATGGAGTCCTCCGGCTACCTCGGCTACTGGCAGCTCTATCACCTCTATGCCACCGAGCCCCCGGCGCTTGGCATGGACCCCGGTTTCTACCTGCTCATTCGCCTTCTCAACCTGTTCACGGACAACCCGCAGTGGATGTTCGCGGCAATGTCGGCGGCCACCTACGCGCTCGTGCTCAGGGCCTGCCGGCGCGTCTCGCCGGCGCCGGTATTGTCGGTGGCGCTCTTCATCGTGGCGGGGTTCTACTTCGAGACGTACAACATCGCCCGCCAGTGGTTTGCCATCTCCTGCGTCCTGAACGGCCTCGAGTGGGTGGGCAATGAGGACAGGGAAGACCCGACAGCAGCCCGCCATGCCTTTCTCCACTACGCCCTCTGGGTGCTTCTTGGGGCCAGCATGCATCTAAGCTGTCTCATGTGGCTTGTCCTGTGGCCGTTGCTGCGCGTGAGGATGACGCCGATCCGTGCGGTGGTGTCGCTCGTGGCCGTCATCGCGCTTGCGTTCGTGGGCGTGCATGTGGCCCAGCTTCTGTTCTCGGGCACGCGCTTTGGCTTGTACCTTGACCCCTCGAGCAGCGTCTACGTGGGCCCCGAGCCCAGACTCAACGCCATCGTGACGTCTGGCATCACGTGGGCGTTCGCGCTTCTGGCGTCTCGGCTTGCCGATAGGCCTCTCGGCAGGATTGCCTCGGCGTTGCTCACATGCGCCACGCTCGCGTTTGCGCTCAACGTCTCCGCGGCGTTCCTTCCGTTCATCATCGACCGGGTGGCGCGCTACTTCTCACCGATGCTCATCCTGCTCATGCCCCTGGCCGTCTCCTGGATGGGGGATAAGCACCTGCGCCGCGCCTGCGTCGCCGTCATCCTTGCCGCCTGGATCGCCGCGACCTACGTGCAGGTCGTCGCGGGGGGCCAATACGGCGTGGTGCCGTATCAGTCAGTATTTGATGAGCGTGCGGTGGAGGGCATACTGTCCTAGCGAGCGGCTGCTATCATTTAGGGCTTGAGACGCCGCGCGTTGCCTGCGCCCCGCCTCCAATGCGCCCCGCGCGCCATCTGATGGACCGTCAAGGAGACCGAATTGTCCCAAGACCAGACCGTGGCCGGACAGGCCACTGTGCCCGCCTCGGAGGCCTACGCCAAGACCGGCAGGGCCAAGGAGAAGTTCATCCTCGCCCAGCTCGTGGGCAAGGATTTCAAGCGCAAGTATCGCCGCAGCGTCCTCGGCGTCGTGTGGAGCGTCCTCAACCCGCTGCTCATGATGATCGTCATGTCGCTCGTGTTCTCCTTCTTCCTGCGCTACGACAACATGGAGCACTACCCGCTCTACCTCATCCTCGGCAACGTCATCTGGACCATCTTTGCCGACTCAACCAACCAGGGCGTCACCTCCATCCTCGACGCGGCGCCGCTGCTCAAGAAGGTACGCATCAACAAGACGGTGTTCCCGGTCGAGCGCGTGCTGTTTGCCCTCGTGAACTTCGCGTTCTCGCTCATCGCCGTCGTGATCGTCATGCTGTGGGAGGGCGTCATGCCCACCTGGACGGTCATCCTGCTGCCCGTGCTACTCGTGCTGCTCATGGGCTTCTGCATCGGCATGAGCCTGCTGCTCTCGTCGCTTGCCGTCTTCTTCCGCGACATCATCCACCTGTGGGGCGTCGTCATCCTCGCCTGGAGCTACGTCACGCCGCTGTTCTGGCCCGTGAGCATGATCGCCCAGGTTCCGTATGCGTTCATGCGCGTCATCATGCTCGCGAACCCCATGTACAACTACGTCACGTTCATGCGCATGATCCTGCTCAACGGCCAGCCGCCCGAGCTCATCACCATCGGCATGTGCGTGTTCTGGGCCGTCTTCATGATCGCGGTGGGCTACGCGGTCTTCCGCAAGCTCCAGCGCAAGTTCATCCTCTACATCTAGTCTGTGCCGAAAGGCTGGTTATTCCCCATGGCAGTCAAGAATGACATCACAAGCCCCGAGGACTATGCCATCGAGGTCGACGACGTCTCCATGATCTTCAACATGGCGAGCGAGCGCCTCGACAACCTCAAGGAGTACTTCATCAAGCTCGTGAAGCACGAGCTGTTCTTCGAGGAGTTCCATGCCCTCAAGCACGTGAGCTTCAAGGTGCGTCGCGGCGAGGTGCTCGGCCTTGTGGGCACCAACGGCTCGGGCAAGTCCACGATGCTCAAGATTATCGCCGGCGTGCTGGAGCCCAGCGAGGGCAGCGTGCGCGTGCACGGCAACATCGCGCCGCTCATCGAACTTGGCGCCGGCTTTGACATCGAGCTCACCGCTCGCGAGAACATCTACCTCAACGGTGCGCTTCTCGGCTACACAAAGGACTTCATCGACGCTCACCTCGACGACATCGTGGACTTTGCCGAGCTCAGGGACTTCATGGACATGCCGCTCAAGAACTACTCGAGCGGCATGGTGGCGCGCATCGCCTTCGCCATCGCCACGGTCGTGGAGCCCGACGTCCTCATCGTTGACGAGACCCTCTCCGTGGGCGACGTCTTCTTCCAGGAGAAGTGCGAGCGCCGCATCCGCGAGTTCATCGAGAGCGGCCGCGTCACCGTCCTGTTCGTGAGCCACTCGCTCGAGCAGGTCGAGCGCCTGTGCACGCGCTGCGTCTGGATCGAGAAGGGCGAGCAGCGCATGATCGGCGACACCGACGAGGTCTGCCAGGCCTATCGCAGGCAGTTCAACTAATGGGCGCCGAACTAATGGGCGCCGAGGCAAGCGCGGGCGCACGCAAGAAGAGCGTCGCCGCCGTCGTCGTGACGTATAACCGCAAGGACCTCTTGCTCGAGTGCCTTGACTGCCTCGCCGCGCAGGACCTTGGGCGCCTCGGGGACTCCTTTGAGCTGTCCGTCATCGTCGTGGACAACGCAAGCACGGATGGCACGGAGCAGGCGCTGGCGCCGCTCGTGGAGTCTGGGCGCATCGCGTACTTCAACACGGGCGAGAACCTTGGTGGGGCCGGCGGCTTCAACTATGGCATGCGCGTGGCGGTCGAGGCGGGCCATGACTTTGTCTGGGTCATGGACGATGACTGCATGACGCACCCCGACACCCTTCGCGAGCTGCTGCTCGCCGGCGAGGGACTGGACGGCGACTTTGGCTATCTCACGAGCGTGTGCCTGTGGACAGATGGCAAGCCCTGCACGATGAACCGCCAGCGCCACCCGCTGCACACCACGATCGAGGACTTCTCGCCCGAGCTGCAGCCTTGCACGCTTGCCTCGTTCGTTTCGCTGTTCGTGCCGGCGGACGTCATTGCGGAGCTGGGCCTTCCCATCAAGGACTTCTTCATCTGGACGGACGACTGGGAGTTCACGCGGCGCGTCTCTCGCAGGTATCCGTGTTACGTCGTGGGTACGAGTATCGTGACGCACAAGTGCAAGGTCAACGGCGCCGGTAACATCGCGCTCGACTCTGGCGAGCGCATCAGCCGCTTTCGTTTGGCCTATCGCAACGACATCGTGCTGTATCGCGGCGAGGGCCTGTCCGGCTATGCCTATGTGGCCGCACGTGACCTCAACCACCTCGCGCGCATCGTGCTCGAGGCCAAGGGTCGCAAGCTCGAGCGGGCACGTGCCGTCGTCGGCGGCACGCTCGAGGGCCTTCGCTTCCATCCCCAGATCGAGTACGTGAGGAGACCGGAGAAGTAGGAGACGGTCCTTCGCTCCATCTTTGTTTTACGGACAGCTGTTCGCCCGCGACGCATCCCATTCGCGCCGCGGGCGAGTCATTTCGCGCCAGGCTGATGCGACGGCAATTCTTCCATTTGATAATCGACGTGCATTCACAACCTGCAAACGCAGCTCAAACGCACCAGTCGTCAAAAGGGAGACGCCATGTCATCCACCTTTGGCAGTGGGCTGCGACGCGAGCGCGCGTCTTTTGCTCTTCTCGCAACCGTCCTGCTTGCGCTGGGAATTCTGTTTGGAGCGCCCATCGCGGCGCATGCGAGAACTACGGTCTATCTCAACCAGGGCTCCGGCAACGATTCCAACTCGGGTGCAACTTCGGCCCAGCCCGTCAAGACCATCGACCGAGCGGCCGAGCTTGCGGGCGAGGGCGGAACCGTCGTGCTCACGAGCGCCTATTCCGTTCCCTCCGGCACCACGGTCGAGGTCACAGGCATTTCCGTCAAGCGCGGTTTCGTTGGGCAGACCCTATTCAGCGTGCGTGGCTCGCTTGTGCTCGACTGCGAGGTGGACGGCTCGGGTGATACCACCGGCGTGGCGCCCATCGTTATGCTTACGGGTGGCAAACTCGTGCTCGAGGATGGCGCGAAGCTCCATGGGGCAAGCTGCACCAATCAACCCGGCGGTGCCGTGTGCGCCTATGATGGCTCCACGATTGAGATGAACGGTGGCTCCATCGAGAGCAACCATGCTCAGGAGGCCTCCGCCATCCAGCTGTTCAACACCTCGGTCGCCTACCTGAACGGCGGTTCGATCCACGACAATACCGAGGAATTCGGCGGCACCGTGCAGGCGCTTCTCGACAGCGAGATCATCCTGAACGGAACAGTTGTCGGTGACAACGTCGATGACAACGGCGATGGCGCCGTCTTCGTCTCTGGTAGCTCGCTCACCATCAAGGCCGGCAACATCTCTTCCGAGAGTCGCGCTGTCACGACCGACCGCTGGAACGGAACGGACTCCTCGGTAACGCTCGGCTGCGCCAACCCCATCTTGTCTGGCTCCATCTGCGTGCGAAACGAAGATGGTGACGACTTCACGCCCATCAAGGTCGCGAACGGCTTCTCCACGACCTCACCCATCGGTCTCGAGGCCTGGTACACCCTAAGCTCTGGCGTGGTTGCCGCCGCCTATGATGGCGTGACGCCCAAGGAGGGAGACTTCGCTAGCCCCGAGGGCATCTACGACAACCTCTTTGCCGTCGAGGGAAACGCCATCGTGTGGAGGCGTGCCACGAAGGTCATGTTCAGGAAGTACGAGAACGGCGCCTGGAGCTATGCTGACCCAATCGCCGTCGAGGTTGGCAAGACGATTCCTACCAGCGCGCTTCCTGCGGTGACGATGCCCGGCTACAACACCGTTTGGTCCAAGATAGTCGATCGTACCTACGTCCCCTGGGACTTTGAGACCGAGACGGTGGGCGAATCCTGGCTTACGCTCTACAGCACGTTCCGGCTCGATCCTGCGACCGTCAGCATCTCCGGTGAAACGACGGTGCACGAGGGCAACATCAAGCTCACGGCGAACGCAACCCATCCGGCCGAAGGCGCGACGTTTGCCTACCAGTGGCTGAAGGACGGCAAGGAGATTGACGGCGCTACGGCTGCCGTGCTCGAGACCAGCGAAGGTGGCTCTTACTCCGTCCGTGTGACGGTCACGGTGGGCAAGCAGACCGCCACGATGACGACAGATTCCGTTGCCTGCACGATCACGCGTCACGAGATGGGGGAGTGGACCGTCACGAAAAAGCCCACGACCTCAGATGAGGGAACCGAGACCCGAACCTGCCGTCTCTGTGACAAGACAGAGACGCGCTCGGTGGCCAAGCTCGCACCCGAGGCCAAGAAGGAGATTCCTCAGACGGGTGAGGATGCCCTGCCCGTGCTTGCCCTCGTCATGACCGGAGTCTTGGTTGTGGGCGTTGGCATGATTGGCAAGAGGCCGTAGGCTCGAGCGTCATGCCGTTGAACGATTCTAGCTAGCAAAAGAGGGGTGGCCGCCTGTTTGCGACCACCCCTCTGATGTCTGCCGTGATTGTGGCCTAGCTACTCCATGCCCAGGCGGCTTCTCCAGTACGCCTCGCTCGTCATCCTCGGGAAGGCGTCGGCGTAGGCGGCGGCGACCTTCTCGTGCTCGAGCTGCCAGCGGCGCTTGAGGGCGCGCTCGCGCTCGATGATGCGGCGGTTGCGCTCGCGGTCCATGCGGCGCACAGCGGCCTTCTCGCCGGTGACGTCGAGCACGAGCACCGTCTTGCACGCGACCGTGTCGTTGTCATAGACGCACGGGCCCGTCGTCTGCATGTGGCCGGGGGCCTTCCTGAGCAGGGCATCCGGCAGCAGGTGCTTGTCGTAGGGAATCGACTTGCGCAGCTTGCCCGCGATGCCGAGCGCATGGTGCGGCTCCGGGTGGATGGCGTCGAGGTCCGCCGCGTCGAGGAGCTCGGGGTCGACCTCTGACAGAGGCACGAACTTGTCGTTGAGCTGTGCGTTCTTGCGCATGAGCGCGCTGCCGTCCACCTCCATGAGCCACTCGGGCCCGCGCAGGTAGTCCTCGACGCCCTGGAGCAGCAGCTCGGCCGCGCCGTACTCGAGCTCGCGGCGGCGCAGCATGACGTTTCTCCAGACGCGCGTCATGAACAGCTCCGTGTTCACGAAGCCGTCGCACGCGGCCATGACGAGGAAGTTGCGCACGTACTGGTAGCAGTCCACCGAGGCGCGCGGACGCCCCTCGAAGCTCTCGTGCCACACGCAGATGCCGTTCATCGTCATGTAGGTGGGATTGCTGCGCAGGCCGTACTCTACGTCGTCGCAACGCACGAACACGGGCAGCGGCAGCCCCTTCTCGCGGATGTTGCTCACGGGGATGCACGAGAACCACCAGGCCCCGTAGGCGTGCTCCACCTCGACGTTCTCGCGTTCGTTCGCCGCGACCTCGGACAGACGGTCCACGTAGTGGTCGGGCTTGAGCTTGGCGTACTTGCCGCTGCGCAGCACGTGGCTCACGTCCTCGAACAGGCGCGTGGGCTGCTCGACGGAGAGCATGGCGCCGTTCACGAACGCGTCTGCGTACTCGTCGCTCGCGAGTGCCAGCAGGTTGTAGGTTCGCTTGATGCTCTCGGGGAACACGTGAACGTCATCGTCCATGAGGATGACGTGCGTGAAAGGCCGCTCGGAGTCGAGCGTCGCGAGCATTCCGCGGGCAAAGCCGCCGGCGCCGCCCACGTTGGCGTTGGGGATGACGGTCACGAGGTCGTCAGAGAGCGCCTCGGCGTCGAGCGTGGAGCCGTTGTCCACGACGAACATGTGGAAGTTGTCGTGGATGGGGCCATCGTCCTCGGCCACGCTCGAGCGCATGAGTTCGATGTTGGGGACGATGTAGTGCTCCTTCTTGAACGTCGTGGTGGAAAGCGCGATGCGCACGGGGCGCACGCGGCCCTCCTCGACGCTCGCCGAGTAGCAGCCGCCGTGCAGGAGCGTGCGTCCCGCGGGCAGCAGCTCGAATGCGACGAGGTCCATGCCCGCGGCGTCGATCGTGGCGCTCACGCGGGCGCGCTGTCCGGTCTCGGGCGCGATGGAGAGGCGGTCGAGCTCGACGGTGCTCTCCGCGTCCGCGCGGGCGCCTGCCGGCAGGCCCTTGATGACGACCTCGCAGGCGTCGCCGGACAGCTCGAGGGAGAGCGTCACCTCGTGGATGCCGCAGTACTTGGCCCACTTGCCCGCAGAGCATGCGTTGAGGAAGGTCATGAAGTCGGTGGGCTCGCTGACGACGAGGGCGTGTTCCTCGTCCTCATAGACGAGCGGGGACGAGCAGAATGCGTAGAGCTCGTCATGGCCCGCGAGGTGGTCCGCGGGCTTGAGCAGGACGTTCGAGAGCTTGTGCTCGATCATGTGCGCTCCTGTGCGTTGAGCCGAGTGGATTTCGAATGTCGGCGTTGTTCTTGTCGGTGAGTAGTATAGTGGTCAAGACCTTTAAGACGGTGCGGGACACCGGCAAGGATCGAGCGCTCAGGCGCAACACATATGAGACCTTCACCAGACGTCCCGGGCCGCACTAGGCACAGGCGTCTTTTTTTGTGAAGGGAGCCACATGGAACAGATCGCACCCAAGGCGACCATCATGGACGGCGCGGCGATGGCGCGAGCCCTCACCCGCATCGCCCACGAGGTCATCGAGAACAACGAGGGGGCTGAGAACATCGCCCTCGTCGGCATCGTGCGCCGCGGCGCAAACATCGCCGAGGAGCTCGCCGACGAGATCGAGGCCATCGAGGGCATCCGCCCGCCCGTTGGCAAGCTCGACATCAGCTTCTACCGTGACGACGTGACGCGTCGCGTCGCGCCCGTCATCCACAAGACCCAGATCGACTTCGACGTCGACGGCAAGGACATCGTCCTGGTCGATGACGTGCTCTTCTCCGGCCGCACCGTTCGCTCGGCGCTCGACGCCCTCATGGACTTCGGCCGACCCGCCACCATCCAGCTCGCCGTCATGGTCGATCGCGGCCACCGCGAGCTGCCCATTCGTGCCGACTACGTGGGCAAGAACGTCCCCAGCTCCCACGAGGAGGACGTCCGCGTGTTCGTGGAGTCCCTCGACGGCCGCGACGCGGTGGAAATCTGGGACATCGAGGCCGAGAAGCAGGCCATCGCCAAGAAGGAGGTCAGTGCCTAAGATGCTCTCCGTACGCAACCTCATCAACACGACGGACCTTACGGCCGACGACATCACGCAGATCCTCGACACCGCCCGCTCGATGGAGGAGATCAACCACCGCACGATCAAGAAGGTGCCCGCCCTTCGCGGCCGCACGATCGTGAACCTGTTCCTCGAGCCGTCCACGCGCACGCGCTCCTCGTTCGAGATCGCCGAGAAGCGCCTCTCGGCCGACTCCCTGAACGTCGCGGGCTCCAGTTCCTCGGTCTCCAAGGGCGAGTGCCTCGAGGACACCATCAAGACGCTCGACTCCTATGGCATCGACATGTTCGTCTGCCGCGCGCGCAACGCCGGCACCGCCGAGCGCATCACCCAGTACACCGACGCCCGCGTCATCAACGCCGGCGACGGCAAGCACGCGCACCCCACGCAGGCCCTGCTCGACCTGTACACGATGCGCGAGCACTTCGGCAGGCTCGACGGCCTGAAGGTCGCCATCGTGGGCGACCTGCTCCACAGCCGCGTCGTGGGCTCCCTTGCGCCTGCGCTTCGCACCATGGGCGCCAAGGTCACGCTCGTGGGCCCGCCCACGTTCCAGCTTCCCGAGCCCGAGGTCTTCGGTGCCGAGGAGACGTATGACTTCGACTCCGTGATCGAGGACGCCGACGTCGTGTACATGCTGCGCGTGCAGCTCGAGCGCATGGAGGGTGCCACCATTCCCTCGAAGCGCGAGTACAACCGCCTGTGGGGCCTCAACGCCGAGCGTCACGCCCGCATGAAGGAGGGCGCGCTCGTCATGCACCCGGGCCCGATGAACCGCGGCATGGAGATCGACTCCATCCCGGCCGATGCCCAGAACTCGTTCGTGACCCGACAGGTCGCCGCGGGCCTCTACACCCGCATGGCCGAAATGTACCTGCTGCTTGGAGGAGAAGAGAATGCTGCTGATTAAGGGCGCCCACGTCGTTGACCCCCAGGTTGGTCTCGACGGTGTCTACGATGTCCTCATCGAGGGCGAGCGCATCGCCAGGGTTGGCGAGCGCATCAAGGCCCCCGAGGGCGCCGAGGTCCTCGAGGCCGACGGCAAGTACCTCGTTCCTGGCCTGACCGACATCCACGTCCACTTCCGCGACCCGGGCTACGAGTACAAGGAGACCATCGAGACGGGCTCTGCCGCCGCCGCCGCCGGTGGCTTCACCGACGTCGCCACCATGCCCAACACCGACCCCGTCGTCGACTCGGGCGAGGGCATCCGCTACCAGATTGCCAAGGGCGACGCCTGCGGCCTGGTGCACGTGCGCCCCATCGGTGCCTGCACCCGTGGCGAAAAGGGCGAGGCGCTCGCCGAGATCGGCGACATGGTGGCCGAGGGCGCCTGCATGTTCTCCGACGACGGCCACGGCGTCCAGAGCGCCGGCATGCTGCGCACCGTCATGGACTACGTGCGCCAGTTCGACCGCGCCGTCGCCTGCCACTGCGAGGTTCGCTCGCTCACGGAGCACGGCATGGTGAACGAGGGCCGCGCCAGCACGCGCCTCGGCCTTGCCGGCTGGCCCGCTGCCGGCGAGGAGATCGAGATCGCCCGTGACATCGAGCTGTGCCGCCTCACGGGCTGCGCGCTGCACATCTGCCACATCTCCACGGCCCATGGCATGGAGCTCGTCCGCGCCGCCAAGGCAGAGGGCCTGCCCGTCACGGCCGAGGTCTGCCCGCACCACCTGTTCCTCGACGAGTCCGCGCTCGATGACACCTACGACACGAACCTCAAGATGAACCCGCCGCTGCGCACTGCCGAGGACGCCGCCGCCCTGCGCGCCGGCATCGCCGACGGCACGATCGACTGCGTCGTCACCGACCATGCCCCGCACGCCCTTCACGAGAAGGAGTGCGAGTTCGAGATCGCCCCGTTTGGCGTCGTCGGACTCGAGACGAGCCTGCCGCTCATGCTCACGAACCTTGTCGCCACGGGCAAGATGACGTGGCAGCGCCTTGTCGAGGTCATGTGCGTGAACCCGCGCAAGGTCGCTCGCCTGGCTCCCGTCAAGGTCGAGGCGGGCTCTGTCGCCGACCTCACGCTCGTCGACCCCGAGCTCGACGTCGAGGTGACGCCCGAGCTGTTCTGCGGCAAGCAGCACAACTCCGCGTTCATGGGCGCCAAGCTGCGCGGTCGCGCCACGGACACGATTGTTGCGGGCAAGCACGTCCTCAAGGACTGCAAGCTCGCCTAGTTCCATATGATTGGCGCCCGTCGGCCCCAGGGAGGGTCGGCGGGCGTCTTTGGCCGTCGCGGCTCACGCGGCGGCGTTTTGCCCGAAAGGAGAGACATGGCCCAACCAACCCCATCGCCGGCGCGCATCCATGAGTTCACGATCGTGGAGAACGTCCGCATCGCCGAGGGCGTCATGCGCCTCACGATCGAGGCCCCGCGCCTTGCCGCGGCCATCAAGCCCGGCCAGTTCATGAGCTTCGCCGTTCCCGGGGACACGACCCAGCTCATACGCATCCCGCTCTCGTTTGCCTCCGCGGATGCCGAGGCCGGCACCGTGACGACCTACTACGCCGTCGTGGGCGACGGCACGCGTCGCCTTGCCGCCATGGGCGTGGGCGAGGGCTCCACCGTCCTCGGCCCCGGCGGTCACGGTTGGAGGCTTCCCGAGGATGCCTCTCGCGTGCTCGTCGTCGCGGGCGGCATCGGCATCACGCCCGTCATCGCCGCTGCCGGCATGGCCAAGGCGGCCGGCGCCGAGGTCGATGCCGTTGTCGGCGCACTCACGGCGGCCAAGCTGTGCGGAACCGATGAGCTTGCGGCTCTTGGCTGTGCCGAGGTCCGCGTCACGACCGACGACGGCACCGCCGGCACCAAGGGCTTCGTGACGGCTGAGGTCGGCCCCATGCTCGAGGCCGGCGACTACGACGTCGTGCTCACGTGTGGTCCCGAGCCCATGATGCGCGCCGTTGCCACCCAGGCCGAGGCCGCAGGCGTGGCGTGCGAGGTCTCTCTCGAGCGCATGATGACCTGCGGCTTTGGCGCCTGCAATACGTGCAACGTCCAGACGACGGATGGCATGGTCGGCGCCTGCATGCACGGTCCCGTGTTCGACTCGAGGAGGGTTGTCTGGTGAGCAAGGTGAACATGGCCGTCGACCTCGGCGGCATCAAGATGAAGAACCCGATCAACACCGCGAGCGGAACCTATGGCTTTGGCTGGCAGTTCGAGGGGTTCTATGACGTGAGCCGCCTCGGCGCCATCACGACGAAGGGTTGCGCCGCCGAGCCTTGGCCCGGCAACCCCGCGCCGCGCATGGCCGAGGTCACGAGCGGCATGATGAACTCCGTGGGCCTGCAGAACCCCGGCGTCCGCGGCCTCGTCGAGAACTATGGCGAGTACCTCCAGCAGCTCTCCGACAAGGGCACCCAGGTTATCTGCCAGGTCGCCGGCCACTCCGTTGAGGAGTACGTGCGCGCCGTCGACCTGTTCGAGGAGCTCGCCCCCTTCGCCGCTGGCCTCGAGATCAACATCAGCTGCCCCAACATCGCCGCGGGCGGCTGTGCCATGGGCTCCACCCCGGAGGGTGCCGGCGAGGTCATCCGCGCCGTGCGCTCTCACACGAAGCGCCCGCTGCTCGTCAAGATGGCGCCCGCCCGCGTCGTCGAGGTTGCCAAGGCGCTCGAGGCCGAGGGCGCAGACGCCCTCACCGTCATCAACTCCATCTCTGGCATGGCCATCGACGTCAACACGCGCAAGAGCCGCCTCTCTCGCCCCACGGGTGGCATGAGCGGCCCGGCGCTTCACCCCATCGCCGTGCGCATGGTGTGGGAGGTCCACAACGCCGTGAACATCCCCATCGTGGGCGTGGGCGGTGTCATGAGCGGCCGCGACGCCGCTGAGTTCATCCTCGCCGGTGCCACGAGCGTCTCGGTGGGCATGGCCAACCTCGTTGATCCCACGGCTGCCCCGCGCATCCTCGACGAGCTCACCGAGTGGGCCGAGTCCCAGGGTGTCAGTGACATCAACGAGCTCATCGGCGCCTTCGAGGGATAGGGGAGAGACATGGGTAGGTTCGACAACCTCTCTGCGCGCGACCGCATCATGGTGGCGCTCGACTGCGGCCCCGACGAGGCCCGTGCGCTTGTCGACAAGCTCGAGGGCCACGCCACGTGGCTCAAGGTGGGCATCACGCTCATCTACGACGGCGGCCTTCCGCTCGTCTCCGAGCTTCGCGGGCGCGGCTTCAAGGTGTTCGTTGACTCCAAGTTCCACGACATCCCCCACCAGGTCCGCGGCGCCGTCAAGAGTGCGGCCCACACGGGTGCGGACCTCGTGACCGTCCACGGCTCCGGCTCCGAGGCCATGCTTCGCGCCTGCCACGAGGGTGCCGAGGAGGCCCAGGCCGAGTACGGTCGCAAGCCCTACGTCATCGCCATCACGGTGCTCACGAGCATGGACGCGGAAGAGCTCGCCAAGGTCGGCGTCACGCGGCCCATTCCCGAGCAGGCCGCCGCGCTCGCGAAGCTCGCCGTTGACTCCGGCCTCGACGGCATCGTCTGCTCGCCGCGCGAGGCGCGCGAGATGCGCGAGCTTCTCGGCCCGGACGCGCTCATCGTGACGCCCGGCGTGCGCCCCGCAGGCGCCGCCCTTGGGGACCAGAGCCGCGTGGCGACACCGGCCGCGGCCATCGAGGCCGGCGCGAGCCACATCGTGGTGGGCAGGCCCATCACGCAGGCGGATGACCCCGTTGCCGCCTTCGAGGCCATCGTTGAGGAGCTCGAGCGCGCCTAGGTCAAATCCATCGCTTCACACATGGCTCCCGGAAAAGGCCACAAAGTGTCCATCAGCAACAAAACTGGTGGTAAATTGGCTAAAACCGGGAGCTTTTTATGTCGAAGTTCTTGCAAAACGGCTGGTCTATTGCCATAGTTGCATACAGCCGATTCCGGGGACCGTTGTCCCTACGGTTCTTTTTGTTCGTAAGTTCTATGTTTGGAGGAAACAATGGCTCTCCCTCAGCTTTCCGAGGAGCAGCGCGCTGCCAACCTGAAGAAGGCCGCCGAGGCCCGTCACGCCCGTGCCGAGCTTCGCGAGAAGATCAAGACCGGCCAGGTCACGCTCGAGTACGTCCTCGATTCCGATGACCCCGCCGCCACCCGCATGCCCGTCCGCGCCCTCATCGAGTCGCTCCCGGGCTACGGCAAGGCCAAGGCCGCCAAGATCATGGACGAGCTCGAGATTTCCCCGAAGCGTCGCGTCCAGGGTCTCGGCCTTCGCCAGCGTGAGGCCCTCCTCGAGATCCTCTCGAAGTAGTGTCGCGCACACCCAGACTGTTCGTCGTCTCCGGACCGTCGGGCGCGGGAAAGGGCACGCTCGTCTCCCTCGTGAGGGAGCAGCGCCCCGACCTGGGCCTGACGGTCTCGGCCACAACGAGACAGCCACGCCCAGGTGAGGTGGACGGTGTCTCGTACCACTTCCTAAGCAAGGAGGAGTTCGCTCGCCGCGTCGAGGCCGGCGAGTTCCTTGAGTGGGCCAACGTCCATGGCAACTGCTACGGGACTCTGCGCTCAGAGGCGGACCGCAACCTTTCGGCCGGCAAGTCCGTCATCCTCGAGATTGACGTGCAGGGCGCCCTCAACGTGCGCAAGGTCTATCCGGACGCCGTTCTCGTCTTCATTGAGCCGCCCTCGATGGAGGTCCTCGAGCAGCGCCTCCGCGGTCGCGGCACCGAGGACGAGCAGAGCCTCGAGCTTCGGCTCGCGGATGCCGCCGGTGAGATGGAGAAGGCCTCAGAGTACGACGAGCGCGTTGTCAACGACGACCTTAAGGAGGCCTGCGCGGAGCTTCTCCGCGTCCTGGACTCTCATGAGATGAATTGAGGTACCAAGCAATGTCTGTCATCAAGCCCGAAATCGACGACCTGCTGGAGCAGACCGAGCACAACCCGTTCCTGCTGTGCTCCGTTGCCTCCAAGCGCGCGTGCGACATCAACAACATGCTCCGTGGCCAGCACCTTCGCGTGACGGCCATCCAGGACGTCGACGACATCACCACCGTCGTCTCCGGCCAGGATACGACCTCCATCGCCATGGAGGAGATTGCCAACGGCACGCTTGGTTACGTCCAGGAGGACTTCGACGAGGCCATCAAGGACACCAACACCAAGATTGGCGAGTAACCCGTGACGTCTAGAGTCTGCCTCGTCCACTATCACGAGATTGGCCTGAAGGGCAAGAACCGCTCCACGTTCGAGCGCCAGCTCATCACCAACCTCAAGCGTGCCCTCAAGGGTCGCTCCGCCCACGTCGAGCGTCTCGCTGGCTACGTCCGCGTCCACTTCGAGGACGGGGACGTGCCCGCCGACGTTCCCGGGCTCATCTCCCGCGTGCCCGGTGTGGCGCGCGTCTCGGTGGCCTTCCGCTGCGATCGCGAGCCCGAGCAGTACAACGAGGCCGCGATCGAGAGCCTCACGAGCTGCGAGCCGTTCCAGACCTTCAAGGTTCACGGCCGCAGGTCCAACACGGACTATCCCATCCACAGCATCGAGCTCAACCGGCAGGTGGGAGCCGTGCTGTGCGATGCCTTCCCGGACAAGAAGGTGCAGATGCACCAGCCCGACGTCACGGTCAACGTGCACGTCGTTCAGTCCGACGTCTACGTCTACGCCGATGCCGCCTCCATGCGCGGCGCGGGCGGCCTGCCCGTGGGCACGGCCGGCAAGGTCGTGACGCTGCTCTCGAGCGGCTTTGACTCCCCGGTTGCCACATGGATGGTCGGCCGTCGCGGTGCCACGTGCATTCCGGTGCACTTCTCGGGACGCCCCATGACGAGCGATGCCTCCGAGTGGCTGACGCAGGACATCGTCCGCGCCCTCGAGCCTGCTGGCATCATCGGGCGCCTCTACGTGGTTCCGTTTGGCGAGTGTCAGCGAGAGATCTCTCTCAAGGCCCCGCAGTCGCTTCGCGTCATCATGTACCGTCGCCTCATGTTCGAGGTCGCCCAGGCCGTGGCCGAGCTCGAGGGTGCCAAGGCGCTCGTCACGGGCGAGTCGCTCGGCCAGGTTGCCTCGCAGACGCTCGACAACATCACCGCCACCAATGACGTTGCCAGGATCCCTGTGTTTCGTCCGCTCATCGGCACGGACAAGATCGAGATCATCGACCGTGCCCAGCGAATCGGCACGTATGACATCAGCGCGCAGACCGCGCCGGACTGCTGCACGCTGTTCATGCCGCGTCGTCCCGAGACGCATGCCCACCTCGATGCGGTCCGTCGCGCGTGGGAGACGTTCGACCACGATGCCATGGTGAAGCACCTCATGGAGACCATCGAGTACGTCGACTTCGATACGTGTCCGTCATATCGCCCGCCGCGCGAGCTCAAGGCGAGGCATCGCGAGCTTGCACCTGCCGAGTGGCCGGATTCTGCGGACGAATAGTCTCTAGATTTAGTTTTGAACATCTGCTGCTAGACGCGCGAGCCCGACCGGTTATCAACACCTGGTCGGGCTCTTTTTGCGCCAAGCGGGCCAATTCCTGTTTGATTTCTGTAAGGTTTGCGTTTGACCGTGCGGGACTTTCTGCCCCTTCTCGATGGCAGCTTACCTCCTCTTTGCAAAGATTCGAGCAGGGAGGTGTCCTTGATGGCGCAGCTAAGAAGAGGCGGGAAAGCCAGCGTGAGGCATGTCGCGGCGCTTGCGGTGGTGGGCGTGGCCGTTGCGGCCATATGCACCCTCGTCGTGTTCGTACGCCCCTCTGGTGGCGTTGTGGTGGAGCGGGCGAACGAGGCCCAGGTCACGACGTCTGAGAGCCCCGCCGCCACGACGCAGGGACCCGACGCGGTCGTTGTCCATGTGGACGGAGCGGTCTGCTGTCCCGGCGTCTACGAGCTCGTGCTCGCCTCTCCCCGTGTGAGGGATGCGGTCGATGCCGCCGGTGGCCTTGCGGATGGTGCGGACACATCCTCGATGAACCTGGCGTCTCTCCTTGGGGACGGGCAGAAGATTCACGTTCCCTTCGAGGGGGAGAGCTCCGTCGAGGCTACGGGTGCAGGCGGTGGCGGTGAGTCCGCTGACGCCTCGGGTGTGGCCGGCTCGTCCTCGCTCGTCAACATCAACAGCGCCACGGCGGAGGAGCTGGACGACCTGCCGGGCGTGGGTCCCTCGACGGCCGCGGCGATCGTCGAGGAGCGCAACGCAAACGGCCCCTTCTCCTCTCCTGAGGACCTCATGCGCGTGAGCGGCATCGGCGAGAAGAAGTTCGCCAAGCTGCGCGATCACATCTGCGTGTGACCGTCATGAATGGCAAGGTTGACACGAAGGGGGAGGGCGCCTTCCCGGGACGTCCCTACGTTCCGCCCCTGTTCGTGGGGATGGTGAGTCTCGTCGTCAGTGACGTCGCAGTCCTTCGCGGCGCATGTGGCCAGCCGGTGATCCTCTTGCTGTGCGCGGCTGGGGTTGCCCTGACGGTGGCGCTGCGTCGCATTGGCCGCATCTTGTGGTCTCATATGGCGTTTGCGGCCCTGCTGTGCGCGACTCTTGGATGCGCCTGCTCGACTATGGCCCTGACCCAGCTCGACGCGAACGCGGAGAGGCTGGCAAAGACCCCAATTTCGTCATGTGCGGTCATCGTTGATGGGGATGCGAGCGAGAACGGCGGCTCGTGGACGTGCCGGGCACATGTTGAGGCACCTGGATTTCACTCGGTCGGCGTCTGGCTGACGACTCCTGAGCCCGTGGAGCGAGGCGATCTCCTTTGCGGCATCGGACGCTTCTCCCCCAACGGCGAGGACGAGTTCGGCATCTCGAGCAGGTCACAGGGTATGGCGGGGAGGGTAAGGCTCGTTCGCGTCACGAAGCGCCAGCCTGCCGACGGGGCCGCGGGCTTGCTGATGCGCCTGAGGGAGGGCGTCGTCTCTCGCCTTGCACCCGTGAGCAGCGAGTCTCGAGCGCTGCTCACGGGCGTCGTGGCTGGGGACAGACGGGAGCTCAAGGCTCAGGGCACAAGCGATGCGTTCTCGGCGGCGGGACTGTCGCATCTCATCGCCGTCTCGGGAGCGCACCTTGCCATTGTGTTCTCGCTTGTCGATGGTCTCCTTCTGTCGCTCGGGGTGGATCGCGGCCCGCGTAACTTCCTTACGCTTGCGCTTTCGGCGCTGTTCGTGCTGCTCTGCGCGTGCCCGGCCTCTGCCGTGCGTGCGTGGGTGATGCTTGCGGCGGGCGTGGCCGGCAGGGGAGTCGGGCGGCGGGGCCATGCCCTTTCGGGACTTGCCGTCGCGGGCATCCTCATGTGCCTGGCAGACCCGTTCTGCGCAAGTGACCTTGGGTTTCAGCTCTCGATGCTCTCTGTGGCCTCGTTGTCGCTGCTCTGCCCCTATGTGAGGGCGATGATCGAGTCCGTCGCTCCCTCTCGGAGTTATCGAGAGATGCGGTTTGTCCCTCGCCCCCTGCGCCCCTACGTGGCGAGGCTCGGCAGGAACGTCCGCTCCTCTCTCGCGGCCTCGCTCGCTTGCCAGCTGGCAACCTGGGCGATCGTTGCCGTGACGTTTGGCAGGGTCTCTCTCGTGGGTCCGCTTGCGAGCCTTGTCGTGGGCCCGCTGCTCTCGCCCCTCGTGCTCGCGGCCCTCGTTGCCTGCCTTGCCCTTCCCGTGCCGGTCGTGGGCGGCCTTGCCCTTGGGCTCGCTGACGGGCTCGCGCGCCTCGTCGTGAAATTGACGCACATGCTTGCCAACCTGCCGTTCTCGAGCATCCCCATCGTGGCCCCGGCTTGTACGGAGCTGCTTCCGATCATTGGAGGAATCGTGCTGCTCGCATTCTGGCCCAGGCCGTCGCGACGAATGCTGAGGAGGGCCTCCCTGGGGACGGTCATCGTGGCCGTGGCGCTGTTTCTGCGGCTGTATGTCCTCGTGCCGCCAAGCGTCACCGTGCTGGACGTGGGACAGGGGGACGCCATCCTCGTGCGAGACGGGCCTCATGCCCTGCTCGTTGACACGGGCCCTTCCGGAGCCATTTCCGATGCCCTCGCCCGGCGGCATGTCCTGTGGCTTGATGCCGTCGTCGTCACGCACCTGCACGATGACCATACGGGTGGCATCGGTGACCTTGCCGGCCTTGTGCCCACGGGCTCCCTTTTCGTGGGAGACGGCGTGTCGAATTGCCTGCCCGATGGCCTCAACGAGGACGTGAGACGGCTCGTGGGGACAAATCTCGATGAGCTGAGGTTGGGCGACGAGATGCGCGTGGGAGGTTTCACCCTCACCTGCCTGTGGCCGAGAGAGGCCACGGATGGCTCGGAGAACGAAGACTCCGTGTGCCTGCTGCTTACCTACGGGGAGGGCGGCTCGAGGCTCAGAATGCTGCTCACGGGGGACGCCGAGTCTGACGTGCTTGCCTCCGTTGCCGGGGAGGCGGGTGACATCGACGTGCTCAAGGTGGGACACCACGGTTCGCGCGTCTCGATAGGCGAGGACGAGGCCCGGGCGCTGCGGGCCGAGGTTGCCGTCGCGAGCGCCGGCGAGGGCAACTCGTACGGTCACCCCACGCCTGAGTGCATCGAGGTGCTTGAGGAGTGCGGCGCCTGGTTTCTCTGCACGAAGGACCACGGCGACGTGACGGTGTCTCCGGGGGCGCAAGGCGTGGGCGTGAGCTGCGAGAGATAGGGAGGCTGCGCGCTACAATCAGACAAGTCAGCAACCCGGGAGGACCCATGGCCGAACTTTTGCCCGCATATCTCATCGTGGGAGCAGACGAGCTCAAGCGCGCGTCTGCCGTGAAGCGCCTGCGCTCGCACGTGCCTGAAGACCTCGCGGACTTCAACCTCGACGAGCTTGAGGGCGCAACGATCGAGGACCCAGAACAGCTCGTTTCCTCTGCCCAGACGATGCCCTTCTGCGCGGACTTCCGCCTCGTGATCGTCAATGGCGCGGAGAATCTCTGCAAGCCCGTGTCCGAGGCCGTCGTGAGCTACCTGAAGGACCCCAACCCCCAGTGCGTGCTGTGCCTCGTTGCGGAGAAGCTCGCGAAGAACACGCGCCTTTACAAGGCCGTGGCCAAGGTGGGTCCCCATTCCGTCATCGACTGTGCGCCGCTCAAGCGCTGGGAGCTTCCTCCCTATGTCGTGAAGCTTGCCCAGAAGCGTGGCCTTTCCATGGACAATGCGGCGGCACAGGAGCTCTTGGAGCGCGTAGGGGAGTCCACGGTTGCCCTCGACAACCAGATAGCAACGCTTGCGGAGCTCGTGGGTGACACGGGACGCATCACCCTTGGCGACGTGGAGGCCAACGTGGCGCAGATCGCCGAGGTGAGCCCCTGGGCCTTTGCCGATGCCGTCTGCGAGAGAAACGCCCCTCGTGCCATGGAGATGCTCAACCTCATGAAGGCGCCCTCGCTCGTGTTCCTCCACTCGGTGCTCGTGGGCAGGCTCCGCGAGCTCGTATGCGCCAAGTCGCTCGACGCCCGAGGAGCCGCAAGCGGGCTTGCTCATGAGCTCGGCCGCCAGTCCTGGCAGGTTAAGAACCACGTTCGCTGGTCTCGCGCCTTTGGAGAGGAAGAGCTTGCGTCTCTGCTCGGCCAGGCCGCCGCATGCGAGCGAGCGCTCAAGGGCAGCTCCGACTCCGATGCCGCCTTCACGCGCTTCGTGCTCGCCATGGCCTCGCCTCGTGCCGCGCGCTAGGGACATCAAGGCTGGTCATGGCCCGCGTCTGTCGGCTAATCGTTTGGAAGCGTCTCGGACTTCGCTCAAAGAAGAAGCCCCGCCGGCCAGCACGCCGACGGGGCTTCTTGGATTCGCTGTTGCGAGAAGCTACTTGATCTTGTTCACGAGCTTCTGGACGCCGCTCTTGCGCTGGGCAGCCTGGTTCTTGTGGATGACGCCCTTGGAGGCAGCCTTGTCGAGCAGCTTGCCGGCCTTGTTGGCCTCGGCCTGAGCGAGCTCGGCGTCGTTGGCCTCGACGGCGGCACGGACGCGCTTGACAGCGGTCTTAAGCTCGGAACGGACGGCCTTGTTGCGCATACGAGCCTTCTCGGCGGTGACGATGCGCTTCTTCTGCGACTTGATGTTAGCCACGTGCAGATCCTTTCAATTTCTCTTCTTTGAGGCCTCTGTTGACGCTGAGAGTGGGGCTTCCAACGTCTGACACGGCAATCAAGTTCGTGAGTATAGCAGACGCAACGCGACATCGCATGTGAAATACAAAGAACTTGCAGGTGCGCCAAAGAAATACGCTAGAATCGAGCTCATGAATACACACGATACCTCACACATCAGGAACTTCTCCATCGTCGCCCACATCGACCATGGCAAGTCCACCATCTCAGACCGCATCCTCGAGCTCACGCGCACCGTTGACGAGAGGGACATGGAGTCGCAGCTTCTCGACACCATGGACATCGAGCGCGAGCGCGGCATCACGATCAAGAGCAACGCCGTGCGCGTGATGTACGACGCCGATGACGGGCAGACCTACCAGTTCAACCTCATCGACACGCCGGGCCACGTGGACTTCACCTACGAGGTCTCGCGCTCCCTTGCCGCCTGCGAGGGCGCCGTGCTCGTCGTCGACTCCACCCAGGGCGTCGAGGCGCAGACGGTCTCCAACGCGAGCCTGGCCATGAACGCCAACCTCGACATCGTGCCGGCCATCAACAAGATCGACCTGCCGAGCGCACACCCCGACGAGGTGAAGGAGGAGATCGAGGAGGACCTCGCGATTCCGGCCGACGATGCCGTGTGCGTCTCGGGCAAGACCGGCGAGGGCATCCATGAGCTCCTCGAGTCCATCGTATTCCTCATCTCGCCGCCTGCCGGCAGCTACGACGCCCCGCTCAAGGCGCTCATCCTCGACTCCTACTTTGACGAGTACCGCGGCGTCGTTGCCACGGTGCGCGTCTTTGACGGTCACATCTCCAAGGGAGACGACCTGCTCATGATGCAGGGTGGCGAGCGCTTCCTCGTGGACGGCGTGGGCGTCAAGCGCCCGGCCGAGGTGCTCATGGACGAGCTTGGCGTGGGCGAGGTGGGCTTCGTGGTCACGGGCCTCAAGGATCCCGAGTCCGTGCGCGTGGGAGACACGCTCACGTACGCCGATCGTCCCACGGCCGAGCCGCTCCCGGGATATCGCGAGGCCAAGCCCATGGTCTACACGGGCCTGTTTCCCGTGGACAACAAGGAGTACGAGAATCTGCGCGACGCGCTCGAGAAGCTTCACGTGAACGACCCCTCGCTCACATGGTCTCCCGAGACCTCCGTGGCGCTTGGGTTTGGCTTCCGCGTGGGCTTCCTGGGACTTCTCCACATGGAGGTGGTCAAGGAGCGTCTCGAGCGTGAGTTCAACCTCGACCTTATCGCCACGAGTCCCTCGGTTGACTACCACGTCTTCAAGACGGACGGCGAGATGGTGGGCGTGCGCAGCCCGCAGGACCTTCCGGACGTCACGTGCATCGACCACATCGAGGAGCCCTACCTCAAGGCAAAGATCATCTGCCCGCCCGAGTACACCGGCGCGGTGATGCAGCTGGCCATCGAGCACCGCGGCGTCACCACGGACATGATCCACCTCACTCAGAAGTCCGTCGAGCTGCACTTCGACATGCCGCTCGCCGAGCTCATCCTCGACTTCTTCGACCAGCTCAAGAGTCGCACGAAGGGCTACGCGTCGCTTGACTACGAGTTCTCCGAGTACCGCACGAGCGAGCTCGTGAAGCTCGACATCCTGCTCTCCGGAGACGAGGTGGACGCTCTGTCGTTCATCGTCCACAAGGACAAGGCCTACACGCTGGCCCGCGGCCTGTGCGACAAGCTCAAGGAGATCATCCCGCGCCAGCAGTTCGAGGTTCCCATCCAGGGCGCCATCGGCAACAAGATCATCGCGCGCTCGACCGTCAAGGCCATGCGCAAGGACGTGCTTGCCAAGTGCTATGGCGGTGACATCTCGCGCAAGCGCAAGCTGCTCGAGAAGCAGAAAGAGGGCAAGAAGCGCATGAAGGCCATCGGCTCGGTCGACGTGCCGCAGGAGGCCTTCATGGCGATTCTCAAGGTGGACGAGTAGTGGCCCGCGGCGCTTCGTATGTGGCCGAGCAGGCCAGGCTCGCCCGCAGCGAGGCGGCCTCGATCGTCATGGAGCAGGGCGCTGATGCCGCTGGCCTGTCGTGGCCGCCGGCACCGTTTGCCCCCAAGTGCGTGGGCTCGCTTGCCGATCGATTCGCGGCCTCCCCGTTTCTCATGGCGCCCATGGCGAGCGTCACGGACGGCGCCTATCGCATGATGATGCGTGCGGGGGGAGCCGCGCTCGCCTACACGGAGATGGTCTCCGTGACGGGGATCCATTACGGCAGCGACAAGACCTGGAGCCTCGTCGAGCCCAACGCCGGCGAGCCCGACCTCGCGGTGCAGCTGTTCGGCTCGGACCCGGAGCACTTCCGCGAGGCGGCCGCGCAGCTCGGCGAGCACGTGGGGGATCGCCTTGCGCTCGTTGACGTGAACATGGCCTGCCCCGTACCCAAGGTGACGAAGTCCGGTGCCGGCTCCGCGCTTCTGGATGACCCCGCGCTCGCCGCGCGCATCGTGGGCGTGCTGCACGAGGAGCTCGAGGTCCCCGTCACGGTGAAGATCCGCCTGGGTCGCAGGCCTGACCGCATCGTTGGCGTGGACTTCGCCCGCGCCATGGAGGCGGCCGGCGCCGAGGCGATAGCCGTGCACGGGCGCGTGGCCTCCCAGATGTATCGCGGACAGTCCGACGCCGCGGCCATCGCAGAGGTCGTGCGGGCCGTGGACGTTCCCGTCATCGCGTCCGGCGACGCCCTGGACGCTCGGCGCGCCGCGGGCCTGCTCGAGCAGACGGGCGCCGCAGCATGCTTCATCGCGCGCGGCAGCTATGGTGACCCTTGGGTGTTTGCAAACGCTCGCCGCCTGCTCGCCGGTGAGCCCGAGGCGAACGTGACGCCCGCCATGCGCCTTGCGGCGTTCAGGCTGCACGTGCGACTGCTCGGGGCAACGGGCGCCCACCTGGCACGGGCGAGGAGCCTTGCCGGCTGGTACCTGCGCGGCGTTCCCGAGGCGGCCGCGTGGCGGGAGCGCGCCATGCACTGCTCTGTGCTCGATGACTACCTCGCGCTTGCCGACGAGCTCGAGGAGACGCTGTGATGCCTGGCGTTCGCGCCCTGTACCTGCACGTTCCGTTCTGCGTGAGGCGCTGCCGCTACTGCGACTTCGCCACGGCGGCAACGCGTCACGACGACACCCGCATGGGGGAGTACGCCTCTGCCCTCTGTCGGCTCGTGGGCCAGGCGCGCGGCCTGGGCCTTCTCGGCGACCTCGCCACGGGCTACGTTGGCGGCGGGACACCCACGATGCTCGGGGCCGAGCGGCTTTCCGCGCTCATCGGGGCATGTGGCAGCCTGGAAGAGCTCACGTTCGAGGCAAACCCCGAGTCCCTTGGGGACGACGTCCTCGCGAGTGCTCGCGAGGCCGGCGCCACCCGCGTCTCCATCGGCGTGCAGAGCTTCGACGATCGTGAGCTGGCGGGTCTCGGTCGCGTGCACGACGCGGCCATGGCCCGCGAGCGCGTGGCCGCCGCCGTGGGAAGCGGCCTCGACGTTTCCGTCGATCTCATGTGCGGCATCCCGTATCAGACGTCCGAGTCCTGGCGCCGATCGCTCGAGACCGCCGTTGGCCTGGGCGTGGGTCATGTGAGCTGCTATCCGCTCATGATCGAGCCGGGGACGCCCATGGAGCGCATGTGCGAGGAGGGCTCGCTTCCCTGGCCGTCTGATGACACGGAGGCGTCGGACATGGAGGCGGCCCTCGACGTGCTGGATTCCGCCGGCCTCTCTCGCTACGAAGTCGCGAGCTACGCCAGGCCGGGCAAGCGCTGCGCCCACAACATCGCCTACTGGACGGGAGTCGAGTACCTGGGGCTGGGGACGGCCGCCTCGAGCATGCTTGGGCCGTCGAGCTACGCGGTGCTTCGCGAGGCAGTTCCGTCGCTTCCCGCACTGGACGAGGGCGTGGCGCGCGTGCGCCTCACGGTCGCCACTGATACCACGGGTGTCATCGGTGCGCGTTCGCTTGGCGACCTGCGCTTTGACGTCGAGCGGCTGGGCGAGCGCGAGGCCGTGGCCGAGGACCTCATGCTCGCGGCCCGCATGACCGACGGCCTGCCCGCCTCGCTCGTTGCTCGGGCGCGTGCCGTTCTCGGCCGTTCTCGGGTCGAGGCGTGCCTTTCCCGTCTCGTGTCCTGCCGCCTTCTCGAGCGGGGGAGCAACGGAGCGTTTGTGCCCACGCATGACGGATGGCTCCTCGGAAACGAGCTCTACGGGGCGCTTTGGGACCTTTCGTCGGATGAATAGGCTCGTCTTGGTGCCAATCGTCGGTCGTTAGCTTAAAGTTAAGAAGTTTTGCTCGCGTCTCCCAGCCGGGTGCCGCGATTGATCACGACGCATCGGAGCCGCCCCGTGTTCTCCTGGATCACCGACATCTTCATGGCCATCATGGAGCCCTGCTATGGGCTCACCCACAACTGGTGGGCCACCATCCTGCTGTTCACGCTCATCGCCAAGGTGGTGCTCATGCCGCTGTCCTTGTGGTGCCAGTGGAACTCCATCGTCATGGTGCGCATGATGCCGGCGCTCAACCGCGTCAAGGTCAAGTACTTCGGCGACCAGGAGCAGATCGGCGAGCGTCAGAGCCAGCTCAACAAGGAGTACCACTACCACCCGCTGCTCTCGCTCATCCCGCTCGCCGTCCAGGTGATCATCCTGTTCGGCCTCGTGGACGTCATTCACGCCATCGCTGACTCGGGGGCGGCCGGAACCGAGTTCCTGGGCCTCGTCCCCATGGAGGACGGCGGCATGTCGTGGGTCATGCCCGTGGCGGCGACGCTCTCGGCCGTCGTGATGGGCGTGGCCTCGAACCACATCAACCCGCTGCAGCGCGAGCAGTCCCGCGCCGAGAAGAACTCCACGAACGGCCTGTCCATCGCCCTCTCGTTCTTCCTGGGCATCTACGTCTCCGCCGGCATGGCGTTCTACTGGGTGTGCTCCAACCTGCTCTCCATCGCCGTGCAGGCCGTCTGCAACCTGTGCATCCGCCCGGCCAAGCACGTGGACTACGCAGACCTCGAGGCCTCCAAGGCCGAGCTCGCCGAGCTCAACGCGCTCTCGGCGCGCAAGGGACCCTGGTGGAGGCCCGATCCGCTGGCCCGCCGCGAGCGCGCCGACTACAAGCGCTTCTTCTCCGTCGTGGGCAAGCACATCGTGTTCTACTCGGAGCGCAGCGGCTTCTGGAAGTACTTCCGCGGCGCCGTCGAGTGGCTGCTCGCCAACTCAGACGTCTGCGTGCACTACGTCACCGGCGACCCCGACGACCAGGTCTTCGCCTACGCCGAGGACCACCCGCGCGTGCTTCCCTACTACGTGGGCGAGAAGCGCCTCATCACGCTCATGATGAAGATGGACGCCGACGTCGTGGTCATGACCCTCGACGACCTCGAGAACTTCTACGTCAAGCGCTCCTACGTCCGCAAGGACACGCGCTACGTCTACGCCTTCCACCACCCGACGTCGCTGCACCTCGTGAGCCACGCCGCGGCCTTCGACCACTACGACGCGCTCATGTGCGTCGGCCCCCACCAGGTGCGCGAGGCCCGCGCACGCGAGGCGCAGGCGCACCTCGCCCCGCGCGAGCTCGCCGCGTGCGGCTATGACCTCATCGACCGCGAGCGGGCCGACTACCTCGCCCGCGACCACGAGGGGAAGGGCAGGCCCACCGTCCTCATCGCGCCGTCGTGGCAGGAGGACAACATCCTGGACCTGTGCGCCGACGACGCGGTCCGTCCGCTGCTCGGCCGCGGCTGGAGGGTCGTCGTGCGACCGCACCCCGAGTACACGAAGCGCTACCGCGCCCGCTGGGAGGCCCTGCAGGCCCGCTTCGCCGACGTCCCTGCCGAGGACCTCTACTTCGAGCAGGACTTCTCGAGCTCCGACTCGATCCTGGACGCCGACGTGCTCGTCACCGACTGGTCCAGCGTGTTCTGCGAGTTCGCCCTCGTGGCGTTCAAGCCGTGCGTGTTCGTCGACTCGCCCATGAAGGAGACGAACCCCGAGTGGCGCGACCTCGGCATCGAGCCCACCGACATCACGCTGCGCAACCGCGCCGGCGTCTCGATCGCCCCCGCCGAGCTCGCCGAGAGGCTGCCCGGCGTGGTGGAGGACATGGTCGAGAACGGCGCCTCATGGCACGACCGCCTCGAGGCCGTGCGCGACGAGATGGTCTTCCACCCGGGCCACGGCGGCGAGCGCGACGGCCGCTACCTGCTGAGTCTGGTGCTGGAGGCCCAGGCGGCCCGCGAGGGCGACGAGGCCGCCGAGCTCGCGGCCCGCGAGGAGCGCAAGGAGCTGCTCGCGGACGACGTCATGCTGCCAAGGCTCAAGAAGGGCGGGGAGTAGGGGCCGCCGTCTCTACTTCGTTTTCTTGAGCGCCGCGATGGCGGCAAACCCCCTTGCGGCGAGCGGGATGAGGCATAGGAAGAACGGTAGGGTGTACATACCCTTGGCTTCCCAGAGCGTGTAGACGACAAATCCCATGAAGGCGGCGCAGGGGAGGGCGAACTCAAGCGCCTTTGCCCGCTTCTTGCGAGCCTCGACCGCAAGCGCGGCGCCGCCAACTGACGCGCCTAGATAGATGACACTCTGCTGACCGTCCATAACGCACTCGAGGACGCGGGCATATGAACCCGTGCGGAAGCGTTGCGTCTGCGGGGTCAAAACGGCCGTCATCTGCGTTCGTGCGTCCCCGTGCGTCCGCGCGCATGATGCCGCATCCCGCAATGTAGAGTGACTGGAACGTGGGGTCGAGCCATTCGGTACCGAGTTTTGTGCCAAAGAACCAGGCTGCGTAGCCCGGATCGTTCGCAAACGCGGTGAGCGACGCACTGATTGAGACTTGAGCATCGCGCGACATTGCCGCTGCGTCTCCCTCGTTCTTCACCTGGCTTTCTAGGGCCGAGTCGCTCCACCAGCCTGGCATGTCGGCGCCCAAGACGCTGTTGTTCGACAGGCCCATGGCGATCCATGCCGTCTTTGGCTGATTCTCTGGCAGCTCGTAGCCCAGGCGTGCCTCCATGATCCTCTGCGGAACGATGCCAGCGAGCTTGGAAGCCACGAGGAGAAGGATGACGAATGCAACGGCGCTGGCTCCGTCTTGCCTCCTCAGACAGTCGACAAGCAGCACGAGCAGAAAGCCCAAGGCGACTACGACGTACGTGGACTTGACCGCAAGCCCAACGGCGAGCGCAATGAATCCCAGCGCAAATAAGGCGATGCGGCTCGCTCCCGTGGCACTACGTGACTCTGCCCACAGGTCCATGGCTAGGAGGGCGAGGAACAAGCCAATCGTGTTGCCGTAGGGAAACACTACGAACAGCAGCGGGGCAAGGAGCGTTATCGATAGGAACGCGGTGAGGACCCTCTCCGGCTTGGGGCGCCCGATGACGGCGGTCATCCTCGTGAGCGCAAGAGAGGTCCCGATGCAGCACAGGGCGCTTAGCGTCTGGAACGCCTGGACGTCCCGGCTACCAAACAGGCGCGAGCATGCCTCGAGCAGCAGCAGAATCCCGCCTTGGTATGGATAGTTCGACAGGTACATGTCTCCGGGAAGCTTGCCGTAGAACGACTCGCTGTGGGGAAGAAACGAGCTCAGGTCCCCATGGGCGAGTTGCCTTGCGTAAGCAAGCAGCTGGTCGGAGTCCGAGAACCCATTGTGCTCGGTGGCATTCGTCCAGATCCAGCAGAGGCAGAACGCGAGCGCGGCGGCGGCAAGCCCCGCGACGAGCCTGCGTTCGGGGATCGAGGCGGCCCTGCGGCAGACGAGAAAGGCGAGCAGGGCATAGATAACGCCAGCGACAAGCGCCAGGCAGGTCATGAGCGTCCTGCCCGGCGCAAAGAGATGCCAGATCGTCACGTGCTCGCTCAAGGGGGCCAGGGACGGCGAGGCCGTTAGAAGCAGCGAGGCGACAAACCCAAGGCCGCAGAGCGCGCTCACGAGTACGATCCCAAGCACGAGAAACCAGTTGAGGCTCGTGTTGCTTGCGACTTTCTCGTTCTTCTGCCTCGTTGGGTTCAATGCCTGCGTCTCCTTCCGACCCATGTGGCCTAGTCCCTCGTGAGCTTGCGGTGGATGCGGTGGGGCTTTGAGGCCTCCTCGCCCAGGCGACGCACGCGGTCGCGCTGGTAGTCGTCGAAGTTGCCCTCGAACCAGTGCCAGGTGCCGGGGTTCTCGTCCGTTCCCTCCCACGCGAGGATGTGGGTGGCCACGCGGTCGAGGAACCAGCGGTCGTGCGAGGTGATGACCGAGCAGCCTGGGAAGGCGAGAAGTGCCTCTTCGAGGCTCTCGAGCGTCTCGGTGTCCAGGTCGTTCGTGGGCTCGTCGAGAAGCAGGAGGTTTCCGCCCTGCTTGAGCGTGAGCGCGAGGTTGAGGCGGTTGCGCTCGCCGCCGGACAGCACGCCGGCGGGCTTCTGCTGGTCGGTACCCTTGAAGCCGAACGCGGAGACGTAGGCGCGGGAGTTGATCTCGTCCTTGCCCACGACGATGAAGTCGTTGCCGTCAGAGACGACCTCCCAGACGTTCTTGTCGGCGTCGATGCCTGCGCGCATCTGGTCAACGTAGGAGAGCTTGACCGTCTCGCCGAGCGTGATGGAGCCGCTCGTGGGCTGCTCGGTCACAGAGGCGGCGAGCGTCTGGTCGCCGGCCTCGACGGCGGCGCCCACGATCATCTTGAACAGCGTGGACTTGCCCACGCCGTTGGGGCCGATGACGCCCACGATGCCGTTTCTCGGCAGCTCGAACGACAGGTCGTCGATGAGCACGCGGTCGCCGAAGCTCTTGGAGAGGTGCTCGGCCACGAGGACCTTCGTGCCCAGGCGAGGGCCGGTGGGGATGCGGATGTCGGTGACGGCGACGGAGCGGCCTGCCTGGGCCTCGGCCTCCATCTGCTCGTAGCGCTCGAGGCGTGCCTTGTTCTTGGCCTGACGCGCCTTGGGACTGCTGCGCACCCACTCGAGCTCGTTCTTGAGGCGCGTGGCGAGCTTGGCCTCCTTCTGACCCTGGGCCTCGAGGCGGGCCGCCTTGGTCTCGAGATAGGTGGAGTAGTTGCCCTTGTAGGGGTAGAGGTGGCCGCGGTCGACCTCGCAGATCCACTCGGCCACGTTGTCGAGGAAATAGCGGTCGTGCGTCACGGCGAGCACGGCGCCGGGGTAGTTGTGCAGGAACTGCTCGAGCCACAGGACGCTCTCGGCGTCGAGGTGGTTCGTGGGCTCGTCGAGCAGCAGCAGGTCCGGGGCCTCGAGAAGCAGGCGGCACAGGGCCACGCGGCGGCGCTCGCCTCCGGACAGGTGGTCGACGCGCTCGTCGGGGTCGGGGCACTGAAGGGCGTCCATCGCCTGGGTGAGCTGGGAGTCCAGGTCCCAGCCGTTCGCGGCGTCGATCTCGTCCTGGAGCTTGCCCATCTCGGCCATGAGCGCGTCAAAGTCTGCGTCCGGGTCGGCCATCTCGTTGCCGATCTGGTTGAAGCGCTCGATCTTTGCCACGAGGTCTCCGAACGCCATGCGCACGTTCTCGATGACGGTCTTGTCGTCGTCGAGCGGGGGCTCCTGCTCAAGCAGACCCACGGTGTAGCCGGGCGTGAGGCGCGCGTCGCCGTTCGTGACCTCCTCCTTGCCCGCCATGATCTTGAGCAGCGTGGACTTGCCCATTCCGTTGGGGCCCACGACGCCGATCTTGGCGCCGGGGAAGAAGCTGAGCGTGACGTCGTCGAGGATGACCTTGTCGCCATGGCTCTTGCGGGCCTCGAACATCTGGTAGATGAATTCTGCCATCTGGATACCTCCTGGTAGCGGTGGCTCTTGGGTGCTCATGCGCAGCGAGGGCGCTCGCGCAATCCAAAAGCGTATCAGATAAGTGGTGGGGCACATGTGAGCCGAGCGTGTGTTTGGGTAGAATGTCGAGCATACGTGCGCCTTGGGTGCTTGCCCGGGCAATTCGACTCAAGACGGGAGCCCATCTGAGCATGGCATCCATGAACGACAAGGACTACTACGCCATTCTCGGCGTCGACCACGACGCGGATGACGCGGCGATTCGCAAGGCGTTCCAGAAGCTTGCGCGCAAGTACCACCCGGACATCAACAAGGAGCCCGGTGCCGAGGAGAAGTTCAAGGAGATCTCCGAGGCGTACGCCGTGCTCTCCGATCCGGACAAGCGCCGTCGGTATGACGCCATGCAGTCTGGCAACCCGTTTGCCGGCGCTTCCTATGGCTCGTCGAGCCAGCCCCAGGGAGACCCCTTTGGCGGCATGGGAGGCTTCTGGGGCTGGCCGTTCGGTGCCGCCGGCTCGGCCCCGCGCTCGGGCTCGCGCCGCAGCCGCGCCTACAATCCCAAGGCGGGCGGGGACGTGGTCTACCAGCTCGACATCGATGACAAGCAGGCCAAGGAGGGCGTGCGTCGCGGCGTCACGTACCAGCGCTACGTTGCGTGCGACGTCTGCCATGGCGCGGGCTCGGTGCATGCGGACCACGCGCGCACGTGCCCCACGTGCGGCGGCACGGGCCACATCTCCGTCGACCTCGCGAGCCTTCTCGGCCTGGGCGTCATGAACATGGTGTGTCCGGAGTGCGAGGGGTCCGGTCGCGTGGTCGTCGACCCGTGCGAGGCGTGCGGGGGCTCCGGTCGCGTGCTCTCTGCGAGCGAGGTCGTCGTGGACATCCCCGCCGGAAGCCACGACGGCGACACGGTGCGCGTGCCCGGCATGGGCAACGCCGGCACGAACGGCTCGTCCACGGGCGACTTCGTCTGTCGCGTGGGCGTTCCCAGCGAGCGCCTCCAGCCCCAGGCCGCGCAGGGTTTCCAGATGATCGGCTTTGCCGTGCCGTTCCTCATCATGGGGGTGCTGCTCGACGTGCTCGCCCAGCTCTCCATCATCGTGGGCATCCCGCTCGTCGTGGGTCTCGTGCTCGTCGGCAGGGGAGGCGGCGTGCTGCACCACGGCGGCGTGTGGTGGAAGAATGCCTGGCGCTACTTCGTGAACGGCTTCATGAACGCCGCGACAATCGCCGTGTTCATGGCGCTTATGGTCTCCTGCATGTCGGGCTTTGGCACGGCGGGGTATCGAGGCCGGCTCTACTAGGTGAATATCGGGCGGCGTTGCCGCCCCTGTCGTTGTTGGACTCAAGAGGGAAGCGAGTACTACGAGCGTGGAAGCTAAGGTCGACTACTACGAGGTGCTTGGCGTCGATCGCGATGCGGACGCCAGGACCATCAAGCGTGCGTTTCTCAAGAAGGCCAGGACCCTTCACCCGGACGTGAACAAGGCTCCGGATGCTGAGGAGAAGTTCAAGGAGGTCAACGAGGCGTACTCGGTGCTCTCCGACGAGCAGAAACGCGCCAACTACGACCGCTATGGCGACCCGGACGGCCCCGGCGGCTTTGGCGGTGCCGGCGTGGACGTCTCCGACATCTTCGGCGGCTTCGGCATGGACGACATCTTCTCCTCGTTCTTCGGTGGCGGTGCCTCGGGCGGCCGCGCCGCCCGCACGGCAGGCCGTGACATGGGCATCACGCTGCGCATCTCGCTTGCCGAGGCGGCCGCCGGCTGCACTAAGACGGTTGCGTATGACCGCCTGGCGCCCTGCGACGACTGCAACGGCAGTGGCTGCGCCGAGGGCGGTCACGTGACCACGTGCCCGCGCTGCCACGGCACGGGTCGCGTCGTCACGGTTCAGCGCACGATCCTGGGCCAGATGCAGACGCAGTCCGAGTGCCCCGTCTGCCATGGCACCGGCCACTCCATCGACCATCCCTGCGAGACGTGCGGCGGCCAGGGCCGCACGCCCAACCACGAGACCGTCAAGGTGGACATCCCCGCGGGCGTCCACTCCGGCCAGTCCCTCAAGGTCGAGGGCTTTGGCGAGGCGGGCATCCGTGGCGACCGTTCCGGCGACCTCATCGTGCGCATCGACGTGCAGGAGGGAGACCGCTTCCAGCGCGAGGGTGATGACCTGTACTGCATGGAGGACATCACGGCGCTTGAGGCCATGTGCGGCTGCACGCTCGACGTCGAGGGCGTGCTTGCGGGTGAGCGAGTGAGCGTGCGCGTTCCTGCGGGCAGCCAGAACGCCCAGCACATCGAGGCAGAGGGCTTTGGCATGCCGCGCCAGGGCAGCCATGCCCGCGGCAAGCTCGTCGTGGTGCTCAACGTCACCGTTCCCGCCGACCTCTCCGCCGAGGACATGGAGCAGATCAGAAGCATCGCCCTTGCTCGTGGAGAGCGCGTGGGCGACGGTGGCGAGGCAGACGAGAAGCCCGAGGACGGCGGCCTGTTCGGCCATAGGCACGGCCGCGCCGCGTCGGCCAAGGCCAAGCGCAGGAAGTGATGAGGGCTCCTCGCGTCCTTCTCGAGAACCTGGGGTGCCGTGTGAACAGGGCCGAGCTCGACGCCATGGGCAGAGGCCTCGTGGCGGCCGGTTGCGAGCTCGTTTGCTCGGCGCCTGCGGACGTCGTCGTCGTGAACACCTGTGCCGTCACGGGAGAGGCCCAGGCCAAGGCAAGGCATGCCGTGCGCCAGGCGTCCGAGGTCGCGGGGAGCGGCGTCGTCGCCACGGGGTGCGCGGCATCGCTGTTTGGGACAGAGCTCGCAGCCATGGGGCCTGGCGTCGTCGTCGAGCCTGACAAGGCTCGCGTCTGCGAGCGCGTGCGCGAGCTCGTGCGGGACGATCGCGAGGCTGAGCCCATGCGTCCCGGCGCCGACGCGAGCGTCGTGGATATCGTCGACGGTCGGCAAAAGTCCGGCTCCGTGACGCCCACGGGTCGCATGCGCCCCGGTCTCAAGATCCAGGACGGCTGCGACCGAAGGTGCGCGTACTGCATCGTGTGGAAGGCACGCGGCCCCGCGCGCTCGATGGGCGTCGACGACGTGCTGTCGTCCGTGCGCGAGCTTATGGCAGACGGCGCGGCCGAGGTCGTGCTCACGGGCATCGACCTCGGCCGCTATGAGGCGGACGGCACCTCGCTTGCGCGCCTCGTCGATCGCATCCTGTGCGAGACGAGCGTGGGACGCGTGCGCCTCTCGTCCGTCGAGCCCGCCGGCGTCACCGAGGAGCTTCTCGGCGTCATGGCGGGCTCACGTGGACGAGTGGCGCCGTTTCTCCACGTTCCCCTCCAGAGCGGCTGCGACTCCACGCTGTCGCGGATGCGACGCCCCTACGAGATGGCCCAGTACGAGCGCACGCTCGATCGCGCGCGTGAGCTCGTGCCCTCTGTCTCCATCTCAACCGACGTCATCGTGGGCTTTCCCGGCGAGACGAACGCCGAGTTCTCCGAGAGCCTTGCCACTTGCGAGCGCCTTGCGTTCTCCGGGCTCCACGTGTTTCGCTACTCGAGGCGTCCGGGGACGCCGGCGGCGACCATGCCCTGCCAGGTCGCCGAGGCTACGAAGGCCGCTCGCTCGCGGGCGATGCGTAAGCTTTCGGATCGCCTCGAGCTTGGTTATGCCAGATCCCTCGTGGGGACAGCGCAGCTCGTGCTGTGCGAGCACGGCGGGATGGGCACGACGGGTGGCGGCGTTCGCGTGCGCGTGGACGAGGGGCTTCTCGGCCGCCTCGTGACGCTCGTCCCCAGGGACGTGGACCTCGCCGGCGTGCTCGATGCGCGGGGCTGTCGTATCATCTAGCAGGAAGCGAAACGTCATCCTTGGAGGAGCATGGAGCCAGCTCAGGTTCGACTCACCATCCCGGACTCACTAGACCTCACGAGGCTCATGGGCCCGGCAGACTCGCTGCTCAGGCGCATCGAGGCGGCCACGGACGCGAGTATTGCGGTTCGCGGCAACCAGGTGGCCATTATGGGTGACACCCTGGAGGCCAATCGCATCATCTCCGTGTTCTCCCGTCTCATTCAGCTCGTCTCGCGAGGAGACACGCCCACGGCAGACGACGTGGACCTCTTTCTTGCGCAGTCCCAGGGCGACACGGTGCCAGAGGCGCGGATTCCCGACGAGATCATCCTCACGTATCGCGGACGCGCCCTGCGCCCCAAGACGGCCGGTCAGCGTCGTTACGTGGAGGCAGTTCGCGCGCATACGCTGACGTTTGCGCTTGGCCCTGCCGGAACGGGCAAGACCTACCTCGCCATGGCGATGGCCGTTGCCGCCCTCAAGCGCCACGAGGTGGGCCGTATCGTGCTGTGCCGCCCCGTGGTGGAGGCGGGCGAGTCGCTTGGATACCTTCCCGGCACGCTCCAGGAGAAGCTCGACCCCTACGTGCGCCCGCTGTACGACGCGCTGTTCGACATGACGGACATGGAGAAGGGCAACGCCCTCATCGAGCAGGGCGTCATCGAGATCGCGCCGCTTGCCTACATGCGCGGCCGCACGCTCAACGACGCCTTCGTCATCCTTGACGAGGCACAGAACACGACGCCCGAGCAGATGAAGATGTTCCTCACGCGCCTGGGCTTCAGGAGCCGCTTCGTCGTGACCGGTGACTCCTCCCAGCGAGACCTCAGCGGCCCCTCGGGCCTCACGACGGCCCGCCGCGCACTCGAGGGCACCGAGGACATCGCGTTCGTCGAGCTTGGAAAGGCGGACATCGTCCGTCACCCGCTCGTCGCGCGCATCGTCGAGGCCTACGAGCGTGCCGAGGAGCGAGACGGGAGGATCGGCTCATGAGCGTGAGCGTGAACCTGTACTGCGAGGACGGCGTCCAGCTGGCCGTCGACGAGCGGGAGCTGACGCGTGTCTTTGACCTCGTCCTGTCCGAGGAGGGAGTCGAGCGCGAGTGCTGCGTGTCCGTGAGCGTGCTTGGCGAGCGGTCCATGCAGCAGCTCAACGGCCAGTGGCGCGGCGTCGAGGCGCCTACGGACGTCATCTCGCTGGAGTGCGAGCGTCCTGACGACCCAGACCTCGCCCCTGGGGAGCCCTGCGAGCTCGGGGACATCGCCATGGCCCCTGAGGTCCTTGCCGCACAGTCCCTCCGCTTTGGGACGACGCCTGCCGATGAGACGCGCCTTATGGCCATTCACTCGCTGCTCCACCTGCTCGGCTACGACCATATCGAGGAGGACGACGCCCGGGTCATGGAGGCGAGGGAAGATGAGCTGCTCGCGCTTGCCTGCGGCCGAAAGGTTGTGCACGTGGCAACGACGCGCCACGCCGACGACACCCCGCTCGATGTCGCAGACGCCTCCACCTCGGGTGGTGAGGACGCATGATACCCGGCTCCAAGGAGAACCACCCCTCGTTTCGCAAGAGCTTCGGCTTTGCCTTCCAGGGGTTTAGGTTCGCCATCGAAAGCGAGCGAAACATCAAGGTCATGCTCGCCGGGTTCGCGCTTGCCGTGGTTCTCGGCCTTGTTGCTGGCCTTGACGCCGTGCGCTGGGGCATCGTTCTTGTGTGCTGCGGCGTCGTGCTGTGCGCCGAGCTGCTCAACACCGCGATTGAGACGGTTGTCGACCTCGTCTCGCCCGAGTACCATCCGCTCGCGGGCCGCGCCAAGGACATCGCGGCCGCGGCCGTGTGGGTGCTGTGCGTCTTCGTCGCCGCCGCGGGCATCATCACGATAGGCTCTGCCCTTGCAGAGAAGTTCCTTTAGGAGACCTCATGTCTGACACACCCTTCAAGAGCGGTTTCGTGGCCCTCGTGGGCCGACCGAACGCCGGCAAGTCAACGCTTCTCAATGCCGCGTGCGGCCAGCGCATCGCCATCACGAGTCCCGTTGCGCAGACCACGCGCAAGCGCCTTCGCGCCGTCGTGAACACGCCCGGCAGCCAGATCGTCATCGTGGACACGCCGGGCCTCCACAAGCCCAAGGACGCGCTCGGCAAGGAGCTCAACCGCGCGGCGCTCGCCGAGCTGTCAGACGTCGACGTCGTGGCCATGCTCGTCGACGCCACGAAGCCCGTAGGCACGGGCGACGAGTGGGTGGGTGCCCACGTGGACCGCGCCCGCGCGCCCAAGATCCTCGTGCTCACCAAGGCAGACATCGCCAAGCCGGACCAGATGAAGGCTCAGGTCGAGGCTGCGAGCAAGCTCGCCCACTTTGACGACGTCATCGTCACGAGCGCCACGGAGGGCTTCAACGTGGACGCCTTCCTCGCCCTCGTGAGCGAGAAGCTCCCCGAGGGCCCCAAGTGGTTCCCCGACGACATGGACTCAGACGCCACCGAGGAGGATCTCGTGGCCGAGTTCGTGCGTGAGAAGGTCCTGCTCAACTGTCGTGACGAGGTGCCGCACTCCGTGGCGGTTGTCTGCAACGACATCACGTGGAAGAAGGACGGCCACGCCAGCGTGAGCGCCACAATCTACGTGGAGAGAGACGGCCAGAAGGGCATCATCGTGGGCAAGGGCGGCTCCATGATCAAGAAGATCGGCGTGGCCGCGCGCCCCGACATCGAGCGCCTGCTTGGCGCGAAGGTCTTCCTCGAGCTCCGCGTTCAGGTGCGCCCGCAGTGGCGCCGTGACCAGAACGAGATTCGCCGCCTTGGCTACGAGGCGAGCGAGTAGGCATGCCCCGCGGACGCACGCGCCATACCTCCGCGATTGTCATCGACCGCACGAAGCTGGGGGAGAGCGACCTCATCCTCACGCTTCTCGAGGCGGACGGCAGCCAGGGACGTGCCGTGGCGAAGGGCGCGAGAAAGCCCGGCGGCAAGCTCGCGGCGCGCGTGCAGCTCTTCTGCGAGCTCGACCTGCTGCTTGCGCTCGGGAGAAATCTCGACGTGGTGGCAGAGGCCCAGCTCACGTGCCCGCATGCGGCGCTGAGGGGTGACCTCTCGCGCGTGAGCGCGGCGAGCGTCGTGTGCGAGGTCGCTCGCCTCACGAGCTTCGAGGACGCGCCGGATGGGTTCCTGCGCCCCATCTGCTCGCGTGCCCTGCTTGCCTGCGAGCAGGCGACAGATCAGCCGCACCTCGACCTCGTCGTTGCCGCCTACGCGTTCAAGGTGCTGTCCCATGAGGGTTGGCGGCCCGTCACGGACTCATGCGTGGCCTGTGGCGAGCCCTCCGTCTCGAGATTCTCCGCGCTTGCGGGAGGCGCGCTGTGCGAGAGCTGCTCTCGCGAGGTCGAGGGCGCCGAGCCCGTCGACGCCTCGACGCTTGCCTGGGTGTCCGCGCTCGTGGGCCTGACGTTCGACGAGCTTCTCTCCGTGGCCGTTGAAGCGCCCGCGGCGAGCCTGCTTCTGGCGATGGCGCACACCTGGGCGGCGACGCACCTCGACTCTCGCCTGAGGGCCTTCGAGTTTTCGCTGAGCGTGTAGCGGCGACAGATGCCCCCGACACCATCGCCGCCCCTGCCGGGCCCGGAGACTGTGAAGGCGTCTTCACGGTGAGGATGTGAGCAGTCATTCAGACGTCTTGGTGACTATCATCCCTTTCCGTTGAACATACCGTATCGGTGGGAGATAGCTTTCATGGAGTTTGTGCTCGACGTCGTCATCGACGCCCTCAAGGACACGGCGGAGCTCGTGCCCTTCCTGTTTGCGACGTATGTCGTGATCAGCCTGCTCGACCTGTTCGCCTCGGACAAGACGACAGGCGCCATCCAGAGGGCGGGCCATGCCGGCCCGCTCATCGGCGGCATCCTCGGGGTGGTTCCCCAGTGCGGATTCTCCGCCATGGGGGCCTCGCTCTATGCGGACCGCATCGTCTCGCTCGGCACGCTCGTTGCCGTCATCCTCTCCACCTCGGACGAGATGCTTCCGCTGCTGCTTGCGGAGCGCGTGGACGTGAGCCTGCTCGCCCGCATCCTCGTGACGAAGGCCGTCCTCGGCGTGGTCCTTGGCTTTGGCGTGGACCTTGTCCTGCGAGCCCTTCTCGGCCGCACCTCGATTGCCGCCCCCGCGGAGTCGGATGCGGATGCCGCCGATGGGCCCGAGGGTGACGAGCAGGACTTTGACCCGAGCGCCTACTCGTGCGATTGCGGATGCGGCGAGCCTCTCACGCGCGCCCAGACCGCGTGGTGGGTCGTGGTCAACTCCGCCTACAGGACGCTGCAGGTCATCGTCTTCATCTTCGTGGTCTCGCTCGTGCTGAACGGCCTCATCGAGCTCGTGGGGGAGGACGCCCTCGGGGCATTTCTCTCGGGCAACGCGGTGGCGGCCACCTTTGCCTCCGCGCTCGTGGGCCTTGTCCCCAACTGCGCGGCCTCCGTGGTCCTCACGCAGCTCTACATCGACGGCGTACTTGGCTTTGCGCCCATGATGGCCGGTACGCTCGTTGCCGGTGGCGCCGGCTACCTCGTGCTGTTCCGCATGAACGGGGATGCCCGGGAGAATGCAACGATCGTGGCCATCGTGTACGCCCTTGGCGTCTGCGCTGGTCTTGTCATGCTTGCGCTTGGCCTTTAGTTGGGCCTAGGACCGCGGGCTCGACCCCGTGGGTGGCTCGCTGCCCTGGTCGGGTGCCGTCTCTTGTGGAGCTCCGGTATCGCTCGGGCCCCGGTCGTCGCCTGGCGCCTGCAACTGTGGCGTGTCCTGCCCCGCCCCCGTGCTCACGTCGCTGTAGATCAGGGAGTCAAGGGCCACGGTCGTGGTGCTTGCTCCTGCGCTGACGGTGTAGCTCGAGCCCTGCTCGAGCGCTGGCGTGCTGATGACGACGCACGAGAAGGACTTGGAGGGTGTATAGCTTGCGAGCGTCTCGCCATCCGTGGTGTTGAGCGCGATGGTGTCGCCTGCGCTTCCGGACAGGGAGACGAGCATCGAGGGCTGCGTCGATCCGTCTCCCAGCCCCTGCGCCATGCCCGTGGAGCCTGAGGCCATGAGCACACCGCCCGTGATGGTCCCGGTCCCCGCGTAGTCCAGGGCGCCATCGCCGTCTTGCGTGGGGCCGGAGACGTACGTCTCGCCGCCAGAGATCGTGAGGTCGCCGTTCGAGTCGATGCCGTCTCCCCCGGCAGAGATCTCCGTGTGGCCGCCCGTGATCGTTACCTGCGCCGTCTCGTCGTAGTCCTCCATGGCGCCGGGCTGGTCCCCCTGAGCGGCCGCGGCGTCGCTCTCGTCGCTCGTGCCCGAGGCGTTGATGCCGTCGTCTGACGAGCAGATCGTCGAGGTGCCTCCCGCTATGGTCACCGTGGTCCCCTCGAGGCCCTCGCAGCTCTGTGCCACGTTGACGGTGCCGCCAAGCAGGTAGAGGTCCGCGTCCGAGTGAGCGCCGTCGTCCCCGCACGTAAGCTCGTAGGTGCCATCTGCTATGACGAGCGCCCCCTTCGCCTGGATGGCATCGATGGCTGCCGCCGACGAGACGCTGCCCGAGACAAGCGCGAGGTCATCCTTTGCCACGATGCCGTGGCCGCTTGCGCTCGAGACGGCAAGGGAGCCTGTGCCATTAATCGTGAGCTTCTCGTGGCTCCAGATGGCTCCGTCTAGCGTGTGCTCGTCCTCATCGGCCTCCGTGCCCGCGGCAGTGAGGGTGCTGCTCGTGCCGTCCGCGAGCGTGAGGAACACCTTCTTGGCGCTGCGAACGTAGAGCGCCGTTGGGCCGCTCGTCTGGATGCTCGCCCCAGCAAGCACGAGCTGTACCTTTGCCGAGTCGCCCGCGTCAACGACGAGCCTGCCGTCTGCGAGCGCGCCCGTTACGACGTAGGTTCCCTCCTCGTTAATCGTCACCGCGGAGCCATCGACCGTGACGCCATTCCCGCTCACCTGCGAGCCTGCGTCCGAGAGCGCAATGGTGGTCGCGGCGGAGGCGTCGTAGCTTGCGTCGAGGTCACGGCTGCTCAGAAGCTCCTTGGTAAGCGCCTGGGCGTCCGTCGAGCCCGTCTCCTGCGCGGAGGATGTGGTGGCGGCGGACTCCACTTGCTGCTGGCTTTGCGTCGTGGCACATCCGGGAAGGCCCGCAATCGCGAGTGACAGGGCAAGACCTGCGGCGATGGCTCGGAATGCGTGGACGTCCCTTCTCCTAGAGCTCATCGTCGATCGCCTCCTTGTTGGCGACGATGACCTCGAGGTTGCCGTTGAGGCATCTGAGCTCGTCGATGAGGGTGCGCTCGGTCGTCTCGGGCAGAAGGCTCACGTCATAGGTGAGCTTGTAGAGCGTACCCATGCCAGACGTTCTCACGCTTGTGAGCTCGTGCTCCTGGGTGTGGCGGGCGAGTGCCTCGTCGAACACCTCTGAGAAGTCGAGGTCCTCCGGCACCGTCACTTTCACGATGCGATGGCGATTCGCCTTTGAGGCGTGCGGCAGGGAAATCTTGAGCGCCACGGCCGCGCCGCCCACGACGATCGTCACGGCCATGGCGAGCGAGACGTAGCCCATGCCTGCGGCGAGACCCACGCACATGGCGAGGAACACGAACGCGATCTGCCGGGCGTTACCGGCGGCGCTCCTGAACCTCACGAGCGAGAAGGCGCCCATGACGGCCACACCGGCGCCCACGTTGCCGTTCACGAGCGCGATGACGACGCACACGATGGCCGGCAGTAGCACGAGCGCGGTGGCGAAGCTCGCCGTGTGTCTCGTGCGGAAACAGTAGGCAAGCGAGAGCAGCCCGCCGAGCGCGAGCGACGACACGACGCAGACGAGTAACGCGCCGACGTCTACGCTTGTGGTGGCACTGCTCGAGAACATCGATTCAAGCATGATCTAGCTCCTTACGTTTGCGAGGGCGATGGCGGGCCGGAGAGTTCGTTCCACTTGTGTGCCGCTTGGGGCCGCGAGAGGGGCCGTTCCGTATACGGGCGTGTCGAACCCACGCACGCGGCATGCCGTGCCGTACTTCGACCACCTTTGCTGCCTGAGTCCAAGCGAGGAGATTGCGTACACGAGCCAGCCGGGCAGCGCCCGAGACGTCTTTATCTCGAGGACCGACAGTCCGTCCTCGAGCAGTTGCTCCGTGCCATTGGTGACGTCAAGCGAAGGCATGTCCCAGCGCACGCGGACGCGCCGGTCGTAGGTCATTCGCAGGTCGCGGTTGCCCTGCTCGTAGAAGGCACAGCGGTCATAGGCAAGGTATGCGATGGGTCCGATGCCCTCATGGCGCCGTGCCGCTGCGGCGATCTCGCGCTCGATCTGGTTGGCCGGCGGCCTGGCGCCACCCACGAGCTCGAGCGCGACTTGCTGGGACGTCTGGACGCGGCGCTTGTAGACCACGCCGCCGAGCTTCTTCTTGAGCTCGAGGAACACGGGTTCGCCCGCCTGAGGCTCCCCGTAGGCGCGAAGGCGGAGCTTCTCGCGGTATGTGGGGTGCTCCTCGCAGGTTCGGGCTATTTCGAGCGAGGGCGTGTCGAGGTAGACGCTGCGCACGGTTGAGTCGCCATGCTCGTCTGGGACCATATGGGCCGCGCATGCCCGCTCGAGCCGTCTGCGCATTTCGTCATCCAGTACGTATTTGAGCTCCCTGCGCTCGAACGTCAGCTGTGTCCTCCCCATGCGGCTTCCTTTCTCGGGATGGCTGCATGATGGGAGAGAAAGCTGAAAACTCGCTTTGAGCTTTGATGTGCCGTGGTCTTCTCGACAATAGCTTGACGAGGCTTTTGGCTTGCTGAAAGACGAGCTAACGTAAGAAGCGTCCCATTATCCGGTAAAGGAAACGAGGCCAAGGGGGTCGCACGTCGATGACGCCTGGCTCGTCCGCGCAGCGCAGCGCCAAGACAAGCTCGTCGATGGCCTCCGAGACGTTCCTGCGGGCGTGTCCCATGCGCGGGTCTCGCATGTGGCGCTCGAGCTCGTTGGCAAGAGGTATCAGCGCGCAGCCTGCCAGCAGGGCGCCCTTGCGCTCAAGCTGCGCCCGAAGCTGCTCCATGGCGGCCTGGGCCTCGCTCGTCTCGGGCCCGTCGCATGCGACGAGCGCATAGACGAGCGCATCGGGTGAATAGGCGAGGAACTTGAGTTCGGTCGCGTCGCGCGCGTGGGTGGCGATGACGAGCGTGTCTGCGTTGCGGCTGCTCCTTGCGCGCCGAGGGGCGCGCACCCCTCCGAGGCGAGCGTATGCCCCCAGCGCATCCTCGAAGTCGTCGAGGAGCAGACCGGGCAGGGCACTCGCCCTGTCGCCGAACTCGACGTAGGCCACCGTCTTGGGAAGCTCTCGCTTGTCTCTTTCGTCTCTCATGTGCACTATTATCCACGACCCGGCAAGGGACGTGGCCGCTCGTGCTTCCGGCCACTCGCGTTTCCGTTGCCCCTCTCGTGGCGGTCTTGTGTTGTCATCTTCGTTCTGGGCGCCTTGTGCTAATCTCTTACAGGTTTGTCAGTACCCCTCACTTGGAGGCGCGCCCACACCAGCGGCCCTCCCAGTCTGGGGCGAACAGAGAAGAAAGGTGTCATCATGACCATCTCCAAGGAGCGCAAGGCCGAGCTCATCAAGACCTACGGCAAGAACGAGCACGACTCTGGTTCCGCCCCCGTTCAGGTCGCCATCCTCACCGACCGCATCAAGGAGCTCACCGAGCACATGAAGTCCCACAAGAAGGACTTCCACACCCGTCGTGGCCTGCTCATGCTCGTCGGCAAGCGCCGTCGCCTGCTCTCCTACATCAAGAGCAACGACATCAACGAGTACCGTGAGCTCATCGCCAAGCTCGGCATTCGCGACAACATCCAGTAAGTGGACCTACGGGGCGCCTTCTGGCGCCCCTTTTCATATTGCGTGCCCAAGGGTCTGGGCACAGCGGGCTTGCCCGGACTTTCGGGCCAGACCAAGCGGTCGCGGGGGCTCCCGCGCATCGGGGCTCGCAGACGGCCCGCCTGCAATGGGGCAGGCGGAGATAAGGGAAAGAAATGGCAAAGGTTACACACGAGTTCGACCTTTACGGCAAGCACTACGCGCTCGAGACCGGCGAGCTGGCCAAGCAGGCCACCGGCGCCGTCCTCGTCAAGCAGGGCGACTCCACGGTGCTCGTCACCGCCGTGGTCTCCAAGGAGCGCAAGGACTACGACTTCTTCCCGCTGACGGTCGACTTCATCGAGAAGATGTACGCCG
>ERZ808240.311-NODE-311-length-66488-cov-31.531934_pt1 | contig 66488 bp, 61 predicted proteins | sample MGYA00521084_ERZ808240 | MGnify/ENA primary metagenome ERZ808240 (study PRJEB31516, sample SAMN03275571) | gut metagenome | biome: mammalia-associated habitat; material: feces | host: Papio cynocephalus | place: Kenya | collected 2012-08-06 ...
CCAAAATCATCGAGTCCAATTTTATTTGGATATTAACTGGAAAGGTTATAGCATACCAGCCGTTTTACTCTATAACCCGGACAGAAAACCAGCCAGATTGCCCGACATTCGGCAAAAAGATGTATTTTAGCACCATTATGGAAAGATTATCTGAACTCTACGAGTCCCGATTCGGCGTACGGCCGGAGGAGACAGAACTGCTTCCGCTCTCCGGAAGCGCCCGCAAATACTACAGGATCAGCGGTGAGGGCGGCACGGTCATCGGCTGCATAGGCACAAACCCCGCCGAAAACAGAGCCTTTCTCACCATTGACGCGAAGTTCCGCGATGCGGGCCTGCATGCCCCGGAGGTCTACGCCGTCTCCTCGGACGGGATGGCCTATATCCAGGAAGACCTCGGCGACGGGCAGCTGTTCTCGCTTCTGCGCCCCGGCATCGCAAAAGGCAACTTCACAGGAGAGCAGCTCGACTGGCTGCATGACACCATCGCCCTGCTCCCGGCAGTGCAGTTCAAGGTGGGGCAAGGGATGGACTGGAGCGTGTGTTTCCCGGACAGGGAGTTCAATGCACGAATGGTCAATTTCGACCTCAGTTATTTCAAATACGATTTCCTGAAACTCACCGGGCTGGAGTTCGACGAGATTCGCCTGCAGGATGACTTTGACCGGCTGCGTGACGATTCCCTCGACTTCAAGGGTAACACGTTCATGTATAGGGATTTCCAGGCGCGCAACATCATGATAAAGGACGGCGAGCCGTGCTTCATCGATTTCCAGGGCGGACGCAGAGGCCCGGTACAGTACGACCTCGCCTCTTTCCTCTGGAACGCCGGCACCCACTTCTCCCCTGCCCTGCGCTCAGAGCTTGAAGCCGTGTACATCAAGGCTTTGCAAGAATACGTCAAAGTGGACGAAGAAGAGTTCCTGGAAAAGTACAGGCTCATCACCCTTGTCCGTCTGCTGCAGGAGTTCGGGGCATACGGCTTCCGGGGACTGATAGAGCGCAAGCAGCTCTTCATCGACTGCATACCCACGGCACTCGGCTGCATCCGCGAACTCACACAAGAGCCGTTCAGGCGCTACCCGTACCTCAACTCCGTACTGCGCCGCCTGTGCGAAGACTGGGACGGACGCACCATCCTCCCCGGAGTCAAGATCAGCCTGTAAAAGTTTCGGTTATGACAGAAACTTTTTCTATATTTGCAGAAAGTTTCGGTTATGACAGAAAACATCAAGAACCTTTCGCGTTACAATCCGTGGAACGGGAACAACATCGCATCAGGATTCAGACGTGATGACTATCTACGGAAAATATCCGCTTTCACCGGAAACAATCTGGTGAAAGTGCTCACAGGTCAGCGCCGTGTCGGGAAGAGCTACATCCTCAGGCAAGTCGCGATGGATCTGGTCGCCAGCGGCATAGATGACCGGAACATCTTGTTCATCAGCAAGGAGTTTTCGAGCTTTGATTTTCTTGAAACGAATAAAGAGCTTGACGACCTCATCAAAGAATACCATACAGAACTGCGCCCCTCCGGCAAGACATATATTTTCATTGATGAAGTCCAGAATATAGAAGGTTGGGAAAAAAGCGTAAACTCGCTGTCCCAAGATTTTTCCTCTCCATGCGAAGTGTTCATCAGCGGTTCAAACTCAAAGATGCTGTCCGGCGAACTGGCTTCACTGCTTTCCGGCCGATATGTTGAATTGGAGGTTTTTTCCCTCTCCTACATCGAATGGATCGGGATCACCACAAGAGAGTCCGGACAGAAATCATACGGAGAATACCTGCAAGAAGGCGGACTTCCCGAACTGACACATCTGGGCACAGCGGAAGTCAAAAGGAACTACATATCAAGTTTGAGGGATACCATACTTTTGCGCGACATAATCTCGCGCTTCAAGATACGGGATGCCAGAACCCTTGAAGATCTGTTTGTGTATCTTGTGAATAATGCCACAAAACTCTTCACGCCCAATTCAATAGTGCGCTTTTACAAAGGTAAGGGAAAATCCGTCAACTACGAGACAGTGGCGACATACCTCGGTTACCTTACCGACACTTACCTGGTCCACAAGGCCGAAAGATACAACATTCAAGGAAGAGAGGTCATAGCCGGGAACTGCAAATATTACATCAACGACCTGTCATTCCGGAATTATCTGTATCGGGGCTTTGCCTTCGGCTACGGATATGAACTTGAGAACCTCATATATCTGGATTTGAGGCGGGCCGGATACGACGTTTATGTCGGGAACATCTCCAACACGACGGAGGAACGTCAGCTGGAAGTGGATTTTGTCGGCATAACCGGTGACAAGAAGATATATGTCCAGGTCGCTTACAAAATGGATGACCCGGAAACAATGAGGCGTGAATACACTCCGTTGAGCCTCATAAAAGACAGTTATCCGAAATATGTCGTCACTATGGACGAGTTCAGATTCCCCAGCAACAACGGAATCACCCATGTTCAAGCGTGGGACTTCCAGAATGAATTAAAAAAACAAGCATGACATCATATATAAAAACAGCCATGATCTTTGCGGCGGGGCTCGGGACGAGGCTGAGACCCATCACCGACTCCATGCCAAAGGCTCTCGTCAAGGTGGGCGGCGTGCCGATGCTTGAGAGGATTCTGCTGAAAATCAAAGACGCCGGAATAAAAGATGTTGTAGTCAACGTCCACCATTTCGCCTCGCAGATTGAGGATTTCCTCTCGGCCAACGCCGGCCTCGGGATGAAGATCGACATCTCCCGCGAGCCAGGTCAAGCCCTTGAGACCGGAGGCGGAATCCGCCATGCCTCACCGCTGCTCAAGGGATGCGGGCGTTTCCTCGTACACAACGTGGACATGCTCAGCGACCTGGATCTTGAATGGTTCTTCTCTCAAGACGACCCGTCTTCGCTTGCGACGCTGCTGCTGACAGAATCCGATGATGCCGACCGCTACCTGCTCTTCGATGAGGAGATGCTGCTGCGCGGATGGACAAATGTCCGCACCGGCGAGGTTCGCAGCCCGTTCCCGGATTTCGACCCCCTCTCCTGCCGGAAATACTCGTTCTGCGGGGTGCATATCCTCTCCGAGAGGGTACTGCGCCTGATGGAAAAGTGGCCGGAAAAGTTCTCCATAATCGACTTCTATCTGTCCGCCTGCGCCATGGAAGAAATAAGGGGGATTGTAGCCAAATCTTTGAAAATCATAGACATCGGCACTCCCGAAAAGCTCGCTGAGGCGGACACCCTTGTCCGTGGAGGAGCTTTTTGACCTGAGGTCTTGCCATTGCGCTCTTTTTGACCTATATTTGCAAGGTTGTTTTACCTCATCCCTTATGAGCTTGGATAAATTGAAGCGAAATCTTCGGACTATCCCTGATTTTCCGAAGAAAGGCATCCTTTTTTACGACATCACCACCCTGTTCAAGAGTGCTGATTGCCTTGCCGAACTGAGCGACATGCTCTACGGCATGTACAGGGACAAGGGCATCACCAAGGTCGTCGGGATCGAGTCCCGGGGCTACATCATGGGCTCCATTCTGGCCGCAAGGCTCGGTGCCGGCTTCGTACCGGTGCGCAAGGAGGGCAAGCTTCCGGCCGAGGTCTTCAAGGAAGAATACGAACTGGAGTACGGCAACGCCGCCATCGAGATCCACAAGGACGCCATCACTGAAGATGACGTGGTGCTTGTGCACGATGATCTGCTCGCCACGGGCGGCACCATGGAGGCGGCACGCAGGCTCGTGGAGAGGAACCACCCGAAAGCGGTGTACCTCAACTGCATAATCGAGCTCATGGAGCTTTCGGGCCGCAAGGCCTTCCCTTCCAATACAGAATTTACATCCATATTGCAACTGTAAGTATAAGGGGCCTGCACGCAGCAGGCCCTGCCTTTTTTGTTGCGGACATTTTTACTACATATAAAAATGATGAAAAAAGTACTCATTGCGGCAGCTGTTGCCACAGCGTTCTTCGCTCAAGGAGCCAAGGCGCAGACCAACCTTCAGACTTTCTGGGACTTCGGTCGCGGTCATGTCACCACCACCCTCGAGGGCTACTACGGAGACAACTGGGGAGACACCTTCTTCTTCGTTGACTACGACTACAACACCAAAAACCCCGACGGCAAGTTCATCGGCGTCAGCGGCAGCTACTTCGAGATCGCCCGCGGGCTCAACTTCTGGAAGAACACGTCTCTGGCAGACCTCAGCGCCCATGTCGAGTACAACGGCGGAGTAGGCTTCGGCAGCCAGAACTTCCTTTTCGGCGCCGATTACCTCCTGCACAACGCCGACTACTCCAACACCTTCAAGTTCTCCCTCATGTACAAGACCTTCAGCGGCAACGCCAGCAGCGACACCCCGCTCCAGTTCACCTTCGTATGGGGCATGAAGAACCTCTTCGGCGTGGACGGCCTCAATTTCAGCGGTTTCGCCGACATCTGGGGTGAGAACACCAAAAACTGGTACGCAGACCCTGTAGATGATCAGGCAGAAGAGGGCAAATTCATCTTCATCTCAGAGCCTCAGCTCTGGTACAATGTGGGCAAGCACTTCGGCGTGGACAACCTCAACATCGGCACCGAAATCGAGCTCAGCTACAACTTCGCCGGCAACCACGGCTTCTACTGCCGTCCTTGCCTCGGCACCAAGTGGGTATTCTAACAGTGCCGCAAGATGTCTCCATTCTTATGTAAACTGTTCGGCTTCGACCCGAAGACCAACAGCGTGCGTACCGAGATCGTAGCCGGTATCACCACTTTCCTCACGATGGCGTACATCCTCGCCGTCAACCCGGGGATCTTCAGCAACATCCAGGGCATGCCTAACGGCTCCGTATTCACAGCCACGGCCCTTGCCGCCATCGTCGGCACCCTTGCGATGTCCCTCTACGCCAAGAAGCCTTTCGGACTTGCTCCGGGCATGGGCCTCAACGCCTTCTTCGTGTTCACAGTGTGTCTGGGCATGGGCTACAGCTGGCAGTTCGCCCTGACGGCCATCCTCATTGAGGGCATCATCTTCATCATCCTCTCCGCCACCAAGGTGCGCGAGATGATAGTGAATGCGATCCCGGCATCCATCAAGAACGCCATCGGAGCCGGTATCGGCCTGTACATCGCCTTCATCGGCCTGCAGAACGCCGGCATCATAGTCAACGATGACTCGACCCTCGTCGGCCTCGGCGCCCTGGGATCCAAGACCAGCATCCTCTTCATCATCGGACTCTTCCTCACAGCCATCCTTGTGGTGCTCAAGGTCAAGGGCGGCATCCTCATCGGCATGCTCGCCACCACACTTGTCGGCATCCCGATGGGTGTGACCAAGTTCGCCGGATTAGTCTCCCTGCCGGAGTCCATCTCCCCGATCTTCTGCCAGTTCGAGTGGGGGCACATCTTCACCTGGGACATGCTCGTGGTTGTCTTCACCTTCCTGTTCATCGACATGTTCGACACCATCGGAACCGTGGTCGGCGTATCCGTGAAATCCGGGATGGTGGACAAGGACGGCCACGTGGACGGCATCAGCAAGATCCTCATGGCTGACGCCGTGGCCACCACGGCAGGCGCCTGCTTCGGCACCTCCACCACCACCACTTACATCGAGAGCGCGGCAGGTGTCGCTGAAGGCGGACGTACCGGCCTCACCTCATTCGTGATAGCCCTCTGCTTCGCCATCGCCCTGCTCTTCTCCCCTGTGTTCCTCGCCATCCCGAGCGCGGCCACCGGAGCGGTGCTCGTAATTGTGGGTGTGATGATGATGAGCCCTATCCGCAACATCGACTGGAACGACTACTCAGAGGCCATCCCGGCATTCGTGACAGCCGTCATGATGCCGCTCTCATACAGCATCGCGCACGGCATCATGCTCGGCATGATCACCTACGTGGTCATCAAGGCCCTCACAGGCAAGTTCAAGAGCATAAGCGTGATGATGTGGGTTCTCGCAGTGCTCTTCGTGCTGAGGTACATATTCATGTAGTCCATCTCTTAATCTTCTACAATGCCGACGGGATTCTTTCTGCCGGCATTGTTTTTTTCCGTATCTTTGCCGTTTGCAGAGATGAAATTGATGTCCCGCATATTTTTCCCGGCTGCCGTGATGGCCATTGCTGCCGCGGGGGTCATGGACTTCGGAGAGGCTCACCCGGGCCTGTCCGGGACGCTCTCCATATCCGAGAGCCGGGACACCGTGATCTACCCTCCGTACAACTACCGTCCGCGCGCCTCAAGGGGCGGAAGTTCCGAAGCGGACAGCCTGTACGAAGACATCTTCGAGGTTCCGGATTCATCCCTCTCCGTCAAGCGGCTGAGCCCGAGGGACTCGCTAAAGGCCCTTTTGGACTCCACCCTCTGGGACAAGCTCGACTCGATATACATCGCGGACTCCACCGCCAAGGCGAAGGCCAGGTTCGAGGCCTGGTACGCAGGACTTTCCAAAGAAGAAAGGAAGAAATACGACAGGGAGCAGCACGACAAAAAAATGATGGCCCGCGCCGACTCCATACGGGCCGTCAAGGAAGAGCAGAAAGCCATCCGCGACAGCATTCTGGAAGCCACCCCGAGAATCCTCGAGACCTACGCCGTCCCGGACTCGATGCAGTACAAGCGCATCATAGCCTGGACGCTCGACCGGGACTTCGGCAAACTAAAACCGTACATCCCGGACACGACATACAACTACCACTTCCACGACTACCCGTTCCAGCGCAACGACGTCAACGCCAGCTGGCTCGGCGTAGCCGGAAGCCCGGTCCAGTACTACAACTGGTTCAAGCGCGGCAGCACCGAAGGCGTGGAGTTCTACGATGCCCTCGAATCCTGGAGCTACTCCCCAGAGACCCTGCCCCACTACAACTCCAAGACCCCCTACACCGAACTCGCATACTTCGGCACCCTGTTCGCCGGGGATGACAAGGAATCCAACAACCTCCGCCTCTTCACCACCCAGAACATCACCCCCGCGCTGAATTTCGCCCTGCTCTATGAGAGATACGGGGGCGAGGGCATGCTGGAGAACGAGAACACGTCCAACTCCACCGCCGTAGCCCAGGTCAACTGGCTCGGGAAAAGATACACCGCCCACGCGGGCTACATCGGCAACAGCATCACGATGGGAGAGAACGGAGGAATGCAGGATCTGAAGTGGATACGGGACACGACGGTCAACTCCAGAGACATCCCAGTCAACCTCAAGACCGCGAAGAGCAAGGTCAAGAAGCGCAGTTTCTTCATAGACCAGCAGCTGCGCATCCCGTTCAGCTTCATCAACAGGATCAGGGCCGCGCGTGACAGCACCTACAGATACAACGCCGACAGCCTCGACCGCGACATCACCACCGCCTACATCGGCCACAGCGGCGAAGTGTCCATCTACTCCAGAAAATACACGGACGAGACCACCGACGAGGCATCCAAGGCGTTCTACAACAACGTCTTCAACCACGACCCTTCAGCGAGCGCCGACTCGCTCGGCGTGACGAAGATAGACAACAAGATCTACATCCGCCTCCAGCCGTGGTCCAGCGAGGCCGCAGTCTCCAAGCTCGACATCGGGATCGGAGACTACCTCAAGACCTATTTCGACAGCAGCTACGTCCGGGGAACCCGGCACAGGGAAAACTCCGTCTATGCCTACGCGGGCGTGGAGGGGCAGATCAGGAACAACTTCTTCTGGGATGCCAAGGGACGCTATGTGCTGCTCGGCCATGACTTCGGGGACTTCAGCCTCGAAGCCGACGCCCGCCTTGACCTGTACCCGTTCAGGCGGGCCCGGAAAAGTCCGCTGAGCCTCACAGCCCGGTTCGAGACCCGCCTGCAGGAGCCGACCTACTACCAGCAGCACATCAACGCCAACCACTTCGCCTGGGACAACGACTTCTCCAAGATCTCCACAACCCGCATTTCCGGAAGCCTGAACATCCCGCACTGGAAGACTTCCCTGTCCGCAGGCTACGCCCTTCTGGGCAACAACATCTACTACGATGCCCTCGGGGTGGTCCGCCAGCACGATAAAGTCATGAGCATCCTCTCGGCCGACATCCGCAAGGATTTCGTCTTCGGCCCGCTGCACCTCGACAACAGGGTGCTCCTCCAGTACTCTTCCGACCAGCAGGTCGTGCCTGTTCCGGCAGTCGCCCTCAACCTCAGGTACTACCTCCAGTTCACGGTCCAGAAAGTGCTCCAGATGCAGATCGGAGCTGACGGCTACTACAACACGTCCTGGAATTCTCCGATGTGGAATCCAAACGTCGGAGTGTTCTACAACCAGACGGAAAGAAGCTACACCAACGGCCCTTACTTCGACATCTTCGTCAACATGCAGTGGAAGAGGGCCTGCATATTCGTCAAATATCAGAACGCCGGAGGCGGCTGGCCGCTGGACAAGCACGATTTCTTCAGTTCCGACAGGCATACCGTCACATTCAGCGGCATGGGAGGATTGAAACTCGGCATCTTCTGGCCGTTCTACACCCAGCCTACAGGAAGACCGCCAGTAGGCGGAACAAACAGAAAATAAACCCTTTATGACCCGCAGAGACACTCCCGCCATCATAGTCGTTACGCTGACGGCAGCCCTGCTTGTCGCGACCCTGATCGCTTCATTTTTCAGTAAAAGCCCTGAGGAGGAAGGCATACGCCCCCATATCCGCAGCATCCTTGAGCTCGGACGCATGACAGACACGACCAAGGCCCTTGTGGTAGGCTACAACCATTATCTGCTCGAAAAGTATGCCGAGAGCAACGGACAGAGCATCGAGATAGACATCACCGGCAAGGACATATCATGGATAGACTCCCTCAAAGCCGGGAGGGTGGACATAGTGGTGGTGCCTTTTGAAGACAGCCTCGCGGTGGACAGTGTCCTGGTGTCCGTGCCCGTGGACAGCATCAGCGTCTGGCTCATGAGGCACGATGACCACGCCAACATGGAAGACGCCAACGCCTGGATTACCGACTGGCTGGCAAGCGAAGAGCACGACGGGATCAAGGACAGTTTCTTCAAGCGCTTCGATGCCTTCCGCAGCCGCCGCCGGGAGACCATCAGCCCCTACGACAGCCTGATACGCACCCACGCCGACTCCCTCGGCTGGGACTGGAGGCTTCTTGCCGCAGTCATATACCAGGAATCCCGCTTCCACATCGAGGCCCGCTCAAGACGTGGAGCGAGCGGCCTTATGCAGATGATGCCCAGGACAGCGGAGCGCTACGGCATCTCCGACCCCCTTTCCCCCGAGGAGAACATAAGGGCGGGGGCGCAGCTGCTGGGCACGCTCATCCGGCGGTACTACAAGGTCGGTGCAAACGACGGGGAGCGCTACAAATACGCCCTTGCCGCCTATAACGCCGGCGTGGGACGGGTGGACGACATCCTGAGCCTCGCGAGAGCACGGGGCGTGGACACCTCGCACTGGGACAATGTCAAGACAGTCATCCCGGACATGACCGATCAGGAAGTCCTGGACAGCGGAGCCGTCAAGCGGGGCCCGTTCAAGGGCAAGGAGACCATTGCCTATGTGGACAGGGTCATGGCCATTTACGGTGAATTCAAGAGGATTTGTCCCTGAAGCGGGGACACTTTGCCGCAATTATGCTTATCTTAGCGGCCAAAGTGTGTATTATTCACAATAAATCCATACAATGAAAAAGTTATTAGTGTTTATGATCCCTGTGATGATGCTGGCCTCAGCCTGCCAGTCAGGACAGAAGGGAGAGAAGGTCCCGGGCATAGATGTCACCGACATGGACCTTACCGTTTCCCCGGGAAAAGATTTCTACCAGTACGCTGACGGCGGCTGGATAAAGAAGCATCCGCTCAAGCCGGAGTACGCACGCTTCGGTTCATTCGACGCCCTCCGCGAAAACAATGTCGAGAGGCTCAACGCCCTCTTCGCCGAGATGGCCACCATGTCTCCGGCCAAGGGCACCACAGACCAGAAGATAGTTGACCTCTACAAGCAGGGTCTGGACTCCACAAGGCTCAACGCCGAGGGAGCGGCTCCGCTCAAGAAATACCTTGACGCCATCTACTCCGCAGCCGACAAGGCCGCCCTCATGGCTGAGCTCGCAGAACTCAACAAATATGGCGAAGGCGGATTCTTCAGCGTCGGAGTAAGCGCAGACCTTATGGACAGCAACAACCAGGTCCTCTACCTCGGACAGGGCGGGCTCGGCATGGGCGACCGCGACTACTACCTCGACGAGAGCAACGCAGCCCTCAAGAAGGGATACTGCGAACTGCTGGCCAAACTCTTCACCCTCAGCGGACTGGATAACGCGCAGAAAAGGGCTGACAACGCCCTCGCCACAGAGGATGCCATCGCAAAAGTATCTTGGACCAGCGTGGAGAACCGCGACTATACCAAGCAGTACAACCCTATGAGCGCCGGACAGATCGACAAGGAATATCCGGGCTTCGGCTTCGCAGCCTTCTTCAAGGCCCTCGGCATAGAGGACCCGGGCATGGTCATAGTACAGCAGCCTTCATATTTCAAGGGTTTCTCCAAGATCTGGTCCGGCTCAAGCCTCGACGCCCTCAAGGACTACCTCGCCGGACAGTTCATCAGCAGTTCCGCATCCGCCCTGTCAGATGACTTCTACGCAGCCAACTTCGATTTCTTCAGCACACAGATGAGCGGTGTGACTGAGCAGAAGCCAAGATGGAAGCGTGCCATGAGCGTGCCTAACAGCATCCTCGGAGAGGCCGTAGGCCAGATGTACGTCAAGAAATATTTCCCTGAAGCCTACAAAAACAAAGTCCTCGACCTCGTGAAGCAGCTCCAGGTATCTCTTGGCCAGCACATCGACAGCCTCGAATGGATGTCCGACAGCACCAAGACCTACGCAAGGGAGAAACTCGCCAACTTCACCGTAAAGATAGGATATCCTGACAAATGGAAGGACTACAGCACCCTGTCAGTCGATCCGGAGAAGAGCTATCTGGAGAACCTGATGGCCGCCAGCGCATGGTATGTACAGGACAATCTGGGCAAACTCGGCAAGCCGACCGACCGCAGCGAGTGGGGCATGACACCTCAGACCGTCAACGCCTACTACAATCCTACGACCAACGAGATCTGCTTCCCGGCAGCCATCCTCCAGCCGCCGTTCTTCAACGCCGACGCAGATGATGCCGTCAACTACGGAGCGATCGGAGTAGTCATAGGTCACGAGATGACCCACGGATTCGATGACCAGGGCCGCCTCTTCGACAAGGACGGCAACATGAACAACTGGTGGCGTCCGGAAGACGAAGCCGCATTCAAGGCCAAGACCGCAGTGCTCGTGGACCAGTACAGCGAGGTTGAGATCCTCCCGGGCGTACATGCCAACGGAGCCCTGTCCCTCGGAGAGAACATCGCCGACCACGGCGGACTCAGCATCGCCTACACCGCCCTGCACAACAAGCTGGCGGGCAAGGAACCTGCACCGATAGACGGATTCACCGCTGACCAGAGATTCTATATAGGTTATGCCCACCTCTGGGCGCAGAACGCCACCGACGAGGAGAAGGCGCGTCTGACCAAGCTCGATGTGCACTCCCTCGCGGAGAACAGGGTCAACGTGGCCGTGCGCAACTTCAAGACGTTCTTCGACGCCTTCGGCATCAAAGAGGGTGATCCAATGTGGAGGCCTGAAAGCGAAAGAGTAAGCATCTGGTAACATGAAAGCCGAAGGCTTCATAGCCGGACGACTTCGATTCAAGGGAAGGGTGGCCGTCGCAGCGACGGCCATCTCTTTCTTTATCATAATCCTTTCCGTCTGCATCTCCGAAGGATTCAGCCGGCAGATACGCAAGGGTGCAGCAGATATCACCGGAGACATCCTGATAACGGACCGGGGCGGCAACTTCTTCGGAGTCTCGGACCCCATAAGCGCTCACCCGTCATTTGCGGAAAGCGTCAAGGCAGTACGCGGAGTGGAGAGTCTGGAGCCCATAATCTGCCGGACCGGCATAGTCCGCAAAGGAGAGATGATAAGGGGCGTCATGTTCAAAGGTTCAGATGCGGACACTGTCAGGATGGGTGCGAGAGTACCTTCCGGGCTTGCCGCGCAGCTTGACCTGAAAGAAGGGGACCACCTCCAGGCCTGGTTCATCTCCGACAGGATAAAGGTCAGAAAATTCAAGATCATAGAGATCTACGGAAGCCTCATCGACAGCGACGAGGGGCTGGTCATAAAGACAAGCGCCTCCGACATGCGCAGGCTCAACGGCTGGACCGGCACGGACGCGTCCGCCCTTGAGGTCACTCTGGATCCCGCCTTCAGGGACCGGAGATCGATGGGAAAGGCCACAAGAGAGGTCGGGATGGCAATCGCGGCAAGTCACGATGAGGAGGAAAGCGGACTAGGAGCCCTCTCGGCAGCGGACAGGTTCCCGCAACTTTTCGACTGGCTTGACCTGATCGACTACAATGTGGTGGCAATCCTCGCTCTGATGACGGTCGTCGCAGGCTTCAATATGGTCTCGGGGCTGCTCATCCTTCTCTTCCGCAACATCTCGACCATCGGTACCCTGAAGACCCTCGGCATGAGGGACAGGGACATCGCCGGAGTGTTTCTCCGCGTAGGGGCAAGGATCAGCCTCAAGGGGATGCTGATCGGCAACGCCGCCGCCCTGATTTTCTGTATCTTCCAGGGGTTGACCGGAGTGATAAAGCTGGATCCGGCCAACTACTTCATCTCCTTCGTCCCGGTGAGCATCGATCCGTTGCGCATACTGCTCACGGACGCCGTTGCGTTTGCCTCCATCCAGCTCCTGCTGCTCCTTCCATCACTTTTCATTTCGAAGATCGACCCTTCTTTGACCGTGAAAGCTGAATGATGGAGATGTTCTTCTTGGCCACATAATCATCAGGGTCAATCTTCAAGGCCTTCTTATAGAATTTCATGGCCTTTCTGGCATTGCCGCGCGCCACCTGCCAGTACGAACCGATGTTGTCGATGAACACGGTGTTGCGCGGATAAAGTCTGTTCATCCTCTGCGAGACCTTGAGGAAATATTCATACCCCTGAGGGGTGCCTATATAGAAGAGGCTGTAGCAATACTCACCCACCGCCTGGCAGAAAATCTCCTCGTCCGCCGGCTTGCCGTCCAGAGTCCATCCCTCCCCCTTGGAGGAGGTGTACCCGTCTATCAGAGACATCAGCTCCTGGAATGCCATGTCGGGGCTTTCCCCCTCATATTCAATCAGTCCCGTAATCTTATAGAAACGGTAGCGCAGTTCCCCCGGGCGCAGGGAGATGGCCTTGTCGATAGCCCTCATCCCGTCCGCATAGAGTGAATCCACGAACAGTGGCACCTCGAAATAATTGACATCTTTTCCAAGAGAGTCCTTGAGGCTGAGCACCGGCGCCGCCCCGAGATACTTCGTTCCCTCCTTCACCACGACCTGAGTTCCCCGGGACTTGGCGAAGAAGAAGTTGAAACGCGCGGCAAACATGTCCGGATCCTGCGGGCACGCGGCCTCCCATCTGTCTATTATGGTCTCAACTCCGACACCCGAGGGGCCCACATTGCGCACCTGACGCTCGTAAGAAGCCTTGAAAGGGGCCGGATCCGCCTCCTGGGCGAAAGCCTGCATGCACAGCAGGGCAAGAACCATTGTTGAAAAAACTTTTCTCATATTCTCATACGTTCACGTTCATAAGTATTCTGCGGCCCTTGGGGAGCAGGTTGTTGCACCTTGAGCCTATGTTCTTCACAAACCCGAGAGGGTGACCGGCAAATGTCACCACATTGTAGCCCGGTGCCGCCCCGGCAAGGACAAGAGTGTCGCGGTGAAGGTATTTCAGGGCCGTCTGCATGTCCAGTTCCACGGAAGGATAATCTCCGGCGTAGGCTATGCTCAGGGCATAATCCGGATTCGGGATGAAATCTTTGCCCCTGTTCTCCCCTTTTCTTACCCCCGGTTCGCGCAGCGGATGCAGGTGCTTCAGATCAAGGCTGCGGGAGCGGCGCTGCGGGCCGTTTTTCCTCAACGCCCCGACCCACTGCCCTTCCCCGGGCACGCTTCCCGCACGGAGCAGGTTCCCCGCCCTGGTAACCTCCACCCCGTATCCGGGGAACTCGTCCAGCACCGGGAAGATTTCCCCTCCAAGATTGGAGGCTGCCCATTCCAGGTTGGCGTCGTTCTCCTCATCCTCATAAGTGCAGGTCGAATATATGAGCACCCCGCCTTCCCTCAGGGACGGCCATACATCGGCAAGGATACGTCTCTGGCGGGCCGCGCAGAGTTTCACCGTCTCGGGGCTCCATTCCTCGACCGCCCTGGGATCTTTGCGGAACATCCCCTCCCCGCTGCACGGCACGTCCGCCACGATCACGTCGAACCCGCCCTCAAGGCGGGAGAACGCTCCCGGATCCACGGATGTCACAGCCACGCACGGGTCTCCCCACCTTGCCACGTTGTCACATAGCACAGCGGCGCGCGCTTTAATCACCTCGTTGCTCACCAGCAGGAAGCCGTCTCCCAGCAGTTCCCGGCACGAGGCGGCGATGTCCGTGGTCTTACCGCCCGGGGCCGCGCACAGGTCCAGCACCCTCAGGGGGCCTGTACTTCCGGAAAGGAGCCTGCGGAAAATGTGTCCCACATACATGGCTGACGAGTCCTGCACGTAATAGCACCCGGCGTGAAAAAGAGGATCCAGGGTGAAAACGGGCCTGCTCTCAAGAATACGTCCATACCGGCTCCACGGGACAGGGTTTCCCTGCGGTCCGGCGCAGCCTTTGAAAGGGTTAAGCCTTACGGCGACTGAGGCGTCTGGCATCAGAGCATCCCCTCCGGCATCTGCGGCATCCTGCCTTCAGAGATGTCCACGAGGGTTTCCACAGCCTTGTCGAGGGCCTGCTGGATTTTGCCTCCAAGCATCGTCTTCATCATGAAATTGAGGTTGGCGTCAAGCACGATACTGAAATCGGTCTTGCCCGGAAGGGCTGAAGGGTCGAAGTGCAGTACGCCGACGAACTCCACCGGGGACTCCGTACTTATTAACCTGATCAGGCGATAGGGCTGCCTCTCGTCAACCTTGACGGCGATGCTGAAACCCTGGACCGTGACCTTGAGGTTGTCATAGTCGGCTTTTATATCCGCCTTCTGCTGCCCGGGCATGAGCCTTGTGAAATTGCTCATGTCACAGAAGGCCATGTACAGTTCTTCAGGGGTTTTGGACACCTGGCCGTGCTTGCTCGTATAGTGCGCTGTCATATCTCGTGTTATTTTGTTACTTTTGCACAGATGCAAATATAATCATTTTCCGATGCACAGGATATACTTCGAGAAGCGCTGCATAATCATCTGCAGGCCGGACGACCAGGCTCTCTCCGATCCCAACTCCGTCGAGTTCCATTTCGGGGAAAGCATCGGCATCCACTCCCTGGTGGCCATGTTCGAAGCCTCCGAGTCGCTCAGCCGCATATACATACCGACCGAGGACACGGAATGGATGTACCGCAAGGTCTGCGCCGAGTTCCGCGAAGTGGATGCTGCGGGCGGCCTTGTGTCAAACCGCCGCGGGGACTATCTTCTCATACGGCGCGGAGGCCTCTGGGACCTGCCGAAAGGGCATCGCGAAGAGGGCGAGGACATCACGGTCACAGCTATCCGGGAGGTGAGGGAGGAGACCGGCGTCGACCAGCTGGAGCTGGGGAGCCTCATCTGCGTCACGGACCACTGTTACCTGCGTGACGGGAGGTGGCACCTGAAGCACACCTGGTGGTACAACATGCTGTACACCGATCCGGTGGACCTGACCCCTCAGCGGGAGGAGGACATCACCAAGGCGGCCTGGGTCGCGAAGTCCAGCCTGCCCTCCTACCTCAAAAATACCTTCCCTTCCATAGTCGAAGTGTTCCGTGAGGCGAAAGTGTGAAACTTTTTGCATGATTTGTCCGTATAGATTCAGTATATAATTACGGATCAGACATGAAACTCTCACAATTCAATTTCGAGCTGCCCAAGGAAAGCATCGCCACAGAACTGATGCCCGAAGTCAACGGGCATACCCAATGGAGGGACGAGTGCCGCCTGATGGTGCTCCACAAGGACAGCGGAGAAATCGAGCACCGCAAGTTCAAGGACATCATAGACTATTTCGGCAAGGGCGACCGCTTCGTGCTCAACGACACCAAGGTCTTTCCGGCAAAACTTCTCGGCAAGAAGGAAAAGACGGGCGCGGACATAATGGTGTTCCTGCTCAGGGAGCTCAACAAGGAGCAGCGCCTCTGGGACGTGATAGTGGATCCCGCGCGCAAGATCCGCATCGGCAACAAGCTGTATTTCGGTGACGACGACAGCATGGTGGCCGAGGTGATCGACAACACGACCTCCCGCGGAAGGACCCTGCGCTTCCTCTATGACGGCCCTTACGAGGAGTTCAAGGAAGCCCTTTTCAAACTGGGAAAGACTCCTGTCCCCGAGTGGGTCAAAGAAAATCCAGACGAGAGGGATGCCGAAGAGTTCCAGACCATCTTCGCCGCGCACGAAGGAGCCGTCTCAGCCCCGGCCGCCGGACTCCATTTCAGCCGCGAACTCTTCAACAGAATGATCCTCAAGGACATTGACAAGACTTTCATCACCGTCCACATGGGCATAGGCCACTTCCGTACAGTCGATGTGGAGGATTTGTCCAAGCACAAGATGGACGGCGAGAGGTTCATCATCTCCGAGCAGGCCGCTGACGAGATCAACTCCACAAAGAGGGCCGGGCACAAGATCTGCGCTGTCGGCATCACCGTCATACGGGCCCTTGAGACCAACGTCACCACGGAGAACGAGGTCAGGCCGGCTGACAGCTGGACCAACAAGTTCATCTTCCCTCCCTACAAGTTCTCCATCCCGGATGCGATAGTGTCCAACTTCCACCTGCCGGAGTCCACCATGCTGATGACCGTGGCAGCATTCGGAGGCTACGACAAAGTGATGAACGCCTACAAGGTCGCCCTGGAGGAAGGCTACAAATTCGGCCCTTACGGGGACGCGATGCTCATCATATAAAAAATCCTTCCTATCTTTGTCCACAACTTGAATTGTGAAAAATGGACAAAGATCAACTTAGGCATGCAGGCGCGATAGCGCTCAATGCCATCTTCGGTAACAGACCGCGCATCGCGGCACAGATAGCGGAGACATTCTCATCGGCAGATGAATTATTTTCCCTCACCGAGAAGGAACAGGCGGAAATCTTCGGCCCCTGGTCAAGATTCAGCACCCGTCCGGCTGCAGACGTTCTCGAGGCGGCGCGCAGAGAATACCTTGACCTGTCCTCGAAAGGGGTCAGTTTCATAAGCATTTTCGACACGGACGCATACCCGCCGCTTCTGAGGGAATGCCCTGACGCTCCCCTGCTCCTGTATGTACGGGGGAATCCGTCTGTCCTTCTCAACCCCCACCCTGTCTCGATAGTCGGCACGCGCGACATGGACAGTTACGGACGTGATTGCAGCATAAAGGCAGTGAGAGAACTGGCGGAGACTTCAGAAAAACCTCTGATTGTCAGCGGACTGGCCTTCGGTGTGGACATCACCGCACACATGGCTTCCCTCTCCTGCGGGCTGCCTACAGCGGCGGTCATACCCGTAGGCATAGAGAGGATCTACCCTCCGAGCCATGCTACCGCCGCAGACAAGATCGTAGCCGCCGGCGGCGCCGTCATCACAGACTACCCTCCCGGGACAATCCCCATGCCGTACAATTTTCTGCGCCGCAACCGCATCATAGCGGGCCTTTCCGCCGCCACACTCCTTATCGAGTCCCGGAGGAAAGGCGGCGGCATGATGACTGCACGTCTAGCCCACGGCTACGGCAGGACGGTGCTCGCCATCCCCGGCCGTCTGGACGACCCCAGATCCGAAGGGTGCAACTCCTTGATAGCCGAAAAGACAGCCGAGGCCTACTGCGGGCAGGCATCGCTGCTCGAGGCCCTTGGCCTTCCTCTTCAGGGCAACAGAAAAGCCCCGAAAGCCGAAGACCTGCTGCGCGGCAGATTCGCCGGACGGCTTGACGAAAGCGAGATAATGGGCCTGGCGAGGATACTCTCCGCGATAAGGACGCACAGGGACATATCCGTCAGCGATCTGGCCGGGACTCTCGGGCTGGACTATCCGGCAGCCTCCCGCGCCGTCTGCCTGCTCGAAACTGAGGGCCTGATATGCACCGATGTGCTCCAGAGATGTAGCACGAATGTCATTTTTGTTTAATTTTGCACCGTATGGAATTCATCGACACTCATACGCACAACTCCGACGAGGCCTACCTCGGCTGCGAAGACGAGGTGATCCGCCGTGCGGAGCAGGCAGGAGTGACAGCCATGATACAGGCCGACATAGACTCCAGAGAGCGTACCAGGATGTACGAGCTCAGTTCCAAATATCCCGGCCTCCTATATAATATGCTCGGTCTGTACCCCGGTTCGGTGGACAAAGGCTGGAGGGACGAGATTGACGCCCTGATGCAGTGGAAGGACAGAGGCCCCGTGGCCGTAGGCGAGATCGGTCTTGACTACCACTTCGGCACAGAGTTCAAAGAAGAGCAGAAAGAGGCGTTCCGCACACAGCTGGAACTCGCTTCAGAGTGGGATCTGCCGGTCAACATCCACCTGCGGGACGCCACGGAGGACTTCTTCGCCATCATGGAGGACTGCCGCCATCTGCACCTGAGGGGCAACCTCCACGCATTCAGCGGAAGCTATGAAACGTTCGACAGACTCTCACGGCTCGGAGACTGGTACGTCGGGATCGGCGGGGTCGTCACCTTCAAGAAGTCCAGGATCGGAGAGGACATCAGCAGGATTCCCCTTGGACGCATCCTGCTTGAGACGGACTCCCCTTATCTGACCCCGGTCCCGCACAGGGGCGAACGCAACGAGAGCGCCTACCTGCCGCTCATCGCGGAGTTCATCGCCGCACGCAAAGGGATCTCCACTGAAGAGGTCGCCCTCGCCACAACCTCAAACGCCAAACAACTCTTCGCGATATGATGTTCAATCTTTTCAAGAAAGCAAAGGCCAGCAGGCCCGCCGTACTTCTCATATACACCGGCGGCACCATAGGCATGAAGGAAGACCCCACCGACGGCACCCTGAAGCCGTTCGACTTCAGCGCCCTCATGGAAGAAGTCCCGGAACTGCGCAAATTCGGCCTGGACATCGACACTTACAGTTTCTCCCCGCTCATCGACTCCTCGGATGTCGAGCCCTCGCTCTGGCAGTCACTTGCCACTCTGATCCGGGAGAAATATGATGAATACCTTGGATTCGTGATCCTCCACGGCACGGACACCATGGCCTACAGCGCCTCAGCCCTGAGTTTCATGCTGGACAACCTTGACAAGCCGGTCATCTTCACGGGAAGCCAGCTGCCCGTGGGACAGCCGCGCACCGACGGCAAAGAGAACCTCATATCGGCTGTGGAGATCGCCACGGCGAGGGACATCCAGAGCCGGTCCATCGTGCCGGAAGTCTGCATATACTTCAACTCCAAGCTCTTGCGCGGCAACCGCAGCACCAAGATCAACGCCACCGGCTTCGATGCGTTCAGTTCCCCGAACTACCCGCCGCTTGCCACGGCCGGCATCAGCATAAAGTACAACAGCACCTACATCCACTACCCGCAGAGCGGCCACAGGACATTCACCATACACACGGAACTCGACACCCGCGTCTCGATCCTCAAGATCCATCCCGGCATCACCGAGCAGGCGGTACGCGACATCCTTCTTGGCAGCGGCACGCGGGCCGTGATCCTCGAGACCTACGGGGCCGGGAACGCAATTTCCAAAGACTGGTTCATACGGATAGTCCGGGAAGCCGACAAGATGGGCAAGGTGCTCCTCAATGTGACACAATGCCTTAGCGGCGACGTCAACATGGATCTCTATGCCACGGGGCGGCATCTCAAGGACGCCGGCGTGGTCTCGGGACACGACTCCACCACCGAAAGCGCCCTCGGCAAACTCTTCTACCTGATGGGAAGCTACAGCGACAACAGCAAGGTCAAAGAGCTTCTGGAGAGGAATCTGAAAGGCGAAATCTCAAAATAAATATTGAATAATGAAATTTAATTGCTAAATTGCGCTGATTTTAGACATTAGAAAATAATTATTACAACTAATACATTATTAAAGTTCATTATGAAAAAGTTTTTCATGTTTTTGGCAGTTGCCGGCCTGATGGCTTTCTCTGCCGATGTAGCTTCCGCTCAGGAGGATTCAGCCCCTGCGGCTTCTGAGGTTGCCAGCCTTGCTGACCTCACTGCCGCCCAGCCAGAGGTTCCGCTTCACCAGGCCCTCAAGACCAAATTCATCGAAGGTGGTCCTGAGTTCATGTCCCTGATCATCCTCTGCCTTATCCTCGGACTTGCTCTCTCCATCGAGCGTATCCTCTACCTCACTTTCTCCAAGACCAACACCAAGAAACTTCTTGCTGACGTGGAGAAGGCTCTTGCCAACGGCGGCATCGAGGCTGCCAAGGACGTATGCCGCAACACCCGCGGACCTGTAGCCAGCATCTTCTACCAGGGACTCCTCCACTACGATCAGGGAGTTGACGTTGTCGAGAAGACCGTCGTTTCCTACGGCTCAGTACAGATGAGCGAGATGGAGAACGGACTTTCATGGATCTCCCTCTTCATCGCCCTCGCACCGTCTCTCGGATTCCTCGGAACCGTTATCGGTATGATCGAGGCCTTCGATGCCATCCAGGCTGCCGGTGACATTTCACCTAACGTCGTTGCCGGAGGTATGAAGGTCGCCCTTATCACTACCGTAGGCGGTTTGATCGTTGCGATGATTCTTCAGGTATTCTACAACTACATCCTTTCCAAGATTGACAACATCACCATCGACATGGAGGATTCTTCAATCTCACTCGTGGATGTACTCACGAAATACTCCCAGAAGAAATAATTTTGCAAACAGACAATCATGAAACTCAATAAATTGTTCAAATGGTGCATGGTGGTTCTCATCGTCATCAGCGCCGCTCTCATCGTCTGGGGCTTCTCTGCAGGCTTCACGACTGACAACGGGCGCGCCACTGACGTGCTGATCTACTGGGCATACGCGATGGTCGGCCTCGGACTCGTGTCCTGGGTTGTACTGGGCGGCATCATGAGCGTGAAGGCCAATCCGAAGTCCCTCGTCAAAGGAGGAATCGCATTGGCAGTCATCGCTGTGGTTGTCCTCATAGCGTATTTCCTGGCACCTGCACACCCTGCATTCGGCAGGGAGGGGATGGATTCCGTCTCCACGCTCAAACTTACTGATACCATGCTCAACCTCACGTATTTCGCAGGTGCAGCCGCCATCGTGGCCATCATCGCCGGTGAAATCCGTCTGGCTATCAACAATAGGAAATAAACATTATGTCCAGCAAGAAAACACCTGCAATCAATTCAAGTTCTACCGCGGACATAGCCTTCCTGCTTCTGTGCTACTTCCTGATGACCACCACCATGGGCACACAGACAGGTCTGGCGCGTCGTCTGCCTCCTATGCCGGCTGAAAACCAGAAGGCACAGGACCAGAAGGTGAACCGCCGCAACATCATCGTTGTGAGGATCAACTCTGCGGATAGGATTTTTGCCGGAGGTGACGTTCTTGATGTGAGTCAGGTCAAGGATAAAGTCAAGAACTTCTTGACCAACCCTCTGAACGACCCTTCTCTCCCTGAGAAGGAGGTCAAGGAAATCGAGGGACTCGGAGCATATCCAGTGTCAAAGGGTGTGATTTCCCTTCAGAATGACCGCGGTACCAGTTACCGTGCGTACATTGCAGTTCAGAATGAGCTGATGAAGGCGGTCAACGAACTCCGCGACGAATTCTCACAGAGCCACTACGGATGCAAGTTCGTGGCCCTCGACGAGGAGAAGCAGGATATTGTGAAGAAGGCCATCCCTTCCAACATTTCAGAGGCTGAACCTAAGGATATTGGTAAAAGAAGATAAAGGAGGACTGTAGTATGTCAATGTTCAAGAAAGAAGGGAAAAAAGACGTCCCTGCAATCGCATCAAGCTCGCTCTCCGATATCGTCTTCATGCTCTTGTTCTTCTTCATGGTGACCACGCAGCTGCGTGAGACCGAGAACAAAGTCATGGTGAATATCCCTGAGGCTTCCGAGGTCACGAAACTTGTCAGGAAGGATCTCAACTCATACATCAATATCGGAACCCCTATCAAGTCCCTCCAGGCCCAGTACGGCACAGAAGCACGTATCCAGCTCAACGATTCTTTCAGGACCACAGCTGAAATCCGTGACTTCGTGGCTGCTGAGCGTGACTCCAAGAGTGAGGCTGACCGTCAGTTCATGACCATCAGCATCAGAGCGGACCAGGATGTCAGAATGGGTATCGTGACCGATGTCAAGCAGGAGCTCAGAAGGTGCTCCGCACTGAGGATCATGTACTCTGCAAGAAAGCCGGCAGAATAATAATCTGCGGCCAGATTATAGAAGCAGCCCCCTTTGATGAGGGCTGCTTTTTTAAAAGTCATTCACAAGCCAAGAAGATGGAATTACTTCGCACCAAAGTCAAAGACCTGCTCAACATGCCCGCAGGCCAGGATGTCCTTGCGAAAGGTTGGGTAAGGACAAAAAGAGGAAACAAGGAAATAGCATTCATAGCCCTCAACGACGGCTCGACCATCAAGAATGTGCAGATCGTCGTGGACAAGAACCTTGAGACGGAGCCGCTGCTCGCAAAGATCAGCACCGGTGCATGCATCGGTGTGGAAGGCAAACTTGTGGAATCCGTCGGAAGCGGACAGGCGGTCGAGATAAAGGCTGACAAGATTGTCATCTACGGGGAATGCGACCCGATGCGATATCCGCTCCAGAAAAAAGACACTTCACTCGAATACCTGAGGTCCGTTGCGCACATGCGCCCAAGGACCAACACTTTCGGAGCGGTATTCCGTCTCAGGAGCCAGATGGCATTTGCCATCCACGAGTATTTCCACTCGAAAGGCTTCGTTTACCTCAACACCCCGCTCATCACGGCCGCAGATGCCGAAGGGGCGGGCCAGATGTTTCAGGTGACGACTCTGGATCTGAACAATGTCCCTAAAAACAAAAAGGGCGAGCCGGACTACACCAAGGACTTCTTCGGCAAGCAGACAAGCCTCACCGTGAGTGGACAGCTCGAAGGGGAGTTGGGAGCCACAGCCCTGGGCGAGATCTACACCTTCGGTCCGACTTTCCGCGCGGAGAACTCCAACACCCCACGTCACCTCGCGGAGTTCTGGATGATCGAGCCGGAAATGGCGTTCTACGATATCAAGGACAACATGGATCTCGCAGAAGATTTCATCAAGCACCTCGTCAAATACGCCCTTGACAACTGCGCCGATGACATACAGTTCCTCAACGACCGCTACGACCCGGAACTCATCGACAGGCTCAAGAGCGTGATCGGCACGGAGTTCGTGCGTCTGGAATACACCGAGGGCATCAAGATCCTCGAGCAGGCCGTCAAGGACGGTGTGAAGTTCGAATATCCTGTCTACTGGGGAGTGGATCTCCAGAGCGAACACGAGAGATACCTGGTCGAGCAGCACTTCGGCAAACCTGTCATCCTTACAGGCTATCCGAAAGATATCAAGGCCTTCTACATGAAACAGAACGAGGACGGTAAGACAGTCCGTGCCATGGACGTGCTCTTCCCGAAGATCGGGGAGATCATCGGAGGCTCCGAAAGGGAGGCTGACCTGCAGAAACTCGAGAACCGCATCAGCGAACTCAAGATGAGCCGGCGTACCCTGGAATGGTACATCGACACCCGCCGCTTCGGCAGCTGTCCTCACAGCGGCTTCGGGCTTGGATTCGAGAGACTCCTGCTCTTCATCACCGGCATGGCGAACATCCGCGATGTCATACCGTTCCCGCGCACCCCGAAGAACGCAGAATATTAGACCATGCTCGTAATCGGAATAGCCGGCGGATCAGGCTCCGGCAAAACCACTGTGGTAAAGGCCATCACCGAGAAGCTCAAAAACGAGAAGGTGGTGGTCATACCTCAGGACTCCTACTACAAGGACTCCAGCGATCTTACAGACGAGGAGAAGAGAGTCTACAACTTTGACCATCCAAACGCGATAGACTGGGAACTCTTGTGTGCCCAGCTCGCTGAACTGAAAAAAGGCAGAAGTGTCAGACAGCCCGTATATTCTTACATCTCCTGCTCGCGTTCCAAGACCGAGACGGTGGAAGTAGAGCCGGGAGATGTGATCATAATAGAGGGAATACTCATCTTCACCTGTGAGGAACTGCGCAAACAGTTGGACATCAAGATTTTCGTGGATGCTGATGACGATGACCGCCTGATGAGGGTCATGGCCCGCGACATCACCGAACGTGGCAAGGATGTCCGTTGGGTGATCGAGCGTTACTCGCGCACCGTGAAGCCGATGTATCTCCAGTTCATCGAGCCGAGCAAGCGCTATGCCGACATCATCATCCCGCAGGGAGGACACAACAAAGTGGCGATTGACATCATCACCAACACCATCGAGAAGTCCCTCAAGGAAGAGAAGGACAAGAACAAGTGAAATTCAAGCAGATACCGGAAGAAGACAAGGCGGGACTATACCTCACCGTGATAATCCATCTCGCGGTGCTGATAGTCCTGCTCGTCTCCGGTATAGGCTATTCCATGCACCATCAAGACAGTTTCGTGATCGATTTCAACCATGAAGCTGAAATAGAAAGGATGCAGCAGGAGATAGACCGTCTCCAGAAGGAAGCCGCTTTCAAGGAAAGCGTCAGTGAGAAACTCCAGAAACTCCTGTCCGACAACGGGGTGAGCAGCACCGCATCGCAGGTCAAGAATGTCGCCGTGGACCGCGGAGCCCTCAAGGACGACAGGGGCACGGATGCCGACGAGCTCTACAAGGAAGCCGAGCGGCTGCAGAGGGAGCTCAAGGGAGGTTACGAAATCCCCGATGAGAACAATGCTTCCCTCCCCCAGAAATCAGAACCGTCAGGACAGGGCAAGGCACAGAACTACAGCGGCCCGTCCGTAGTCTCATACGAACTGACGGGGCGCAAAGCCAGCAGCCTCCCCATTCCAGCCTACCGCTGCATGGGCGGTGGTCAGGTAAAAGTATTGATTACGGTCAACCCTAAAGGTCAGGTCATCGCCGCCAAAGTGGACGAATCCGCCTCATCCGAAGACCGCTGCCTGCGCTCCTTCGCCATCAGGGCCGCAAGACTCTCCAGATTCTCCATGAAAGCCGATGCCGCACCCAAACAGGGAGGCTACATAATCTACGAGTTCATCGCGCAGTGACACCTCCGGTCGAAATTATACATAGATGTATAATACATTTATGTATAATTGCTATATTTGTACGCAAACAACATTACTTGAACGATTATGGTAGAGTCCCCTTTCCAGTATGGCACACTTGCAACAAATGAAAATTTTATTGACCGGGTATCAGAACGCGCTTCACTCAAGCAGATGCTGTCCTCCGGCATCAATGTAGCCTTGATCTCTCCGAGAAGATGGGGAAAATCCTCCCTCGTAAAGATGGCGATGGATGAACTGACCACGGAGAGATCAGATATAAGAGTATGTTATCTCGATGCTTTCAGTATTGACAGCATTGAAGAATTTTATTCAAGATTCGCTTCGGCAGTGATATCCTGTGCAAGCAGTAAAATCGAAAAGGTCTGGAGCGACGCAAAAAAGTATCTTGGCGGAATAATTCCGGGATTCACAATATCTGACGGGTTGAACGACATTGTCTCCATAGACTTCCGGCATGATCCTCTGAAAAAGAATGATGCCCAAATCCTTGACCTTCCGGAAAAAATCGCATCAGACAAAGGGGTCAGAATAATCGTCTGTATAGATGAATTTCAGCAACTTGCCGAGATGGACGGCTACGCTGGACTTGAGGGGAAGATGCGGGCTGCATGGCAAAACCACAAGCATGTTTCTTATTGTTTCTATGGGAGCAAGAAGCACATGATGATGGAAATTTTCAGTGATTCGCAGAAGCCGTTTTACCGTTTTTCAGAGACCATGTTTCTGGGGAAGATTCCGAAATCCGACTGGATTCCATTCATCATGGGTGGATTCCAAAAGACAGGGAAGTCTATCGATGAATCATTTGCAGAAGAAATATGCGACAAAACAGATTGCCATTCCTGGTATCTCCAGCAGATGAGCTTCTTTGTATGGTCAGATACCGCCAAAGAAGTGACACGGGATATCATGGACCGCTCATTCAGACGTATCCTTGACACAAACGCCCCGATGTTCATGAATGATGTCGAGAAACTTTCGACAAGCCAAAGAGAAATGCTCAAAGCCATAAGTTCCGGAGAGAAAATGCTTTACTCAGAGATCACAAGGAAAAGATTCAAACTCGGGAATCTAACTACAATCACCCGGAACAAAAGAATTCTGGAAACAAAGTCATTCATTGACTCCAAAGATGGAGCCTTGGAAATCTTGGACCCCATATTCCGGGTCTGGTTCAATGAATTTTTTTGCAAGAGCCAAAATTGATCCTGCCCACCGACATGAAACGCCGTCTCCCCATACTGATGCTGATTGCCCTGCTGGTATCCTGTTCAGGGGTGTCCGACTCGCCGCAGCCATACGTGGTGCCGGAGTTCACCTCCGTGTCCAGCAATGTCTACGGTGACGGCTCCGCTCCTGTGGCAAGGCTCACGGCAAGACTCAACTCCAGCCACGGAGTGGAGAGGACCGGTTTCATGATAGGACTCTCGGAAACCACAATGAAATACTGCCCGGCCCTTCTGTCCGGCCTGACTTTCAGCCTGACACTGGACAGCATGGAAGAAGGACGATACGTTTACTGTGCCACAGCCGGAAACTCGAGCAATGAGATCCGCTCAGCCATTGACTGGTTCACCATCAGCATAAGCAGTTCCCAGATTCCTGACAGCGGGGACGATGACCCCTCGGAGCCACTGCCACCGCCCGGTGCCGATGGGATCACCATAAGTGACGAGAACTTCCGGGACTCGCTCCTGCTTCACTTCGACACTGACCGCAACGGCAGGCTGGAACTCTCCGAAGCCCTGGCAATAGAAGACATCCGCGTCACGACCACCAGAATAAAAACCCTTGACGGAGTGCAGTACATGAGCAATCTGAAAAACATCCGATGCTCAGGAACGCCGGATACCAGAAGCAGGCTCACTAAACTGGATTTCAGATACAACTCAAGGCTTGAGGCTCTTGAGTGCAGTTTCTCGAGCGTCGAGAGGATTTCAATCCCCTCTTCTATCAAAGAATTGAGATGCAGATACGGATCCCTCCCGCAAATCACGTTCCCCTCCGGATCTTGCCTGAAATACCTCGACGTGTTCGGGAATTGCCTCACCGCCCTTGACGTTTCAGCCCTCGCCGAACTCGAATATCTGGAGTGCGGACTCAACAGTTTCTCTACCCTCGATGTGTCCGGCAACCCAAAACTCAAGGTACTTGATCTGCGGAGCTCGCCCGAGCTGGAAGTTGTCTATCTGGCGGAGGGGCAGAAGATTGAGACCATCTACGCTGACGAGGGAGTCGGCTTCAGATACAAAGGCCGCTGAAGCGCCAATGAAATGAACCGTTATGGACTTGATTCATGACGGGTTTATTTTTATCTTAGCGTCATATTTGGAAAGAGACAGAAAATCAACATGAAGCGACCCGTAATTCTGACATTGGCCATCCTTGCAGTATCGGCTGTATCCTGCGGAAAGACTGCACCTGATGACGGGCCTGCCAAAGACAGAATCCCCATAAGGATAGCCACCTCACTCACCAAGGTCACCGACGACGCCTTCGAGACGGGAGACAAGGTCGGAATATATCTGGTCAACCGGCCTCTCCAACTCAAATCAAAAGGCAACCACATCGACAACGCCTGCTTCACTTTCAGCGGGAGCGAATGGAAGTCAGCCCAGGATTTTTACTGGCTTGACAGCGAGACGCGGGCCGACTTCTACTGCTACTTCCCCCATAGAGAAATGATCACCGACGCCCTGCAGCCTGTCAAGGCCAACGCCCTGCAGGACCAGAGCAGCGAAGCAGACTATAAAGCTTCTGATTACCTTTGGGGCAAAGCGGAAGACATAGCCCCGACCTCCGATCCTGTTGTCCTCAACTTAAGACATGTCATGAGCTGCATACAGGTCTCCCTCAAAGCCGGGACCGGCTGGAACGACGAAGAGTTGAAAAACGCCCAGGTGAGCCTGCACGGGCTTATGACATCCGCAAGCTTCAGTCTCGAGGACGGCAGCATCAGCGCAAACGGCGGCAGGAACACCGTCATCCCGTTCAAAACTTCAGACAGAAACTTCAGGGTCCTGGTTCCCCCGCAGATAATTGAGGACAGCGAACTCGTCACAATAAAGCTTGGCAATAAAGAATACAAGCGCAAAACAAGTGTCACACTGGAGTCCGGCAAGATACACCGCTGCTCCATAGTGGTCAACCGCATCGGAGAAGGGATTTACATCGGGGTGGACCCGTGGGAAGACGCAGGCGAAGATTTCGGAGGACCTGTAGAATGAAAAAAGCTCTCATAGCACTTTCAGCAGCGCTCGCACTCACCTCTTGCGGTCTGAGCGACCCCCTTTCGCAGCCTGGAATCCCAGAAGAAAGCGGCGGAAAGATCAGTCTCGGCGGCGAGATTGACCAAGTCTACCTCACAAGGGCCAATGACAGCGGATTTGCGGACAAGGACGAGATCGGAGTCTATATCGTCGACTACGAAGGCTCCACCCCGGGGGCACTGCGCAGCAGCGGCAACAGGGCCGACAATGTCAAGCATACATTCGACGAGGCCTCCTACAAATGGGTTCCCGCAAAGGACATCTACTGGAAAGACAAGCAGACGCACATCGACGTCTACGGCTACTACCCTTACGGTAGCGTGGGAGATGTGGACAACTACACATTCACCGTCAGCAGCGACCAGCGCTCCACCCCGAGGGACGGAGAACTTGGGGGCTACGAAAAGTCCGACTTCCTCTGGGGCAAGGTGACCGATGTCGCCCCGACGGACAAGCTCATCAAGATATCCTTCCATCACAGGATGGCCGGGATAAAAGTTTCCCTCACCGAAGGGGAGGGCTTTGCCGACGGCGAATGGGCATCGGCCGGCAAGAACGTGCTGGTCACCGGAGCCAGACTCCAGGCGAGCGCAAACCTTGCCACAGGCGAGGTGCATGCCACCGGGGACGCCGGGACAGGATACATCATCCCGCAGATCAAGGGAGACGAATACCGGGCCGTGGTCGCCCCTCAGCAGATCGCCGCAGGCGCACAGCTTCTCGCCATCAGCGTGGACGGCAGGACCTACAAGTTCAGCCGGGAGGAAACGACAGAGCTCAGCTCGGGCAAGCAGCACAACTTCACCATCAGCGTGAACAAGAAGCCCGACGGGGACTTTGAATTCACCCTTGCGGGCCAGAGCATCACAGAATGGGAGAACGATCCCGTCTCCCACGACGGCACGGCCAAAGAATACATCGTGGTCAATGTGGAGACGGCCGGCACGCTGGACGAATGCCTGAAAACCGCAGGCAAAGAAGCCTCCAAAGTCAAGAATCTCAAACTCACAGGCGCCATCAACGCAAGGGACTTCGCCGTGATGAAATATCGGATGACCAGCCTGAGCAGCCTCAACCTCAAGGAAGTGAGCATAGCGCGTTGCGGGAGCAGCTCCCTGGAATACTCTGAATCCGGCTTCAATACAGACTACTGGTACAACGGCAACGAGGCGGGCGAATTACCAAGTTCAGCCCTGTCAGACAAGAATACCCTGCTCCACCTCATCCTGCCGGACAGCATCACGAAAATCGGGCAGTATGCTTTAGGCAATTGCGAGAACCTCAGCGGAAGCCTGATCATCCCGGAAGGCGTCACAAGCATAGAGGCCACAGCTTTCTATGAGTGCCGCTCTCTCACCAGCATCACCCTCCCGATGAGCCTCAAGTACATCGGGGACAACGCATTCCAAAACTGCGGCTTCACCTGCGAGCTTTTGCTTCCGGAAAATCTTGAGCACATTGGCAGTTTCGCCTTTTACAGCTGCACCGGCCTGTATGGCAGCCTCAATCTCCCGGAGGGGATCAGGCATCTTGGCGAACATGCCTTCGGCAGCTGTTCCGGATTTAGCGGAAGCCTCTCGATTCCTGACGGGCTGACGGCAATAGCTTCAAACGCATTCGGCTCCTGCTCCGGGCTTGACGGATCTCTCACCCTTCCGGACAACCTCACTTCTATCGGTTCTTATGCTTTCGGAAGTACAAGCCTTACAGGGGAGCTTGTGCTTCCCGAGGGCCTGCTGTCCATCGGAAGCGGCGCATTCAGCAACAGCAAATTCAGCGGGAGGCTAGCACTCCCGGATGGACTCCAGATCATCAGCGACGAGGCCTTCTATGGTACAGAAAGGCTAAGCGGAACCCTGTTCATACCTGAAGATGTCGTGAGCATCGGGAAAAACGCTTTCGTGAACAGCGGAATCGAGTCGGTTGTCCTCCCCGCAAACCTTGAGGTCATAAAGGACGGAGCGTTTTACAATTGCTTCAACCTCGGCCGTATCGTCTGCAAGAGCGAGATACCTCCATACATCATGAACGGTGCGTTCGACGGCGTGTCCAAGGAGAACTTCACAGTCGAGGTGCCGGAGTCGGCAGTGGCCCAATACAGGACAGCCCCGGGATGGAACGAGTTCAAGCGCATCTCCGCCTACCGCAACCTTTCCGTGAGCCCTGCCATGCTAAGCGCCCTCAACAGCAAAGCCACGCGCAACCTTGTGCTCTATTCCGAAGGAGACTGGACAGTCGAGAGCAAACCCGACTGGGTGAGCCTCAGCCAGTCCGAGGGCAGCGGCAAGTCAAGCATAAGCCTTGAATTCTCGCAGAAGCCGTCCGGGGCACCACGTGAAGGAGAGGTTGTTTTCAAACTCAAGGACAAGGATTACCGCACGGTATGCAAAGTGTCCCAATACGACTTCGACCATTCTGAAGATGAGATACTGACCCTCCAGACCGCCAGCAAAGGCCCTGGAATCAACATGGTCCTGCTCGGTGACGGATACAGCGCCAAGGACATCTCCGAGGGGAAACTCCTCGCTGACATCAACGAAGCCGCCGGGCATTTCTTCAGCATCGAGCCGTACAGGACATACAAGGAGTATTTCAACGTCTATGCAGGGATAGTAGTCTCCCCGGAGTCCGGGATAGGCGGAGTCAACACCATAGTCTACAACCGCTTCAACACCACCGCCAAAGACGGAGGCGTGCTCGGAGGGAGAAACGGGACGGACGACCTTCTGGAGATCCTGAGATACGCTCTCAAGGCCCCGACCGTAAATGAGGGGAATCTTGCTCAAACACTTACAGTGATGATTACGAACACAGCCGAATACGGCGGCACGACATACCTCTTCGATGACGGCACTGCCATCAGCTACTGCCCGAAGAGCAGCCGCGCCTACCCTTATGACTTCCGCGGCATCATCCAGCATGAGGCCGGCGGACACGGCTTCGGCAAGCTCGGAGAGGAGTACATTGTGCACAATGCCTACATAGACGCCTGCTGCAACTCGTACTGGGATCTTCTGAAAGCATTCGAGAAAGGCTGGTTCAGCAACCTGTCACTTTCGGGCAACATAGGAGGGGTCAGCTGGAGCCACCTTCTCTTCCACGAGAAATACAAGGACTTCGTGGACATATACGAAGGAGGGTTCATGCACTCGCGCGGAGTCTTCCGCTCGGAGTACAACAGTTGCATGAACAACTGCATCCCGTACTACAGCACCATCAGCCGTGAGCTGATAGTCCGCAGGATAAAGTCTTACGCCGGCGAAGAATTCAGTTTCGAGGACTTTGTAGCCCTCGACAATATAGACGGGCGGCCGACGGTCACATCATCAAGCCTTTCCGAAGGCAGCACCCCTGCCGCTACAGACCGGCACGCCCCGGTCATGGTCGGCAAACGCCCATCAATCAAATAGTCAACAACTATGAAAAAATTACTATATCTGTCACTGCTCCTGCTCGCCGCAGCCTGCTCCAAGACCGGAAAGGACGAACTCTCCGTCCGGTTCAACCTCAGATATCCTGGGCAGGCCAAGGTAAGCGGAGCCTCTTTTGAGAGCGGGGACGTAACCGGACTGTATATGACAGAGTACAGTTCGGGCGTTGCCCTGCCTCTTATGATTTCCGGCAATGCTGCGGACAACGCCGCCCTCACTTTCGACGGCAGCCTTTGGACAGCAAGTCCCAAAGTATTCTGGGACAAGGGGATGAAATACGATGTCTACGGCTACTACCCCTACGGAGCCCCAAACTCGACGGACAGCTACGGATTCAGCGTACAGCAGGACCAGTCCACCCCGCGCGAGGGCGGCACCCCGGGAGGCTATGAGATGTCAGACTTCCTCTGGGCCAAGAGCGAGGGAGTCAAGTATCCGGATGTCGTAAGTCTGGATTTCAGCCACAGGATGAGCCGGCTTGTGATAAAACTGGTCAAAGGCAAGGATTTCAGTACAGAACTGCCAGATGACATCAGCGTACTGGTTCACGGGACAGTTACGGATGCGCTGATAGACCTCGAGAACGGTGCTGTCGAGAAAAGGCGCAATGCCGTCACGCACAGCATCACGATGCGCAAGGACGGCCCTGACACGTTCTCGGCCATAATAGTGCCTCAGCGCATCGAGAAAAAACAGCCGCTGATCGAAGTCCTTACCGGCGACGTGTCCTATCTTCTCGAGACCCGCTTCGTTTTCAAGACCGGTTTCCAGCACAACGCCGTCATCACCCTCAACGCAGATCCGGACAAGGTACGGATAGACATCGGCGGAGAGATCGAAGGCTGGAACTGACCTTACTTGTAAACTATAGCCGTATGCTCGTCCTTGAGTATCTCGGTGGTCTGGCCCAAGGCAACGGACACGCATGAGAGAGAGGGGTTGCCACGGCAGTCCAGAGTCTTCAGCAAGGGACAGCAACTTATGTCCAGAGACTCCAGAGCGGCATTGGAGCAGTCCAGCACCTTCAAGGCAGGATTTCCGCTCAAATCAAGAGTCTTGAGCGGAGAACGGGACAGATACGCCTCCTCCAGAGCCGGGTTTCCGCTCAAGTCCAGAGCTGTCAGCAAGGTGGACTGGCAATAGAGAGACTTCAGCGCATCATTACCTGTCAGATCAACGGATTTCAGCGGGTTGCTGTCGCACACCAGCACCTTCAAGGCAGCATTGGCTTCAAGAGCAAGGTTTTCAATGGACTGCCCCGGCACGCTCAGTCTCTCCAGAGAAGTGAACATCTGTATGCCCTCCAGCGACGCGATTCTCGTATACTTGGCCGGATCTATATTTATGTCACTTACAGCAGCAGCCTCCTGAAGAGAAATGAAAGAATCATAATCCTGATCGAAATTGTCCGTAAGGTAGCGTTTGAACTCGGCATCCCCCACCTCCGGGACATAGATGATCTTTGTAGACTCCGGAATATATCTCCGCTCTCCCCTGTTTATCCCGTCAATTTCATGTCCCTCCATAAGATACAGAGTCTCAAGCCCGTCACAAAGGCAACTCAAAAAGGAGACTTTCGGGTTGAGGGTCAGATTGAGGCTTCGAAGAGGACAGCCGTCCACATTGAGCGAGCGGAGCTGCGGACTATACCTCAAGTCAAGTTCAGTCACCTGACTTCCCGCACAGTCCAGAACCTCAAGCCCGGCAAGAATATACAGCCTCGTCTGGTCGGAGACTTTGCCGCGGGCGTACAGCCGCCGCAGACTGCGGTATTTACGCACTACATCATCAAGCGGCAGCGGACTGCCCTCGCAGTGCAGCTCCTCAAGCGCATCAGCGGGGATGGAAGAACTGATATAGTTGAGGGATGTATTGGAAATGTCCAGACTCCGTACCCGTGTCTGCGTGCGCAGCACAAAGGAAGTAACCGGATTACAGGAGACATTGACCGAAGTCAGGGCAGGAAAGTCCCCCAGTTCAAGGGTCGTCAAGGCATTGCCGCTCAGATCCAGTTCTTCCAGACTGGTCATGGGCTCCAGCACGACAGCCTCCAGACCGCCGCTCCCCCTTCCGTCTGACACAGACGAGCCGGTGCAGCTCAGCCTTCTCAGCGCCGTAAGATGTTCCACCCCGCCAAGAGAATGCAGATTGTCAGAGCAGATGTCGATATCCTCCACTTTCCCGGCCTCTTCAACGCTGATGTAACCGTCAGCATCCGCATCCCATACGGAAAGCATATACGCCTCAAGCACTTTGTCATCAAACACTACAGGCATGTAGAACTTCCTCTCTTCCCCGTATGCCACGCCCTTTCCGTTGATGGCGTATGCCCTGACATAGTAGGTCTGCCCGAGCACAAGGCCCGGAATCTCCACAGTGCGGGTCCCGTATTCCGAACTGTCTACCGTCTTGGTATTCAACTCTATAGTAGGATTCGGCGAAGTTGACCAGCACAAGCCGCACACAGCCAAAGAGCCGCTGAATGTCTCAGATACAGAATATGATACACTTACGGATGTCGAGCTCAGTATCACGGGCTGCCCGGTGCTTACACCGGGCAGCTGCTGCTCTATTTCTATGATCTCCGTCCGCGGCTCAAGTTCGGAGACACCGCCGCTGACATAAGGCCTATAACAATACCTGACACCGAATGTAAGATCCGGTATACGGCAAGAAAAAGAATTGCCACCCTCTACCGGGACATCTATGAACCTCTGCTCCCCTCCGGAAAGGCCGAAGAAAAAACCGCAACTGCGGACATTGTCCATACGCGAAAGCCTGCACGTCAGCACGAGCTCGTCTCCGTCCACCCGAGATGTCGTGCCGAGCACGGACGGGGCCAGATGCAGGGACGCCTCCGGGTCCCCGGTACAGGAGACGGCAAGCAGAAGCAAAGGGGCAATCACCTTACAGATTCTCATACAGATAACAAATATACGTTTTTCATTTAGAAGTTATTTTAAGTAATCGTTAAAAAATAAGTTGCCGTTTACTGAAATGAACCCCAATGAACTTGACAAGGCGGAGCATTATGTCTATTTTTGCTGAAATGGGTAAAGAATTGAGAAAAACTATTCCGGAGTTGAGCTATCTGCTCACGGAAGTCGAAAAAAGATACGGGAGACGGTTGGCGACATCATCTGATTTCGAAGCCCTCTCCGTCATAATCGAACACGAGTCCGGCGACGTGATCTCCGCATCGACACTCAAACGGCTCTGGGGCTATGTGACCATGAAGCCTGTCCCGCGACAGTCCACACTCGACGTGCTGTCCAGATATGTCGGCAACAAGAACTTCTATTCATTCTGCCAGCACATAAAAAACGACAATCTGTTCGAGTCACGCTTTTTTTCCACCAAATCAGTAATGTCTTCCGACCTTGAGCAGGGTGCTGAAATCCTGATCGGATGGGCCCCCGACAGGCTCGTCCAGCTCGAATACCTCGGGGGTGGCGAGTTCGTGGTGCGGAAGTCCGAGAACTCAAAACTCATGGTTGACGACAGGTTCATGGCCACCTGCTTCTATATAGGTTATCCCCTGCTCATACCGAGAATCCTCCGCAGCGGGGAATACACTCCATCATACATAGCCGGAGCGACAGAAGGACTTAACAGGCTGGAAATCATAGGGGGGGGGAGAATCTCAGTAAGCCCGCTCCTCAATATCTGATCCCAACCGCTCAAGCACCCGCTCAAGCTGGGCCTTCTTCAAATACGAACGCACCTCAGGCATCAGGGCGGCGGTCAAAATCGAGAAAGCGATAAGAAGCCCTGCAACCGTGACAGCAATCATCCTGCGCCGTCCAGTAATGGCTGAACTGACCTCAGCGGCACTGGCATAGCGCTGCTCCCTGTCGTCCCTTGTGCACTTGGCCGCCACACGTGGATATTTCCCCATACGCTCCATGATGACCCCTAGGGAATAGATGTCGCTCCGGTTGTCCAGAACCTCCCCACGCCTCTGCTCCGGGGATGAATATGCCAGGGTTCCCGCAGGCTGCTTGAATATCGTGGATCTGTCCTCATCGGAAAGCCCGAAATCTATCAGCTTCACATTCTGTCCATTACGGGTTATGAGGATGTTGGACGGCTTGAGGTCACGGTGTATCACCTGCTTGTGGTGGATATAGTCCAGGGCGGCGCAAAGTTCAAGCAGTATCTTTTTCTCGGGGATTCTCTCCCGCTTTTCGAGCAGGGATTCCAGCGTGTCCCCCTCGACCCATTCCATCTCGATGCAGTCGCCAAGGCCGGGCAAGTTGACATAATCCAAAGTGCGGCAGACGCCCGGATGGTCAAGTTCCCTCCCCAGCTCATACTCCTTGCGCAGCAGCGCCCCGGACACGGGATCCCCCCAATACTCCGGTTTCAAAGATTTGAGTGCCACGAGCCTGCCACCGATCTCCGCGCGGCTTATCATCGAACAGCCTCCTTGCGAGACATACACCTGCCTCACCGCCTCCTGCAAAGGGGCGGAAATCTGCTCGGGCGAATCGAAAAAACAGGATGAATCTTCCATACTTTCAAATATAGCGATTTATTGATATATTTGCCTTGATGAGGACATCAGATCTCATAATAGCACTTCTCTGCCTTGCAGGCTGCCGCCAGTCCGGCGTGCAAACCGGCAGCATCCCGGAATATGACAGCGTAACCCCCTGCCTCAACGGCACCGGCATAGTGTCAAGAGACGGCAAGTTCGGAGTCATAGACAGCACGGGAGCGGAACTTGTCCCTCCTGTGTTCGACGACCTGTTCTATCTCACTGACGACATCTCCGCCGCCATATCAGGCGGAAGCTGCGAATTCTACGACCGGACGGGCAGGAGGCTCGCCCAGATCAGAACAGGAAACATGGATCCGGAAAGCCTGCTCGAAGCCTATGCCGACATCAGGGAAGATGCCAGACAAGACTGGGACGATATACTCGACGCCTACGAGGAACTGGGCAGGTACTGCGCGGAAAGCGATGCCGACCCGAAGCAGGCCACCCGGCTCGCCCTCAGCATAAGAACCGCCCTGGACAACACCTCCGGCCCCATGGACAAGGACCAGCAGGCAAGATTCGAGGCCCTAAGGAGGATCGGACAATGAAGAAACTGATTGCGGCCGTTGCAGGCCTCCTGTCTGTACTTTGCACCTGCCGGGCACAAGTCATATCAGACATCCGGACCGACAAGGCATATCTCTGCGCAGAAGGGAATGCGCAGAACGCGCGCATCGCGGACAGCCTGGCCCTGGACGCGTTGGCGGTGAAAGTCTCCGCCACAGTCAGTCTCCCCTACTCCGCCGCAGTCAAGGCATCGGTCCTCCGCACCTATCGCGATGACCTCGGCAGGGAATGCGACATGCTCTCCACCACTGGGGATGCAGGTACGACGGTACTCAGATATATCCGCAGGTCCGACGCCGGCAGGATCTTCGACAACCGCCGGGCCAAGGTCAAAGAAATGCTCAACATAGCCCTCACCGCCGAAGAGAAATTCCAGACCGACGTGGCACTGCGCTACTACTCCTGGGCAGCCACACTGCTGCGCAGCCTTCCCCCGCTCGACGCCGCCGCCATAGCTGACGCTGAAAGCCGCAGGGACTCCATCCTGGAAGGCCTCAACGTCAAGTTCGACAAGACCAGCAAATACAACAAGGAGATCGTCGAACTCACGTTCACCTACAAAGGCCATCCGGTCCGCAACATAGACTACAGTTTCTTCGACGGCAAACGCTGGAGCGGAATCCTCTCCGCCAAGGACGGCAAGGGATTCATAGAGGTCAGCCCGGATTCAAGGATAGACCGGTACCGCATCCGCTACGAGATCACTCCGTCCCACCTCCAGCACCTTTTTCGCGAGGTCAGTTCCGTGGAGCAGGCATTTGCAGCCTCCACAGCCACAGAAGAAGCATCTGAAAGACCGTCCTCGGAGCCGCGCAGATCCGCACCACGCAAAATAGACTTCTCGGACGTAAAGAGCAAAGTCATGTCCGTCATGGCAAGGGACGAATTCCAGACCGTCCCCGACACGCTCACCGCCGGTCTGGCACCTGTTCTGTACACCTCAAACTACGAAGACGCAGTCTCACAGGTGTGCGCCGGCATCAGCGGCAGCGGGCAGGATATCAGCGGACTCTTCACCGAAGAAGGCTACGCCACCTACCTCAAACTCATAGGCTACGGCAACGCCCGCGTGCTCAACTTCGACAAACTGGACTTCTACTCCCTCGGAGACGACGTCTTCTGCCGCAGCGTCCCTATGGTCTTCTCTTTCAAGGGCAACAGGCGCGAGTTCGTGGAGGACGTGGTGTTCACATTCGACCGCGACGGGAAGATAAGCAACCTCACATTCGCCCTTTCTTCCGACACGGTACGTGACATCATCTCCATGGACGGCTGGACCGAGGAGGCCAGACTCATCCTCATAGACTTCCTGGAAAACTACAAGACCGCCTACGCCCTCAAACGGCAGGACTACATAGCCTCCATATTCGATGACGACGCCCTGATCATAACCGGACGGGTGCTGCGCAATGTCAAGGGGCCCAACGAGTACGGCAACAACCGCTACGTCACCCTGACCCGACACAATAAAGAGAATTACATCAAGCAGTTGGGCAAGGTGTTCGCCAGCCAGGAGTACATCAACATCCAGTTCTCCGACTGCGAGGTCATGAAACTCGGCAAGGGAGAACAGCTCTTCGGCATCAAGATCCGCCAGGAATACTTCTCCGCCACATACTCCGACAGCGGCTATCTGTTCATCCTTGTGGACCTGAGGGACTATCACCGGCCGGTGATCCATGTCAGGACATGGCAGGACTCGCCGGACAAGGAATTCGGAGTCATCGGACCTTATAACTTCTAGCACATGAAAAGAGGAATCGCACTGTTGCTGCTTGCGCTCCTGTATGCCGCCACCGCCCTTGCCCAGGAAGACAGCACCGTCTTCAAAGTGGTGTCGTTCCGCAAACTGGACTGGGACCTGGACGCCCGCAGCAACTATCCCATGATTGACCAGAACGGCCGCAAAGCCGCGCTTATAAAAGTTGTCATCCCTGACGACAACTTCGATTTCGATGTGGGCGTGATGGGCATCGTCGGAGTCAAGCAGGAGATAGGAGAGACCTGGGTCTATGTGCCAGAGGGAGTGAGGAAAATCACCATACGACACAAGAACTACGGTATCATCCGCGACTACCGCTTCGACATCCCAATAGAATCGGCCACTGTCTACGAGATGACCCTTGAAGCTCACCGCCCGCTCCAGAGCAAGGTTGTGGTCAGGGACTCCATAGTCTATGTCCCGTCTCCCGCCACGGCCTCAGACACGCCAAAAAGGAAACCCGTCGGGATCTCGGCGCTCTTGACAGCCGGGGCACCGGACTTTCCGGTCGGGCTGATGCTGGTCTGGCAGCCCGGCAAGGCAGGAGGCTATGTCAAGTTCAGAAGCAACTTCACTCTTTCAGGCCATGCCTATACCTGCCGTTCCGACGGCACTTCTGGAGACGGATATATCTGGACCAATGGAGAGAGCCGCACCTCAAGGATGAGCGTTACCGCCGGGGCTCTGCTCAGACTCAACGGCTGGCTGTCGGCCTGCGCCGGAGCCGGATATGGCAGGAGGATACTCGCATGGGAGGATGTGGACAGCCGTTGGGCCAAGGTGGAGGACAAATCCGCAGGGGGACTGGCAGCAGAACTGGGCACGCTGCTCAATTTCTCACGTATCTCGCTCTATGCCGGAGCATCGACCGTGAACTTCCGCCGCTTTGATGCAGAGATAGGGATAGGGCTCAGATTCTGAGCGGCCCGTCTACTTCCCCATATTCAGGAACATGACATCACCCTCGCAGAGGACGGTGCCGCCGTTGGGGATGATGCTTGCGGTGCCGCGCTTTATCAGCACCACCTGATTGTGCCCGGACTCGCTGTACTCCCTGATGCTCATGCCGACAAGGCTGCTCGACTTGGACACCTCCTGCTCCACCAGACGGAAGCCGGAGTCGCTACGGAAAGCCTTGGTGCACATAATCACGCTGTCCCCCTCATGCAGGACAGTGTCCCCACGCGGCACCACTGACGTCCCGTCAGGACGCATGAGCATACAGAAGAGGATATTTTTCGGCAGACCTATCTCCTTTATGCTCATGTCTTTCCATGGATTGTCCGTACTGATCACTATCTTGCTGAAATGAAGATCGGTCTCCTCCGAGAAATCGTTGAAGGTCTTCATCACATCCGATTCATCATCAATCTGATCAAGTTTCCGCGCCACCAGCGGCAGAAGGAATCCCTGAATCGATATGGAAAGAAGCACTATGCAGAACACCACATTGAGTATGTCATTGTGCAGAGCATTGTTGCCCACAGTGGCGAAGATCGCGAACACGATAGATGCCGCCCCGCGCAAGCCCACGAACGAGATGAACATCTGCTGTCTGAACCCGTACTTGCGGAACGGGGAGAGTATGGCGCTGACCGCAACAGGCCGCGCCACCAGAAGCATGAATGCGAAAATCCCCAAGGCAGGAAGTATCACCTTGTGCATCAGCGACGGCCTGGCCAGCATGCCGAGCATGAAGAAGATCAGCACCTGCATCAAGCCCGTCACCCCGTCAAAGAAACTCACCAGGTTGCGTTTTCCCGGGAATTCTGCGTTGCCGAGCATTATCCCCACAAGATATGCGCTCAGATAGCCGTTGCCGCCGATAAGCGAGGGGACAGAATAGGACAGCAGGGCTATGGCCAGGATGAACAGGGAGTCAAACCCGGATGTCGGGAAGTGTATCCGCTTCAACGCCCATATCCCCACCTTGGCTATCAGGATTCCCAGACCGGCCCCGAAAGCAAGCTGGGAGAAGAGCATCCATGCCACCTTGCCGAAGCTTGTGCCCCCGCCTGTCATTATCGACAGCATTATGACGGTGAGCATATAGGAGCATGGGTCGTTGGACCCGCTCTCCACCTCAAGCATCGGGGCCGAATTGTTCTTGAGCCCCATCTTGCGCGAACGCAGTATCGAGAATACCGAGGCCGCATCAGTGGAACTGACCACCGACCCCATGAGAAAACTCTCCACCCAGCCCCAACGCAAGGCGAAGTGGCAGAAAAGTCCGGTCAGCCCCGCCGTTAGGAACACCCCGAGACTTGCCAGAAGACCGGCCGGCAGAGCCACACAGCGGGCCGACTCCCAGCGGGTGCCGAATCCGCCATAGAACATTATGAAAATAAGCGCGACCGTACAGATGTTCTCCGCGAAAGAGTAATCCTCGAAATGCACGGGAAACAGACCGTTGTTTCCGAACACTATACCAAGCAGGATGAAAGCCAGCAGGACCGGCATTCCAATCTTGAGCGAGGCATTGTTGAGCAGGACGCAGGTGATGATTATCACCGCCATGAGGCATATCAGTACTGTCATTCGCTTTTGTTTTTAATTTCGCATCGCAGCCTGGAAAGTCTTGTCCGTCTGGAGGAAAAGGTGATAATAGGCGTTGTCCCCGAGTTTGGAGTAGCGGCCCACAAGGGCGCGCACCTGAGTCATGATATACTGCCTTTCTACCTCCCACTCCCCAGCCTTAGGCGCTATGCCGTCCTTCGTCTTGGCGAAGTCAAGAAATCGTTTCTCCGTGACAGCACTGTCCAGATATCCGAGCAGCTCTGAATAATCATCGATCTCCGACAGTTCCGCGCTGTGTGCGTCGAAGAACGCCGAGGCGAAACGCATGGCTGTGGCCTTGCGGCTGCATGCCACATAGAACTGCCCGGCGCGCGTGGTGTCCGCAGGCACGAACACATCCGGGAGGATGCCTCCGTTCTCCACCTTCATGCTGTCGGCGGTGACCATCTCGCCCTCATCATAGCGACGATAAATCTCATAATCATAGTCCTCTGAATAAGGCTTCTGTATGCACCGGCCCGAAGGCGTATAGAAGCGCGCCACTGTGATGCGCATCCCGGAACCGTCGTTGAAATAGAACGGCTCCTGCACAAGGCCCTTGCCGAATGAGCGGCGTCCCACTATGGTTGCCCTCCTGTTGTCCTGCAGGGCGCCGGCGAGAATCTCGCTCGAAGATGCCGTCCCTTCGTTGATAAGAAGTTTAAGCCCGATATCCTGCATGAACCCGTTTCCGTCAGCTTTGAAATCCTGTCGCTTGCGATGCGCCCCCTGCATATATACGATCTGTTCATCCTTATGCAGGAACATGTTGGAAAGGCTCAGCGCCTGATCGAGAAAACCGCCGGAGTTGTCCCTCAGATCCAGCACGAGACTCTTCATGCCCGAAGAGAGCAGGCTTAGTGCGGATCTGGTGACCTCAGTGTCGGATGTGCGTGAAAACTTGGAGAGCCTCAGATACCCTGTGGTGTCGTCCACCATGAAGGCGGCGTCAACGGAGTGTGTCGGAATCTTGCCGCGGGTGATTTCAAACGGTATGTCCTCCCCTCCCCTGCGCACCGTGACCGTGACCTTGGAGCCTGCCCGGCCCTTGATGCGCCGCACCATGCTGTCCTGAGGGAAATTGACTCCGGCTATATTGGTGGAGTCCACTTTCAGCAGCCTGTCCCCGGGCCTTAGCCCGATCTTCTCGGAAGGCCCGCCGGGGATGACTTCTATCACCACAGCCGTGTCGTTGGGGACATTGAACTGTATGCCTATCCCGTCGAAGTTGCCGGCAAGGCTCTCTTCCGTGGACTCAAGGGTCTGCGGAAGCATGTAGACCGAATGCGGGTCGAGCGCGGAAAGCGCCGCCGAGGCCACCTTGTCAGTCACTTTCTTGTGGTCTACGGTGTCCACATAGTTCTCGTCTATGCACTTGAGCACAAGGTCCACCTTCCTCCAGCCGGCTCCGCCGGCATCAAGGCGGTGGGATCGCCTTGAGATGCTCTGCACCGTGAGCACGCCAAGCACGCCCACGGCAATTCCGAGCGCCGCCACTATTATTGATGATGCGTTCTTCATGTTCTCAATCTACTTTTTCCACTTCCACCCCGGCCTTGCGGAGAAGTTCCACCCCGTCGGTGAGCCTGTATTCGTCCCTGTATACAACCCGTTTTATCCCGGCCTGTATGATGAGTTTCGAGCACTCTATACATGGGGATGCTGTGACATAGAGCGTCGCGCCGTCGGAACTGTTGCCGGACTTGGCGACCTTCGTGATGGCGTTGGCCTCGGCGTGCAGCACATACGGTTTCGTGATGCCGTTCTCGTCCTCGCACACGTTCTCAAACCCGGAAGGGGTGCCGTTATAGCCGTCGGAGATGATCATCCTGTCCTTGACGAGCAGGGCTCCGACCTGACGGCGCTTGCAATAGGAATTTCCGGCCCAGATGGCGGCCATGGCTATGTATTTCTCGTCGAACCTGTTCATTATTTGTTTCTTTGATAGAGGTAGCGTTTGATGCTCTTCTTAGGCGTGCGTTCGAAATCCTCAGGCATGAACTCGATCTTGCGGATCTGGGCATAAGCCGGCAGGAGTTTGTTGATCTCCGGGAGGCCCGAGCTGAGCCTGGACTCAAGTTCCTCACCGCTCATGCCGTCCATCTCGGCCTGATGGTAGTCCGGGTAGATCAGGGCTGTGAGCCCACCCTTGTCCTCGACCACCAGGGACTCTATGACATAGGTGACATTGTTGATCACGGCCTCGAGTTCCTCGGGGTAGATGTTCTGGCCCGACGGGCCGAGCACCATGCACTTGGAGCGGCCTCGAAGGTAGAGGTAGCCGTCGTTGTCAATCACCCCTATGTCTCCGGTCTTGAACCAGTTGTCGTTGGTGAACGCGGCACGTGTGGCCTCTTTGTTCTTGTAGTATCCGAGGAAGACGTTGTCGCCCTTGACCTGCACCTCACCTGGCTCCTTGTGCGGATTTTTGGAATCGATGCGGATCTTGCAACCGTTGATGGCCATCCCGCAGGAGCCCCTGCGGGCTTTCCACCACTTCGCGTAAGTGATGAGAGGGGCGCACTCGGTCATGCCGTAGCCTACCGTGAACGGGAAATGGATCTTGCGCATGAATTTCTCGACCTCGGGGTTGAACGCCGCACCGCCCAGGATCACCTCCTCGAAGCGTCCGCCGAAAGCATCGATCATGGCATTGCGTATCTTCTTGAGGACGAACTGGTCGAGGATCGGTATCCGCATGAAAGCCTTGTTGCGGTCCACCACAGGCTTTATCTGGCTCTTGTAGAGTTTCTCGATGATGAGAGGCACGGCTATGATGATGTCCGGATGGATCTCGGAGAATGCCTTCATTATCACCTTAGGGCTCGGGGTGCGGGTGAGGAAGTGGACATGGGCGCCGATTGTCATTTCGAAGAGGAACTCGAACATCATCCCGTACATGTGGGCGGACGGGAGCATGGCCACGACTTCAGACTCGCAGTTCATCTGCGGCTCAGCCACATTGGCCGCAAACCAGATATTGCACCAGAGGGCTCTATACGGGATCATCACACCCTTGGAGAAGCCGGAAGTGCCTGAGGTATAATTGATAAGCGCCAGTTCCTCCGGCTTGTCCTCCACATAGCTGACATCCTCCGGTCTAAATCCTTCCGGATACAGGCTCTTGAATGTCCTGGTAAGGTTTTCCCTGACTTCCACGCAATTGGCACTGCGGGAATAGATGAAATTGAGGGTATTCATCTGCACTATCACTTCGAGACCCGGCATCTCGCTCTCGGAAAGGCCTTCCCAGATGACCTCGTCCACGAAGAAGACCTTGGCTTCCGAATGATTGACAAGGTAATGGATATTTTCCGGCTTGAACTCGTGCAGAATCGGCACCGGCACCGCACCATAAGTCATTGAGGCCAGGAAGCACACGCCCCAGTTGGCCTGGTTGCGGGAGCAGAGGGCCACCTTGTCGCCCTTTTTGAGCCCGCACTGCTCGAATGCGATCTGAAGATAGCGGATGCGCTCCGCGAGATTCCTGTATCTGAGGGTTGCACCTTGGTAGTTGGACAGGGCGTCGCGGTCCCAGTTCTCCTTGATGCTCTTCTCTATGAGTTTGTTTACAGACTTGAATTCCATATTTTCATTCCTTTTTTGTTCCAGACCATATAATATCCCGAATAATACAGCACAAAATGGCTGGCCTTCCCGGGCCAGAGGCTGTCTTTGTTGATCTCTTCTCGCAGGACAAGCTCTTCCACGGCCTCCCTGCTGCCGATGGCGTACCAGCCGCACACGACGGCGCGGCAGGAGTCGTCCGGCAGGGCGAAAGCCTCTCCATACAAGGCCTGGATGAAGCCCCGGTACGGATTATCCTCCACTCCACTCATGGCGGCAGCCTTGCGCGGGCGCAGCAGCACCGCAGCCTTCCCGTCCCAGCGCACAAGGGCGATTTCCGCAGCATCCAACTCCTTCTCCCAATTGAGAGGATCCTTGCCGGAAGCCGACTTCAGAGCCGCAAGATGACGCCTGTACGCTGTCAGCTTGACAGATGCGTCCATATACCTCTCATAAGCCTCGCGCATCTGAGGCTGCACAAGAGGAAGCGCAAGGGCAAGATCGACGCTGTCCGGGAGGACCTCCCCAAGACGGCTTCCCTCCACCGGAAGCGAAGACAGGACATTGACGAAATAAGAGTCGGCTTTCCCCTGCACCGTGCTGACACTGTAGGAATCATCGCCATCGGGTACCAGCACCGTCCAGTCCGCGGCCTTATGAAGAAAAGCGGCAAGACTCCTTGACGGAAAAGCACCTCCGAGAAATCCCTTGGGGATAAGATACCCGGCACCGGAATTACGCAATATGATGAAATCCTCACCCGAGGTATGCGCTGCCGCATCAAGGAACCCCGGTGCATCAAGCACGGAACCTCCGTTGCCCAGATGGCGCCTGAGCGCGGCCATCTGGGATTCCGAAGCGGTAAAAGTCAGGAACCCTTGTCTCCCCGAGGCCGCATCTGGAGCGGAATATGCCGCAAAAACACCCTTGCGCCCGGCTTCCCGGAGAGCGGAAGTGACTGCACGGGAGGAGTCCCTCTCCCCGGTTCCTATCGTCAGAGACGGGACGAGGGAGCCGTTGTAACTCATCGAGAGCACAGCCGGCCGGGAGCGGAAAGCCTTGAGATCCAGGCTGCGGAGCCTGTCGGCGGAATCCAGCCGTGCAAGGGCGTCAGAACTCTCCGAAACGCAGAAGACAGCAAGCGCGTCTGACGGCACCGCACGCAGAAGATCAGGAAGTTCCTCGGGGCTTCGCCCCTCCCCGCCGCCCCCGCCGCATCCGGCAAGCAGGACGACAAACAGCAAGCATGCGTATATCAGACTTTTTTTGCACATATCTTACAAAGATAAGAAATATTTGGATTATGATTTTTTAAAGAAATCCGTAACTTTGCGCGTTTATTGGGTCCGCTCCCTGCCGAAACACATGCCGCCAAGTTGCGGGCCTGAAGCTGAAGCATCAGAAGATTATGCAGGAAATACGAAATATAGCGATCATCGCCCACGTCGACCACGGCAAGACGACTCTCGTCGACAGAATGATTTATCAGGCAAACCTTGTACGCCAGCCTGAAAATCTCGGGCAGCTGATCCTTGACAACAACGACCTCGAGCGCGAGCGTGGCATCACCATCCTTGCCAAGAACGTGTCCGTCACCTACAAAGGCGTCAAAATCAACATCATAGATACTCCTGGGCACAGCGACTTCGGAGGTGAGGTGGAGCGTGTGCTCAACATGTCCGACGGCGTGCTGCTGCTCGTGGACGCGTTTGAGGGCTGCATGCCGCAGACACGTTTCGTGCTTCAGAAAGCTCTCCAGCTCGGCAAAAAACCTATTGTCGTCATCAACAAGGTGGACAAACCCAACTGCCGCCCGGACGAGGTGCAGGAAGAGGTGTTCGACCTGATGTGCAACCTCAACGCCACGGACGACCAGCTCGACTTCGCCACAGTCTACGGTTCGGCAAAGCAGGGATGGATGTCCCTCGACTGGAGAAAGCCTACCACCGACATCACCCCGCTTCTCGACACCATCCTCAAGGAGATTCCAGCCCCGCCTATGGTGGAGGGCACTCCGCAGATGCTCATAACATCCTTGGAATACTCTCCTTATGTGGGCCGCATCGCCATAGGAAGGGTATCCAGAGGGACGCTGCACACCGGACAGCCGATCAGCCTGTGCAAAAGATATGATGTGGTGCAGAAGCAGAAAATCAAGCAGCTCATGGTATTCGAAGGTCTCGGCAAGACAAACGTCGATGAAGTGAACTGCGGAGACATCTGCGCAGTGGTCGGACTTGACGGCTTCGAAATCGGCGACACCATAGCGGATTTCGAGCACCCGGAGGCGCTCGCCCCTATCGCCATCGACGAGCCTACGATGAGCATGCTCTTCACCATCAACAACTCCCCGTTCTTCGGAAGGGACGGCAAGTTCGTGACATCAAGGCATCTCAAGGAGAGGCTCGAAAAAGAACTTGAAAAAAACCTCGCCCTGCGCGTAAAGCCGGGCCTCACCGCCGACTCGTTCATAGTATACGGACGCGGCGTGCTGCATCTCTCGGTGCTCATAGAGACCATGCGCCGCGAGGGGTTCGAGCTTCAGGTAGGCCAGCCTAAAGTGCTTGACAAGACAATCGGAGGCCAGAGATGCGAGCCTATCGAGGAACTCTCCATCGAAGTGCCTGAGCAGTTCGTGGGCGCCGCCATTGAGATCGCCACACGCCGCAAGGGAGCCCTCATCCACATGGAGCCGCGCGGAGACCGTACTCTGCTTGAATTTGAGATCCCGACCAGAGGCCTCATGGGGCTTCGTTCCAACCTGCTGACAGCCAGTCAGGGAGAGGCTATCGTCGCCCACCGTTTCAAAGAATACCAGCCATTCAAAGGCGAGATCGAGCGCCGCAACAACGGCTCTCTTGTCTCTCTCGAAACCGGACAGGCCATCGCCTACTCCATGAACAAGCTTCTTGACCGCGGCCGCTTCTTCGTTGAGCCGGGGGACGAAATCTATGCAGGCGAAGTGATCGGGGAACACACCCGTGAACGTGACCTCAACATAAACATCTGCAAGACCAAGAAACTCACCAACGTACGTGCCGCCGGCTCTGACGAGAAGATTGTCCTGCCTCCGGCCATCAAGTTCTCACTGGAGGAGGCCCTTGAGTATATACAGGAAGACGAACTCGTGGAAGTGACCCCTCATTTCATGCGAATCCGCAAGATTTTGCTTGATCCTATCGCCAGAAAAAGAAATAGCGACAACGAAGATTGATAATCGTAAAAAAATTGTTAACTTTGCAACCCTTTGTAGTCAGTCTGCCCGACTTGGGCAGCGGCCTGAAGCTCTATGAGTGGAAAGTCGGACATGAGTTCTTTGAAACTTTCGGGAACACCGAAATCCTTGATGCGGACTTGACCGTGACCGCAAGAGTCTCCGGAGGGGGACTTACGGTCCGGGCTGATTGCGAGATTCACGGCAGCGTGACAGTCGCCTGCGACAGATGCCTCGAGGATCTGGTGATACCGGTGGACACATCTTTTGAGGAGACCTACACTCCGGAATCCGGAGAACTGGATTTAGGGCAGGACATATACGATTATGTCTGCACCTCACTTCCTCTCCAGAGAGTCCATGCGGAAGGAGAATGTAATGCCGAGACTACGAAGTACTTAAGTGAATAAATATTTAAAAGAATAAAAAATGGCACATCCGAAACACAAACTTTCAAAGCAGCGCAGGGACAAGCGTCGTACCCACGACTTCGCTCCAGTTCCTACCCTTGCTACCTGCCCTAACTGCGGCGCTACAGTGATGTATCATCGTGTATGCCCGGAGTGCGGTTACTACAGAGGCCGTCAGATCATCGTCAAGAACGCTGAGTAAGACACCGCCTTGTGCGCGGTCCCTTAGTTCAACGGATAGAACGAAGGTTTCCTAAACCTTAAATACAGGTTCGATTCCTGTAGGGACTACCAACAGAAGCCACGGAACGACATCGTCCCGTGGCTTCTGTTTTATCATGACCACTGTGGGCAGAATTGTTGCCAATCTCACTGCACTTTCTCTTGCGGCAACAATAGGGAGCTGACGCACGACACAGCTTCCGGCTTCGGGTCACTGGAAAGGTTATAGCATAATGGCGGCAGAATGCTCTAACCTGGCATGGAAAACGCTGTCCTGTGGCTTTTGCGGTCTCGGGTTATAGCAAAAACCTTGGGAAACACTCTAACCTGGCTAGCAACAACGTACTTCTACTCGTAAAATCAGCTGTCACAAAAAGTCTTTTCGTTGGCCCGCTATTCAGCGCCAACATTATAGCTGCCTCCCTCAGTCATCGAGCCGTCCTCCATCTCGACTCCGACTCCGTTGTCTTCTGATTTGTCAGAGACCTCAACAGTTATGGTAGTGAGTTTGTTGCGGTAGAAGTCAAACGTCTGGGTCGCAATAGGCACCACCACCCCGTCAGCTTTGGTCCAAGCGAAAGACACTTCGATGCTCTCCTTGTAGTTGTCGGTTGCCCAAGCGTCTCTCACATTATCAAAAGTGAAAATGTCCTGAATCTCGGAGTCGGGAGAGGTGATGGTCATAGATGGAGCCTCCTTCATCGCGATACTGAGGCTACCCTCTGTGAGCTTCTCGGCCTTGACCTTCAAGCCGAACACTGTGCGTTTCATGCTAATGGACACCTTTCCGCTCTCCGATGGGATGTAACCCTCAGTTTCACCATAGTAGCGGTCGGTGTTGGGATGATCAAAGATAGCATTGCCTTTATTTTCACCCAAATAAGTCGTTCCGTCGGCTAGACTGTAGAAATAATTAGCCGCATCATAAACAAATAGTGATGCTATTTTTGTAGACTTATCTACTGGATGCAAGAAAAATGGCAAGTTGTAGCAGTCGTCATAACTCTTAAGCATCTCTTTCCCATCTTTCACCATCGTCGCCACGAACTTGTACTCATAGCCCTCAAGCAATTTTATTTCGCGCCCTTCCATTGAGTCGAAAAGTCCGTAGGCGTACGGCTTGTACGCATCCTCGCTCTGTGCGGGCCTGCTGTACACCTGTACTCCGTAGAGGTCGTTGCTCTCGTCAGCCTTGGTAAGATCTGAGACCGTGACATCCTTTATCTCGCCTCCGCAGGCAAGTGTAACAATGTACTCTTTTGCCTCTTTCTCTGAGTCTGGAGACATAGAAGACTTCGTGCATCCCGCCACTGCGAGCGGGACGAGCACGATTGCTGATAAAATTTTGATATTCATAATATTGCTCCAAAAAGTCTTATTCTAATCAGTCATTGTATTGAGCAGAGACAACGTATTCTTTTCCGTCACAAGTGTATACAAATTCTACAATAGGAGAATAAATTCCAGATACTCCAACTGTGAATGACCACCCTGCGCTATTTCCGGCTTTAATGATACCATTAGGGACAGACATCACGCTTCCTTTTGCACCTGTCACACCATCAATCATTTGTGCTGTCTTCACCGTAATTTCTCTGTCTGGAAGGTTATTATATACGCTGAAATTTATTCGACTTCCTGATAGAATTTTACCATTTATAATGGACATTGAACCTCCGGAATAACTTGCTTCGACAAATTTTGTAATATCACTTGATACCGTAACTTCACATGTTGCCGTTTTTCCCCCATCTTCAGTTGTTACTGTTATTGTTGCAGTACCCTCGGCATTTGCTTCAAGTTCACCATTGTTGACAGCAACAATGCTGGCATCGGAACTATTCCATGTTATGTTTTTATTGGTCGCATTAGATGGTGTTATCGTCACCGTGAGTTCAGCCTTATATCCCGGCATCATAAGGAGGGATTTCTTGTTCAGCCTTATCCCAGTTACCGGAATTATTCTTGCCTTTACCGTCACTTCGCATTTGGCTGTCTTGGCTCCGTCTTCGGTCGTCACGGTGATTGCGGATTTGCCCGGGGCGACGGCGGTCACCTCGCCTGAGGCGGAGACTGTCGCGACTTTCTCGTCGCTTGATGTCCAGCTGACGTTCTTGTTGGAGGCGTTCTCCGGAAGGACGGTCGCGGTCAGAGTTGCCTTGTCGCCCTCGGTGAGTTCAAGGGAAGTCTTGTCAAGGGAGACGGATTCCACGGGGTAGATCTTCTTGTTGACCGTGACCTCGCACTTGGCGGTCTTGGCCCCGTCTTCGGTGGTGACGGTGATTGCTGCTTTGCCAGGGGCAACGGCGGTCACCTCGCCTGAGGCGGAGACTGTCGCGACTTTCTCGTCGCTGGATGACCAGGCGACGTTCTTGTTGGAGGCGTTCTCCGGAAGGACGGTCGCGGTCAGAGTTGCCTTGTCGCCCTCGGTGAGTTCAAGGGATGTCTTGTCAAGAGATACGGACTCAACTGGGTAGATCCTCTTGTTGACCGTGACCTCGCACTTGGCGGTCTTGGCCCCATCTTCGGTCGTCACGGTGATTGCGGCTTTGCCAAGGGCAACGGCGGTCACTTCGCCTGCGGCAGTGACTGTCGCGACCTTCTCGTTGCTTGAAGTCCAGCTGACGTTCTTGTTGGAGGCATTCTCCGGAAGGACGGTCGCGGTCAGAGTTGCCTTGTCGCCCTCGGTGAGTTCAAGGGATGTCTTGTCAAGGGATACGGACTCGACAGGGTAGATGCGCTTGTTGACCGTCACCTCGCATTTCGTGGTCTTGGCACCGTCTTCGGTAGTCACCGTGATTGCGGATTTGCCTGGGGCGACGGCGGTCACCTCGCCTGAGGCGGATACTGTTGCGACTTTCTCGTCGCTCGATGTCCAGCTGACGTTCTTGTTGGAGGCGTTCTCCGGAAGGACGGTTGCCGTCAGGGTTGCCTTGTCGCCCTCGGTGAGTTCAAGGGATGTCTTGTCAAGGGATACGGACTCGACAGGGTAGATGCGCTTGTTGACCGTCACCTCGCATTTCGTGGTCTTGGCACCGTCTTCGGTAGTCACCGTGATTGCGGATTTGCCTGGGGCGACGGCGGTCACCTCGCCTGAGGCGGATACTGTTGCGACTTTCTCGTCGCTCGATGTCCAGCTGACGTTCTTGTTGGAGGCGTTCTCCGGAAGGACGGTTGCCGTCAGGGTTGCCTTGTCGCCTTCGGTGATAGAAACCTGATAACTATCAAGTTTTACTCCAAGAACAGAAATTGACTGAGGGCCTTTATCGCACCCCCCCCAGACAGTAGCAGCTAAAATAGTTAAAATCAATAATTTAGCTTTTTTCATTTTAAAGATGTTTAGTATTATTTGTGCAAAGATACCTGTCCTATTAGCACTAGTCAAGTTCATAGTAGTCCATTTGGGTTGGCCTAGCCAAACCTGCCAGCTTGACACCAATGACTAGCGCCTTATGAGGATTCTATCACCCGAAATGTCCAACCCACCACGGTCGCCATAGCACACAAAAGGGGCCGACCTTCCGGTCAGCCCCTTTCTGTGCGCGGGATGAGAGTCGAACTCACACGTCGCAATTGACACTAGCTCCTGAAACTAGCGCGTCTACCATTTCGCCACCCGCGCCCGGTTTGGTAATGGAGTGCAAATATACAACTTTTTCAGAAAATATACGACAGTGCAAGCATTATGTCTGAAGGCAGGATGAAATATTTTCTTCCCTCATCGATTTTCCGACCGCAAGTCGGGCAGGAGTAGGTTTTGTATATGTCATATCCGGACCAAACACCGGCACCGATATCTATATTCAGTTTCGGGGAAAGCATATAGGTATAACCTATGCCGAGACTCCCGCCGAAGCGGTCGCCCTCTGAAGTCAAAGGCGATGACAGTCCCCCTTCATTATATTCCTGATACCTCACGGCGCCAGACAGCCACCAGCCGGAAAATATATGCCAGGGCCAGTACCTCGCGCCTCCGCTTACGGAGCGCTGCCGCTTCTGGGCCGTATTGTCACTGTCAGGGTTGAACGTGAACGGGTTGTACTTCACCCCGGCGACAAGACTCCAATGACGTGCGATGCCATAAGAAGCCTCAAGGTTCAGAGTGCCGAGATCCGCATAGTCGGCAAGGTTTGTGGAGACAGAGAATTCCTGCGCCTCTGCATGGTGCATGAAGCAGGCCAGTACTGCCAAAGTAATTGATGTGATTATTTTTTTCATTTTTCTACTTATATCGGCTGAACGCCAGGTTGATGGAGGACTTCGATTGGGGATAGAGGCTGGTGAGTTTCTTCTTTAGCTTGTCCCGGTCAGCAATGTCCGAAGTCATGGCTGCGAATATCTTGTGCCGCGTCATCCCGCGTTCATCAAGATACATGAAGATCTGCGGGTAGAACCAGTAGCCTGTCCCATATACGCGAGGGTTATCAGGGTAACGCTCATTGTGCATCACCGTCTGCACATAATAGGCCCACATCTCCCCCACCTCACAATAACCGGAATCCTCCTCCGTACCCACACCATAAGTCACGAATCCGGATGAGATGAAAGACGTCAGTATATACTGTGCATACCGGTTCCAATAGTCCTTCCCGACCTGCATGAAATGGCTCGCATGTGCCAGTTCATGGACGGTGATGGCATAAATATCCTCATACGTCAGGCAATCCTTCAGCCCAAGCGCAATGTCGGGCAGGAAGACCTTGAGCAGAAAAGTATACTCACCGAGGAACTTCGCCAACTTGCTTCCGTCAATGATGGCGCCCTGCTGCATCATGACCGCGCTGCTCCAGCTCAGGTTCTGGAAAAGCCAGATCCTCAGATTGCCCGGCGGTGTCTTGATTGACTTGCTCGAACTCTTGCACTGCTCATAATAGTCGTATGCCGCGTTGTTCACCACGCAACGGGAGAAAAGCCTGCGGTCGGAATCGGACGTGACATTAAGGTCCGCACCATGCGGAGAGTGCTTCCCCATCGTGGAAAACGAAGCCGGACAGAACAGCAGGTTGAAGCCTATCCCGAAACCGAGCCGGTTCTTGAAGACAAGCCTGTACCGTGGATTTGAACGGAAAGACCGGGTCATCTGATAATAGCCGTCCTTGTCTGTATAGGCATGGGCGAACTTCACAAAACAGTTGCACGAGACCTTGACACCCTTGACACCGAAAGGCTCATCCCCCAATGCGGAGTCCACAATCGTGATCCGCCCAGAAGGTGTCCCCGATTCATCACCACGTGTCTTCGGAGAAAGCATGTCAGCATTGCCGGTAAGGCGGAATGCGGCCCGCTCCACCTCCTCCCAATCTATCCCGTCCGACTTCGTAGAAATATCATGTTCAGCTATGTAGCACTGCTCAAGCAGTTCGTATCTTATATGGCGGGGAAAACGGAAATCCTTGTCCACCACAGCATACTGCCAGGTGATCTTGTCTTCAGCAATGGAAGGGTCATGATAATAGTCACCTTCCCTGAGAATCCTGTAGTCCACCGGGTGATCAACGAGCATCAGACCCAAGTCCACCAGTTCATCATATTCATCCTCCCCTGACGGGAGAAAACGGACATAAAGATCCGTCGGTTCAAGCGGAACTCTGTCCGCCTTCGTGGGATAGACGGCATCAAGAGCCTTTTCCATATTCTCCACCGAATACGGATCCTCCAACCGGTCACCAAGCACGATCATCCCGTGCCCGATCTCATTGCCTTCGATATCCTCAGTATTCACACCCGCAGGCGTGAGCTTTCCGGAACACGAGGCAGCCAAAAGCAGCAACGCTGCAAACTTAAAGAAGTTTTTCATAGCCATATCGTTTTTTTCAGCTGCAAATCTCGCAACTTCTATCCGATTGGCCGCCCGCTTAATCGATTAAATCATAAAGAAACGTAAAAACATCTTCAAACCACACATACAACGCAACGAGGGGCGTCTCCTATAGAGCGGCCCCTCGACATTGTCCAGATAAAAAACAGATAAAAGAACTGTTTTCAGAAGTAATTTACCGTTTTCTGTTCTATCGCGCTCATCAGGCTGTTGCCCAGACGGCTGACCCCGAAACGGAACCAGCGCTTGTCAAGCCATTCTTTGCCCAGCACAAATGAAGCTATGCAGTAATAGCTGAGTGCATCCTTGGCGTTCGATATGCCGCCGGCAGCCTTGAACCCTACCTTACGCCCGGTGGCCTGATAATAGGCCCGTATGCTCTCGCACATGACGAAAGCAGCCTTCGGGGTGGCGTTCACCTCCACCTTGCCTGTGGAAGTCTTGATGAAATCGGCCCCGGCCTCCATGGCGAGGAACGAAGCATTGGCAATCCTTTCTCCCGTGACAAGCAGCCCCGTCTCCAGAATCACCTTAAGTATGACAGTCCTGTCCTCCTTCGCCGCCTCTTCATCTATAGCCGCACGGATCTCGGATATCTCACGGGAAGCGTTCTCATAGTCCCCGGCCATGAAATAATTGAGCGAGAGCACAATATCCACTTCGTCGGCCCCGTTTCTCACTGCCATGCGGCACTCCAGAAGCTTGACTTCCAGATAACTCTGGGACGAAGGGAAGCAACCGGCGACGGTAGTGACATGAAGTTCGTCCGAACACCTGTTCTCCCTCACCACAGAAGCGAAGTTCGGGTATACACACACCGATGCAGGGAGCGGATACCCCTCGAAAGACGAGCGGACACCGTTTGCCTTCTCCACAAGAGCCTTGACTGAGGCTTCCGTGTCGTTGGTATGAAGCGTTGTCAAATCCATCATGGAGAAGCAGCGCTTCAGGACTTCCGGAGACTCGGCAGTCGCAAGATTTGCGGCAAGTGTCTGAAGTTTAGATGCTATGGCTTCCCCATCAGGGGCATAGCCGTATTTCTGAAGAAAATCCATATATAATCCTCTATCTTAATTTAATGTCTTTCATCTCCACCCTCTCGAGGGTCTTTCCTGCCCTTTCAAATTGCGGCCTCCCCACTTCGGAGGCCTCGGGCTTTTCCTTGACCCGGAGCAACTCACCGGCCTCAAGGCTGTCGGGGCGCATATCCACACTGTCCTTGGCCGGCCAGAAGATATCTTTCGCCGCCCATACGGCGGAGTCTGCGGAGAAATCCACTGCCGTATATCCGGCCCTGTTTTTTTCATCCTCCTCCTTGGCCTTCCGGATGGCGGTGGAAATCTTCGAGTACCTTTCCGCCTGGCGCTTAAGTGCCGCTGAAGCGCTGTCCACTATACGGGAAAGCACCTCCGGCTCCCCCGAATAGAATTCAATGCTCCTTTCATAGTCCGCAAACGTGAAGCCATGCCTGGCGAAAATCGGGTCAAAGAACAGCGTGGTGTCAGCAGCCCGCTTTGCATCCGCATTCTCCTTGAGCCACTGATCGGAAAAGAACATGTCCGCATACAACTCCGCCATCTCCTTTTCGGGAATCACCCTCCCCTCTCTCCCGCCACAGGCGGAAAACAGCAAAAAGAGGACAAGCAGATACGGAAGATGCACCCTCATACATTACCTCAGCTGAGCCCCGAAGTTTTTGGTGAACATGGAAAGAAGCCGCTCCATCACCCTCTCGGTGTCCTGATCGGTAAGAGTCTTGTCCGCATCACGGATCACAAAACTGAGAGCGTACTGCTTCTTTCCCTCCGGAATCTTGTCCCCGCGGTAGACATCAAACAACCCGACCTGACGCAGCAGTTTCTTCTCCTGCTTGAACGCAGCCGCCCTGAGTTCAGCATAGCTGACAGCCTCGTCCAGAAGAAGCGCAAGGTCACGGCGCACCTCCGGGAATTTAGGCATCTCCGTGAACGCCACCTTGTCTCTCTTTACAAGCTCAAACAGCGCCGGCCAGTTGATCTCGGCTGCATACACAGCCTGCTTTATGCCGAACCCTTTTGCCAGAGAAGGGTTGACCGTACCCAGCACGGCAAGCTGACCGCCGCCCGGCACAGAATACGTCATACCTTCGGAGAACACATCAGAAGGAGCCGCATCCGTGCGCATGTTGCACAAATTGGCCCCATAACGCTTCAGAAGAAGTTCCAAATAGCCCTTCAACTGGAAGTAGTTGCTCTTTTCCGCTTCGACCCTCCAAGATTTTTCCGGGGTTCCGGTAAGCATCAGGCAGAAGCACTGGTGCTCCTCATACCCATCAAGTGTCTCGGGACTCTTCTCCGGAATCCGGCTGTATACGCTGCCGTACTCAAATGTACGCAGGTAACCCGTCTGGCGGTTGAGATTATAGGCCACAACCTCCAGGCCGCCAAGTATGAGAGTCTGCCTCATGACATTCAGATCCTGACTCAGAGGGTTCACTATCCTGACACATTTCTCCTCCGGGAATGTCCTGAGCTTTGAATAATAATCCGACTTCGTCAGGGAATTGTTCATCGTCTCTGTGAACCCGTTGGCTGCAAGGAAGTTGGAGATATTGTTCCTGATGGCTTCCGGGTCAGGTTTCGGAGTGGCGTTGACGGACATGAGCATCCTCTTCGGCAGCGGGATGTTGTTGTACCCGTAGATGCGGAGGATTTCCTCCACCACGTCGCACTCCCTGTAGACATCCACCATATATGAAGGAGCCGCCACAAGAGCGCCGCCTTCCCTCTTTTCCAGAAATTCATAGTCCAGCCAGCCGAGGATATTCTCTATCACCTCATGGCCGATATGATGGCCTATAAGAGCCTCGATCCTGGCATAGTCAAGTTCTATGCGTTTACGCTCTATCGGCTCAGGATAGACTTCCTGGATCTTGCCGATGACCTCTCCGCCAGCGCACTCCTGAATGAGAGTCACGGCACGCTTCAAGGCATACGGTACGATTTGGGGATCAGCACCGCGCTCATACCTGAACGAAGCATCGGTCTGAAGCCCCTGGCTCTTGGCGGTCTTACGCACTGAGGCCGGGTCGAAATATGCGCTTTCCACGAAGAGATTGACCGTAGTGTCCGACACCCCGCTGTCTTCGCCCCCGAACACGCCGGCGATACACATCGGGCCGTCTGCGTTGGCGATGACCATATCCGAGGCCGAAAGCTTGCGCTCCACCCCGTCGAGAGTCTTTATCTTTTCACCCTCGGATGCTCTGCGGACAATCACCTTGCCTCCCGTAATCTTGTCTGCATCAAATGTGTGCAAAGGCTGACCGAGCTCGAAAAGCACAAAATTGGATATGTCCACTATATTGTCGATCGGATGAAGCCCTATGCTCTGGAGCCTCTTCTGAAGCCACTCCGGAGAAGGTCCGGTCTTGACGCCGCGCAGGGTGATACCGCTGTAGCGCGGGGCCCCCTTGCTGTCAAGCACCTCGACACCGACCCCTTCACCCTCACCCTCACGGAAAGCATCCACAGACGGGCGCGCGAGTTCGCAAGGAATATTGTTCAGCTTCATCCAGGCATAAAGATCCCTTGCCACGCCCCAGTGCGAAGCCGCATCCACACGGTTGGCAGTTATCTCATACTCAATCACAGCCTCGGACTCAAGATGCAGGTACTCCTTGGCGGGAGTACCGACCACAGCATCCTCAGGGAGAACCATAATCCCGTCATGCCCGCTGCCTATGCCGAGCTCATCCTCGGCACATATCATACCGAATGACTCCACACCACGGATCTTGGACTTCTTGATCTTGAAATCCCCGGGCAGCACCGTCCCGAGCTGGGCGAACAGCACCTTCTGCCCCGCCGCCACATTCGGAGCCCCGCATACGACGGTGAGCGGTTCCCCCGCGCCAGGGTCAACCTTAGTTATATGGAGATGATCCGAATCAGGATGTGCCACACATTCAAGAACTTTAGCGACAACAACCCCGGCAAGTCCGCCGCTCACCTGCTCACTCTCCTCCACACCGTCAACCTCGATTCCGATGGATGTCATGGCATCCGCAATCTGCTGGACGGAAAGGTCGCACTTCAAATAATCCTTAAGCCAATTGTAACTGAGCTTCATATAGTGTAATGTTTTTATTTCAAATCTTCAGGAGCAAAAAGTTTCGAGACGAAGTCTTCTTTGTCAAATACCTTCAGGTCAGAAATCCCCTCCCCGACCCCGATGAACTTGACCGGTATGTGGAACTGGTCGGAGACCCCCACCACGACGCCACCCTTGGCTGTCCCGTCGAGCTTGGTCACCACAAGGGAAGTTATGTCCGTAGCGCGGGAGAACTCCTTCGCCTGCTGGAAAGCATTCTGGCCCGTAGAAGCATCGATCACCAGCATGACATCATGGGGAGCGTCAGGGACAACCTTGCGCACGACATTCCTGATCTTAGTCAACTCGTTCATGAGGTCAAGCCGGTTATGAAGGCGACCGGCTGTATCGATAATGGCGACATCAGCACCACGGGCCACCGCCGCATTCACAGTATCAAAAGCCACAGAAGCCGGATCGGAACCCATGCCCTGCTTGACGATATCAACTCCGGCCCTCTCCGCCCATATTGTCAACTGGTCAACAGCCGCAGCCCGGAACGTGTCCGCAGCCCCGAGTATCACCTTTTTGCCTTGAGCGCGGAGCATGTAGGCCAACTTTCCGATAGTTGTGGTCTTCCCGACACCATTCACTCCCACGACAAGTATCACATATGGTTTCTTGGAAAAGTCAAAAGGCTCACCCCCGGCATCAATGAGACCGGAAATCTCGGAGCGCAGCATCCCGACAAGCTCGTCGAAAGACATATACTTATCTTTGGCAACCTTCTCCTCAAGTGCGTCAATAACTTTAAGGGTCGTGTCAACCCCCATGTCAGACTCCACGAGTGCCTCCTCGATAGCGTCAAGTGTGTCGTCATCCACCCTTGACCGGCCGATGACGGCCCTGCTTATCCTTTGAAAGAAACTTAATGCCATAACTCACAAAGATAATAATTTTCCACAATATGTGAGCCCGGCACAGACGTCCGACACACTATCACAAAGGCCGGTCAGGACAGAAACGTCCCGACCGGCCTTCATTATCATTTGCTCCAGGTTTATTTCTTTGCGAAAAAATCCTTGGCCTTGTCAGCTTCAACGAGCTGCTCAGAGAAGACATAAGCTCCAGTTTTCGGAGACTTCTCCATACGGATGCACTTTACCATGCTCTTAGCACCGGCCTTGGCCGCGAAGGTAGCGACTGCTTTCTTTGCCATAATTCAAACTCCTCTGATTATTTAATTTCACGGTGAACGGTAACCTTCTTGAGGTAAGGGTTGTATTTCTTGCGCTCGAGACGGTCCGGAGTGTTCTTCTTGTTCTTGGTGGTGATGTAACGAGACATACCAGGTACACCTGAAGCTTTCTGTTCAGTGCACTCGAGGATGACCTGCACCCTGTTTCCTTTTGATTTCTTTGCCATATCTCTGAAAATTAAACAAGGTTGATCAATCCTTTCTTCTGGGCTTCACGAAGAGTAGCCTCAAGGCCATTCTTCTCGATGATCCTCATACCCTTGCATGAAACTTTAAGGGTTACGAACCTCTGCTCCTCCTCGCTCCAGAAACGCTTGTTCTTGAGGTTGAGAGAGAAGTCGCGCTTGGTGCGCAGCTTTGAATGGGCAACATTGTTGCCTTTCATTCTCTTCCTTCCGGTTATTTGACAAACTTTTGCCATAATTATTTCTTTTTTCTTTCTTGTCTTGATATGAGGCGTGCAAATATCGCTGATAATTTTCTGATTTCCAAGTCGAAACCTATACAAATTTCAGGAATCTGCCCCACCTTATGTTCTTGGGGAAACCCTTCCCCGCATCAGTTGAGAGCCATATCAGCACAGGTCTTCCGACTATGTGATCTTCCGGTACGAACCCCCAGTATCTCGAGTCAAGGGAGTTGTGCCTGTTGTCTCCCATCATGAAGTAATAGTCTTGTCTGAAAGTATATCTTCCTTCTTTCAAAGCCTCCCGAACATTTCCACCCTCATATACAGAGATTATACGCTCGTAGAGCGGAAGCGTCTCCTCCGTAATCTCCACGCTTTCTCCTTTCTTCGGTATGCGAAGCGGACCGAAATAATCCCGTGTCCAACCGCTCTGCTCCGAGAATGGGAAAATCTCCTTGTTCACAGCCTTGGGGTCCCGCTCGAAATTATCCTCGATACGGACAACGTTCGGCAGCGTCCGGACCGTCTCAAGCATCTCCGATGTGAGAATCATGGCCGGATACCCCGGCATAGAAGGGTCGAAATAGACCTCGGAAGCATTAAGCCCCAATTTCTCTATGGTTTTCGCGTTGATTCTCTGACCGTCGGTATAGACTTTCCAAGAAAGCTGAAGTCCCGGGTAATCCTGTTCCTTCTCCCCGTTGATCCATACCCTTCCGTCCTTGACCTCAAGCACGTCACCTGGTATACCCACGCAGCGCTTGACATAGTGGTCTTTCTTGTCCATCGGACGCACTACCTTCTCTCCAAGCCCATCGACAGTCTTCTGACCGAGAACCCGCACAAGAGCGTGATAATCTTCAGCAGGAGCCCTGCGGAGAACCGTGTCCCCGTTAGGGAATCCGAACACCACCATATCCCCGCGCTCCACCTGCCTGAATCCTTTCAGACGACGGTATTTGTTCTGGATCAGGGTAGAGTAAGACTCTTTACCGAAGATGGTGTTATGGGTAAAAGGAATGGTAAGCGGTGTCTGCGGCAGGCGCGGCCCATAAGTGAGCTTGCTCACGAAGAGGTGATCTCCAGTATAGAGAGTTCTCTCCATTGAAGAAGAAGGAATCTTGAAGGCCTGAAAGAAGAAGATGTTTATGAAAGTGACAACAATCACAGCGAAGATGACGGCATCAAGCCATTCGTTCCATGCGCTGCGTTTCTCACCCTCCTTGTAACGCTTCTTCCAGAAATTCCATCTGACTTTGCGGCTGATGAAGATGTCGAATATCACCACCAGTCCGAAAAGCCACCAGAAATTCCCGAGCCAGATCACCCACAGCACATAGAGCAAAGCCCAGAAAGTGAACTTTGTCCATTTGTTGTGTGCGAACTCCTTCAGACTCACTTCAGACTACTTTACGGAGTTGATGATAGCCTCGAATGCCTGCGGGTTGTTCATGGCGAGGTCTGCGAGCACCTTGCGGTTAAGCCCTATGTTCTGAGCATTGAGCTTTCCCATGAACTGTGAGTAGGACATGCCGTACTGGCGGGCGGCAGCGTTGATACGCTGAATCCAGAGAGCGCGGAAATTGCGCTTCTTGGCCTTGCGGTCACGATAGGCATAAGTTAGTCCTTTCTCGTAGGTGTTCTTAGCTACTGTCCAGACATTCTTTCTTGACAGAAAATTACCGCGGGTTCTCTTGAGAATCTTCTTGCGGCGAGCCCTTGAGGCTACTGAATTGACTGATCTTGGCATAATTCGATACTTTTAGAGAACCAACATTTCCTTTACTCTGTGCACATCGACCTTCTCGATGAGAGCGAAGTGGTCAAGATTTCTCTTGCGCTTCTTGGTCTTCTTGGTGAGGATGTGGCTGTGGTAAGCATGCTTCCTCTTGATTTTTCCCGATCCGGTAAGCGTGAAACGCTTTTTGGCACCGGAATTGGTCTTAAGCTTTGCCATTGTTTTAATTAATTAATTGTTAATAATATATGATGCCCTACTTCTTTTTGTTAGGGGCAATCATCATCGACATGCGCTTTCCTTCAAGCACAGGCAGATTCTCGGCATGGCCGAGATCCTCAAGCTCCACCGCAAAACGCAGCAGCTGCTTTTCACCCTGATCCTTGAACATGATCGAGCGCCCGCGGAAGAAAATCGAAGCCTTGACCTTGGAGCCTTCTTCCAGAAATCCCCTTGCATGCTTGAGCTTGAACTGGAAGTCATGCTCGTCAGTATTGGGGCCGAAACGGATCTCCTTGATCACGACCTTGGCGGCGTTGGACTTCATCTCCTTCGCCTTCTTCTTTCGCTGATAGAGGTACTTCTGATAATCGAGAATCTTACATACCGGAGGATCGGCCTGGGCGCTTATCTCCACCAGGTCAAGTTCGAGCTCATCAGCAAGCTGAAGCGCCTTTGCAATCGGATAGACACCCGGCTCAGGAATATTGTCCCCGACGAGACGCACCTGATGCGCAGTGATCTGCTCGTTTATGTTGAGTTCGTTCTCGTCGCGCTTCTGCGCCTGACGAGGATCCGGACGGCGTCCGCCGGGTTTGAAGCCCGAAGGCTTCGGTTTGTAAGGTAATGCGATAGCTTTTCCTCCTAATTCTTTAATTCATCAGCCACAGCTGATTTGATATACTGTATAAACTGGTCGACAGGCATGCTGCCCTGATCCGCCCCTTCTCTGCGGACTGATACAGTGCCGTCGGCAACTTCTTTTTCTCCGACTATAGCGAGAATCGGAACGCGAAGCAGGGCTATCTCACGGATCCTCTTGCCCAACGTCTCGTTACGCGAGTCAACGGAAGCGCGAATTTCGGAATTTTTCAGGGATTCGCAAACTTTTTCCGCATAATCAGCATATTTTTCACTGACTGGCAGGACCTTAACCTGCTCAGGGGAGAGCCACACCGGAAGGTGTCCGGCTGTGTGCTCAAGCACCACGGCAGTAAACCTTTCAATGGATCCGAACGGGGCACGATGTATCATCACAGGGCGCCGCTTTGAACCGTCGGCATCCGTATACTCAAGCTGGAAGCGCTCCGGCAAGTTGTAATCCACCTGGATGGTACCGAGCTGCCACTGGCGTCCGATGGCATCCTTGACCATAAAATCAAGCTTCGGACCGTAGAAAGCCGCCTCTCCAAGTTCGACGACAGTCTTTAGCCCCTTCTTGGCGGCGGCATCAATGATGGCCTGCTCCGCTTTGCCCCAGTTCTCATCGCTGCCGATGTACTTCTCCTTGTCGTTCGGATCACGGAGAGAGATTTGAGCCATATACTCGGTCAAATTGAGGGTCTTGAAGACGTAAAGAATCAAGTCTATCACCTTCTCGAACTCATCTTGGAGCTGATCCGGACGGCAGAACAAGTGGGCATCATCCTGGGTGAATCCACGAACTCTGGTCAACCCATGGAGCTCACCGCTCTGCTCATAACGGTACACCGTGCCGAACTCCGCGAAACGGAGTGGAAGATCACGGTATGAGCGAGGAGAACTGCGGTATATCTCACAGTGGTGAGGGCAGTTCATCGGCTTGAGCATATACTCCTCCCCTTCCTGCGGGGTGCGTATCGGCTGGAACGAATCCTTGCCGTATTTGGCATAATGACCGGATGTCACGTACAGTTCCTTGCTTCCGATATGAGGGGTGACGACAGGCAGATACCCAAGTTCACCCTGCTTGCGGCGCAGGAAATTCTCCAGCGTGTTGCGCATAACTGCACCACGGGGAAGCCACATAGGGAGTCCCAGACCGACGCGGCTGGAGAAAGTGAAAAGTTCCATCTCCTTGCCGAGTTTGCGATGGTCGCGCTTCTTTGCCTCCTCCAGCATGGCCAGATACTCGTCCAGCATGCTTTTTTTAGGGAAAGTGATACCATATATACGGGTCAGCTGCTCGCGATTCTGATCGCCTTTCCAATAAGCCCCGGCGATGGATGTCAACTTGACCGCCTTGATGTCATCAACGTGCTTGATATGCGGACCACGGCATAGATCTGTGAAATGTCCATTGGTATAGAATGTGATCTTACCGTCTTCCAAGTCCTTGATGAGCTCGCATTTGTACTTGTCGCCCTTCTCTTCAAAATACTTGAGGGCATCGGCCTTGGAGACTTCCTTACGCTCGAAAGTCTCCTTGGTGCGGGCAAGTTCGATCATCTTCTTCTCTATCTCCTTGAGATCAGATTCGGAAATCTGCCTGCCTCCAAGATCGACATCGTAATAGAACCCGTTCTCCACAGCCGGTCCAACCCCGAACTTGACTCCAGGGTAGAGCGACTCCAAAGCTTCCGCCATAAGGTGCGCGGAAGAGTGCCAGAATATCTTTTTGGCCTCCGGATCGTCCCAAGGACGGACGGTACCGTCAGTAAAAGCAATCGTCAACATACTGTTCTCTGTTTGTTAAGCCTGCAAAATTAGGAATTATTTTTCATTATAACCTCATTCTGAGGACAAATAGTATTATATTTGTCAATACTATGACAGACAAGAAATCAATATGGGACAGTGCCGCCAAGGCGGGACTGGCGCTTGGGGGCATCAGCGTGGCCTACTTGGCTTTGACCTCCCTGCTCAGCCTGATGTCAAGCAGCAGCAAGGCGGCTGCCATAACAATCAGCATTGTCAGCACACTTCTGTGGATGGCCAAATTCGCGGTATGCCTCCTGCTTCTGCGTTTCTTCATGCTGCGATGGTCGGCAGCCAATCCTGACGCCGACAACTCCGACACTTTCAGGTTCGGACGCAGAACTGCACTTCTTTCAGCCCTGGTCTATTCGGGCTGCTATCTGGCGTACACGACATTCATAAATCCAGGCATTTACGAGGAGGCTTTCGAAATTCTGAAGAGCAATCCGATGATGAACAATAACGCATCGCTTCAGGCCATGCAGAATATGCTCCCGATGATGCCGACGTACACATTTTTCGGCAACCTGATCTACTGCTGGCTTTTCGGCGTGATACTCTCAGCCATCTACTCAAGGAACATTCCTTCCAAGAACCCGTTCTGACAAAATGGACATATCTGTAATAGTACCTTCATTCAACGAAAGGGAAAGCCTTCCTGAACTCACAGCATGGATTGCTCGGGTAATGAAAGCCCATGGATACACTTATGAAATAATAATCGTGGACGACGGGAGCACGGACGGGAGCTGGGAGACCGTCAAAGACCTTTCAAAAGTCAATCCCGACATCCACGGCATACGTTTCAGACGGAACTACGGAAAATCGGCCGCGCTTTACTGCGGATTCGAAAAAGCCCAAGGGGACGTGGTTTTCACCATGGACGCAGATTTGCAGGATTCTCCAGACGAAATCCCGGAGATGTACAGGATGATACGCGAAGACGGATATGACCTTGTGTCAGGCTGGAAACAGCACCGCAAAGACAACGCGATCACCAAAAATCTACCGTCGAAACTCTACAATGCCACGGCTCGCCGCATCACAGGAATAAAACTGCACGATATGAACTGCGGCTTGAAAGCCTATCGAAACGAGGTGGTAAAGAGCATAGAAGTCTATGGCGAAATGCACAGGTACATCCCATATCTTGCCAAGAACGCAGGCTTCACCAGAATAGGCGAGAAACCAGTACATCACGAGAAACGCAAATATGGGAAAAGCAAATTCGGAATCGAAAGGTTCATAAACGGGTTTCTCGACCTTCAGTCTCTATGGTTCCTGAGCACTTTTGGCAAAAAACCTATGCATTTCTTCGGTTATAGCGGCCTCTTCATGTTTTTCGTAGGATTCGTGATGACCATCTGGATCATAGCAGCCAAACTCGTGCACCAAGCCCAAGGTGTCAAATTCAGGGACGTGACAGACCAGCCGCTCTTCTACCTTGCGCTGCTCGCCGTAGTGCTCGGTGTGATGCTCTTCCTGGCCGGTTTCATCGGGGAGATGATAGCGCGTTCGTCAGGCGACAGGAACAGATACAACATAAAAGAAGAAATCTAAAAACACCAAAAAGACCGGCATACACGCCGGTCTTTTTTGATGCGATATATATACGAAAGAAGTCCCAGGGAGGGTCGAATGACCATCCTCGGGACTTCCGAAAAGCGGCAGCTGCCTACTCT
>ERZ808240.312-NODE-312-length-66361-cov-24.361822_pt1 | contig 66361 bp, 55 predicted proteins | sample MGYA00521084_ERZ808240 | MGnify/ENA primary metagenome ERZ808240 (study PRJEB31516, sample SAMN03275571) | gut metagenome | biome: mammalia-associated habitat; material: feces | host: Papio cynocephalus | place: Kenya | collected 2012-08-06 ...
CCGCGCCCTCTCAAGCGCTTTCTTCATTACTATCTGTATCCGTTCGCTCATATTGGTAATCCGTCATAGTTCATATTACAAAATACGGTAATATAGAATATGACGGTTGTCAACGTGAAATCCATCACGGATAATAGAAAGAGCGAATCTGTTTCTATCGTAGGGAGTTTACAGCATGAGTTTGCTAACATTACAGATAATTAGCATTTTCAGTATGATTGCCTTTATATCTTGGGCTATGCCTTATATGTTTCAAAAATTTAAAGAACATGAAGCACGAGCTCTTGAAAAAGAACGGGCGAAAAGTTCAGAACAAATTAAACAGTTGCAAAAACAAGTAGAAGAGCAAGCCTCCGAGCTGAATAGGCGAAAATTTACAAAAAAGGAATTCCTTACAGAGCACGAAAGCGCTTTTTTAAGAATGTTTGTCGCGTCGCCGATTACTCGAAGAGAATTTAATATCCATCCTCAAGTTGCTATGAGTGCGTTTCTCACTGCTTATAACGACAATGATCGTGCCGAGTTTAATTTTAGACGTGTTGATTTTCTGGTTTGCGACAAATACTCCAAGAAAATCTACTGCGTTATTGAACTTGACGGCAAGGAACACGCAAATAAACAAATGGATGACTTGGAGCGCGACAAAATGCTTGAAGCGGCTGGAATTAAAACAATCCGAATTAAAAACGATGCGTTTCCTACACCCGAACAACTTAAACAGCGAATTGTCAGCTTACAGCGTTAGGAGGTTAAGCCATGCGTACTTTTCAAGATTACGTTTCAGAGGCTCAGCAGAAGAACGATATACATAGCCTCAGCAAACTTGCCCAAATGATAGGCATATCCAAAAACTCAATGTCTGTTATGTATAAAAAACAGACTCTTCCGGGTGAAACAACCATTCTCAAACTGGCGGAGCTTGCGGGCATTCCGCCCGAAGAAGCTTTGATTGATTTGCAAATTTGGAAAGCCAAATCACCCGAAGCCAAGTCCGTTTGGGAAAAACTCCGCAATATGGTCATCAGTTTGACCTTGATGTTTGCCGTTCTGGCTGTTCCGTGGCATTCCCCTGCCACGGACGGCGGACGCCGCTAACTTATTCCAAGCTCTCGGATCAAAATTGAGCAAAAACGGTTTTTCCTGATTTCCAGACAAAAATCAGAATATTGTAGTTGAACCTACGGCGTTTTCTCATCTTTTAATGTATATTATGTGAGAATTTGGACGGGACGGACGCCTTATAACGGGCAGTAATCCTTGGTTTTTTAAAGTGACTGCTCATTTTTGTTGAACGGTTTTAACTCGATTATGAAAGGATGTTTTTATGTTCATACACGCAAGCGATCCTGACAGGATTAAAAAAGAACTTGGTTTGCTGGCAGCTCAACTTCACGAGCTGACGCGCCAAGTTCATTTGTTATCAAACAATCTTGTGACGACTACGCCCAGAGGCAAACAGACTTTGCCCGCCTTGTTTATTCGTGAAGTCGATCGCCAAATGGCTTTGGGCGTTCCCGAAGCCGATGCCGTCGAAGATGCGCGCGATGCTTTGGAAATGACTAACGAAGCCGCGACGTTCTGCTGGTCGCGCGCTAAATCTCATCGGCGCGGCTTAGACCGATACGCCAAAATTTACTGTTGTCAACTTCTGCGGGATAAGGGTTTTACGCGTTCAAATATCTGTAAAATCGTAGATATTTCAACAGGAAGTCTTCAAGAGTATTTGCATAAGGATTTAAGAAAATGATTAGGCTGTTTTGCATGTTTATCTATATCGGCGACATGTTGCCGTTTTTTGATGATGTGTCTGTTATTGTGATTTGACGATGTAAGAGCCCCGCGGGGCTCTTATATTTTATCTGTTTGTTTTTGTTCGATTTTTCGGGCATCGATGTAACGGATTCCCGTTGTAAAAAGCTGTCGCTTTTTGCTTTTCAAAGCTTACGCTTTACGGCTTGCGGCGCCGCGTTTGTCCCCCGAAACGCCCCAAAGGGGCTTGTCTTGGTTTGCTCAAGGGTAAATAAACAAAAAGAGGTATCCCCAATCTTCGGGCTTCGCCCTGCAGACCGGGTGATTCCCCTCCTCTTTTTGCCCTTGACAAACCGCTTTTCTCATTCGCCGAAGGGCTTGCCTTCAAAAAAGAACGCTGACGCTTCTTTTTTAAAGTCATTGCCCTTTTTGAATGAGAGCAATCGCCACCTTATCAAAAAGCGTTGCGTTCCGACCGTTCTTGTTATAGAACTGTCGTCGGCGTCGGGCGATCAGACCGCAACCCGGGCTTTTTGCCTGATGCTTTTTTCCACTTTTTAAAAAGGAGGAAATATGTCATCTAAGCAAAAAGCGTTAGCACTTTTGGTGCTAACTCTCACTTTCTTGCTTAGCTTCATAAAAGAAGCTATGTAACGAAAAAGCCCCCCTTGGTGTTAGCGCACCTTGGGGGGATTATTTTTAGCCATCTAAGCACTTATTATAATGCCATTTCTCGTTACGGATTGCAAGCAAAAAAAAAGCCCTGCCGAAGCAGGACTTTCGTTTACAATATGAGCAAGGATTATATTACCCGCCCCGCCCGTTAAAGTCAATCTCGTTATTGCATTCGCACATATATTCTACATTGTTATTGTATTTGCACATAGTGAAGAACTGTTCATCGCAGACAAAGCCTTGACGCTGACATTCGACGCTCTTGATGCGGTCGACTTGGGTGATTTTGTTGTCCGCATTTTTGGTTACCAGATAAGCTTTGTGATCAATAATGATGAAATCTTGAGAACCGTTGCATTCAAGGTCATATATTTTTCCGGGAACGCCGTAAATAGAATCTCGGAGTATTTCTAATTTTCCTATGCCTTGAGAATAAAATATTCCGATAAATTTGTTGCGGCATCCTTTATCCTGAGCTTCTGTTCGAAAAAGCAAAGGCTCATCAGCAAATAAATATCTGCCGGAATAAACGCTGTATTTTAAATTTCCAAATTTCAATGAATCACGATCAACATAGTATGTTCTGTCTATTGTGAGAGAGCCGTCTTCGTTGATAAATTTAGAAAATTTTTCTTTTGAAATATCCAAATATTGTTGCTTCCTTGTCGTCCGGTAAACATAATCTTCGTATTGTCCGTTTTTAACGGCGTCGCAAACAAAATTCTGTTCTTTTTTTGTGAAGGGTAATTTTGAATAGCTTTTATAATTTATTGCGCCGTTTTCCTGAATAAACTCGTCCTGAACATACCGCATGGTTAAAGCCAGATCGATTTGGTCGTCCGAAACGGTAATCGGCTTGTTGTTTATTTTGTTTTCAATAAATTCAATGCGGTCTGAAAGCTTCCTTTTGGCGCAAAGCACGGCGGCAGGATCGTCAGAACCGATGCTGACGATTTTTAAAGAGCAACCTGTGGAATGGACAAACCAATTGTTTTTCCATTTTTTTTGGTTTTCTATAACAGCTTTCTTGTTTTTGGATACGCTTAGCCATTTTTTATACAGCGCATCCATTTTTTTGTTCAATTGAATCACTCCTGCATCCGAACAAGCCATTTTTGCACTTTTAATAAAAGCTTTTGAGCAGTCAAAAATAGGAGTAAAACGACCAGTTCCTGCAAAATCATTTTTGTCATCATTTATTTCTTTTATTCGAATTCTATACACATGTTTTATGCACTTTTGTTGCTCCGAAACATCTTCATTTTCAAGACACGGTGTTTTTTCTCTGCTGTCCAGCCATTTTTTCTGATTGTTTTTAAGGATTTCTTTTAATTCCCCGTCCAGCGTTTTATCCGACACCAGCGTGCGGTATTCACTGCTCATTTCCCTGTCCAGCTTTGCCAGTTCGGCATCGGAACAAATCAGTTTTTCAACCCTTGTTTTGGCTTTGGCGCAGTCAAAGCTCGGTTTGATTTCTTCCGCCGCATAAACATTTCCCGCCGCAAGGGTTGTCAATACGGAAGTCATTAAAATGGTTTTAAAGTTATTCATGCTCTTTCCGTTGATTATTTTTTTGAGAATGAAAAAGTCCTGTGTAAAATACGAACAGGACTTAAAAAGTTAAGCTTTTAATTTCATAGCAACGATTTTATCGGGATCTTTCACCATACCGTTATTACCCGATCCTTTTTTGATTTTATCGACGAATTCCATCCCTTTAATGACTTTTCCCCAAACGGTGTATTGACCGTCCAACCACGGGCAAGCGTCAAAGCAAATGAAAAACTGGCTGTCCGCGCTGTGAATGTCCATTGCGCGCGCCATGGAGCAAGTACCGCGAACGTGCGGCTCTTTGGAAAATTCTGCGCGCAGCAACATACCGCTCCCGCCGCATCCGTCACCATCGGGATCGCCCGTTTGAGCCATAAAACCGTCAATTACGCGGTGGAACGTCAATCCGTCATAAAACCCCTGTTTGACCAGTTCTTTGATGCGGGCGACGTGTTTCGGCGCCAAATCGGGACGCAGTTCGATTTCGACAGTGCCATCCTTTAATTCTAGCAGTAAAATTTCTTTATCGCTCATTTAATCTCCCCCAATTCTTTAAAGCGTGCAATCAGTTTTTCGGCAACGGTGGGCGTGACAAAAGTCGATATGTCGCCGCCCAGCTTGCAAATTTCCTTGACAAAGACGGATGAAACGAACTGATGTTTTTCGGACGCCATCAAAAACACGGTTTCGATGTTTTCCTCCAAACGCCGATTCATCACGCACATTTTGAATTCATATTCAAAGTCGGACACGGCGCGCAACCCGCGGAAAATAACTTGCGCGTTATTTTCTTTGGCAAAATTGACCAACAGAGTATCAACCAGAGGCTTAACTTCAATAGAGCTCTTGTGCGCGAATTTCTGCACTTCGGCTTTGGTCATTTCAATACGGTCTTCCACGGAAAAAAGCGAATTTTTCTGTTCGTTGACCGCCACGCCGATAATCAATCTGTCGACCAAGCCCGCTGCCCGGTCGACCAGATTTAAATGCCCGTACGTTATCGGGTCGAACGTTCCCGGATAAACGCCTATCCGTTCCATTATTCGCCCTCGACCGTTTCCGTAGTATCGACAACAGGAGCATCAGCCGCTTCTTCGGCGGTATCTTCCGTTTCGTCGTCATAGTCTTCAATACACGTTGCGGACACGACATGTTCGGCATCGTTCAATCGGAACATGATAACCCCCATGGTGTTGCGTCCCGCTATGCGGATGTCTTTGACGGGCATACGGATAAGCTTGCCGGCGTCTGTCACCAGCATAACGTGGGCGGTGTCCGAAACAGGGAACGAGGCAACAACACTGTCTTTGCGTTTGGAGTTGTCAATGTTCGTGACTCCCTGCCCGCCGCGGCCTGTGATACGGTATTCGTAAGCGGATGTCCGTTTGCCGTAACCGCTGTCCGTAACGGTCAGCACGAATTCTTCTTCGGCTTGCATTTTGGCGAATTCCTCGTCGGACAGCACCATATTCGTTGACGCTTCCGCATCGTCGGAAACGGCGGAATCGTCCGCATCACGGCGCATAGCTTTCGTCATTTTCAGATAAGCATAACGTTTTTCCATGTCGGTGTCGGTATGACGCAAAACGGACATCGAGATCACTTCGTCGCCGGCTCCCAAACGGATGCCGCGAACGCCCGTGGACGTTCTGCCCGAAAACACGCGTACGTCGGAAACGGGAAAACGAATGGATTTGCCGCCTTTGGCCGCCAGCAAAATGTCTTGCTCGTCCGTGCAGATTTTCACATCAATCAAGGTGTCGCCCTCGTCCAGCTTCATCGCGATTTTGCCGTTGGCTTTCACGTCAATAAAATCGGCAAGCTTGTTGCGGCGCACACCGCCCGAACGCGTAGCAAACATCACGTCCAGATTTTCAGCTTCCTTTTCGTCTTCGGGCAAGCGCATAATCGTCGTAATGCGCTCCTCTGGCTTTAACGGCAGCAAGTTAATCAAAGCCTTGCCCGTCGACTGCGGCGAACCCACAGGCAGACGGTAGACTTTCATCTTGTACACCAACCCCGCGTTCGAGAAAAACAGCATCGGCGCATGCGTGCTGGCGACAAACAGGTTCGTGATGTAATCCTCTTCATGTGTGTTCATGCCCGTGCGCCCCTTGCCGCCACGTTTTTGAGCACGGTAAGCCGACAGCGGAACGCGTTTGATATAGCCCGTGTTGGTCACGGTCACAACCATGTCTTCGCGCTGAATCAAATCTTCGATATCGTGTTCGAATTCGGCATCTTCGATGGTTGTGCGGCGCGGTGTCGCGAATTCTGTTTTTACGGCAACGAATTCATCGCGCATAATGCCGTACAGTTTTTCGCGCGAAGCCAAAATCGACAGCAATTCTTTGATTTCGCCGCCCAATTCAATCAATTCGTTATGAATTTTTTCGCGTTCCAAGCCTGTCAAGCGGTGCAGACGCAAATCCAAAATGGCGTCGGCTTGCTTTTCAGACAGCTTGCACATGCCGTCAACCGCTTCGTATTCAGGATCGTCAATCAAGTCAATCAGCGGCACAATGTCACGCGCATCCCAAGTCCGCCCCATCAATCCCGCTTTCGCTTCGGGTCGGTTCGGCGCTTTGCGAATCAGTTCTATAACAGGGTCAAGGTTTTCGACCGCAATCGCTAAGCCGACCAACAAATGGGCGCGGTCGCGCGCTTTGCCAAGGTCGAAAATCGTGCGGCGGCGAATGACTTCTTCGCGGAATTCGACAAACGCGGCAATCATGTCGCGCAGATTCATCAGCTGCGGACGCCCGCCGTTCAAGGCAATCATATTCGCGCCGAAATTCGTTTGCAAAGCCGTGTATTTAAACAGCTGGTTTAAAACGATTTCCGCATGATGTTCGCGTTTGATTTCAATCACAACGCGGATGCCCTGCCTGTCGGATTCATCGCGAATGTCGGCAATGCCTTCGATTGTTTTGTCGCGCACCAGTTCGGCGATGCGGGAAATCATCGCGGCTTTGTTGACCTGATACGGAATTTCCGTCACGATAATCGCCCAGCGGTCTTTACGGATTTCTTCAATTTGCGTTCTGGCGCGCATAATGATGGAACCGCGTCCCGTCAGTTCCGTCGAACGCGAGCCCGATCGTCCCAAAATCAATCCGCCTGTCGGAAAATCGGGTCCCGGAACGATGTCAAGCAGTTCTTCCGCCGTAACTTGAGGATTGTCGACATAGGCAATAGCGGCATCAATCACTTCCCCCAAGTTATGAGGCGGAATGTTGGTAGCCATACCAACGGCGATACCGCCTGCCCCATTGACCAAAATGTTCGGGAAACGCGCGGGCAGAACGGACGGCTCCATGACCGTTTCGTCATAGTTCGGAATAAAGTTGACGGTTTCCTTGTCGATGTCGTCCAGCAAAACGTGCGCCGCAAGCCCCAGACGAGCTTCCGTATAACGCATGGCCGCCGCGGAATCGCCGTCGATTGAACCGAAGTTGCCCTGCGAAGAAATCAAGGGAACACGCATGGAAAAATCCTGCGCCATACGCACCATGGCTTCGTAAATGGCGGCGTCGCCGTGGGGGTGGTATTTACCCATCACATCCCCGACGATACGGGCGGATTTACGGAACGGTTTGCCATAATCGTACCCGCCTTCGTGCATGGCGTACAAAATGCGGCGGTGAACGGGTTTCAACCCGTCGCGCACATCGGGCAAAGCGCGTGAAACGATAACGCTCATCGCGTAAGCCAGATAAGAACTCTTCATTTCCTCTTCAATACCGATGGGCGATATTGAATTTTCTTTTACGGTATTTTCCACGATTTACACCATTTCAACAGTTAAGCGGATATTTTCTCAGAACGGAATTTCGTCATCAAAACCGCCCGCGGCAGGCGCGGCGGCGGGCTTGGAATCCCACCCTGCGGCGGCGGGCGCGTCAAAAGACGGGGCAAATCCGCCGTCCGAAGCACCGCCTGCACTGCGGCTGTCAAGCAAAGTCATTTCCCCGCGGAACGCCCCCAAAACCACTTCGGTCGTGTAGCGTTCCTGTCCCGCATTGTCCGTCCATTTACGGGTTTGCAGAGCCCCTTCAACGTACAGTTTGGAACCTTTTTTGACATAGCGTTCGGCAATATCCGCCAAGCCTTGATTGAAAATCACGACACGATGCCATTCGGTTTTTTCCTGTTTTGCACCGCTGTTTTTGTCTTTCCAAGTATCGGACGTGGCCAGCGTCAAATTGACGATTTTACGCCCGTCCGCGGATTGGCGCACTTCGGGATCTTTGCCGACGTTGCCGATTAAGATGACTTTGTTTACACTTCCTGCCATGATTCAAATCCTTATAAAGGTAAAAGTTATTTGTTTTTACACCGAACGGACAAAAAAAGAAAGCTTTTCTTTTTTAAAATAGGAAAATTATTGTTTTTCAAAAGGTTGAAAGGCAACATTAATCTGATTTCCAACCCATTTGAAAAATTGCCCCGGCAGAGCGTTTTTCATCGCGCCGTTGTCGTCAAATTCCAGCAATCCCAATACGGTCTTGAATTTTTGACGGCTGAAATCAAGACCTCCCGCCTGCTTTAAAAAGATTTGTGCGGCAGCAAAAGCGGAAACGGAGGCATCCCCCGCAGGCTTGTCCTTAAATCTCAAATCTGTGATAACGGAAGTTGCATCCAGCGAAAAGCGCGGACTTTGTGCGGCATAGAAGTAAATTTCCTCTTTCATGCTCCCGATTTTTGCACTGAACGCCGGTGTTCCCAAAACTCCCGTACCGACAATCGGCTGTTTCAATCCCGCCTCTCTGATTCGAGACACCAACCGTACGGCATTGGATACGTCCGCGGACGGAACAAGAATAAAATTATATTCAGAATCAACATATTGAGATAAAATATTGATATTTTCGTTTAACTTGTTCGGCGGAACAGAAATCTCCGTAAAATGGTCGGAGGGTAATTCTGCGCGCAGCTTTTGCAGCAACGCATCCGCCCTGCCCGTCGCATCGTTCACCAACAAAAAGCGTTGATTTTTCAACTCTTTTAACGCCTCGACAAAACCGTCGTACATCAAAACATCATCCGGCGTCAGTCTGACCAGTCTTTTCATGTTTTCAGGGACAGTTCCGCCCAGCAAAAACACGGGGAAATCCGGCATTTTTTCCACTGTTTGCGGATCGTCGCATGAATATCCCAAGGCGAAGTCGGGGGACATTTTCAGAACTTTGCCGAACAGCGCCCTGTCTTTTTGCGGTTCGCAGCGTTCTTCAAAATAAGAGATTTTCAAAGAATTGCCGCTTTCGGCAAACGCTTTGCTCAATCCAGACGCGATTTCGTCAGCCAAAGCGGGTTTGTCCGCGGGCACGACGACGGCGGCGGAAAAAGTCGCGGCTTCGGCATTGAAAGCCGCACTCATCAAAGCGGTAAAAAGCAATCTGTTTTTCATGGTTTTCTTATACCAAAATCCGCGCGGATTTTAAACGAAAAAACGTCGCCGAAATGTCAATTTCGCCTTGACTTTATATCTATAAATGCTTCATATTGTCGCCCAGTTGTTTACTCTGCTTTCAGAAAGGAAAAATAATGTCTTTAAGCACATTCTTTAACCCCCGTTCCGTCGCTGTCGTCGGTGTTTCCGCCGATGAATCGAAACTGGGTGCGGTCGTTTTCAAAAACTTGATTGAAGCCGGATTCGAAGGAACGCTGTACGGTGTCAACCCGAAATTGGCGGGACAGGAATTGAAAGGCAAAAAATGCTTTGCTTCCGTCCGCGACATTCCCGAACCCGTCGATTTGGTCGTCTTGCTGGTTCCCGCGCGTTTCTGCGAAGCCGCCGTTGATGACGCGATTGCAAACGGCGCGAAGAATGTCAGCATCATCACCGCGGGTTTCGGCGAAGCGGGACACAAGGATTTGGAAATGAGCATCGCCAAAAAATGTTTGGACGCGGGCATCAACCTGCTGGGACCGAACTGCTTGGGACATATTTCCACGTTTGACAAACTGAACGCTAGCTTTGCGCCGTGCTTCCCCCTGCAGGGCAACGTCGCCTTTATTTCGCAGTCGGGTGCGTACTGCTCGGCGATTTTGGACTGGGCTGAAGAAAAAGGCATCGGCTTTTCGCACTTCATTTCCATCGGCAACAAAGCCGATTTGAACGAAGCGTCTCTGCTGGAAGCCATTCAGCACGACGAACACACCAAAGCGTTCGTTTTCTATCTGGAAGGTCTGAAAAAAGGTCAGGAATTCCTGCGCGTTTTGAAAGAAGTCAGCAAAACGAAGCCCTGTGTCATCATGGAACCGGGGAAATCGTCCAAAGCGCAGGCCGCCAGCCTGTCCCACACGGGTTCGCTGGCTCCGAACTACCGCGTTTTGGAAATCGCTTTGCAGTGCAGCGGCGCGATTCAAGTTTACACCACGCGTGAACTGTTCGGCGCGCTGGAATTGCTGCAGCACGTCAACCACACGGACTTTTCGGGTTCCGTCGGCATTTTGACGAACGCGGGCGGCGTCGGCGTCCTGTCGTCCGACCTATGCGAAGAAGCGCACTTGGATTTAGCGCGTCCGTCCGAAGCGACGATTGAAAAACTGCGCGCGGTTCTGACGGCGGAAGCGTCCGTCGGCAACCCGATTGACGTCGTCGGCGACGCGAAAGCCGACCGTTACGAAAACGCCTTGCGCGTTCTGTGCGAATCCGGCGAATACAAGAACATCATTGTTCTGTTGACCCCGCAGATGTCCACCGAACCCAAGGAAACCGCCGAAGCCGTCATCAAATTGGCGAAAGAATACAAGAACGTCAACATCTTCTGTTCGTTCATCGGCGGCCAGCGCGTGCGCGAAGCGGTCAATATGCTGAAAGCCGCGAATGTTTTGGCCTACGACTACCCGACCGACTGCATCCGCCTGTTGGGCTTGATGAAAGCGCAGATGGCGTTCAAGGGTATGCCCGAAGTCAAAGCCGAATTGCGCGAAGTCCCCGCCGAAATCCGCGAAGATGTCAAAAAAGCGGTCGCCGAAGGGCTGGCTTCCCTGCCCCAATCCACGATGAACAAAATCATGGACCATTACGGCATCGACTATCCGAAATGCGGCAACTTCACCGACAAGGCCGAAGCTTTGGCGTTCTGCAAAAAGCTGTTCCCCGCGCCCGTCGTTTTGAAACTGTCCGCGCCGGACGCTTTGCACAAAACGGAAATGAAAGGCATCTATCTGAACATTGACGACGAAGCGAAATTTAACGCCGCGTTTGACGAACTGACCGCGACGATCGCGAAATTCCAGCTGAAGAACGCCAGCGTTCTGATTCAAGAAATGATCGTCAAAGCCACCGAAACGATTATCGGCGTGAACTCCGACAAAAACTTCGGCCGCGTGATGATTTTCGGCACGGGCGGCATTTATACGGAAGTTATGCGCGATACCACGATGCGCATTCTGCCCGCGAACGATTTTGACGCGATGATTAAAGAAACCAAAGTCGGCACGATTTTGAACGGCGTCCGCGGTGAAGAACCCAAAGCGGTCGGACCTTTGGCCGAAACGCTGAAAAAAGTTCAAGAATTGGTTTTGGAAATCCCCGAAATCAAATCCATCGACGGCAACCCCGTTTTGGTCACCAAAGACCGCGCGGTCGTCGTGGACTTCAAGATGTTGCTGAAATAATCGATCTTAACGATTGCCAAAGAGCCGCCCGAAAGAGCGGCTCTTTTCGTTTTCCCCCTTTCCTCTCCAGACATTTTTTGATACCCTGCGATCAGATGTTTTCATCTTGCGAATTGATAAAAAATGGCAGAAAATTTAATTCTTTTCCAAACAGACGACGGACAAATCAAACTGGACGTAAAGCTTGACGGCGAAACCGTCTGGCTGACACGCGCACAAATGGCGGCTTTGTTTGAACGTGATATAAAAACAATCGGAAAGCACATCAATAACGCTTTAAATGAAGAATTAAACTCTTCAGTTGTCGCAAAATTTGCGACAACTGCCGCAGACGGTAAAACCTATCAGACGGAGCATTACAATCTGGATATGATTATTTCCGTTGGATACCGTGTCAAATCGTGGCGCGGTGTGCAATTTCGAAAATGGGCGACGGAGCGACTGAAAGAATACATCATCAAGGGTTTTGCGTTGGACGATGAACGCTTGAAAGAATTGGGCGGCGGCGGATATTGGAAAGAACTGATCGAGCGCATCCGCGACATCCGCGCGTCTGAAAAGGTGTTTTATCGTCAAGTGTTGGACATTTACGCAACCAGTATTGATTACGACCCGCGCGCCGATGTTTCGATTGAGTTTTTCAAAAAGGTTCAAAATAAAATCCACTTCGCCGTTTCGGGACAAACCGCGGCAGAAATCGTTTACACCCGCGCCGATGCTGAAAAGGAATTTATGGGATTGGCAACTTTTAAAGGCGACCGGCCGCATTTGACGGATGCTTTAATCGCCAAGAATTACCTGAATGAAAAAGAATTGCGCGCGATGCGGCAAATCGTTTCGGGGTATTTGGATTTTGCCGAACGGCAAGCGGAACGCGAACAACCGATGACAATGCGAGACTGGGCGGCGCATTTGGATCGCATTTTGACCATGAGCGGCGAACAGTTGTTGCAAGACGCGGGCTCCGTTTCTCATCATCAAGCCGTTGAAAAAGCGACCGGGGAGTATAAAAAATATCAGGCGAAAACGCTCAGTTCCGTTGAACGCGATTTTCTGTCCGCTCTAAAGGCGTTACCGAAAAAATAAATACTGCCTAATACAAAAGAGCCGCCTAAACGGGCGGCTCTTTCGTTTCAGTAGCCATAGACTCTGAAGCACTCTTTTTGAAATAAGAGAAAGTTTTTGTAATTGGTGTCCATTCCCACCACCTTGCTGATACCGGCGTATCTGATCGCTTTAATAAATTTGGCGTCCCCGAAAGGCCCGAACAATCCCAGAATACGGTAGCCGCAACTTTCCTCCTCTCGTATTCTCTGTCTTGAGAAGTCAACTTCAGATAAATCTATTTTATTTATTGTCGGCATATGCGTATAAGAACACGCGGATAAAAAACACACCGTCATTAGCGTTAAAAGAAGCTTTTTCATATTTATTCCCCCTTTTTGCAAAAAAAAGACCGCCTTTTTAAAGCGGCACGGGGAGTTAGAACAATCAACTGTTGCGGTGATCCTTTTGACCTTTAAAGCATACAAGGGTATGCTTCTGAACATACGCCAAAAGCTCCCCGAACCCACAAGAAAATCGGGGATACAATTCCGTTTTGCGGATGCGCGAAACGGTTTCGATGCCATATCATAGCACCGGCAACAGAAGAGAGCTGTTCTAAGGCTCCGCGCCTCTTTTTCAGGCACTGGCATGCGGATATTCATCCGCAAGCGTGTAATTAGGATACGTTTTTATTTGTTCAAATAGCAAGATTTTTTTTGCTTTTTACAATTTTATATCCAAAGGCACGCTTTTCTTTCGGGCTGTTTTGTTGTAAAATACCCTAAAAAAGGAGGATTTATTCATGAATAAACTGGTCAAAATCGGCTGTTACGGCGTTGGCACGATATTTGTGTTAGCGGGCGGAAGCTACTTGTTCCGCAATCAAATTATTGCAGCGGCGATTGAAACGGTCGTTCCGAAAGTCACCCAAACAGCGGTAACGGTCGGCGCGGTTGACTTTAATCCTTTCGACGGGCAAGCCGCAATCAAATCGCTGACCTTGGGCAATCCCGTTGGCTTTGACGGCGATATGCTGAAAATCGCCGACATCAGCATCAAATTGGACCCCAAAACCGTTTTGTCGGATAAAATCGTCATTCACGATATTTTCATCAACGGCGTTTCCGCCAATTATGCCGTATCTTCGTACGGTTTGTCCAACATTTCCCTTTTACAGCAAAACATCGAGGGTGAGAAGAAACCTGAAGCCGCTGTCAAAACGGATGTCGCGAAACAAACTGCCGTTCCGAACGAAGCCAAACCCGGAAAGAAAATCGTCATAGACAGCTTTACTTTGAAAAACGCCGAAGTATCCGCTTCGTTTGCGGGCATCGGCGCAACAATGCCCCTGCCCGACATTCATATAACGGATATCGGCAAAAAAGAATCCACTTCCGTGAAAGAAGCGCTTGCCGACATTCTGTCCGTTTTTTCAAAAGAAACACTCACCGCCCTTCAAGGATCCGCGGCGGAAGCTTTGAAATCCGGCACAAAATCCTTGAACAAGCTGATGAAAAAAATTTTTTAAACGGGATAGCCTATAGTCTGGGTGATAATGACTTCCTTATCGCCCAGATTTAGGGCTTTGGCCAAACCGTCAAAGTCGACCAAGCCGCGCACAACGTTGTTCAATCCCGCCGAAGCGCAATACAATCCGACATTCTGATACGCCGAACCGGCATGAACGCCCGCATATCTGTGCTGTTTTTCAACAAACAGCAGCGTCAGCGGCGCTTTTTGCGCGAAATCCTGCGGTCCCAGCAAAGTGCGCAAATCCTGTTTGCTGACCTGTTCCAAAACGTTGTTTTTGGCATTGTACAAAAAAGCTCCGTCCGGCAACAGAGCGTAAACGTCCATGCCTTGTTCGTTTCTGGCAGTCGGAATGGTGCGCTTATCGGGGCGGTTAAAACCGTAAGCCGCCCACAGAATGTTGCTTAAATCCTTGGCGGAAACGGGCTTGTCAGAAAATTCACGCGCGGTTTTGCGTTCCGCCATGGCTTGCATCAGCGGTTTTCCGCCCGTCGTTTCGGGTGCGGGCAAAGTGATATTTTCGGCGTTGGCAATACCGCTTGCCAACATTGTTAAAGCAAACACAGTCTTGTTCATTCGTAAAACTTCTCTTTCTTTAAGAACGCGGGAATTTCCGCCGCGGGTATCGGCCGGCTGATAAGATAGCCTTGGATGACATCGCACCCCTGCTGTTTCAGCAATTCCAGCTGTTCTTTGGTTTCAACGCCTTCGGACACGATTTCCAAACCCAAAGTGTGCCCAAGGTTTATAATGGCGCGGGCGATTTCCGCGTCGTCATAATTGTTGGTCATGTCGCGTACAAAAGACTGGTCGATTTTCAGCCTGTCGACATCAAATCGTTTCAAATAGCTCAGCGATGAATATCCCGTTCCGAAATCGTCAATCGCCAGTTTGATGCCCAAGCGCGACAGCCGTGACAAAATATTGTCTGCTTTGCGGGCATCCTGCATAACAACGCTTTCGGTCAGCTCCAGTTCCAATCTGTCGGGAGTTACCCCGCTTTTGTTCAGCATTTTTTCGATGGAACCGACCAAATCCTCCTGCTGGAATTGAATGGCGGACAGGTTGACGGCGACCGAAATTTTCGGCAGTCCCATTTCATCCCAAAGCTTGATATAACGCAAAGCTTCCCGCAAAATCCAATCGCCCAGAGGAATAATCAGCCCCGTATCTTCGGCAATCGGGATAAAGCGCACGGGCGACACCATGCCGCGCGTCGGATGGAACCAGCGGATTAAGGCTTCCGCCGACAGGATTTTTCCCGTTTTGACATCAAATTGCGGCTGAAAGAACAAAGCGAATTCGTTTTGAAGCAATCCTTTGCGCAAATCACGTTCAAGGGCAAGGTTGTCCTCGGTTTCTTCGTTCATTTCCTGCGAAAAGAAGAAATAGCTGTTCGGAGCGGCGTGCGACGCTGTACGCAAAGCCATGTCGGCAAAGTTGACCAGCTTATCGGCTTCCGTTCCGTCATCGGGGAAGATAGAAATGCCGATGTTTGCGCCGACATTGACCTCAGTGTTTTCGATGAAAACGGGTTCCAAAATCGATTCAATCATATTGCGGGCGCGCATGGCGGCGGCTTCGGCATTTTTAATGCCTTCGACAATAACGGTAAATTCGTCGCCGCCAATTCTGGCGACAAAATCTTTTCCCGTCCCCGTTTTCGACAACCGTTGAGCAACAATTTTCAGCAGTTCGTCGCCGGCCGCATGCCCCAACGTGTCATTGATGCGGTTGAAATTCGTCAAATCCGCAAAAATCAAAGCGACTTTCTGCTCTTGCGTTTCCGCGCGCTTCAAAATCGGGCGCAGCTGTTCGTAAAACAAACTGCGGTTCGGCAGCCCCGTCAGCTGATCATAGTTGGCAAGGTGCAGAACTAGCCCTTCCGCGTTTTTTCGCGCTGTCACGTCGTTGCGGACGAACACACAGTAAGCCAGCTTCCCGTCCGCGCCCATAATCGGCGTAACCCGCTGTTCCACCGTATACAGCGCGCCGGATTTTTTACGCTCCGTAATTTCGGCACTCCAGTTGTTTCCCGCCCGAAGCGTCGCCCACATTTCCGCGTAAAAGGCGTCGTTTTGCGTTTCCGTCTTGACAAAAGTCAACGGCTGCCCGACGGCTTCGCTTTCAGTATAGCCGCTCATCCGGCAAAAAGCGGGATTGACCCAGAAAACAACTCCGTCGCTGTCCGTAATGGCAAAGGCATTCGGCGATGTTTCCAAAGCCGCACCCTGCAGCCGCAAAGTCCGTTGATTAGCCGCCATTTGCATCGCCATGGCAATGCGCAGGGAAAATGTTTCCAACCGCTGAACCGTCGCCGAATCCAATTTTCCCGTTTTGGAATGAATTTCCAAAACCCCTTCGACGCCGTCATGAGTTATCAGCGGGAAAACCAGTATCTGGCGGATATGGGCGCGTCCGTCGGAATCCACGACTTTATCGTCGGCAAGTTCAATGATTTTCGTCCGTTTTGTGCGTATGGCCTGCCCTGTCGGACCGAAGTTTTCGCTCAAATCGTCCCAACGGATTTGCTGTGCGGGGAATTCTTTGGCCAACACGCCCGCCGCCGCGCAAACCGCAACCGATCCGTCTTTTTCCTTTTTGCCGATCCAAGCCAGCGGGCATCCCAGCAAATCAACGATTTTTTCGCAAATGTACGGACAGAACTGCTCATACGTCTGCCCGCGCATCACGCGGCGCAAAGTCGCATGCAAAACCGCATCCATGGCCATGGACAGACGGTTTCGGGAAATGTCGCGCAGCTGACAAACAAAACCGCTGTCAATCGGCGTAACAATCGCCTCCACAGGAAATTCCGTATCGTCCTTGCGCAGGCCGATTGTTTCGGAAGTATTTGAATCATCTGAGGAATCGCAAAACTTTTTCAGCGCGCCGAACGGATTGCCGTCTTGATTTCCGTCGGGTAAAACAACCCTTGCCCGCCGTCCGATTAATTCGCCGTTTTCATAGCCGAACAGTCGGTTGGCAGTCGAATTCGCCGATGAAATGCATCCGTCCGGATCGATTTTCAAAACGGCGGTTTGATTGTTTTCTAACAGCGAAGACAGCTTCCAATTCCTTTCCCAAAGGCTGAAATCATTTTAGTTTTATAACCGAATCCCGATAAAATTCCAAGACTTTTTGCGCAACTTTTTAAAAATTATAACCTTTCGGGGTTTTTAATCGTTGATTTTTCGCTTCCGCCGCGGTAAAAATTATCCTGCAAACGCGTGTATCGACTAAGGATTTGTTATGTCTAAAAGCTCTCTTTTCGGTCTGATTTTGGGTTGGGGCATTGTTTTCACATCCATCCGTCTGGCAACGCCGGACATGCTGATGTTTTGGGATTTGAACAGCTTTCTGCTGGTGATTGTCGGCCCCTACTTTTCGATGCTGATGGCGTATTCCTCTTCGGACGTCAACGCCGCAAACAAAGATTGGCTGAGCATTTTCAAATTCCAAAAAATCGAAAAAATTTCCTATAAAGACGAAGTCGGCCGCTTTGTTCAATGGGCTTACATTACGCAAAAAAACGGCTTGCAAGGCTTGGAAAACGAAGCGTTGACAACGGTCGGCAACGACGAACCGTTTTTGAAATACGGTGTCGAGCTGGTTATTTCCGGCTATACGGGTCCCGAAATCCGCGAAATTTTAAAAGAATCCGCATTCAGTTCCTATCAGCGCACGGGAAAAACGTCTGAAATTCTGACCAACATCGGGGCTTACGCTCCGGCGTTCGGAATGGCGGGCACGCTTATCGGTCTGGTTGTCATGCTGTCCAACATGGGGGCGGATCCCGCCGCCATCGGTTCTGGTATGGCGGTGGCGTTGATTACAACGTTTTACGGCGTTATGTCCGCCCGTTTGATTTACCTGCCCGCAGGCATCAAACTGACCGCGCGCAACGACGAAGTCCTGTTTCGCAATCTGCTGATTACGGAAAGCCTTGTTCTGCTGGCCGAACGCAAAAGCCCCCGATACATCCAAGACAAACTCAACGCGTTCCTTGACCCGTCGCAGCATTTCTTGATTGACCGCGACATGCAGCGCTAAAGGATTTTTCCCATGGATTTGCCGCAAAAGAAAAAAGACATCAATACAGACGACTGGCAAGGGACTTACGGCGACTGCGTGACGCTGCTGCTGTGCTTTTTTGTTATGTTGCTGGCGGCGTCCAAAGTCGATACCGTTATGTTTGAACAAATCCGGACGGGGATTTCCCGCGATTTCATGGATAAAAAGGTCGAACAGCCCGTCAGCATGCTGATAGCGGATTTAAGCTCGGATATCAAATCCATGAAAATGGACAAAGAAGCCCTGTTGGGCAGCGACCATGTCGGGGTCACTTTGGATTTGGAAGCGGACACGTTTTTTGACAGCGGCTCCGCAAAGCTAAAGCCATCGGCTTTGCCGATTTTAAGAAAGCTGTCGGCTACGTTAAAAGAACCCCGCTACAGCCTTTTTCGCTTTGAGGTGCAGGGACACACGGATGACGATCCGATACACACGGAACAATTTCCGTCCAACTGGGAACTGTCGTCCGCCCGCGCTTCGGCCGTCGCCCGCGCTTTGATTTCCGGCGGATTGGATCCGACGCGTTTGCGCGCGGTCGGCATGGCGGACATTCAGCCGCGCTACCCCAACCGCGACGCATACGGCAATCCGATACGCCACAATCAGCAGCGCAACCGCCGCGTCCTGTTGCGTATGGATCCCGTTTATAAATAATCAATCGAAAAATTTGCCCTTAAAGAAATTGGGATTTCCCGTTTTCTTTGCGGCCAGTTTGAAAATCACGTTGCCGTCGGGACAAACGATTGTTTTGCTGTATTTTCCGTCCCCGCCGATATTTTCCAAATCGCCGCCGCTTCTGACGGCTTCCATAATCGGGTAAAGCATCATCATCGTTTTGGAACAAATCCCCTGTCCGTCTTGATTGACGGGACAGCCGTAAGAACACCGGTATTTATCGCCGATTTGTTCGCCGTTGCGGCAATAGCGTTCAGTTTTTTCGCCGCGCAGGAAACCGGTTACCTCAATTTCAAATTCGTATTCTTCAGCGTACCACTTTTTCATGCAAGCGCGTCCAAAACCACAGTCAATTCATTTCCTAAAACCGTCAAGTCTTTTTCATCGGACAAACGGTGTCCGCTGTTTTTCATAACAATGACTTTACAGTTTTCAGTTTTGACGGCATCCATGATTTCAGAAGACTTTTGCACGGGAACGCAATCGTCTTTTTCCCCATGGATTAAAACGACGGGACAGTCAATATTCAAGCTGTCTTTGCCATGCAAAACATAAAATTGCTCTGCTTCGCTGAACAGCCGTTTTGTCCACGGATCGCCCTGCTCCGTCCAACCGTTCGGCGTGTAAATGACGCCCTTGTCCAAAACTTCCTGTTTTTGCTCCACAGAAAAACCGTTCCAAACATCTTTGGTAAAGTCTGCGGCGGCGGCAAGTCCGATGACGGCTTTGACACGATCGGGCAAGGCTTGAGCCGTCAGCAAAGAAATCCATCCGCCCATCGAGCTGCCGACCAAAACAACATCGCCGACCACAACGCGGTCAATGACGTCCAGCGCGTTTTTAAACCAAATGCCTATCGTTCCGTCCGTGTATTGTCCGGAAGACTCCCCGTGTCCCGTAAAATCGAAAGCGACATAGGAAATATCGCGTTTTTCGCAGTATTGTTCCAAAAACAGGGATTTTGTTCCGTTTTTGTCGGATAAAGTTCCGTGCATGAAAACAACCGTCGGTTCGTTGTTTCCGTGATTAAAGCGGTACGACAGCTGTTTTCCGTCGGACAGTTCCAAAATACCTTCCATGTTTTTCCTTTCACATATCGGCAAAGAAATCGTCGGCACTGGTTTGTTCATCTTGTTTAGGCTGAACAACTTCGTTTTCGACTTCTTCCTCTTTTTTCTGCATCAGCTTTTCCTTCAGCCCTTCCAACAATCCTTTTTTGGGCTTGGTTTCGTCATCGGCCGCTTTGCTGCCGTAATTTTCGGCCAGTTTTGTTCCTTCCGCACGAATGTCCTGCCCGAAGTTGTCATCCAGCATTTTAATGGTTTCTTCGACAGCGGGCAAAGAATCCGCATCGGCAAACTTTTTCGACAACAGAAAATACATATAGCACCGCGCCAAATCGGGAACAACGATTTCACCTTCGCAATAAATCGGCCCCAGTTTGTAAAAAGCAATGGCGTTGTTAGATTCCGCGGCTTTGGAATACCATTTGAAAGCCTCGTTCGGGTCGGCTTTCATTCCCTGCCCCAGCATGTACAAATCCCCCAAAGCCAGCTGGGCAATCACATCCCCCTTTTCGGCTTTCGGCGTCAAATCGTCCAAAATCGGTTTGAAATTGTCGCTGCGAACGGCATCGCTGAGCGCGCGCCTGCCGATACCCGCCGCAACCAGCATGCTTTCCTTGTCGGTTTTAACGGTGGGCTTCAGCTCTTCTTTTTGCTGTTTGGCGCTTGGTTCTTTTTGAATACCGCCCAGTTCTTTTTCCAATTCCGAAGCGTCCTGCTGCGACGGAATGGATTCCGTGCGGGATTTTTTGCGCCATACGCGCGCTTTTTGCTGAGCCGCTTGAATTTCCTGCGGCTGCATTTTCAACGTTGTTTCCTCGCGCAGCGCCGCCGCCTCCTCTTTCATTGGAGATTTCGCATAAGCGGACACAATGTTGTAATACATGTGCGCCCCGACCAAATTGAACGGCAGACCGCGCAATTCCGTGTTTCCGTACAATTTTGCCAAATCCATCTGAGCTTGGCTGTCGCCTTGGTCGGCGGCCAGTTTATACCAGCGAATGGCGGCGGTAAAATCCTGCGGCGTGCCGATGCCCTTTAAAAACATGCCGCCCAGCGCGTATTGCGCGGGACCGTAGCCTTGTTCCGCAGATTTTTTATAGAACTCAAACGCTTTTACGGGATCTTTGCGCAACCCTTTGCCCTCATCCAGCATCAGCCCGATGTTGTATTGAGCGGCATAGTTTCCTTTGTCCGCCGATTGCTTGAACCAGCGGTAAGCTTCGGCATAGTTTCTGTCAATGCCGCGCCCCAAAAAATACGCGTTTCCAACCTTCAAAGCGGCTTTCTCGTCGCCGGATTCCGCGGCTTTTCTGTAAAAAGCCAAAGCCTGCATTTCGTCTTTGGCGACGCCTAAACCGTTTTCGTACAGCTTTGCCAAATTGAAATAAGCTTCGTCAGTATGATCGCCGACTTTAATCAAGCGGTTCAATTCCTGCACGGCAAAGACATAATCCTTGTCATCAATGGCGTCCACGGCTTCCTGCAAAGTCGCATTCGCTGCGGTTGACAAAGCGAGCAAAGATATGCCACCCAACAAAAACAAACGTGTCGTGTTCATTTAAAACCTCACTTGAAAATAACGGTGCGGCGGCCGTTCAGCAAAATGCGCCTTTCGGTATGATAACGCACTGCGCGTGCCAAAACAATGTTTTCCAAATCCTTGCCGACGGCAACCAGTTTCGCGGGCGTAAAGGTGTGATCGACGCGTTCGACCGCCTGTTCGATAATCGGACCTTCGTCCAAATCCGCCGTGACATAGTGCGCCGTCGCGCCAATCAGCTTGACCCCGCGTTCATAAGCTTGGTGATACGGCTTTGCCCCTTTGAAGCTGGGCAGAAACGAATGGTGGATGTTGATGCAGTGTCCCTGCAAAGCGCGGCACATGTCATCGGACAAAATTTGCATATAACGCGCCAAAACAACCAAATCGACGTGCAAATCGGCGGCAAGCTTCAGAATTTTGTTTTCCTGCACGCGTTTGGCTTCAAAGCTCGACCCCGCGGGCAAAGGCAAATAATGGTACGGGATTTTGTTCCATTCGACGAATTCACGCATATCTTCGTGATTGGACACCACGCCCGCGATATCGACGTTCAGCAAGCCCGTCCGCCACCGTTGCAGCAAGTCGTTCAAACAATGGCTTTCCTTGGATACCAGCAGCAGCAGCCGCGCGGGACGGTCGCCGTTATGCAGTTTCCAGTCCATTTTGTATTCAGCCGCCAGCGGCTTGAAGGATTCCCGCAAAACGGGACGCATGCTTTCCGCCGTGTCCGTCGTGAACACAATGCGCATAAAGAACAAACGGCTGAGCTCGTCGCCGAATTGCGCGGCTTCCTTGACAAAGCCGCCCTCTGCCGCGATTTTGGAAAAAACACGCGCCGCAATGCCTGTTCTGTCGGGACAGCTGAGGGTTAAAATATGCGTTTCCAAAGCCATTTTCTTTTAATCCTTTTTATCAAGAAGTTTTTGTATCATTTTGATTTTCAACGGCAATATGCGCAATTTTCGTCATCAGCTTGCGCATGCCGCGAATACGGTCTTTCGGTGTTTCCCACGACCTGATGCACACGATTTTCTGATCGGGGCGAAGCTTTGCCGCGCCGCGGTTTTGGGCGATAAACGTAACCAGTCCCGCAGGATTCGGAAAGCGGTTGTCGCGCAAAGTCAGCACCGCGCCCTTTGGCCCCGCTTCGATTTTTTCAACGTTGGCCTTGCGGCACAAAACTTTGATGGCGATGATTTCCAGCAGGTTTTCCGCTTCCGGCGGCAAAGGTCCGAACCTGTCCGTCAGTTCGGCGGCAAAGCCGTCGATTTCATCCAATTCCTGCACATCCGCCAGCCGTTTGTACAGTCCCATGCGCACGCCCAAATCACGCACATAGCTTTCGGGAATAAGGACGGGCATGCCCGCCGAGATTTGCGGCGACCAATCGTCATCCCCCTCCGCTTCCGACGTTTCACCCGAACGGGCTTGGGCAACCGCTTCTTCCAGCATTTTCTGATAAAGCTCGATGCCGACTTCGCGGATATGCCCCGACTGTTCTTCGCCCAGCAGGTTGCCCGCCCCGCGAATGTCCAAATCATAGCTCGCCAGCGTAAAGCCCGCGCCCAATGTATCCAGTTTCTGCATGACTTCCATACGCTTCAGCGCCGTTTTGTTGACTGAACGGTTTGCGGGCAAAGTCAAATACGCATAACCGCGCGTCTTGCCGCGCCCGACGCGTCCGCGCAGCTGGTACAACTGCGCCAATCCGAACATATCCGCGCGGTGAACAATCATCGTGTTGACCGACGGCATATCCAACCCCGATTCAATAATCGTCGTGGACAGCAGAACATCATATTTCTTGTCCGCAAAAGCGGTCATAATCTCTTCCAATTCCGTCGGAGTCATCTTGCCGTGCGCGGCAACAACGCGGATTTCGGGGACAAGGGCGTCCAGTTTCTTTTTGACTTCGTCCATATCGGCGATGCGCGGGCAAACATAGAACGTCTGACCGCCGCGCATGCGTTCGCGCACCAACGCTTCACGGATAATCACGGGGTCAAACGGCAGCACGAACGTGCGCACCGCCAAACGGTCAACGGGCGGCGTCGCGATGATGCTCAGTTCCCTCACCCCCGTCAGCGCCATCTGCAAAGTGCGGGGAATGGGTGTCGCCGTCAGCGTCAAAACGTGAACGTTGGCTTTCAGCTGTTTCAAGCGTTCCTTGTGCGCGACGCCGAAGTGCTGTTCTTCGTCCACAATCAGCAATCCCAAATTCGCGAATTGAATGTTTTTGGACAGCAAAGCGTGCGTCCCGACTACAATGTCGACTTTGCCCTCCGCCAATTCTTTTTTGGTTTGCGCCGTGTTTTTGGCGTTGACCAAGCGCGACAGCTGCGCCAATCGCAGGGGGAAGCCCGCCAATCGCGCCTTGAACGTTTCATAATGCTGACGGGCAAGCAAAGTCGTCGGCACAACAACCGCAACCTGCACGCCGTTCATCGCCGCCGTAAACGCCGCGCGCAAAGCGACTTCTGTTTTTCCGAAGCCGACATCGCCGCAAACCAGCCTGTCCATGGGGCGACCCTCGGACAAATCGGACAGCACGTCTTGGATGCTTTTTTCTTGGTCCTCCGTTTCCGCATAGGGGAAACGAGCGCAAAAATCGTCGTAAACGCCTTCGGGAACGGGCAGACGTTCGGCTTTGCGCAAATGACGTTCGGCGGCAACTTTTATCAACGCGTCCGCCATGTCGCGAATACGCTTTTTCAGCTTCGCCTTGCGCGCCTGCCATGCGTGCCCGCCCAGTTTGTCCAGCAAAGCGGCGGCTTGGTCGGAACCGTAGCGGGACAGAACTTCGATATTTTCGACGGGAACGAACAGCTTGTCGTCGTCGGCGTACACCAAGCACACGCAATCATGCGGCGCGCCGCCGACTTGAAGCGTTTTCAGTCCTTCATAGCGGCCGATGCCGTGGTCGATATGCACGACCAAGTCGCCTTCGTTCAAAGCGGACACATCGGAAATGAACTGGTCGCCGCGCCGCTTTTTACGCACGGGACGCGCCAATCGATCGCCGAAAATGTCGGCTTCGGACAATACGGTGTAAGAATCCGTCTTAAAGCCCTCGGTCAGCGGCAAAACGGCAAAAGCCGTGCCGTCCTTTGTCGCCAAAGCTTCCGCCCATGTCGCAACCTCGGTTGTCGGAATGCCGCGTTCTTTCAGCAGTCCTGCGATTCTGGAACGCGACCCGTTTGTAAAAGCGGTCAAAATCACGTTTCTTTTCGCCAAACGTTCCGCAACGATAAACTTGCGCACCGCGTCGTAAATGTCGATTTCGGGCAAGGCGCGTTCGGCGGAAAAATCCTTGCCGTTTCTGCCGCCCATGTCCTGCACGGGCAGTTCGCCGTCGTAATCGGGCGCGACAAACGGAAACAGCTGATACACCGCGCGGGTTCTCATCAAAGCCTGCAATTCGTCCGCCCCCATGAACATCCGTTCGACGGGAACAGGGTGATAAATCATGCCGCTTTCGCTCAGCCCGTTCTTTTCGGCATCCAATCGAGCGTTGTAAAACTCCTCGATTTGTTCAAAGCGGGCTTTGACGGCTTCGTCCGCTTGATACTCCCAAACGACAACCGCGTCGGGAACAAACGCAAACAGCGTGTCCATACCGTCGTGAAACAGCGGAAGCCAATGCTCCATGCCTTGGAAACGGCGGTGTTCCGAAATGCTTTCATATAAAATATCGTTTGTTCCCGCGCCGAACAGCTCGCGGTATTGCGTTCTGAACCGCGACACGGATTCGGCATCCAAAGCGACTTCGCTGACGGGACGGAACACAAAGCGGGACAAAGTGCCGCTGGTGCGCTGGGTCATCGGGTCAAACGTGCGGATGCTTTCCAGTTCGTCACCGAACAAATCAAGGCGCAGCGGTTCGGCAGTCCCCGGGGCGAACACGTCGACAATCCCGCCGCGAACGGCATATTCGCCGGCCTCCATGACTTGTTCCGTACGCTGATAGCCGTTCTTTTCCAAAAAAGCTTTGAAAGCCTCTTCGTCAAACGTTTTGCCCGCCTCGGCGGTCAAAGACGCGGCGAAAAAGCCGAACGGAGGCACGCGCTGCAGCAACGCCGCAACCGTCGTCAGCACAATGCGGGGCTGTCCTCCTTTGCCGCCGTGCAGTCGGGTCAGCGTTTCCAGCCTTTTTGCCACAACATCAGTGTTGGGCGACACGCGGTCATAGGGCACGGTGTCCCAAGCGGGAAAAGTCAAAACCTCCGCCGCCGTGTCGAAAAACGTCAAATTCGCCGCCGTTTGCGCCAGCTGCATTTCGTCGCGGCACACATACAGCACATTGCCCGTTTGTTTGGCGATTTCGCTCAGCGCAATCGGCGCAAAGCTTTCGGGAACGCCTGCCAGCAGGCTTTTTTGAGGACTTTTTGTAAATTTCGGCATTTTTAAACTTGCTCCGTTAATCAGATAAATTACAATAGGAACAAAAGAAAATCATCTGTTATTTTTAGGAAACGCCCATGCGCCCCGAAATTTTATACCCGTACTTTGCCGCTTTGGACAGCGTCGCGGGCATTGGCAAGAAAACCGCCGCCTTGTGCGAAAAGCTGGGGTGCAAAGTCGTTTTCGACCTGTTGGCGCACATGCCGACGGGCGTGATTGACCGCCGATTGAAAACAACGATTGCCGACGCGCCCGAAAACAGCGTCGCCACAATCGAAGTCACCGCCGTCGAACACCGCAAGCCCGCCGCGCGAAAAAGCCCTTACCGCGTAATATGCCGCGACGAAACGGGCGAAATCAACGTTGTTTTCTTTCACGCTTTCGGCGATTACCCCGCTCAAGCTCTGCCGCTGGGTCAGCCGCGGTTGATTAGCGGCAAGGTCGAGCGGTCGAACGGCTTTGCGCAAATGCTGCATCCCGACTATATCGTTCCTGCAGGAGATTTAGACAAAATCCCGGCGATAGAGTGCGTTTATCCGCTGACCGCGGGACTGTCGGGCAAGGTCTTGAACAAAGCCATACGCAGTGAATTGGACAAGCTGCCGACGCTTCCCGAATGGCAGGATACGGCAATGACGGCGCGCGAAAAATGGCCGCCGTTCAATGCCGCTTTGGCAACCGTTCACGCCCCGAAAAGCGAAGACGATCTGTCCGCTTTGCCTGCCGCGCGCGCCCGTTTGGCGTATGATGAACTGTTGGCAAACCAGCTTGCCCTTGCTTTGGTCAGAAAAAGCATGAAAAAGCTGTCTGGAAGGAAAATCAAAGGAAACGGCAAAATCCGAAAACACGTTCTTGACGGTTTAAGCTTTTCGCTTACTGGCGCACAAATCCGCGTTTTAAAAGAAATCAACGCCGATATGGAATCACCGGACAGAATGTTGCGTCTGGTGCAGGGCGATGTCGGCAGCGGCAAGACTTTGGTCGCCCTGTTCGCGATGCTGAACGCCGTTGAAGCGGGAACGCAAGCCGCGCTGATGGCGCCGACGGACATTCTGGCGAACCAGCACTTTGCGACCCTGCAAAAATTCGCGGGCGACGCCGTTAACATCGTGCTGCTGACGGGACGCGACAAAGGCAAAAAGCGGCAGGAGATTTTGGACAAAATTTCATCGGGACAAGCAAACATCGTCGTCGGCACGCACGCCCTTTTTTCCGAAGATGTTACTTTTAAAGACTTGGCGCTGACCGTCATTGACGAACAGCACAAGTTCGGCGTTCATCAACGTTTGAGTCTGTCCGAAAAAGGCACCAAAAGCGATATGCTGGTGATGACGGCGACACCCATTCCCCGCACGCTCGCCCTCACCTGTTACGGCGATATGGACGTGTCGCAGATTGACGAACTGCCGCCGGGGCGCAAAGAAATCGCCACCCGTGTTCTGCCTGCCGCGCGGCTGGACGAAGTCGCCGCCGCTTTGGGGCGGTCGCTGGCGGACGGCAACAAAGCCTATTGGGTCTGCCCTTTGGTCGAGGAAAGCGAAAAAATCGACCTCGCCGCCGCGGAACAGCGGTTTGAATATTTGTCAAAGCTTTATCCGAACCGCGTCGGACTGGTTCACGGCAAAATGAAAAGCGCGGAAAAAGACGCGATTATGCAAAAATTCGCGGGCAACGAATTGGATATTCTGGTCGCAACGACGGTTATCGAAGTCGGCGTGGACGTTCCCGCCGCAACCGTTATGGTCATCGAACATTCGGAACGCTTCGGCTTGGCTCAGCTTCACCAGTTGCGCGGGCGCATCGGACGCGGGCAAAAAGCGTCCACCTGTTTGCTGCTTTACGCCGATCCGCTGAGCGAAACCGCCAAAGCCCGCCTAACCGCCATGCGCGAAACGCAGGACGGCTTTAAAATCGCGGAACAAGATTTGACTTTGCGCGGCGCGGGCGAAGTATTGGGAACAAAGCAAAGCGGCTTGCCCGAATTCCGAATTGCCGATTTGGCGGCGCATACGGACTTGCTGAAAATGGCAAGCAACGATGCGAAATATATTATGAATATTGATCCCGAATTGAAATCCGAACGCGGCAAAGCCTTGCGTGTCCTGCTGTATTTGTTCGGCAAAGACGAAGCCGTTAAAACGCTGAAAGCAGGATAAAAATTCCCTCTTAATCAAATAAAAGGGACGTTTATTTTGATTCAAAAACCGAAATATATTTGCAAATAAATCCGCGGGACGATAGACTAAAAGTCTGACGTCCGTTTGTTTTTTTGAGGGGGAAAACAATGAAACTGTCCAAAACCGCTTTGCGTGAACTGTCCGCAAAATACCGCGCCGTTTTGATGAAATGCGCGCTGATGAACATGATGATTTTTACGGGCGCGCTGATGCCGCACACGGCGGAGGCTTATACGCGAGAGAACCGCACAATAACCGTAGCTAACGACTCAACGCTCAGAGATCCCTTAAATGATGTCGACAAGATTGTTTTCACAAATGACTGCACTCTTGACGGCAAAGGAAACTATATTATTCAAAACCGGGAATCCCCTACGATAATCGAGGGGAATGGCACGCTGAAAGATATTTGGTTAAAGTCAATGACCGGCTTTAAGGGAAATGATAATACACTGTCCATTGCCGGATCGGTTCACATTGCTGTAGGCAAGATTTCAAAGATCAACTTTAACCTTTTGGATGGTTCTTCTCTTACGTTGAGTGATACCGGTGATACCGTACTAAGCGGCGGCACGCTCAGCATAACAGGCAATGCCGCTTTCCTCGGAGCTTTGGAAAACTCCACTATCCGAATAAGCGATAATTATATCTGGTCAAAGGACAGCATGCAGCTGAACTATGTCAATTCGTCGGGCAATACGCTGGAATTGGACAGTTCAAAAAATCCCGTAACTTTGACCATGGAGGACGATATCGCCATTGATACGGTTATACAATCCGACAAGTCTTCGACGCCTCCCCAATCCGTAACGATTTCTGGAAACGGCAACACGTTGTCCGTCAAAGAATTGAAAGCCGCTTATACGAATAATTTTTATTTTGACAACGTAAAGATAAAATCGGACACGCTGTTGATTGAAAATTTAATCAATTTGAAAAACAACACGTCTGTCACAATTTCAAAAGATTTAACTTTTGCTGATTATGACGCCCGTATAATCGGTGACGGAACAACGGCGATTTATTTCGAAAACGATGAAGCAACCATATCATCCGGAAAACTTCAAAACGTTTCCCTTTTTGCAAAAAACAAACTGACAACAAACTCTGTGTTTATCGGCACAAACATAACGGCAAAAACAGTCGATATTTCTTCTTCCCATTTTTTGGAAGGCGACAACACCATCATTTCCGATGAAATATTGGCAAAAGACAGTCTGAGGATTGGATACAACGACACTCAAGCTTCTCTGACGTTGAAAAAAAGTGATGGAACGCGGGGCGTCTTGAAAATGGATGATGCGGCACAGCTGAAGTTGTTCGGAAAATTCACCGGCGATGTGACGGGCGGAAAAATCACCGTTTGGGAAAGCGGCGCCGAATTTTACGGAAAAATGAATGTCGCCGAATTGGAAATGAATAATTCTGCATTCAGCGTATCTCCGCTTAAAGGATCGTATGTCGAAACATTAAATATATACACTACCAACAGTAATTCAGGAGTAGTCTCCAGTATACGGATTACTTCGGATCTGTCGGCAAACTCATTGAATTTTGAAAACGTTATAGAACGATACTCATCAAGCGCTCTCGAAAAAATTGCCGGTAAAATTTCAGGAAACGGAACCTTGAAAATCAATAATGCTTCCGTGCAGATAGCTTCCGCCGAACAGCTTTCCCCCGATAAAACCGCGTATTTCGACGGGATTAACATTGCCGCACTGAACAACAATCTGACTTTTAGCGGCGACCGAGAAGCCAAATACGACTTTACCAGCAATGCAATATCCGCGGCAGGAAAAATCGAGTTTAATACGCCAACCACCTTTCACGGGGCGTCGATTTTGACCGCGCAAAGCATTAAAGCTAAAGCCGTTGCGCTGGACGGGACGCTGACGGTCAGCGGCGTTTTGCATGCGGACAAAATCACGGGCGGGACTTTGAACATCGTTTTGCCCGAAACGGCGGTAACTTCACCGATTGTCACCGCGGATGCGGAAAACGTCACCTTGACGCTGGACTTGAAAAACGTCAAAGGCAAAGAGGCGCAGAAATACCGACTGACGAACACCAAAGACGGCTACACCGTTTCCGGCGACTACGGCAAATATGCGTTTTCGGCCGACGGAGACTTTGCGGACTACCGCGCCGACAAAGACGCGTTCAGTTTTGCCAATGCGTGGAAAAACTCGGACGGCACTTTGTGGGTTATGCGGATATCGGGCGGGGCGCAAGCCGCCATCGACGACCTGCGCGCGGCGGGGATTTTCGTTTCCCCGACAGAGGAAAACGCGTCAAAAATCCTTGAAATGGCGAACAACAACCCGTTCGCCGACGCTTTGACCGATTTGCTGGACAGCGGAAACCCCGCTCTGCAAAAGCAGGCTTTGCGCGAAATCGCCCCGACGGACGTGGCGGCTTCCGCTTTCAAATCCGCCAAAAACACCGCCAATGCCGTCATGAACGCCGTTTCCGGCCGCTTGGGCGGAAGCTCCTCCGTTTCCGGCCGTTCGGGCGGCGACTTGACCGTCGGCGAATCCTCGGTTTGGGTGCAGGGCATGCTCAATCACGCCAAAATGACGGGCGGCTTCAAAGCCGACACGGCAGGCTTTGCTGCGGGCGTCGAAACGAACTTGACCGACGAAATCAAAGCGGGCTTCGGCTACGCGTACGCGTCGACCGACATCAAAACCGACCGCTCCAAAACCGACGCGAACACGCACACGGGGTTCGTGTACGGCGAATACGCGCCCGACGCGCTCTATGTCAACGCGATGCTGAGCTTCGGCCGTTCCGACTACGACGACAAAGCCAAGCTGTCCGGCATGAAAAATTCATACAAAGCCGACACTTACAGCGCGCGCGTGGCGACGGGGTATGCTTTGGGTGTTCTGACGCCCGAAGCGGCGTTGCGCTTTACGGCGGTGCGTCAAAAAGCGTACACGGACGCTTTGGGCGCGCGGGTTTCGGCGAAAAGCTTGAACACGGCGACAATGGTTGCCGGCGCAAAAGCGGCAAAGACGTTCACGGCCGGCAAATACGCGGTAACACCCGAAGCGAAAGCGGCGCTGACGTATGACTTGGCGCGCCCAAACGAAGACCGCACGGTAACGCTGCCCGACGGATCGAGCTATGTCGCCGCGGGCGAAAAGCTGAACCGCTTGGGCTTTGAAATTGGAGCGAAAGCCGCCGTCCGCCTGACAAACGCGGTCGAAGTGTCGCTTTCCTACGACGGCGCGTTCAAAGAACACTATCAAGACCACACCGGCTTGATGAACCTTAAACTCTCCTTCTGACACTTATGAAAAAGCCCCGAAAATTCGGGGCTTTTTTCCTTAATCTTATCGCTTTTCCAGATACGCCATCGGATCGACGGCTTTTGTCCCGCGGCGGATTTCAAAGTGCAGTTGCGGTTCTTTGGCGTTGCCCGTTTTGCCCGCTTTCGCCATCGGCTGACCGCGTTTGACGGTGTCGCCGCGTTTGACCAAAAATTCCTTGTTATGCGCGTATGCGGTAATCCAGCCGTCGGCGTGTTTGACCAGCAGCAGATTGCCGAAACCTTTCAGTTCGTTGCCCGCATAAGCGACAACACCGTTTTCGGCGGCGCGGACGAAAGTGCCCTCGGCAACTTTGATATTGATGCCGTCATTATGGCGCCCTCCCCCCGCCGAACCGAATTTGTTCATGACCGTTCCGTTGACCGGCCACGCAAATTTGGCTTTGGCGCGTTCGGGCGGAGTCGGCAGACGCGCCGCTGTTTTTCGGGTTGTCCGTTTGTTTGATTTGGCGGATTTCGACGACGTTTTTTGAACCGATTTCCGCGTTGCCGTTTTGGCCGAAGTATTTTTCAACGCCACCCAATGTTCCGTCGGTTCGACAACAGACCCGGGAAGCTTTAAAATCTGTCCCAAATAAATCGAATACGGCGCGTACAGATTGTTTGTGCGGGTCAGCACGCTCATATCCACGTTATAGCGGCGGGAAATGCTGTAAATCGTGTCGCCCTTTTGCACAATGTGAACGGACGGCGCGGGCAAACGAAGACGCGCCCCTTTGGACAGGATGAACGGCGGTTTGAGGTTGTTGACCTCAATCATTGAACGGATGGGAACGTTGTAGCGGCGGGACAGCGAATAAACCGTATCGCCCTTGTGCACTGTAACATAGGACGGCGACAGGCTTTGAACACGGTACTGTTCGCGATAATAGGGTGAATTTTGCGCCTTGACGCGGGGATAATCCCCGCCGTGATTCAGCGCAACCCCAGAACACCCCGTCAAAGCGGCGGCTAGCGCGGCAATCCCGACAATCCTTTTAAAGCTCAGTTCCATTTTGAAGCACCGTTTTTCAAACCGTATCAGAATAGCCGTAAAAGGTTTAGAAATTTTTAATCTTGGTTTTCAAAGGAAAATCGGCTAAAATCCGCCCGTTTCTTGATGAAAGGAAGCGCTATGGCCACGTCGCCCGAAACCGTTTACGCCAAAGATTACCGAAAGCCCGCCTATCAAATCGATCGCGTCGATATGACGTTTGAATTGGGCGTTGAACGAACAAAAGCAACCGCCGTCATGCGCGTTCGCCGCGAACCCGACACGGCGGCGGGAACGCCTTTGTTTTTGGACGGCGATGAATTGACGCTGCAAAGCGTCGCGATTGACGGCGGAATTTTGTCTGGAAGCGAATACGCGCTGTCCGACAAAGGCATGACGATTTTCAATCCGCCCGAAAGTTTTACATTGACAGTCAAAACGATGATCAATCCTGCGGCGAATACAAAGCTGCAGGGGCTTTATGCGTCGGACGGCATCCTGTGCACCAAATGCGAAACGCACGGTTTCCGCCGCATTACCTATTTTCTTGACCGTCCCGACGTTATGCCCGTTTGGCGCACAACGCTGATTGCCGACAAAGAGGTCTTTCCGACTCTGGTGTCAAACGGCAACAAGGAATCCGCCGAAGATTTGCCCGGCGGACAGCACAAAGCGGTCTTTTTCGACCCCGTTCCGAAAGCGTGCTATCTGTACGCAGTTGTCGCGGGCAATCTGGACAGGCGGCGGGACAGCTTTACAACCCGTTCCGGGCGCAAGGTCGAATTGAACGTCTTTGTCGAATCGGGCAAAGGCGATATGACCGCTTACGCCCTTGAATCCCTGAAGCGTGCGATGAAGTGGGACGAAGACACGTTCGGCCGCGAATACGACCATGACGTTTTCAACATCGTCGCGGTATCGAATTTCAACTCTGGCGCGTGCGAGAACACGTCGCTGAACATCTTTAACGACAAATATGTGCTTGCCTATCCCGCCAAAGCGACGGACGCCGATTACGCCAATATCGAAGGCGTCATCGCGCACGAGTATTTTCACAACTGGTCGGGCAACCGCGTTACTTTGCGCGACTGGTTCGATTTGACGCTGAAAGAGGGCTTGACCGTCTACCGCGATCAAGAATTTTCATCGGACATGCGGTCGCGCGCCGTCAAGCGAATAGAAGATGCCGCCGCTTTGCGCGCGTTCCAGTTCCCGCAGGACGCAAGCCCCCTCGCCCATCCGATACGTCCCGATTCCTATATTTCCGTGCGTTCGCTTTACACCACGACCGTTTACGACAAAGGCGCGGAGGTCATCCGCATGATGGCGCGCATGGCGGGCAAGGACAAATTCCGCAAAGGCATGGATTTGTACTTTGAACGCAACGACGGCCAAGCGGTGACATGCCACGATTTTGTAACGGCGATTGCCGACGGCGCGGAATTGGATTTAAAACAGTTCGAGGATACCTGGTATCACCAATCGGGAACCCCGACCGTTACGGCTTCGGGCGTTTATGACGCGGAAAACAAAACATATGCGCTGACTTTGCGGCAATCAACGCCGGCGACGCCGAACCGGCCCGAAAAACAGCCGTTTGTCATTCCTTTGCAAATCGGACTGCTGGATAAGAACGGTCATGACATGGCGGACAAACTGGTTGTTTTAAACAAAGCCGAACAGACATTCCTCTTTGACAACATTGCGCAAGCTCCTGTTTTGTCGGGCAACCGCGGCTTTACCGCGCCGATTTGGTTCAAAACCGGCTGCACGCTTGAACAGCGCGCTTTGCTGATGGCCAAAGATTCAGATTTGTTCAACCGCTGGGACGCGGGACAGCAGTTCGCGACCGACATTCTGCTGTCTTTGGTCAAGGACGAAAACGCCCCGATTCCGCCCGCTTTTATCGAAGCGCTAAGAGGGTATTTGACCGACAAAACGCTGGACAAAGCCTTTATCGCCAAAGCGTTCATCCTGCCGTCCGAACGGATGCTTGCGGAACAAACGGAGTTCGTCGACGTCGACGCGATTCACCGCGCGCGCGAAACATTGCGCCGTCATATCGCCACAGAATTGAAAGCCGAGTTGCTTGACGCTTATGCTTCAAACAAAACAACGGGAATTTATGTTCCGAACGCGGCGGATTCTGGAAAACGCGCCATCAAAAACACGGCTTTGACGTATTTGAGCCTGCTTGACGATTCTTTGGCGCAAAAGCAGTATTACGAGGCGGCACAAATGACCGACAAAGACGCCGCCGTCCGCGTTTTCGCGGGCAAGGACACTTCGCAGGCCAAAGCGATTATGAATGACTTTTACCAAACATACAAAAAGGACTCTCTGGTCGTCGACAAATGGCTGACGATGCAGGCGACGGCGAACGAAAATTCGCTTGCCGTTGTAAAGAAACTGCTGCATCACGAGGCTTTTTCGCTGACCAATCCGAACAAAGTCCGCGCTTTAATCGGGGCGTTTGCCGCCAATCCGACAGCTTTGCACAAAGCGGACGGATCGGGCTACGACTTTATCGTCGAACAAACGCTTGCCGTCGATAAAATCAATCCGCAAATCGCGGCGACAATCCCCGTCGCTTTGGGCAAGTGGAAAAAATTCGACGCCAAACGGCAATCAATGATGAAAGCCGCTTTGACCCGTATTATGAACACGCCGGATTTGTCGCCGAACACTTATGAAATCGTATCAAAGTCACTGAACCAATGAATAAAACCGTTTTAACAGGAATTGTCTGCTTTATGGCGGGGGCGGCGTTTTCAGCCCTTGCCCCGCGCGAACATCAACCGCTTCCCCTTGAAACCAAACTGACCTCTCAAGGGCGTGAAAGCCTGCGCACACTGGAACAACGGCTGAACGCGCTTGATTACGCCGATGTTTTGGCGGAACAAACGAAAATCCTGCAAGCGTTGGCAGAAAAACGTCCCGCCGTCGACCAAGCCGAATCTTACATCACCGCCCTGCAGGAAAAACAAGCCGAACTGCAATCCGCCGCCATTCATGCGGAAATCGAGGAAATCGCCAAAATGCCCCTGCCCGACCGCGAAACCTACCGTGCCTGCCGTTTGAAAAACAAAGAAGCTTTGAAACGGCAGCTTCTGTTGATTCCTTTGCTGATTAACGCGGATTTAACGGAAACGGACGGCGGCCGTCCGCGCGATAAAATCTTTAGAAAAATCGGGAAACTGCAATGACCGCTTTAAAGAAAACCAATGCCATGCGCCTGTTGGAACAGGCAAAAGTGCCTTTCGAGTTTTACGAATACGAAACGTCCGACGGCAAAATCGATGCGAAATCCGTCGCCGCCAAAATCGGACAAGCCCCCGAACAGGTGTTCAAAACGCTTGTCACCCAATCGCCGACGCACGAACATTTCGTTTTCGTCGTCCCCAGCATCGGCGAGCTTGATTTGAAAAAAGCCGCCAAAGCCGCCGCTCAAAAAAGCATCGAAATGATAGCGCAAAAGCAGCTACTGCCCTTGACGGGCTACATTCACGGCGGATGTTCGCCAATCGGCATGAAAAAGCCGTTTCCGACGTTCATTGACGAAACGGCTTTGCTGTATGACAAATTCTGCATCAGCGCGGGCAAAGTCGGCGTGAACCTGTGCTTGAACCCGCAAGATGCTGCGGCCTATTTAAACGCTCAGTTCGTCGATTTGCTCAAAGGCTGAACATACTCCCGCACAATGTCGGGCGTCGTCCACGGCCCGATAACGGAAGGCAAAATTTTTCCCGCAGGCGTTTTCGGCGAAAACAGCAAATTCGCCGGCAAAACATCCTTGCCCGTCCCCTGCATGATTTGGCGCACGAACGGATGCGTATACGGAACCCTCATAATAATCAGGCGGCCGTCTTGAATGGCTTTGGCACCGCCGCGGTACATGACCATCAGTCTGTTGATTTGGCACATCAGGCAACCGCTTTCCGTAACATTCAGATACACCGATTTTCCTTCGGCAACGGATTGGCTGATTTCTTTTTCATCAAACGGCAACGCGCCAAGCTTGTTAAAATCGTACCCGTTCGGTTTGATCGGCAAAGCCAGTATTCCGACGGCCGCAGCAAAAAACGCCAGCCTTTTTTTGCCGTATCTAAAAAAGATTGCCCACGCGGCCGCAGCAAACACAATGAAAATCAACATTCTGAACAATCCGCTTTGCAAACCGGCCAGCACCGTCAGCAAAACAGCTTGAACAGCCAAGGGCAGCAGCATGAAACCTTTAAGCGGCCGGCATGTTTTCCCGTCCGTATCCGCAGACAGTCCGTCAAACAGCACCAGCACGACAAACATACCGGCGATTGGCAGCAAAAAAAGCGGCACATACACCAGCGGCGATTGACTTATCAACCCGTACCATTCATAAAACAGCGAAACGAACGGCGTCACCGTCAGCAATCCGCCGCACAGCAATCCCGCCAGAAGTCCCGCTTTTTCATTAACGTTCAGCAGGTTCAGTCCCTTTATCCGCTTGACAAAGTTTTCGTCAAACAGTTTCGGGACAATGAAGGCGGCGGCAATAAACAGCAGAACAAACATGCCGTTTACCAGCGGCGATGCGAATTGCACCCCCCAATAAAACGATCTGGGCAAAGTGGTTCCGGCAATCGTCAAAACAGCGTAAAACGGCAGCAGAATTTTCAAGCTGTCGGCCAACCCGTCGAAAAACGCGTCCGTTTTTTCAACGGAACGGTTTTCATCGTTTAAAATCAAGTAAGCTAGCATCAGCAGCGCCGTCAACAGCGGAGTCAAAAACAAAAACTTGAACCCCGAAATCAGTGCGGAAACACATCCGGAAAAAGAAGTCGAAAAACCGCCGATATCAAAGCCGCCGACAGGCACGTCCATTGTGATTTCATCGGATTTGACGTCATTGAAAAATGTCATCGTCACGGGAATCTTTTTTCTGCCTGACAGCTTTTCCGGATTTTTCAATTGAACGCGGTAAAAAACATTTCCTCCTTCGCTGCCCGTAAACGGTTCGTCAAAAAGCAACCCTTCCGTGTTGGTCACCATCAGCTGCGGAGTGTCTGAAAAAGAAAACGGCTTTTTAATCCGGACGGTCAAATCCGTTGTTCCGTTTGTTGCGGCAAAAAAAGCTTTTGCCACCTCTATTCCCGCCGCATGATTTGCCGGTGCGTTGTAGCGTGTCCGCGTCAATTCCGTGCAGACGGAGGATTCCAAATAAGCGGGTTCGATAGTGTATTCAACAGACGGGAAAGTTTTTGCGGCGCATTTCCCGTTGCGGCACACGTTAGCACTGACAACGGCGCGAACAACAGGCGGCGTTTTGTCGTTTTTAATCTTGACCGTAAACGGCAAAACCGCTTCCGTCGCATATCCGATGCCGCCGAATTCCGGCAAGAACCGCTGCAAAGGATAAGACAAATCGCCGATATCGACATTTTCAGAACCGGAAAAATCAACCGTTACGGGCGTTTTGCTTTCGCCTTCTTTCTGCTGCAAAATCACGGCGGATTTATCCAGCAAAACCATTACCCCCATTAACATTTCGCGTTTGTTTTGCGTTCTGGCGCACGATGCCAGCATAACCGCGCCCGATTCCGTATATACGGCATCCGAAAAGAATTTTTCTTTTGAAAAATCGCTGAAATAATCTCGGATTGTGCGATCTCCGATTGCAACATATTGAAAGTTTTTCCATGTCGATGAATCATCGTAATCAATCAACAAATCGGGGCGTCCGGGGTTCTGTTTTTCAATATCCCTGTTGACGCCTTCAATCAAATGACGGACATAACTTTCCATGCTTTTGATTTTCGACGACAGTCTTGCCAAAGTTTGAAACGCGGAATCGTTTTGAATTTCATCTATTTTAACGATTTCATTGATGATTTCGCCGTCCGTCGCCCCGACGGCTTTGTTTTTTTTGTAAAAATCCAACAGGAATTTCAGCTTGTCCCCGCTGTCCAGACTTTTGTATTCTTTCAAATCCCCTTGCGTAAACGGAATGATGTCGGCCAGAGCGGCATTTGAAAAAACAATCAGCCATGCAAAAAAAACAAAGCGAAACATTTTCATTTCCTTTAATTTGTATTAACGTATTAACGATAACATATCCATCTGTGTTTTTAAACGAGGAAATCATGGCAACGTTAAGCGGACAATGTTTGGTGGCTATGCCCGGAATGGCGGACGAACGCTTTGAAAAAGCCGTTGTTTTTTTGTGCGCCCATTCGGAACAGGGGGCTATGGGACTGATTGTCAACAAACCGATTTCCGACATTACCTTTGCGTCGCTTTTGTCGCAGCTCAATATCGATCCAGCCTCCGAAACCGGAAATATTCCCGTTTTGGAAGGGGGACCGATGGATACGAACCGCGGCTTTGTCCTGCACAGCCCCGAATACACGGGAACGGCAACCCTGCCCGTCGGAACACAGACATCATTGACGGTTACAACGGAAATTTTGCGCGATATCGCGCACGGCGGCGGCCCGAAAAGCTTTTTGATTATGCTGGGATATGCGGGATGGGGCGCTGGACAATTGGAAGAAGAGCTGAAACAAAACGCGTGGCTGCCTGTTACGGCTTCCAACGATTTGCTGTTTGACTGGCGGCTGGAAAAAAAGTGGGAATTCGCTTTGCGTTCCGCCGGAATCGACCCTTTGCGCCTGTCTGCGGAGCAAGGAAAGGCTTAATCCGCCAACATTCTGTCAAATAAAACGTCCGTAATGTCTTTGTTGTTGTAAAAGCATACGGCGGCGTCTTCCGGCAGCAAACAGCGCACCGTTACGGAATCGACCTCTTGTTTTAAAGCTTGATAAGCCGCCCCCGCCTTTCCCGGACGGATGACGATGTCAAGCTTCAGCAAACGGCCGTCGACTTTGATTTTATCCGCACCGACAACGCGGGCAACCCCTTGCACGATTTCAGAGGCGTCGTATTCCGCCAAAGGATCGGCGGGCGTTTCTTGCATCACTTGCGCCCAAGCAACGTTTTCAGCCGCCTGCTGCTGTTGCGCTTCATACACGGCGGACGGCTCTTCCTCGGACGCAAGGGGAGCAGCGCGGCGCGGCCTGCGTCCCAGCATTTCGTTTTCAAACGCTTCGATATCCGCCAAGGTCGGCTGTTCAGCACGGCTTTCCGGCACGGTTTCCTTTTCAATCGGGCGAATCTGCTTTTTTACCGGTTGAGCATTTTGTAAAACAACGCCTTTTTCCGCCAGTTTCTTTTTGGCCAAATCGGACATTCCCTCCGCGTCCGCCTTTAAATAATCGATACGCCTGCCGACGGCGGGCGCCGCCGTGTTTTTAAACCAGCCGCCGATTTCGTGCGGCGCAATGCCGGCCATATAAAAAGCCCCGAAAAACAAGCTCAGCGCAACGGCAACGGCCAGCGGGCTTTTGACAAACCATATCAAAAGCCGCCGGCCGTCGTTCAAAAAAGCCAAAAATCCTTTAATCAGCTTTATTATCATTCGTTCGGATCAGCTCCGTAGCGTTCGCACAATTCGGCGATGCGTTCGGGGGTGATTTTTTGGAACAAAGGCGTTTCGGGAACGGCAAACGGATGCCCTGCGGGCAGTTTTTGCAGTTCGGCCGCCAAATCGCCGCCGACCCATCCCAATTCGTCGGAATTCAAGTTCAGCAGTTTCAGCATTTCCGCCGACGTTTCAGGAATGACGGGCGCGGACAAAACGGCATACAAACGAATGACGTTCAAAGCCAGCCGCAAAATCATCGCCGCCTGTTCGGGATTTTCCTTGATTACCGTCCACGGCGCGGCAGCAGTCAGATAGTTGTTGCCCTCAACCCAAATTGCGCGCAATTCGGCCAAAGCTTTGCGGAATTCCATTTCGCGCATGTATTTGGAATAATCGGCGATGCGGGCGGACAAAGTGCGGACGAATTCACGTTCCGTATCGCCCCATTCGCCGCCGGCAGGAACGTTCGATCCGATTTTGGATGCCGTCATTTTCAAAATGCGGTTGACAAAGTTGCCCAGAACGTCGTTCAAATCCTTGTTGATTGTCGCGGCAAAACCCGTGAATGTAAAGCTTGAATCCGAATTTTCGGGCGCGTTCGCCATCAGCCAGTAACGCCAATAGTCGGCTTTGAATTCATCCAAAGCTTGATTGGTGAAAATGCCGCGTTTCTGCGACGTGGAGAACTTGCCGCCGTAGAACGTCAGCCAGTTGAACCCTTTGATATAATCAACCTTTTTCCACGGTTCGCGCACGCCCAGCAAAGTCGCGGGGAACATAATCGTATGGAACGGAATGTTGTCCTTTGCCATAAATTCGACATAGCGAACGTCTTTGGCGTCATACCACCAGTCTTTCCAGTTGCGGTGTTCGGAGTCTTTTTCCGCCCATTCCGCCGTCGCGCCGATGTATTCAATCGGGGCGTCGAACCACACATAGAACACTTTGCCGTCGAAACCGTCGCACGGAACGGGAATGCCCCATTTCAAATCGCGGGTGATGCAGCGTTCGCGCAATCCCTCTTTCAGCCATTTGCGGGCAATCGAAGTCACGACGACGGGCCATTCGGCTTCGTGAGAGTCGATAAACTTCGTCAGTTCGCCTTCCAGCATCGGCAGTTTCAAGAACAAATGCTTGCTGTCTTTGATTTCCAAGTTGTGCGATCCGGACACGGCGGAACGCGGGTTAATCAAATCCGTCGGATCCAGCACCCGCGTGCAGTTTTCGCATTGGTCGCCGCGGGCGGCTTCGTATCCGCAGTGCGGGCAAGTCCCGACAATATAGCGGTCGGGCAAAAAGCGTCCGTCGTCAACGGAATAAACCTGTTTGATGGTGCGTTCCTCGATATATCCGTTTTCCATCAGCTTTTTGCACATGTGCTGAGTCAGCCGCGTGTTCTGGTCGGAGGACGACCGTCCGAAATGGTCGAACGACAGGTTGAAGCGGTGATAAATATCCTTTTGAACTTCGTGCTGTTCGGTGCAGAACGTTTCAACGTCCTGATGTTTTTCCAACGCCGCCAGTTCCGCGGGCGTGCCGTGTTCGTCGGTCGCGCAGATAAACAGAACATCCTCGCCCGTTTGGCGCAAAAACCGCGAATAAACGTCGGCGGGCAGCATTGAACCGACCAGATTGCCCAGATGTTTGATGCCGTTGATGTACGGCAGCGCGCTTGTAATCAGATATTTCGTCATGAAAGCCTCTAAGCCCTTTATAAAAAATACTGTTTGATTTTTACCCGCTTTTCGGACAATATTTCAAGGACAAAAACAGTTTTTGCCAAAATATTTGGATTGGAGTTTTTCAAAATGTTGACCGATTTGCCCGACAGTATTCTGTTCCGTCCCGTTCTTTTGCGCGATTTGGACGCGGTTATGGAAATCGAATCCGCCTGCTTCGATGCGGGCGTGCAAGAAGACCGCTCCCTGTACGAAAAGCGGATTGAAGTGTTCCGCGACGGTTTTCTGGTTGCCGAAGACCATGAAACGGGGCAAGTCGGCGCGTACATCTGTTCGGAAATCTGGCACAAGAATATGGCGCTGGATTCCGCGACGCTCGCCCTCGGTCACAACCCGCTGAACGTTCACAATCCGCAGGGGACGCAGCTTTACATCACATCGTTCGGCGCGCGTCCCGACTGGCGCGGACGGCAAATCGGAACGGGATTGCTGCAGGCGCTGGAAAAGCGCATCCGCGCCAAATATCCCGCCGTAGACGAATCCATTTTAATCGTGTCCGAAAAATGGAACGCCGCCCACCATATTTACGAAAAGGACGGCTTCAAGGAAATCGGGCGGATTATCAACTTTTTCACGCCCGAAAACAAACCCGAGGAAGACGCGATTTTAATGCGCAAAATCTTATAAGTGTTCCGCCGCCCATTGTCTGACCACGGCGGCCAGCGGCGCAACATCGGTATTTTTCAGCTGTTCGGGGGGCAGATAAGCCGCCTGTTCAATCAGTTGCGCCGCCCGTTCGTCCAGCGTCTTGCTTTTCAACGTATCGCGCAGAAACGCGCTCCATTGCGCGCCGTGCAAAGCGGCAACCCGTTCTTTCGGGAACTTCATCAGCGCCATGCGCCGCAACAGTCCCAGCAAAGCCGTGATTTTGTCGCGTGCGGAACCTTGCCGCGCAACGCGGTCGATTTCGGCGAACGTGTATGCTTTCGCCGTCAGTTTGCGTCGATGCTTCAAAGCAACGCGGATTAAAACGGCAAGTACGACAGCACCCGCCAGCATATACCACACGTTTGAGTTTGGCGGAAAAGCCGGCGGCATGGGCGGCAGATGAATGTCTTTCAGTCCCGACAAATCAATTCCCTGCTGCATCAGCTTTTCCTTTCAAACAAAGCGGAACGGAGCGTCCGAATCAAATCGCCGTCCGTTTGAACGGGAACATACAGCATTTTGTGCGCCAGGCAAAAATCGGAAACACGCTTGCGCGCCGTCTCGAAACGCTGTGCATACGCCGCGCGCCAAGCCGCATCGGCGGCGGGCAAAGTCATCACGCTTTTCCCGTCGCCGACCCGATACGTCCCCGCCGGCGGCGGAGCGGCTTCCAGCGCATCGAAAATCTGCACGCACACCACGTCGCAATGCAGTCCGATTGCCGCCAGATGTTTTTCCGCTTCTTCGTCAAAGTCGTGAAAATCGCTCAGCACGAAAATGCGCCCGCCCGTTTTGCTGACGCGGCGCAATTCCGCCAGAACATCCGACAAAGCGGGTTCGTTTTCGGCGGTTTTCAAATCGTTGCAGGCGGCAGCCGTCGCGTTGAACACTTCCATCAGTCGCCGCATCTGGCGGTGCGGAGCAACCTTGACAAACCCGTCCGCCGATACAATCAGCGCGCCGATTTTGTCGCCGTTTTCGCGCGACGCCCACGCCAAAGCCGCCAAAGCCTTTGCCGCAACAACGGATTTAAAGGCTTTGCGCGTGCCGAATTTCATAAAGCTGCGGAAATCGCCCAAAAACAATACGGGACGGTCGCGTTCCTCGCGGTACAATTTGGTATACGGCTTTCCCGTCCGCGCGGTTACGCGCCAGTCTATCAAGCGCACGTCGTCGCCCGCGTGATACGCGCGCACTTCGTCAAACTCCATGCCGCGGCCGCGGAACGGCGAACGATGCTGACCGAACCCTTCGGAACGCGAAATGCCGCGCGAATCAAAGGACAGCAAACGCACAAACCGCTTCATCGCCGTCAAATCCGACAAAGCGACCGAAATTCCGTTTTCCCGATTTTCATCGGGCTTTCCGGCTTTCAGCAATGTGCGCAGTTTTTCCAACATTACGGCAAAGGCACCCGTTTCAACAGCAAATCCAAAAAGCTGTCGGGCGTAATGCCCTCGGCTTCGGCTTCAAAAGTCAAAATGACGCGGTGGCGCAAAACATCGTGAACAATGCCGTGCACGTCTTCGGGCAAAACAAAGTCGCGTCCCGCCAGCCACGCTTTTGCCCGCGCGCAGCGGTCAAGCGCGATTGTGCCGCGCGGGCTCGCCCCGAAAGCGACCAGCCGTTTGAACTTTTCGCCGTATTTTTCGGGTTTGCGCGTCGCCATGACCAGCTGAATGATGTATTCCTCCAAAGCGGGGGACAAATGCACGTTCAGCACTTCGCGCTGCGCCTCGAAAACGCGCTGCTGCGGCATAACTTCGACTGGCATTTCAGCCCCCTCCTCCAGCGCTTCGTTGCGGACAATCCGCAAAATCTGCCGTTCAGCCGCCGCATCGGGCTGGTCAATTCTGACATACATCAAAAAACGGTCAAGCTGCGCTTCGGGCAAGGGATAAGTTCCCTCCTGCTCAATCGGATTTTGGGTCGCCATCACCATAAACAAATCGGGCAGCCGGTACGTTTTCCCGCCGACGGTCACCTGCCGTTCCGCCATGGCTTCCAACAAAGCGGACTGCACTTTCGCAGGCGCGCGGTTGATTTCGTCCGCCAAAATCAAGTTGTGAAAAATCGGCCCCGCTTGAAATTTGAACTCGCCCGTTTCGGGACGGTAGATGTCGCTGCCCGTAATGTCGGACGGCAGCAAATCGGGCGTAAATTGGATTCGCTGGTCGTCGCCCTCAATCGCTTCGGACAGTTTTTTGATCGCTTTCGTCTTGGCCAGCCCCGGCGCGCCTTCAACCAGCAAATGCCCGTCCGCAAGCAAAGCAATCAGCAATTTGTCAACCAGATCCGCCTGCCCGACGATATTGGCGTTCATATAATCTTTCAACCGCTGAAAACTGCGGGCGGCAACCGACTTTTCACGTTCCATTGAAAACTCCTTTTATTCTGCTTTCTGTTATTTAGTACGCGCGCCGCCTGCATGCAAGGGGCAACAAAACGGCAATCGCCGTTTGCGCCGACATTCCGATCTGCGCCGCCAACACGCCGTCAAAGAAAATCGCCCCGAAAGCCAAAACAAACAAAGGCAAGTCCTCTTTCAAATAGCCGCGGCGTTCCGAATCAAACAGTAAAAACGCGACAGCCGCGGACAAAAGCGCGCCATCGCCCATCGCCGCAACAGGCGTCAGCAACACACACGCCGCGCACAAAAACGCATTTTGCACCGCGCGGGACACCGGCGGCCGCTTGAAAAACAGCACATATCCCGTTGAAATTGTCCATACGGCAACGGCGAATTGGAACACTTCTGCAACAAAAGGACTGGCTTTGCCGCACAGCAAAACGCCCGCCAAAGACACAAAACGGCACGGAGCGGCTTTTAAAGCTTGAAAAGCCGCAACAACGGATGCCGCATAAACGTTGAAACCGTAGCGTTTTCCCGCCGCAATCAGCAAAAATCCGCCGAACAAAAGGGCGGCAGTCAATGCTTTTTTCTGTTTTCGACATGCGAAAGCGAACAAAACCAAAGCGAACATCAGCGGTTCAGCCGCCAGCAAACCGCCGAAAAATCCGGCACGTTTCGGGTATTCATCCGCCAGCATCAAGCTTAACACGGCGCAGGCGGCAACGTACAAGCCGAAACCACCGAACGCGAAATTCAAAAACGCGGCGGGCAAAGCGGCTAGCATCGGCACGGCAAGACGCAGGGGAAACAACGCGTACAAAGCAATGCCGAACAGGAAAAATCCCCAGAAAAACACCGTGTCAAAATACCCCGCATAGGGCAAAGGCAGAAACGGCACGGCAATCAAAGCTTTGACGGGCGACGCAAACGCGGCAAAACGTCCGTTCGCCTGCGTTTTTTCATGGACATACGCGGTTTGCGCCGCAAAATCGTAAGCTGTTTCGGGGGCGCTTTCCAGCAAACGGAACAAAGCGTAATCCCCCGCCGCGTCTTCGCCGACAATCCGCAAAGCCGCGCTGTCCGTGCGAACCAGACCGTCTTCGTTATACATTGCCGACCGCAATAACAATGTGTAAACCGTTATCACGCCGACAAACAGTAAAATAAGGATTTGAATAACCCGCTTTTCGGTCGTCATTACGACAAATCCAGCGCGAATTTGGCCTCTTCGGACAGACGGTCGACGCTCCACGCGGGTTCCCAAACCAGCTTGACCGTCACTTTGCCCACGCCCGTGACGGCGGACACCGCTTCGGCGACTTGGTTCGGCATCAGCCCCGCAACGGGACACGACGGCGCGGTTACGGTCATATCGATTTCGACATCGCCGTTGACCAGTCTGTCCATGCGGTAAATCAACCCCAAATCGTACACGTTGACCATGATTTCGGGATCGGAAACCGTACGGATGGCTTCGATAATATCTTTGATGTCAGCCTGTTTTTCGCCGTCTGCCAAGGATTCACCCTTGACCACGACATATTCGTCGCCATAGTTGATGACGGGCATGTCCGCGGGCGCGTTGCCGCCCCATAAAATCGATTCAAATTCAGACAATTCTTCCTTTATCGACTGATCGGGCTTGGCGTCCGCAAAGTTGCTGACCGTTTCGGGATTGGCGTTAATGGGAATTTCGATTGTCCCCGTAAAGTCTTTGGGAAGCTTTTTCAGTTCTTCCTCGATAAGGGCGGGAACGTTGGCGACCGCTTCCGTCGAAGCGGCCTGTTGTTCGTTTTCGGAATCTTTTTTATCCATCGGACGGGCTCCATTCAAAACTTATTCCAAGTTATGCACCGAAATTCGGTTGATTTCAACAGTTTCTTTGTCGCCCGTCCTTTTGGATTACGGCGGACTAACCGCAGGATTTGCCGTCTTTGCATTCTTTTTCGGCGGCGGATTTTTTGGTTTCGCACGCCTTTTCGTTCATGTCGGCTTTTTTGTCCTTGGGCATTTCCTTTTTGCCGCAGCCGCAGTTTTCTTTGTTCATCATAACAAATCTCCTTTCATAAAGTTAAGTGAAGAACCGCTTAACTTTATGGAGCGCGGCGACAAAGTTCTCAATATCCTCTTCGGTATTATAAACCCCCAGCGACGCCCGAACGGATACGGATTGCCCAAACCGTTCATGCAAAGGCTGGGCGCAATGATGCCCCGTGCGCACGGCAACGCCCTGCTGATCCAGAATCATCGCAATATCCTGCGGATGGGCGAAGTCTGTTACAAAGCTGACAACCCCCGTTTTGTCGGGCGCGGTGCCGATTTGCGTCGTTCCGCCGACGGACAAAACACCGTCCTGCAACAATTTGCACAGCCGCTTTTCGTGTTCGGCAATGTTCGTCATATCGATATTTTGCACATAGTCGATTGCAAAGCCCAAACCGATTGCCTGCATAATCGGGGGCGTCCCCGCTTCAAACCGCGCGGGAATGTCCGCCCATGCGCTGCCCGAAAAAGCGACCGTTTTAATCATGTCGCCGCCGCCCTCGAACGGTTCCATGCCCTCCAAAACGGCGCGTTTGCCGTAAAGGATGCCGATACCCGTCGGTCCGTACAGCTTGTGTCCGGAAAAAGCGTAAAAATCGCAATCGATATCCTGCATGTCAACGGGAACATGCGTCGCCCCCTGACAGCCGTCGATTAAAACTTTCGCCCCTGCGGCATGGGCAAGCTTCGCGATTTCCTTTATCGGAAAAACCGTTCCCAAAACGTTGGAAATATGCGCCACAGAAACCAGTTTTGTTTTTTCGCTCAACAACGTTTTAAACGCGTTCATGTCCAATTCGCCGTCATCCAGAACGGGAACGACTTTCAGCGTAAAAGGAATACGCTTTTGCAAAATCTGCCACGGCACAATGTTTGAATGATGCTCTGCTTGGGTAATCAAAACCTCGTCGCCCGCGCGTAAATTTTGCGCACCCCAAGTGTACGCGACCAGATTCAGAGAATCCGTCGCCCCGCGCGTGAACACGATTTCCTTGTCCGACGCGGCGCTTATGAACTTCTGCACCTTTTTGCGTGCGTTTTCAAAATTGCACGTCGCCTTTTCGGACAAATCGTACATACCGCGGTGAACGTTCGCATATTCGTTTTCATAGCAATACCTCATCGCGTCAAGGACTTGCTTCGGCTTTTGCGCCGATGCCGCCGTATCCAGAAACGTCAAGGGCTTGCCGTGAACCGTTAAAGCCAAAGCGGGAAAATCCGCCCGAATTTTTTGAATGTCAATCGTCATTTTTCAACCCGATAAGCCGTTCCCATTCGTCGCGGAGTTCGACCTCCTCTATCGTATCCAGCACTTCGTTCAAAAAAGCCGCCGTCAGGATTTTGCGGGCTTCCGCTTCGTCAATGCCGCGCGTTTGCAAATAAAACAGCTGTTCCCTGTTCAGCGTCCCGATGGCGGAACCGTGCGCGCACTTCACGTCGTCGGCGTAAATTTCCAGCTTCGGCACGGCTTTGACTTCCGACGTTTTCGACAACAGCAAAGCGCGGTGCTGCTGCGCGCCGTCGATTGCCTTTTTGTCGTAAGGAATCAAAATTCCGCCCTCGAACACCGCTTTGGCACAACCGCCGACCGCCCCCTTGACCAGTTGGCGGGACGTCGTTTTGTCCGCGTTGTGGCGAAAGTCCGTTTTGATTTCCGCGCGTTCCTCGCCGTTCAAAGCATAAACGGCATCGCTGCGGCAAAAGCTTCCCTCGCCCGCCAAATCGGCAAAGACGGACAGCTTGCCCGATCCCAAATGCACGGTTACCAAATCGTACGACGCGTTTTTGCCCAGTTTGACGGTCAGCGCATTGTTTCCGCCGTTGTTCAAGCGGTAATGCGTCAAATGCGCGTTTTCGCCGACGCTGACAACCGTGTTTTCCGCCAAAGCCGTTTCGACAATCGTCCGCGTTTCATTCGGCTTCAACGTCAGTTCGGCCGCTTTTTCCAATCGTTCCGCCATTACGCCGCCGCCCCTTTCTGAAAGCGGGCGAAACCGTTTTTCTGCACTTCGTCCAACAGCTCCGCCCCGCCGTTTTCGACAACGCGCCCGTTGACAAGGATGTGCACGTAATCGGGGCGGATTTGTTCGTGCAAAAATCCGATGTTGTGTGAAATCACCAAAAACGACCGTTCTGGCGACCGCATGATTTTAACGCCGTTGCCCGCGACTTTGACCGCGTCCACATCCAGCCCCGAATCCATTTCGTCCAAAATGCAGAAATCGGGTTCAAGCACCGCCATTTGGAACGTTTCCAGCCGCTTCTTTTCCCCGCCCGAAAATCCGACGTTGACGGGACGTTTCAGCATTTCATCCGTGATTTCAAGAGCTTGCGCACGAATCTTAATGTGCTTTATGAAGCTGACCGCGTCGTATTCTTTCAGTCCCGCCGCCTTGCGCTTGGCGTTCAAAGCGTACTTCATAAAGGTTGACATCGACACGCCGGGGATTTCAATCGGGTTCTGAAAAGCCAGAAAAATGCCCGCCCGCGCGCGCTCCTCAACGTTCATTTTCAGCAAGTCCTGCCCTTTAAAGACAACGGTCCCCGCTGTTACCTCGTAGCGCGGATCGCCGCACAAAACGTTTGACAGCGTGCTTTTGCCCGAACCGTTCGGTCCCATGATGACATGGACTTCACCCGCGTTGACGGACAGGGACAGTCCTTTCAAAATCGGCTTGTCCCCGACGTTTGCGTGCAAATCTTTGATTTCCAGCCAAGCTGACATTCTTAGAACTCCTTTATTATTAACCGACGCTGCCTTCCAGCGTTACGGCGACCAAACGGGTGGCTTCGATTGCAAATTCCATGGGCAGTTTCTGCATGACATCCTTGCAAAAACCGTTGACGATAAGGGATACCGCCTCTTCCGCGCTCAATCCCCTTTGACGGCAGTAAAACAGCTGCGCTTCGCTGATTTTCGAGGTTGTCGCTTCGTGTTCGACGGACGCCGTCGGGTTGCCGTCCACCATCACGGGCAGCGTGTGCGCCCCGCATTTGTCGCCGATAAGCAGGCTGTCGCATTGTGAAAAGTTGCGCGCGTTGTCGGCGGTCGGCGCGACGCGCACCAGTCCGCGGTAAGTGTTCTGCGAACGCCCTGCGGAAATGCCCTTTGAAACAATGGTCGACGACGTGTTTTTGCCCAAGTGTATCATCTTGGTTCCCGTGTCCGCCTGCTGGTAATTGTTGGTGATTGCGACGGAATAAAACTCGCCCGTCGAATAATCGCCTTTCAGCACGCAGGACGGGTATTTCCACGTTACCGCCGACCCTGTTTCGACTTGCGTCCACGACAGTTTCGATTTGTACCCCGCGCACAATCCGCGCTTGGTCACAAAGTTGTAAATGCCGCCTTTGCCGTCCTTGTCGCCGGGGAACCAGTTTTGAACGGTCGAATATTTGACCTCCGCCCTATCCTTGACGACGATTTCGACGATTGCGGCGTGCAGCTGGTTTTCGTCGCGCTGAGGGGCTGTGCATCCCTCCAGATAACTGACGTAAGCGTCATCGTCCGCGACAATCAAAGTCCGCTCGAACTGCCCCGTTTTTTGCGCGTTGATGCGGAAATACGTCGACAATTCCATCGGACAGCGCACACCTTTGGGAATGTAAACGAAAGTCCCGTCCGAAAACACCGCCGCGTTCAGACAGGCGAAAAAGTTGTCCGTGTACGGCACGACCGAACCCAAGTATTCGCGCACCAGTTCCGGATGCGCTTTGACCGCTTCGGAAATCGAACAAAAGATAATGCCCTGCTTCGCCAGCTTTTCACGGAAAGTCGTCGCAACGGACACGCTGTCGAACACCGCGTCGACCGCCACGCCCGCCAGCATCGCGCGTTCCTGCAACGGCACGCCCAGTTTGTCATACGTTTTCAGCAGTTCGGGATCGACATCATCCAAAGTTTTCGGTTCTTTGGCGGATTTCGGGGCGGAGTAATAATAAATGTCCTGATAGTCAATCGGGGGATAGTCAACCTTTGCCCAGCGGGGTTCCGTCAGCGTCAGCCAATGGCGGTACGCTTTCAGTCTGAAATCCAACAGCCAGTCGGGTTCGCCCTTTTTCGCCGAAATGAAGCGGACAACCTCCTCGTTCAGTCCCTTGGGGGCTGTTTCCGCCTCGATATCGGTGACAAAGCCGTACTTGTACGCTTCGCCCGAAACGGCGTCCAAAGCGGAAATTTTATCCTCTGCCATAACCTTTTTCCTTACACAAACGTGCCTTTTGGATTTGTATATAAAGCATCTTGAAAAAATTTTAAATACCTGTTTTCGCCAAAAAAACATTTTTACAAGGAACGAAAAAACAGGTAAACTTGAAAAGTTACATTACAGGACCGAGGGTTGTATGTTTAAATTGGAAGATCTCTCCGCTTTTTTGCTGGTTTTCGCGGCCGTCGCGGCGGTTGCCGTTTTTTACTTCGTGTTCCGCTGGCTGCAGGCGAAAGCCCTTGCCGCCGAACAAAAGGACAGGATTATCGAACTGCAGGGCGAACTGCTGAAAACAAAGAAAAGCCTCGAGGATTTGACCAAAGAGCATAACCACAAATACGATCCGTATTCATCCCAAACAACGAAAAGCATCATTCTGGGCATGGACAAGGACGGAATCATCCGATCCATCAACGATTACGGCGTTGAATTTTTCGGTTATGAAAACAAGGACGAACTCATCGGCAAAAACATTCTGGGCACTTTGCTGCCCGCTAAAGATTCGCACGGGCAAAATCTGACGAACCTTATCGAGCGCATCAAAAACAATCCCCGCCTGTATGTCGACAACGAAAACGAAAACATCTGCAAAGACGGCAAAAAGGTTTGGATTTCATGGACGAACCGCATTATTTACGGCGCGGACGGCCATGCGTGCGAAATCCGTTCCGTCGGCTTTGACATCACCCCGCGCAAAGAATTGGAAGACGAACTGCGCCAAATGACCGTCATCGACCCCGTCACAGGCGTTTTGAACCGCCGCACGTTCTTGGAGGAAGGAGCGCGGGAAATGAAGCGCGCCCGCCGCTATAAACGCGAACTGTCCGTTTTGCTGATGACCATCGACCGCTTTGATGCGTTGAATTCGGAACACGGTTCGACCTTTGGCGACGAAGCGATTAAAGTCGCCGTAACCGCCTGCCGCAATTCGACGCGCGATTCCGATTATCTGGGACGGCTGGCGGATATCGAATTCGCCCTGCTGCTGCCCGAAACGCCGCTGGACGGCGCGCGCATCGTCGCCGAACGCATCCGCAACGAAGTGATGAAATCGGATTTGTACGTCAACGAAGTCAAAATCTCTGTTACGACCAGCATCAGCATTGCGGCGAAAACACCCGAAGACGAAACAATCGATACGATTTTGCTGCGCGCTTTCAACGCCTTGCGCGCCAGCAAAGACCGTCAAAACAACATCGCCGTTGCGGAATAATACTTAAAATTCATTCTCAGCCCTGCTATCCGCACTGGTAGACGGCTAAATTCCGCCCTTTTGCAAAAAAAAGACTTGTCAATGTAAGCAAGCTTTTATATTCTAGCAATAAGCGTATTGATACACATCAATACGCCAGTGCCTTGAGAGGGGCGCGGAGTCGTAAGAAGCTCTTGCTATGTTGGCGCAGATATGCGCGAATGCCGTTTTGCATATTGCCAAACGGAAAATATTCTCCGATTTCTTTTTTAAGGGTCGGGGAGCTTTTGACGTATGTTCAGAACACACCCGTCCTTATCCTTGAAAAAACGGAGTGTTTAAAGGTTAAAAGGATCACACATAGCTGATTTTCTTAACTCCCCGACCGCTCTTTTGGCGGTCTTTTTTTACTGCAAGGGGAGTTTTTATGAAATTGTCACAATCCGCATCGGGCATCCTGTCCGCGCGTTACCGTGTTGTTTTAATTTTATGCGCTTTGGCGAATTCGGCATTGACTTCGGCATCCGCGCAGGCCGCGCCAAGCGTTACGGATCCGTTTTTTAATATACCGGGCGTTACAAATCCGTTCTTGAACATGCCAACCTTTAAATCGCTGCTGATTCAAGACTTGAAAGACAGCAAAGTCTATATCAATCCCGTTGTCGAACAAGCCGCGGAAATTTTGGATTTGGACTATGAATATTTAATCAAACTAACCGACAATCAACAGGATGCGTTTGACCGCGTTGACGACTTGCTGTATGAATTGGACGAAGCGCCTAAAAAGCAATATCAAGTTTTACGCGAAATCGCGCCGGATCTGTCCAAATCCGGAATTCATGTTGCAAGCAACATTGCGAAAAACATTATTAACGCAGCGTCCGCGCGGTTCAACGCTTCAACCGTCCCTCAATTTCCCAGTTATCAAAACCATTACCGCAGGGGATTGTACGGACGTTCCGGCGGCGAATACAATGCGGAATCCGGATCCGTTTGGGTACAAGGTTTGTTCAACCACGCCGAAAAAAGCGGGAAAGAAAGCTTTTCGGCAAATTCGGCAGGCTTTGCGGCAGGTGTGGAAGCTTGTAGCCCCGACGGATTTAAAGCGGGAATCGGGTATTCTTTTGCCGCGACATCCATTGACACCGACAGATCGCAAAATGACGCCAAAACGCACACCGCTTTCGTTTATGCAGGTTTTCAGCCCGAAAATTTCTACGCCAACTTTTTTGGCGGTTTCGGCCACTCAAGCTATGACGACACGACAAAAACAGCGAAACTGGAAAGCGAATATCAAATAAACACTGTCAGCACGCAAATCGCAGTCGGATATTCCGCCCCTGTTTTATCACCCGAAATCGCTTTCCGCTTTATCGGTTCGCACGAAAAGGCGTATACGGATGCTTTGGGTGTCGAATTCGAATCAAAAAACAGCACCGCCGCAACCGCCATCGGCGGCTTGAAACTGTCCAACCGCTATCGTCTGCGTTCCGCCAAAGCGACATCGTTTATTCCGGAATTGAAAGCTGCCGTTACTTACGATTTCGCACGCAGCACACCGAACAAAACCGCTTTTTTGCCAAACGGTTCCAGTTACATTGTCGAAACAGACACCGACAAACGTCTGGGCGCTGAAGCAAGCGCAGGATTTTCGCTTAATTTTAAAGGTTCGGGCAGTCTGGCCGTAATGTACGACGGCGCGTTCCAAGGAAGGCTTCAAAGCCATTCAATTGCGCTGAATGTAAAAATCTATTTGTAAAATCAAAACGGCGGGGATTTTCCCCGCCTGTTTTTTATATACGTCCGCGCCTAATGATAGTTGCCTTTTCCCTTGTCACAAAAATGACTTGTCATTTCAAACAGTATGATGTACGCTGATAATATTAGGCAATGTTTAAGGAGGAGCGCGGAATTCATATTAAAACGGCAATAACCGATTCTGTTTGATTATGTCTTTTATAGAGGGGAGAAGCATATGAAGTTGTCCAAGTCCGCGGCGGGCATATTGTCCGCGCGTTATAGATCTGTTTTAATCAAGTGTTTTCTGGCAAATCTGGCTTTTTTTTCATTGCCGTCCAAAGCCGAAACGATTTCGGACGGAACGCATGACGGGACGTCGAAAAGTTATTCCGGCGCTTTGCTGATTGAAGGCGGAACGTTTTCCAATGTAGACTTTTCTGCGCCCGAAATTACAATCGTAGGCGGAACCTTGAGCGATATTTTACGTTTTGAAACCTTCGGAACCTTTTCAATCAGCTCCGACAACGCCGTTTTCGCCCCGACATGGAACAAAGATTCCAAAAATTACTCCGAAATCGAGGCCGCCACTTTAAAAATTACGGGGAACAAAGGCATTTCCGTTTCGGACACTGCCATCAATGCTTCGTCTGTTTCGGGAAATATTACGGCTGGCGGCAATTCTTTATTGGGCGATTTTGTAAACACAGAGGACTATGTTTTCCAAAGCGGCGGGAAAACACTTCACAGCGCATCTTCCAAAACCTCTCTTTCCGAAAACAAGCACGATGTTGAATTTTCAAATTCAACAATCACTTTAAACGGCAACGCCTCCGCCGGTAGCGGCTATTATTCCCTGTCATCGGATCTTTTCACGCCGATAAATCACAATCCGGCTTCGGTGTCGACGGAAGGCGGGGCAGTCTCTCCTCTGCTGCTTTTCCGCGACCAGCTTACGGAAACGGAAATCAACGATGCCGTAACGGCTCTTTTGGACGACGTTTACGGAAGTTCCGCGGAACTTTCCGACTTTTCAAAGATTGTTTTTGGCGGCACCACCAAAAAAGACATCCAATCGTCCTTTGACAGGACAACTCTTGAAGGTAATCTGCGGCAGCTGTACAACCAATTCAACGACAATTTCAAAGATTACGGAGCGGATGTAACGGTTTCCAATTCAACAATCGTTCTGAATGACAATGCAAAGTTGATAAACGACAGCATGTCAAGCAAAAAACAATCACAAATTCATATAGAAAGCCTTAACAGTTCTTTCGAGGCCGGAAACATTGATGTCACACAATCGACAATCATCGCCAACGGAAATAACGAACTGTCCGCAAAATCCGGCAGAGTCGCATTTTTCGAATCGACTTTGAAAGTTTCCGACAATGCCGTTTTGTCCTTTTCGTCCGCGGACGGCGCGCTCTACCTGGACGGCGCTTCAACGCTTGATTTAACGGGAAAAATGACGGGCAATGTCGCCGCCGACGGCGCGACAATCGCTTTTCAATCTTCGTCGGCGCGCTTGGACGGCAAACTGTCCGGAACGGCGGATGTGAACTTTAACGACGATTACGCGTTAAGCAATTTGACGCTTGCCGACAATTTTTCATTCCGCAATATTGTCATCGGCAACGGCAAAACGCTGGATATCGGAACAAGCCGCTTGACCGCTTCGTCGATTTCAGGCGGAACGATTGCCGCCATACTGACCGATGCCGCAAAAACAACCCCCATTATCACAACCACTGCTCAAAATAATGTTAATGCTAATGTTACCGTCAAGCTGGAAATGAGCGCGGCATCCAATACCCAAACGACGCTGTATCATATTACATCAGAAAAATCGGGCTTTACACTGGGGAACTATTTGACGAAACGCTATGCGGTTTCAACAACCTACTTTGATAAGGCCAATGCCGCTAAAATCGGTGTTTTGACAAACTGGAACGGCGGCGATTTATATATCTTGCGCTTGGGCGATTCGGCTTCGTCGATTACGGACGATTTGAAAAACAGCGGCATCAAAGTCAATCCTGTCGTTGAAGACGCTCTGCAAATTCTGGATTTGGACAGCGAAGATCTGGACAAATTGACGGACAAACAGCAGAACGCTTTGAACAAGGTTGACGATTTGCTGGCAAAATTTGACGGCGATGCGCAAAAACAATATCAAATCATGCGTGAAATCGCCCCCGATTTGTCACGGTTCGGCCTTTTGATTGATGAAACAACCGCCAAAAACGTCATCAATGTCGTTTCTACGCGCTTCAATATGCCGGCTCAGCCGTTTCATCGATATTACAGACGGATGTACGGGCGTTCCGGCGGCGATTATGAATCGGGGAACGGCGCTGTTTGGGCTCAAGGTTTGTACAACCATGCCGAACAGAGCGGAACCGAAAGCTTTTCGTCCAATTCCGCCGGCTTCGCGGCAGGCGTTGAAGGCTATGTTTCCGATGATTTCAAAGCCGGCGTTGGGTATTCTTACGCTTCAACGTCCATTGACGCGGACAGATCCGATGTCGATGTCGACACGCACACAGGCTTCGTGTACGCCCAATACCAGCCCAAGCGATTCTACACGAACTTTTTTGCCGGTTTCGGCCGTTCGTCCTACAATGATACGACCAAAATCGCAAAACTGGAAAGCGAATACGAAACAAACACGGCCAGCGCGCAAATCGCGGTCGGGTATGCCTCCTCTGCTTTGCTGTCCCCGGAAATCGCGTTCCGCTTTATCAATACGCATCAAAAAGCGTACACCGATGCGCTGGGGGTTGAACTGAAAGCCAAAAACAGTTCAACCGCGACTGCCGTCGGCGGCTTCAAGCTGTCAAAACGTTATCGCATCAAGACGCAAAATTCCGTTTCGTTCATTCCGGAATTAAAAGCCGCCGCCACATACGATTTTGCCCGCACGAACGGCGACAGAACCGCATTGCTGCCTAACGGCGCAAGCTATATCGTCAAAACGGAAAAAGACAAACGCTTTGGCGTCGAAGCCGGCGCAGGCTTTTCATTCGGCTTTGGAAAATCAGGCAGCCTGTCCGTTCTGTACGACGGCATGTTCCAAGGAAAACTGAAAAGCCATTCCGCCGTGCTGAATGTAAAAATCAATCTGTAAAGCAAAAGACGGAGGATTTTCCCCCGCCCTTTTTTTGGTGCAAAAAAAAATGACCGCGGGTAGTGAAACCGCGGTCTGAAAGAAGGTGAGCAATGTGACACCTTTGCATCTGAAAGCGGCCGCTTATTTGTTGTTGTTTTTAGCGTTATTGCTTGAAACCTTCGACAGATAACAGCCCAAGCCCGCGACGGAGCAGTGACCCGCCGCGGGTGTTTTTTTTAGTCGTGCTTTTTATAGCCGACCAACGTTTCTTTAACACGCTCGTATTCGTCAATCGCTTTCAGAATGACTTTGAACGCCTCGTTTTGGTCAAGAAAACCCTCGACCACAACGGTTTTGTTTTCCAGTTTTTTGTAATCTTCAAAGAACCGCTGAACTTCAATCATGCGGTGCGGCGGCAGTTCGTCGATGGACGAATAGTGCGCGTATTCGGGATCGTCGGCGTGAACGGCGATGATTTTGTCGTCCGCTTCGCCTTGGTCAATCATCTTCATAACGCCAATGGGACGCGCGGACATAATCGTCAGCGGAAAAACGGGTTCCTGCCCCAAAACCAGAATATCCAGCGGGTCGTGGTCTTCGCAGTAAGTACGGGGAATCAGCCCGTAGTTCGCGGGATAATGAACGCTGGAATACAGCACGCGGTCAACGCGGATTAAGCCGCTGGGCTTGTCCAGTTCGTATTTGTATTTCGACCCTTTGGGAACTTCGATAACCGCGGGAACGAACTGCGGAACTTTTGTTCCGACCAACTCTACGTCATGCCAAGGATGCATAAAAAAAACTCCTGTTCTTAAAAGTTAAGTTAGGTTCAGTATACCATAAAAGCGATTGAAAAAAAGGGGGATTGCGTCTATAATTCCAAAAAAATCAACGAGGTGGCGTTTTGGCTAAAAAACCGCAGCAAGAATCGTTTTACGAGCTTCACTTGAACAAAAACGACGAAGTGATGATTTCCATTCATGCCAAGGACGGCACGCCGAAATCGCCCGTTTTGCTGTATGACGGCGGGGCGCACGCTTTGCTGTACCGCACGCCGGAACAGTCTGTTTTGCTGGACTTCATCCACCCCGATGCCCGCCCTTATCTGGCGCGAACCGACAGCGTTTTGATTGCCGAAGCCGCCGATTACAAAGTCGTGCGCGAATACACGGCAAAATGCCGTCATGTCAAAAGTCTGCCGCTGGACGGGGCGTCCGTCAAACCGTTGCTTGACCGCGAACAGGCGGAACAAACCGACGAACGGAATTTATACAAATGATTCAAAAACAAACCGTTTTTTCCGTACAGACAAAGCCCGAAAGCTTTGTCAACATCACAAGCGCCGTCTGCGACTTTGTGCGCCAAAGCGGCATCAAGACGGGACTGCTGACCGTGTTTATGACGCACACGTCCGCCAGCCTGACCGTCCAGGAAAACGCCGATCCCGATGTGATGCTGGATTTAAAGGACTTTTTCGACCGCGCCGTTCCGCAGGACAACCGCCTGTACCGCCATACTTACGAGGGAAAAGACGACATGCCCGCCCACATCCGCACGTCTTTGACCGACATTTCCGTCAACATTCCCGTCGTCAAAGGCTTGCCCGCTTTCGGGCGGTGGCAGGCGTTGTATGTTTGCGAACACCGCGCCGAAGCGCACATCCGCAGCATCGTTCTGCACTTAATCGGGGAATGAGCGCGTCCACATTCCGTCAATGAAATATTCCAACGGCTGAAATTTCACTTTGTACGCCATATTCGACACGGATTTTATCCAGTACCCCAAATAAACGTACGGCAGGCCGATTTTTCGCGCTTCCTCAATCAGCTTTAAAATCATAAAAGTCCCCAAGCTCCGCCTGCCCTGTTCCGGATTGAAAAAGCTGTACACCGCCGACAATCCGTCGTCCAGCACATCAACCAGCATGGCGGCTTGCAATTTTGCGCCCTCGCGCACTTCCATAATGGCGGAATCGACGCAAGCATCCTCTATCATAGAGCGATATTCCTCGAAATGCATTTCCGTCATGTCGCTTTCGGCGTGACGGCTTGCCAAATAATCGGAAAACAAGCCGTATTGTTCCGTCGTGGCGATGTTCGGTGTAAACAAGATTGACTCTGCATCATTCAGCCGTAAAACTTTGCGCATCTTTTTTGACGGCTGAAAGTCAAAAACGGGAATACGCACGGACACACATTCATCGCAGTCGGGACAAGCGGGAATATAACAAACTCCGTGCGACCGCCGAAAGCCCGCGCGGCTCAACACATTGTTCCAGTCCTGCGCACATGCGCCCGATATGTCGACCGCCAGTTTTGCTTCCCCGCGCCCCGCAACGTAAGGACACGGCGCAACCATTGTCGAATAAAAAGATTTCAGTCCGTTTTCTTTCATTTTTCACCTGTACGCCTTATTTTATACGGCTTTTAAGTTAATTTTTGATTTTTTTCTTGACGGATTGAGGCTTTTTTCATATCCTGTAAAAGTAATTTTTTGGCAAGTCCTTTATCGGCTTGCAAATCCTAAAGACCACCCTCGGGTGGTCTTAGTTGTATCGGAGGACGTGTGGTTAAAATCTGCTACATTGACGAATCTGGCGATTTGGGAACTTTGCCCGTTGTGGAAAATCCCGACGGCAATCATCAGCCCGTTTTGGCGATTGCAGGCATTTTTATCGACCACAACTGTTTATACGAACTGACGCACGATTTCATCGGGCTGAAGTACCGCTATTATCCGCACTTGAATTACCAGACGGACAAATACCTTGACCGCATCATCCCCGAAATCAAAGGGGCGGATTTGCGCCGCAACGCCATGCGCGGCGGACACCGCGTCCAGCGACACGCCATCGGATTTCTGGACAGAATTGTCGATTTGTTTTTCAAGTACGATATCCGCATTGTCGGGCGCATCTGGGTCAAAGTCCCCGGCGAACCGTTCAACGGCAAAGCGGTTTACACGTCGTCGATTCAAAGTATTTACACTTACTTCGACAACTATTTGAAAGAAAAAAACGATTTTGGATTTTGCGTTGCAGACAGTCGGGATTATATGAAAAACATCAACGTTTCCCATTCCGTTTTTACGCAAAAATTCCGCGCCTTGCGCCCTTTGTATCAAAACATCGTGGAAATGCCGTGCTTCGGACACAGCAACAATCTGGCGGGACTGCAGCTGTGTGACATTCTGTGTTCGGCGTTTTTGTTCCCGATTGCCAGCTATGTTTACTGTTCGGATGTCGTGCATAACGTTCACGTCCAGCCCGCCGCGCTGGATTTAAGGGAACGCTACGGTCACCGCCTGCGCGAATTGCAACACCGCTATACGAACAGCGCAGGGTTTAACATGGGCGGCATCGTCGTTTCCGACCCGCTGCAAAAGAAAAACGCAATCGCCATGTTCAAGGACGTGAAGTAAAAAAGCGGAGGTTTTCCTCCGCTTTTGAATTATTTTGCTTTTTGTTTCAATGCCGCGACAATCGCGCCGATTTTCTGTTTGTTTTCCGCCGGAATTTCGGGCTTTGCCGTTTTTTCCGGTTCGGCGGGTTTTGCCTTCTTTTGTTCGACCAGCGGCTTGCCTTTGCCGCGCGTCATGGGAACGCCTTCGGGCCCCGCGAAGTATGTGGCAATCGTAACGCCCAAAATAGCGGCGTCACGTTTGACTTCCGTAAAGTTTTCCTTGCCTTTCATCCATCTGTTGAACGATTTGAAGACGTGTCTCATTTCGGGATACGCCAGCAAAGACGCCTTGCCCACGCGAATGGCGTCAACCGCCGCTGGAACACCCGCCGCAGTGCAGGATGCCGACGCAATGCTCAATGAAGCGGATGTCAGCGTAAACGCGCTTTCAGCCTTGTTTTTCTTGAAATATCCCAAAATGCTTTTGGTTTCGCCGCGTTTTTTGGCTTCATAAGCGGGCTTCAGCAACGAATAGACTTTTTCGCCTGTTTTATAGGCGCACATTCCGACCAGCCCCGGAATTCCGAACAGCTGGAATGCCAAAACCGTGCGTGCCGTATTTTTAATCGAATCGCGGATTTTTGTATAAACATATCCGTGCTTTTCAGTCATTTTCGCATCAAAAGCTTTAGCTTTGTCGCTGATGCGCTTCAACAGCGGAACAGAGGCTATCACCTTGTCCGTTTTCTGCCCGATTCGCTCGGCCGCCGCGGTCATTTTCCGCGCCGTTAAAACCATTAAAAGATCAACATTCCGTTTATGAACATTCAGTTTCATTGTCAGTCTATCGCATTTAAAAGTTTTTCATATTCCGCACGCATTTCGTTTTCGTTCAAAGGTTCCCCCGCTTTATCCATTACAAACAGAGTAATCAGCAGGCGCTCCATTTCCTCCAGCAACGTTTCAAAATACGTTTCTGAGGTTATTTTATCCAAATTTAGACATAAACGCAAGTACGTTTTTAATTTTCCCGCATCGGTGAGTGATTCCGCCAAATCCGCGGAATCAACAGGGTTTCCGTCATCGTCGATTTGTTCGATTTTACCTATAAGATTATAGATTTGTCCAAACATCGGATTTTTGGAAACATCCTGTTTTTCGTAGGAATCCAAATCGTTCAAATTGCGTTCCAAAATGTCGGACGAAACGGGTTCATGAAAATCAAAGCCGACTTCTTTATCGAATTCTTTGAGCATCGGCAACAATTTTGCTTCCGCTTTTTTGGCGCAAAGCTTCAAATCGACGTTTTCCGTATCGGCAAAAGCGCGAATAAACGCAAAGAAAAAAGGCGCGTCATCCGAATCAACGGGATTTTCATCGGTTAAAAACTCGTCCAGCCGCTTCAATGCCGCCGTTTCCAACGCCGACAGCCGCAACGCGTCGTTATGTTCCGCCGCTTTTTTGCGCTCGGCAATCAAATCCTGTTCGTTCATGGCTTTGCCTCCTGTTTTCTTTTATATAACAAATTCGGAGACGTATTTAAAGCATTCTTTCCGACATGCAAAAAAGCCCGCGTTTCCGCGGGCTTTTTCGTTACAGCACACAGGCTTATTTTTCTTCGGCCAAGTGTTCGTACAGTTTGCGGCGTTCTTCCACCTGTTCCTGCGCGAATTTGACCAAGTTTTCGTAGCGTTCCGGATTGGTCTTTTTGACAATCTGGAAGCGCGTTTCGTTAGCCATATAGTCAGCCATGGCTTTCGACGGAGCTTTGGAGTCCAACTGCAAGCCCGGTTTGCCTTCACGCACGCGGCGCGGGTCAAAACGGTACAGAGGCCAGAAGCCCGCTTCAACCGCGGCTTTCTGGTGATCCAAGCCCTGTTCGCCGATTTCAAAGCCTTGGGCGATACAATGCGAGTACGCGATAATCAAGGACGGACCGTTGAAAGATTCGGCTTCAACCATCGCTTTGATAACCTGCGCGTCGTTCGCGCCCAAAGCAACCTGAGCGACATAGACGTTTTCGGACGACATGGCAATCATGCCCAAGTCTTTGCGGGGCAAAGACTTGCCTGCAACCGCGAATTTGGCGGACGCGCCAATCGGGGTCGCTTTGGACTGCTGACCGCCCGTGTTGGAGTAAACGCCGGTATCCATGACCAGAATGTTGACATTCTTGCCCGAATACAGAACGTGGTCCAAACCGCCGTAGCCGATATCGTAAGCCCAGCCGTCGCCGCCCAGCGTCCAAACGGATTTTTCAACAAAGTAATCCGCCAAGCCGTTCAGCGTTTTCGCCGCTTCCGAATTCATCGAAGCCAGTTTGGCTTTCAACGCTTCGACGCGGGCGCGCTGTTCTTGAATTTCGGCATCGTTCGTCTGGGACGCGGTCAAAATCGCGTTCGTCAAATCGCCGCCGACTTCGCTTTCCAAGTCTTTAATCAACTGGTGAGCGTAGTTTTTCTGGAAGTCGATGGACAAACGCATGCCCAAACCGAATTCCGCGGCGTCTTCAAACAGCGAGTTCGACCAAGCCGGACCGCGGCCGTTCGCGTCTTTCGCGTACGGGGTGGTCGGCAGGTTGCCGCCGTAAATGGACGAGCAGCCCGTCGCGTTCGCAATCATCAAACGATCGCCGAACAACTGAGTCAGCAATTTGACATACGGCGTTTCGCCGCAGCCTGCGCAAGAACCGGAGAATTCAAACAACGGACGCAGCAGCTGGACGTTTTTGACCAGTTTCTTTTCAATCTTGGTGCGATCAACATCCGGCAAGGACAAGAAGAAGTCGAAGTTCGTCTTTTCCTGTTCCAGATGAGCCGCAATCGGCTGCATGTTGATGGCTTTCTTTTCGGGGTCGGCTTTGTTCTTGGCGGGGCAAGCGTGCGTGCACAGCGAGCAGCCCGTGCAGTCTTCCGGCGCGACCTGAATGATGAAAGCGGAATCCGTGAACTCTTTACCCTTGAAAGCGGCGGATTTGAAACCCGCGGGAGCTTTCTTCAGATCTTCGTTAGTGGCGACTTTGGCGCGGATTGCCGCGTGCGGGCAAACCATGGCGCACTTGCCGCATTGGATACAGGTTTCGGGATCCCAAACGGGAATGTCGGACGCGATGCAGCGTTTTTCGTACTGCGTCGTCGCCGTCGGCCACGTGCCGTCAGCCGTCCATCCGAAATCGGACACTTTCAGTTCTTCGCCCTTGCCTTCCAAAATCTTGCCGGCGACTTTCTTCACGACTTCGGGAGCCGTTTCGGGAACGCCCGGCAGACGTTTGAATTTGGAGGTCGGTTTGTCGGTGATTTTGATTTCGTGCAAGTGAGCCAAAGACGCATCCACCGCGGCGAAGTTTTTGTCAACCAGCGCCTGACCTTTTTTCATATAGGTCTTTTCAATGGATTTCTTAATCGCCTTGATGGCTTCGTCGCGGGGCAGAACGCCCGACAGAGCGAAGTAGCAGGTCTGCATAATCGTGTTGATGCGGCGGCCCATGCCCGTCTGTTTCGCGACTTCGACAGCGTCAATCGAATACAGTTTCAAGTGTTTTTTGATGATTTCTTCCTGAACTTCGACCGGCAGGTGATCCCAAACTTCTTCCGCTTTGAACGGAGCGTTCAACAGGAACACGGCGCCGTCTTTCGCCTGCGCCAGCATGTCGATTTTTTCCAAGAACGGGAAATGGTGGCATGCAACAAAGTCCGCTTTGTTAATCAAATACGGCGCATTGATGACGTGGTTTGCGAAACGCAGGTGCGACGTGGTCATCGCGCCCGATTTTTTCGAGTCGTACACAAAGTACGCCTGACCGTAAACGCCGTCTTCGCCAGCGATAATCTTAATCGAGTTCTTGTTCGCGCCGACCGTGCCGTCAGCACCCAAACCGAAGAAGATGGCGCGTTTGACGTCTTCGTCTTCGATGTCGAACGAATTGTCGACGTCCAAAGACAAATGCGTCACATCGTCCGTCAAACCGACCGTGAAGCGGGTCTTGGGTTCGGCTTTTTCGGCGTTTTCAAACACGGCTTTCGCCATGGCGGGAGTGTATTCCTTGGAAGACAGACCGTAGCGGCCGCCGATGACGCGCGGCATGGATTTCAGCTTGCCTGCCGCAAAAGCGTCGGCAACGGCGGAAACGACATCCAGGAACAACGGTTCGCCTTGCGCGCCCGCTTCTTTCGTACGGTCCATGACGGCAATCGTTTTGACCGTGGCGGGCAGAGCTTTAATCAGTTCCTCCGCAGGGAACGGACGATACAGGTGAATCTTGACGACACCGTATTTTTTGTCTTTCAAATGGGCAACCGTGGCTTCGGTCGTATCGGCGCCCGACCCCATGATAACGACGACCTGTTCGGCATCTTTCGCACCGACATAGTCGACCAAGTGGTACTGGCGCCCCGTGATTTCGGCGTATTTGTCCATCGCTTCTTGAACGACCGCGCCGCATTTTTCATAATACGGGTTGGCGGCTTCACGAATCTGGAAGAACACGTCGGGATTCTGCGCCGTACCGCGCAAGACGGGGTGATCCGGCGTCAAAGCGTGTTCACGGTTGAAGTCCATCGGCAGACCTTTGACGAATTCGCGCAGCTGGTCATCGGAAATGACTTCGATTTTGTTGATTTCGTGCGAAGTGCGGAAACCGTCAAAGAAGTGCATGAACGAAACGCGGGATTTCATCGTGGCGTACTGAGCAATCGCCGCCATGTCCTGCGCTTCCTGCACGTTGTTCGAGCACAGCATCGCAAAGCCCGTCTGACGGCAAGCCATCACGTCGGAGTGGTCGCCGAAAATCGACAAAGCGTGCGTCGCAACGGCGCGCGCGGCGACATGCATAACGAACGGCGTCAATTCGCCCGCGATTTTGTACAGGTTCGGAATCATCAGCAGCAAGCCTTGCGACGCCGTAAAGGTCGTCGTCAAAGCGCCCGCCTGCAAAGAACCGTGAACAGCACCGATAGCACCCGCTTCGGACTGCATTTCATAGATTTCGGGAACTTTGCCCCAAATGTTTTTGACGCCTTGAGCCGCCCATGCGTCCGCCCATTCGCCCATCGGGGACGACGGGGTAATCGGGTAGATAACGGCGACTTCGTTCAGACGATGCGCAACACCCGCCGCGGCTTCGTTTGCGTCCATCATCTTCATTTTTTGGTTTTTATCCGCCATGGATTTACTCTCCAAGAAATTAGAAAAAACAATGTGTTTCGGGAAGATTTTTTCCGAAAACGCCTGCCAATCAGGCGCTTTGACAGCTTTTCCCGACCGCATGCCGGCTACTTTAACCCACAAAAGCAGCAGCTTCAATACTTTTTTAATGAAATGTTGAACGATTTGGCATAATCTTTTTGACGGAAGGAAACGCTCATGCCCGATTTTTCGTTTGAACAAAACATCCCCGATTTGTTTGCCCCCGTCAACGGATTGGTTGCGGGCGTTGACGAAGCGGGGCGCGGTCCGTGGGCAGGTCCCGTCGTCGCGGGCGCGGTGATTTTTCCGAACCTTGAAATTTCGGAGCATTTGTGCGAAACGCTGAACGATTCCAAAAAACTGACCGCCGCAAAACGCGAAGCTTTGTTCGACGAACTGCATCAGTCGAACGCGCTTATCGGCTGCGGCAGCGCAAGCGTTGAGGAAATCGACACGTTAAATATATTGCAGGCGACTTTTCTGGCAATGCGGCGCGCAATCGGCGCCCTGCCCGTCAAGCCCGAATACGCGCTGATTGACGGCAACAAAGTGCCGCCGAACCTGCCCTGCCCCGCACAGGCCGTTATCAAGGGCGACGCCTTGAGTTTATCCGTCGCCGCCGCTTCGATTATCGCGAAAGTCACCCGTGACCGGCTGATGACCGAATTGGCGAAAGAATTTCCGTACTACGGCTGGGAGAACAACGCAGGCTACGGCACGAAAGCGCATCAAGACGGATTGAAAACGCACGGCATTTGCATCCATCACCGCAAATCCTACGCCCCGATTAAAAAGTTTTTGTAATAAAAAGAGACCCCCGCGTAAAACGCGGGGTTCTTCCGTAACGGGCGTAGCCC